>Ga0315556_1000747_pt1 | contig 20318 bp, 22 predicted proteins | sample SalMarSW160310MG_FD_202112 | JGI IMG/M metagenome (GOLD analysis project Ga0315556, IMG submission 202112) | Salt marsh sediment microbial communities from the Plum Island Ecosystem LTER, Massachusetts, United States - Salt Marsh Sediment SW1603-10 ...
GTCCACCCGCGGCCAGCTCCGAACCGACGAAGAAGGACGTGCCCCCGGGGTACCCGGGGCGATCCTGCACCTCCACAGTCACCCACCCTTCGAAGTCGTCCTTCTTCAGTCGCCGAAGCACATCGTAGGCGGCGGCCACGCGGATCCGTGTGGGTAACGGGTCGGCCTGGGAGGCGTTTTCCTGTTGGAACCGGGGTCCGAGGTGGGCCACCATCGCACCGATCCGCAGCGGTACACGATTGCTGGGAGTCCACTGCAGGCCGGCGTCGATCGCATAACCGGTCGAAGTAGTCGCCACGCCCGAGCACATTCCCCGGCAGGACAGCCGGAACTGGACCACCTTGAAGTTCACGCCGGCGTCGAGGCCGGGCAGGACGGTCGCGGCTGCCGATACCACCGCCAGGTGGTTTCGGAACCCTATGGTCCCGATGAGGTTGTCGTTGGAGTCCTTGTACTCCTGGTCACCCTCGTTCAGCACGAGGTAGGAGATCCCGAGGGTGCCGACACCGGGACGCGCGAGGAGCGCCGAGGCCGCCGTGGAAGTCCCTGCGACCACGTCGGCGCGAAGCAGCACCAGCTTGGAGCGATCGACGGATGCCAGCCCGGCCGGGTTCCAGAATGCCGACTCCTGGCCCGGCATGGCCGTGACCGCTCGACCCATCGCCACGGCATCGGCACCCACGGGAAGGAGAAGGAAGGGCGCGCCCTCGTCCGACGAGGTCTGCGCCGCTCCCTGGTTCGAGCTCGACGCCAACAGCACGAGAGCCACGCCTGCGCGGAAGACCCACCGGATCATCGTCATTTCGGACACGGCCGCCCTCCGACCCGCCACCTCCGACCCTACCGGCATCGTCGCCACGCAGCCCTCATCCCTCACTCGACGCAGTCTGCTTCAACTCGACGCTGATGACGCGCAGGTCCGTCGTTCCGACATTCTCCAAGGAATGGGCCAGCGGATCGGACCACAACGTGACGGGCGGTGTGCGTATCTGCGGCACCGTGCGGCTGTCGAGTGTAGTCTTTCCCGCGGCGTCGCGGCGGACGAACTCGCTCCAATCGAGAACGTACATCACGCTTCGCCAACGATGTGTGTGCACCGCCGTCCGCTCCCCGGGAGGAACGTGTGTATCGAGCACTCGCACGTCGTCGTTCTCGAAGAGAAGCGTGTGGTGCTCGGGCGCTGCCCGCAACGCATCCAGCCCATCTGATTGGCTGGAAGCAGTGGGTCGGGATCCATGGCCTTCACTTGGATTGACCATCCTCAGCCTCCGACACGAGTCGAGATTCTCAGCACCAGCCGAGCGATCCGCTCACCGAGGAGCCGCGCGTTCTCCGTCTCTGCATCGGAGAAGCCGCTACCTGGCGCGGGCGTGAGCGCGCTGGCACCAGGGTAGCCGAACTTGACCTCGGCCTCCTCGTGGGTCGGCCCTGCAACGGCCATCCCGTTGTTCATCATCGCCAGCAGCAATGAGACGACCACATGCTCCTTGCCACCGGTGTCGCCCCCACCCGTGGCGAAAGCACCTCCCACCTTGCCACCGAGATAGACCCCGTATCTCAAGGCCCAATCGTCGATGAAGCTCTTCATCGGTCCTGCGATGTTGGCGTAATAAGTCGGAGACCCGAGAATGAGGCCATCGGCCTCGACGAGGTCCTCTCGAGTGACGTCCGCCACTGCCTTCAGAGTCACGCTCACTCCGTCCACACGCTGGGCGCCCTCCGCCACCACCTCCGCCAGTCGTTCCGTATTGCCAGACTGGCTGTAGTAGACGACCAGCACATTGGCCTCGGCCTGAGCGGCCGCGGCCCCTTGGATGAGGGTCGCCGTCAGCGGGGGCCTCACTCCATCGCGAGGCGTCGGAACGCGTGATGCGAACACGCCGGATGGGGCGGCGGCCGCAACCACGGCGGCAGCGACGATCCAGCACACGAGCGGCGATCGGCACTTCATCTGGACACCCCCATGCCAACAGGGTCAGGCTCGGTTCTTGGCGAGGCTGCACTCACAATCGCACCTCGATTCCACCGCCTGCAACCCGGGCGAACACCGCCTGCGCCCGTGACTTCGAGGCGTTTCGGGTAAGGCGCCCAGAGCCCGTGGCCCGGGCCATCGTTCACTGCCGCGATCGGTTCTGCTGGGCCGGCGGTTGTACGGTGCACGCCACCAGGTGGTCCTACGATTGATAGTCCAGAGGATTCCTGCCATCGCAACCGCAAGCGCCAAGAGGATCACCGACGACACGAGCAGTCCCACCGATACGACTCGGCTGTCACCTAGCGCGCCGTGCATCCGGCGCGCCAGTCCGGCTGCCGCCGGCGGCTGCCCAATAGCCAGGCTGACGCTGATGAAGACCACCGCGGCCCTGCTGAGCGACGGCGGCGCTCCGCCCTGCCGGAGGAGAGACCCGCGCAGACCAGTATCCCGAGAAGCGAGGCGACCAGCGTGGCGCCCACCAGCACGAGGGAGCTCGCCGAACCAATGGCCTTCGTTTCTGGATCGGGGCGCTCGGACGTGGGGTCCTCCGGAAGTCGGTGAGGTCGGATCTCGCACGCAGAAGTGTGCGCTGCGGCGCCGATGTCCCTCCTCGCGTTCCAACGGCGATGGTTTCTGCTGAAGGAGCATGATGCCGACTCGGGGCGCGAGCTGCCAGGCGAGTCCTCCGGACCGCGCTGTTATTGCGTCACGTGTTGCTCACCTCCGCCCCACAGGCTACCGCGCCACAGCAGACGCCCCGTCAGGTCGATCAGAGCCTGGCTTCAAGCATCGAGAATCAACTCGTTCATCGGGGGCGGAGGGCCCGAGGGGTCCATCCCATGGACCTCCACGAGGACCTTCTCTCTGAACCAGACGTCGAACGGATCCGTCGACGTGAGGAAATGCTGGAAGACCTTGCCGGCGTCCGCGGCTTCCCAATACACGACGGCCATGTCCCCCATGGGAGTGGACTGGAGCCAGACTTTCTCCGTAGTGAGCCCGGCCTTCTTCCGGGAGGCGGCCAGTGCGTCCTTCCTCGGGCCCGTCATCTCGGCGACACACTTCTTCCAGGCATCGGCTTTACCCGGCTTGATGGGGTTGGTGAAGGCGTACGAAGCCATGGCTGTTCTCCTTTGTTGGGCAGTGGCGATTGCGGTGACGGTGTCTCTTGGGAATCCTAGGGCGCGGGCTTGATCCCGTACTCCGCCCACAAGACCAGGTCGGAGAACGCCATCCCGATCTCTTCGGGGGTGAATACGCAGTGGCCGTATGCCGGCACCTGCCGCTGCACGAGCAGGTCCGTGGCCTCCCGGTCGGTGACTGCGGCCAGGTAGGACGACTGGTTGAAGCCGGGGACGACGGGGTCGCTCTGGTTGGACAGCATCAGCATGGGGATCTGCAGGTCACCGGACGGCGCATAGTTGTGGTCGAGCGACTTGAGCGCGCTCGGTGACGCGTCGAACCGCCCCACTGCGGCGTTGATCGCCTGCATCACGGTCGGAGGCAGCGAGGCGCTCGCGTAGACCGTGCTCGTGTTGTCGAAATACGGACGGCCGTTCGCCAGCAGCTCGTCACTCAGGGAGCCGGCATTGCTTTCGAGTGCCGTCGCGATCGACTGGACCAACTCGGCGCCCGATGTGAACGGGACCGGCGTCTGATCGATGGCGGAGAGCGCGAGCGCGGGGGCCGGGTTGGCGGTCATGGCCGCGACGGCCGGCTGGACGATACCTGTCGTGATGTCGGTGCCCGGCGGCAAGTGGGTGGCGTCACCCGGGAGCACGCCTGGATACAGAACGTCGAAGATCGCTCGCACGTTCGCGTAGTAGTCGAACTGCTTTCGCGTCCCGCCCGCGACGGCACACGCGGCCAGCGCGCCGCGGTACACCGCGGGGAAGGTCTCCGTGAGCTTGATCGCGATGAGTCCGCCCATCGACGCCCCGCCGATGTAGACGCCCCTCGGCGGCCCGAACTTCGACGTGAAGAGTCCGAGAAGCTGATGCGTCCGCTGCGCGCCGTCCTTGATGTCCCACCCGTTCTCCGAAAAGCTCGAGAACGCGAGCGCGAACCCCTGTGGCACCAGGAGGCCGGCGAAGACGTCGGCTTCGGGAGGTAGCGCTACCGGATCGTCGGGCGCGACGTATCCATGCGCGTACACCAGCAGCGAGCCGTTCCAGTTCTCCGGCACGATGAAACGATAGAGAGACCCGGGACCGGTCGAACCGTCGACCACCTGGGTCGCCTGCATCCCTTGCACGACGTCGTACTGTTGTGGCGCGGGAGCGACGGGCGAGGCGCCGTCGACACAGGCGGCCGCCAACAACAGGCACGCAGCGGAGAGGGTGGTCTTGGCGGACATAGGGTGCCTCCAAGAGGCTCAGGGGTAAGCGGCCCGAGACGAAGCGGGGCGGGTGGGAGCCTACCTGTGCCAGGCTTGTGCCAGTGCCGTCCATCCCTGACATCACCTAGTGGAACGAGTGATCTCGTCCCTCCCTCCTCCTCTCCGGCACTACAGTCCGTCGCGCCTTCCAGGGTCTTTTGGATCAGGCGGCGCGACCAGGATGCTCGGCCGGAGCCGGGAGCTGCAAGACGAACGGCTCCGGACCGCCGAGCCTACCCCGTCGGCAGGAATTCTTGGTCAGATGGCGCGAAGCGCTCACGGACGATACCCGACCACCGCCCACGCCTTTGCCTGAAGTTCGATCGCCCGACCGGGCTGGGTCGCAAGCCGGCGTCGGACCTCCTCCGCGAGGGCCGCCCTCTGCGCCTTGGAGAGGTCGGATACGAGGCTGGGCGCGGGACCCGTCCCTCCGAGGAAGGGGCGCCAGTAGTCGTCGAAATCGACGAATCGGGTGGGCACACTCAGCGAGGTGCCTCGAACTCGCTCGGCACCAGCCGACTTGAACAGCGAGGCCAGGGACACCGGGTTACAGATCGGGAACCGCAGCCTCTCATCGACCTCGGAGGTCGAGGCGTTGATCTCGGCCGCGGCATCCCAGAAATGCCTGAGGAACTCCATACCCTCGGCGTAGTCCCAGACGAACGCGCCGATCAAGCCCTCAGGGCGGGCGCCCTCGAGTTGCTCTCGGATCGCGCCTTCGGGGTCCGGAAAGAAGTTGAGGGCAAGGCCCGAGACCACCGCATCGTAGCCGCCTGGCCTTCGAGGTAGGCTCCCGGTACCGGCCACCATGAAGGTCACCCGAGCGTCTGAGAGCGCCGAGCGAGCAGACTCGATGAATGAGGCGGATAGATCGCAGGCCACCACCGACGCAGGTCGAGACATCGCGCAGATCGCACTGGCCAGTGCCCCGGTGCCCGTGCCCACGTCGAGCCAATGGGCTCCTGAGGGAGCGTCCAGCCACCGGACGAATTCTCTCGCCAGGGGACGACTCCAACGGCCCATGAAGTCTTCGTAGGGGTCTCCGGCGTTCCATCCATCACCAGGCCCTGTCGTCACATGGTATCCGTTGCCGAGGCTCGATGGCGCCTTTTTGAGCGCCATGTAACGTCTCTCGAATCTTCCTGCGGGAGCAACGTACCGACCGGCGGTCGTGAGTTGCTGCACGAACAACCGACCGGTGCCCTCTGAGCCACCCCGTCAGAGAGAACCGCTGGTTAAGCTGACCGCTGGTCAGGCTGACCCTCCATCGGGTCGCTTGAGCTTGTGGTGGTACTTCATCGTCTTCAGAGCTGTCTTGTGCTCTGCCACAGCCGCCCGTCGCGCCAGCGCGTCGTGTTTCCGCGCTTGAAAGGCGGCCTCGGCTCGAAGCTTCCTGAAGCTGGCTACCCGCTCTGGATCGATCTGCCCAGCTCGCTCAGCCGCAATCACGGCGCAGCCAGGTTCCACTTCGTGACGACAGTCCACAAAGCGACAGCTCCGCGAAAGCTCGTCGATCTCCGGGAACGTGTGCCCGAGCCCCTCCTCCAGAGCCCACACGCGCAGTTCCCTGATCCCAGGCGTATCCACCAGCAACGCGCCTCCCGGAATCCGGAACAACTCACGTCGGGTCGTCGTGTGTCGACCCTTGCCGTCCCACTCCCGGACGGGTGACGTCGCCGCTCCCGCCTCTGGGTGGAGGAGGTTGATGAGGGTCGATTTGCCCACACCCGACGGCCCGAGTAGCACCACGGTCAACCCAGCACGGAGGCTCCCTCGCAGTCTCTCGACAGCCTCGGTGTCAGAGGTGCTCACGATCCAGGTCTCCACGCCCACCGCAACGGAACGGGCCGCTGCACGTACCCCAGCAAGATCCGCTGCGAGATCGCTCTTCGTCAGAACCAGGTGGGGAGTAGCACCGCTCTCCCACACAACCGCCAGATATCGCTCGAGGCGACGCGCGTTCAGAGGCGTGTCGAGACTGTCGACAACCCATGCGACGTCGACATTCGCCGCAAGGACCTGCTGCGCATCCGCCGTACCCGCCGCACCCCGGGAAAGGCTCGATCGTCGCGGCAGCACCGCCGATACGGACAGGGGATCCGTCGGCATCGGGCCGGGGCTGACCAAGATCCAGTCACCCACCACGGGCGATACCCCGAGGGAGGCCGACGCCCGGCGCGCCGGGGCGATGCCGTCCTGGGTCTGGACGATCCATCGACCTCGCTCCTGTCCCACCACGCGAGCCGGATGGTTCTTGGGAGTCGCGATCTCAGAGGCGCGGGCCGCCCATTCAGCGTCCCATCCCCAATCACTGAGGTTCATCGTACCCAACGGCCTTGGGTCAGCTTGACAATCTGGGTTTCTGCTACGCACCACCATGCCGACCCCGGTCGCGAGTTGCAAGGCGAGTGGTTCTATCCGTCCGAAGCAACAATCTCGGTCAGAATGCCGTGGCTTGGTCGCTAGCAGACGAGGTCGTACAGCAACCGATAGAAGTCCATGCGGTCGACATCCAACTCGGCGCCGTACTCAGCCAGGAACATCTCCTCGAAGCCGGGGCCCAGGTTCCAGGTCAAGCTCCATGTCGCTGCGGCCAGATCCCACCATCGGTCCGCAACTCCCAGTTCGCCGAGATCCACGTAGCCGGTAGCTCGTCCGTCCTCGATGAGGACGTTGGGTGGGCAGTAGTCGCCGTGGCACACGATCAAGTCTTCGGAGTCGGGACGGGTCGATTCGAGCAGATCGACGGCCATCTCCGGCGTGAGGTGCCGGAACTCCGCATGGAAATCAGAACCTTGATCGATCAGCCCTGAGGACAGCCTGGTGCGGACATGTTCGAGAGCCGCGTCCAGGCGGAAGTCGAAGGGGCAGTTGTCCACTGGGGCAGCGTCGTGGAAGTCGCGGAGTCCTCGGGCGAGAATCCGGGTCAGCCTCGCGGGATGTCCGAGTTGTTCGGGGTGTGTGCCGTCTTGGCCGGAAAGCCGAGACGTGGCCAACCACATGATGGAGCCCTCGGTTCCTTGGTCGACCACTTCTGGGACGGGCAGGTAGGCGCTCGCCCAGCGCATCCGCCTCGCCTCGGCGAGGAGGGTGGGGTAGTGCCCGGCGGGCGCGAGTTTCAGGAAGAGTTGAGGGGCCCCGTCGCGCGACAGACGGTAGACAACCGAGTGTGCCGCGTACTGATACGCGAGCTCCCATTCGAAGGTCGCGTAGGTCTCCCTGAGACGCCGAGGTGTTTCGAGCCAGGCATTTCCACCCACGGGTTCCCCTCCGTCAATGCCGGCTCGAGTCGCCGTCAGGAAGGAACTCCAACGTCTCTGGGTTTCTGCTGTGTGAGCATGATGGAGACCAGGGGGCGCGCGCTGCAAGACGGGCGTCCCCCGACCTCTCTGCCGACCCCGTCAGCAGCGGAGGCCTGGTCACGCGGTGGCCACCATTCGCCTACACGACCACGAGTCCAGGGCACTGGGAGGTCATCCGTGAAGCCTGCCAGCGTCCGGCTGCGGAAGGCGTTATCCTCTCGCTATGCGAACCCCCTGGGTATCCCTCCGCTCTCGCCGCTCCTCCCTTCTCGGAGGCATCCTTCCCTTCGTCCTGGCCCTGGGCGTCCTGCTCCCCCGGACGGCTGAGGGAGAGGCGGCCGGCCCGCAGGCTGCCCCGGTGCCCCGGCTGTCCCAGCCCTCCACCGTCAACCCCGTCGCCTACTTGGTATCCGTGGGACCGGGCCACGCCGTTTGGGAGCGCTTCGGTCATAGCCTCCTCTGGATCCACGACCCCCGCGAGGTGACCGACGAGGCCTACAACTACGGTCTCTTCAGCTTCGAGCAGGAGCACTTCCTTCGGCGGTTCATCATGGGAGACATGCTCTACTGGATGGCGGGTTTCGACGTGCAGCGCCAACTCGCCGCCTATCGTTCCCAGCACCGCTCAATCGAGATCCAGGAGCTGGCCCTGGACTCGGACCAGGTGAATCGGCTCCAGCAGTTCCTGGAGTGGAACGACCTCCCCGAAAACCGCTTCTATCGCTATCGGTACTTCCGGGACAACTGCTCCACACGCGTGCGGGACGCCCTGGATCAGGTCCTCGGCGGTCAGCTCGACCGATGGGCGCGGGCTCGAGTGACCGACGCGAGCTACCGAGACCACGTCCTGCGTCTTACCCATGACCTCTTCTGGGTCAGCTCCGGCATGGACTTCGGGCTCGGTCCCTCCGCGGACAAGCCTCTGACGGCTTCGGAAGCCATGTTCGTCCCGATGGAGATGGCACAGGAGCTCCGGAGCTTCACGGTCCGAACCGAGAGTGGCGACAGCGTCCCCTTCATCCGGGCCGAGCAGACGTTCTACGACGCCGGCCGCCCTCCGGTCCCGGACACGACTCCTCGACGCATCGGCACCTTTGTGCTGGTCGGCCTATCGTTGGGCGGGCTCTTCTGGTGGCTAGGCCAGCGGCGAGGCGCGGCCGGGCTCCTGCTCGTAGCCATACCGTGGCTTCTGCTCTTCGGGCTCCTGGGCACCCAGATCGCCTTTCTCTGGGCCTTCACCGACCACGTGGACACCCACTGGAATGCAAACCTCCTCCAGGCGTCTCCCCTCCAAATGGCCCTCGGCTTCACCCTGTGGCCGCTGTCCCGAGGGCGCGGATGGGCGCGCCGGTTCGGGCGATGGGTCGCAATGGGTATTTCGGTCCTGGCGGGCCTGGGATTCGTGCTGGCTGTCGTGATGTACGTTCTTCCGGTGGTGGGTCAGAGCAACGCCGAGTTCCTCGGCCTGCTCCTTCCGCCCAACCTGGCGCTGGCCTGGGTGGCCTGGAGGATGGCGGACCCGAGTCATCCTTCCCGAGGGCGTGCTCAGAAAGTCTCAAAGCGCCCCCCCAGGAAGCGGAAGCGGAAATGAAGGTCTTCGGGCACCGGTTCACCCGGTATCCGACCCCAACCCATCCAGGAATGCTCTCACGTCGGCCCGGTTCCGAAGGACGGCCACGTGTTTGTGGCCACGCACTCGTTCCAACCGCTCCAGGATCCCAGGACGACGTCGCCTCGGATAGTCCCAGATCCATCTGAGGAACTCGACCGTGAGGCGTTCTGGGCAGCCGGCAGGCATCGACGGGCGACTGCGATCGGTGAATTGAACTCGACGCCTGACGACCCGCCAGATACAACGCAGTCGAGGCCAATCCAGGAAGATGATCGTGTCCGCCGCGGCGATCCGTACGTCCAGAGTTCCGCCGTAGTTCCCGTCCATCACCCAAGAAGGCTGGGAGCTCAGCTGAGACACCAGATCGTCCCATTCGGCCGCTTGCGTGGGCTGCCAACCGGGCCGCCAGTAGAGGGAGTCGAGGTGGATCAGCGGGAGGCCCGTCGCCTCGGCGATCCGCATGGCCAGCGTAGTCTTGCCGGCGCCCCCTGGCCCGATCACGAGAACCTTCCGCATGCGCATTCCGAACCTCGCCCTGGCGCCGAAGGAGTATGTGCAGGCTGGCGACTTTCGAATTCTGCTGCCGGGACCATGCTGCCGACCCGGAGCGCGAGCCGCCAAGCGAGTGGTCCGGACCTCGCGGCCGACCCGGTCAGCGGCACTTCCTTGTTGGGCGGCAACCGCCGGGCGCTGACCTGCGCGAGCAACATGCTCGGCCGGGTCGTGACCTGCAGGGCGAACATCCCCGGACCCTCCCCGCTGGCCGCGTCAGCTTCAGCTCCCGGTCAGCCTACACACGGCGTTTCAACGCAGCAGAGTCGCGCGAAGCCCGGAATGTCCAGTTCGTCTGCACGTTGAGCCAGGTAGCGCTCTCGGATATCTGCAGCAGACAGGTCCTCGACGACGTGGAGGCCGGCGGAGCGTACGATCTCAGCCATCTCGTCTGACCGAAGCAGGCTCCGGATCGGCTCGCCTCTACGTGTGCCTCCTTTGTCGAGAAGCTCGAACAACTCCCGATCGTCGGGCGACATCGTAGACTTGGGCTGGAAGTAGTCGAAGGCGATTCGGCTGCCCGGCGCGCACAGCCCCGCCAAAGATGTGAACCCCTCCTCGATCGCCCGACGCGACAGGTAGCAGATCGTGCCGAGCCACGAGACGAACGTGCGTGCGCTACGGTCGAAGCCGTGCCCGGGGAGCACATCAGCGACAGACTCGCGCTCCAGGTCCACTGGAACGAGGACGAGGTGCGACGGCAGCGCACCGAAGCGCGATCGGATCCGGGCCTCCTTCCATTGCTGCGTAGCAGGGTGATCGAGCTCGAATACGCTCACCTCCGCCTCCTCGTGGCGGAGGGCCCAACTGTCCAGGCCGGCGCCCAGGATCATGTACTGGCGGCACCCCTGACGTATGCTATCCGCAACAGTATCCTCCGTGTATCGGCTTCGGACAACGACGAAGACGCTGATTGAGCGCACCTTTGCGAGCAGGGGTCGCCAGAAGAGCCAGCGGAGGGGCGCGACGCGAAGGACTGCACTCAAGGGCGCGCCGAGGAGCCAGACGGCGGCATCATCCTCCAGGATTGGCGCCGGGTCCCGTAGGAAGTGGTCTGCCCTGTGGGCCGCGGCGAACTGCGCCGTTTCGCTAGGCCTCATCGTGTTCCGTCGGAGTTGCCCGTGTGCCGTCCAACGATTCTGGGTTCTGACCTGCGGGTGCAACATGTGGACCGGCGGTTGTGGGCTGCAAGACGAACAGCTCCCGACCCTCCAGGCCCACCCCCTCAGGTTGAGTTCGCAGTTGGGCTGATCCTCGTCGCGCTCGGCCAGTGGGTTGGCATTCAAGAACCCGGGCCCCCGCGTACGAACGTCGGGACAACCCGACGCTCGAGCGACCGCATCTGACGAATGACGGGCAAGCGTCACATGACGAGCACTCAGGGGAGGTGGCGCGTTGCAGGTCAGCACCCTACCGGCGCGACAGCCTCCACTGGCATTCCCACGCGAGAGGACACAACGGGGCGGCCGCCACGTTCTCCCCATTTCGCTGCTCGTGTCCACTCTGATCCACGCCCTTGTGGTTGGCATGCCGTTCCGAGTTGACGTCACGGACGAGGACCGAGGTCCCAGACGGAACACGGCTCCACCGACGTCGCCAGCTGCCCTGAAGGTCTTGAATCTCCGGGTGACCGCCGAGACGACCGCGGCACCAACCACCGAGTCGACGGATTCGGTCGAGCATCGAGAGAAGGCGCCTGCCGAAGCGGGACCGGCTGACGATGCGGCGGGGTTGCCCGCGCCGTCTCAGGGTCAGGGTCTGGGCACCCTCTTCCGGCCTCGCGCTGTTGATCCCCGGCTCTGGTCGGTGGCCCCGTCGATCCTCGCGGATCGCACGGCGCCCGAACGTGCTCAGCTCCGCACCCAGCTTGAGGTCATCAACCGAAAAGCGGAAGGCGTGAGAGTGCCGCCAGGAGAAGACATGAGCTTATGGACGGGACGAGACACCGAGGGCGATCGATGGGGTCTATCGCCGGGTGCAATTCACTTGGGTGGCTTCACGCTGCCGCTCTGTTCCGGACGCTTCGACGCGTCGAGCTGCGGCTTCGGAGTCCAGCCCGTCTTCCGAGATCGATACCAAGCTGAACTGCGCACCCTGATCGAGTCGCAGCGGCAGGGGGCTCGCGCCGAACTCATGGATCGCGCCCGGGCCCTTCGGGCCCGCCTGGACTCGCTGCGGGATTCCATCCCCCCGCTGATCCTGGAGCGAAGGTGATCCAGAGATCCTGGATCAGACCAACGGCTTTGGGTTCAACCTGCACCCAGAGGAGGGCTCTTGCACCTCACGTAGCGTCAGGTACTAGCGTCCGGACCACCAAGACCCCACATGGAAACCCGGATGCGATTCAAGACAGTCACTGCAGTCAACTGCGGGACCTCGGCCATGGGTCAGGCATCCGTTTTGGCACAGGAGCCCACCACAATGACGACGCAGGTAACGATCCCGCACACGCAGGTGTTCAACCTGCACTCAGAGCGCGCGGACGCCCACTTCCAGATCTGGGTCGCGGAGCCGGTCGCAGGAGTGATGCCGCTGCCACCGGGACCGAGGCAGGTGTTGTATGTGCTCGATGCCAATCTGTTCTTCGGCACGGCCGTCGAGATGTCGCGCCTGATGAGTCAGCTCTACGGGGAGCTTCCGCCCCTTCTCGTGGTGGGCGTCGGGTATGAGACGACCCGGCCGGCCATTCAGGCAGAGCTCCGAGCCAGGGACTTCACGCCCACCGCCGACTCCGGGTTCGGCGCCATGGCCCAGTCCCATCCGAGCGCTCCGGAGCCCACCCTCCCTGAGGGTCGGAGACTCGGACGTGCCTCTGAGTTCCTGGACTTCCTGAGCGAGGAGGTCCAGCCGTTCGTTGAGGGGAGGTTTGCGGTCTCGGACGAGGGATCGACTCTATTCGGCTCGTCGCTAGGAGGCCTCTTCACGCTCTACGCGCTTCTCAAGAGACCCGAGGCATTCGACGCCTACATCGCCGTGAGTCCAGCGATCTGGTGGGACAGCGCGTACCTGCTGAAGCTCGAAACGGAAGTCGCTCGATCGCGGGACGATCTCGCCGCAAAGCTGTTCCTCGCAGTGGGGGGCGCCGAGGAGCGAGCCGACATTCCGCAACTGGCTCCGTTCAGGATGGTGTCGAACCTCCACGCCTTCGCCGAGCAACTCAGCGAACACCGATACCCTTCTTTGGCCCTGGAAACCCTGGTCCCGGAAGGGGAGTCCCATACGACCGTCGTACCGGTGGCTCTGACTCGAGGGCTTCGGTACGTCTACCGCCCACGGAGACCTGCCCCGAGACCGTAGAGGATTCTGCATAACGTCTTTGACGCCAACCAGCGCGAGCCCGGTCCCATGCGGAACCAACGCTCCGCATTCGGCTCGCCCGGAAGTCGGAACTCGCGAAACCAGAGCGTGCCATCAGCTCCCACGAGCATCCCCGCGAACGCAGGAACCGTCTCCTCGGCCGGGATCTTCTTGAGGCTCTCGACCCTCCCCCGCTCGAAGGCGGGCATCCCGGGAAGTGAGGAACCCGTCGGCGTAGCTGCCGCCGCTTCAGCCTCCGCCACCAACTCCGCCCGCCCGGCGTCGACCAATCGGCCCCCCGCAGTCCGAACCGGCCGTGGCAGCCGGAGTGGAGCGAGGGCAGTACCGTCCGCGGTGAAGCGCATCACGTTCAGTGAGTCCGTCAGCGCAAGAAGGAGGTGCCCGCGCGGCCATCCTACGACGTTGGGTTTCTGCTGCCGTCGTGGGAGTCTGAGGTCCTTTGGTACGGAGTCGCCTTGGCCCGCCTCAACGGTGGGGGCTCACCAAGAGCAGGGCTGGGGGACCGTGCGAGGCGCGTGAGGACAGCGGCGACCCGGTCCCGGAGCGACCCGCGGACCTCCAAGACGTCCACCGGCAGCGGTCGAAGATGACATCGGCGGGATGATCGACCATCGAGGGCACCGAGCGATGGGGGGGTCTACCTGACGACCCCGGGTTCAACCTGCGGGAGCAGCATGCCGACCGGCGGTTGTGAGTTGCAGGGGACGAACAACCGTCCGACCTTCCCGCCTACCCCGTCAGAAGGTTCAAACCCTCGTTGGTCATCGACCGGCGAGCTCGTTGATGTCGCCCGGATCCAGGATGTGGTTCTCACATCCTTCCATGCTCACCCGCACCATCGCTCGACCCAGGTCTTCCGTTGTCGTCACGTATGTGGGCAACAGCCGCCTGAGCAAAGGCATGAACGGCGCGGTGAGGCCGTACAAGACTCGATACGATCGCGTGCTCGAGCGTACTCCCTTCATGGGCTGGACGAGTCCCGGCCTGAACATGTACGCTGGAATGGACATGCTCAGGAGACGGTTTTCCGTCGCTCCCTTCACCCGTGCCCACATGATCCGCCCCTGCTCGGAACTGTCGGTGCCCTGGCCTGAGACGTAGCAGAACGTCAACTCCGGGTTCAGGTCGGCCAGAACATCGGCTGCCGCGAGGGTCAGGTCCAGCGTCACTCGGCGATAAGCCTCCTCGCTCATCCCCGCAGCCGACACCCCGAGGCAGTAGAAGCAAGCGTCGTAACCTCTGAGCTCGTCTCGAATGTCGGCGAAGTCCGAAAGATCCGATCGGACCATTTGCTTGAGCTTTGGATGGTCCCTGCCGGAGGCGCGGCGCCCGATCGTGAGGACGGTCTCTATCCTGGGCTCATCCAAGCACTCGATGAGGACGCCACCCCCAATCATGCCCGTGGCTCCGAACACAATCACGTTCATGCCGACGCACCCCATGGCCTGGATCGGCGCAAGCGTTTCATCGCTGACTCACGTCTTTCGAACCAACCAGCAGGAGCAGCATGCCAACCGGGAGACGCGTGTTGCAAGACGCACGTCTCCCGACCCCAAGCCTACCCTGTCAGGTTCAGGTCGTTGATACTGATGCAGGCGACCACTGACGGACGCGGAGACGAACGCCGTCCTCGACAGCGGCCCTGGCGAGCGCGGACAAGCCGGAGCAGCGGCGCACCAGGCAGGAGCGGTACGAAGCCTCACCCCGACCCGAGCTGCGCCCCGCCTACGACCGCCTCGTGGTGGACGACCAGGGGCATCTCTGGCTGAGGGATTGGCCTGGGGCCCACACCGACTGTGAGCTCTGGTGGGTGTTCGACCGCGACGGCGGGCTCCTGGGCTCGGCGCATGCGCCGAGGGGGCTGCACCTCACGGCCGTCCGGGACGGCCAGGCATGGGGCGTCGTGCGCGACGACCTGGACGTGCAGTACGTGGTGCGGTACGGGGTGCACGCCGCCGCAGCCTGAGGTCCGGTCCGAGATCCGTTGCGGCCGCGCTGTCGATGCCGCTGTAGTGTCCATGCGCAGTTCAACCGCGTACTTTGCGCTGCAGAGTTCTGCGTGTTTCGGTTGGAAGCGAGCGGCGGGGGCGGAAACGCCCAGGGCACGGAGAGGCCGGAAATGAAGAAGTGGCTGAGACGCATCCGCGGCGCCATCGGGACGGGACTGACGTGGGCAGCGGCGTGGTTCGGCGCGGGCATGATCATGCTGCTGGGGCTTCTGCTGGTAACCGGTAGTACCGGCGCCGACGTCCCCTATCCCCTCGGGTTTGGCGCCTTCGGCTTTGTCGCCGGCGTCACCTTCTCAGGGGTCCTGGGTCTTGCTGAGGGCCGTCGCCGGTTTGATCAGATGTCCCTTTCACGCTTTGCAGTGTGGGGGGGGGCTGGGGGTTTTTTGTTGTCCGCGATCTTTGTCTTGGCCGTGGCCCTTGCAGAGGACCCCGCTTTCTTATGGAACCTGGTGGTCTTGGGCCCGGTCTTCGCGGTGGCCGGCGCGGGGTCTGCTGCTGGTTCGCTGGCTCTAGCCAGAAGGGCGGAGGACCGAGAACTGCTCGAAACCAGTGAGGAGGTGGCCGAGGTGGGGCTTTCAGAAGGAGAGGCGCGAGATCTGCTCGGAGGCGGGCGCTGACCTCTCCACGTGGACCCGGTCCGCAGCCTTGGAGAACGTTGCTCGTCCAGTTGTGTGCGGGTGGCCCGAGCGGGGCCTGACGTCTTTGGGGGATAAGCTGCGCGAGTAAGATGCTCGGCCGGGGCCGCGAGATGCAGGGCGAGTGGCCCCGGACCCTTTGCGCCGACCGCGTCAGCTTGAGCGCCTAGTCAGGGAGCGACCTTACAAGAGGTCAACATCGCCCTCGAGTTCGACGCTCGCGTGCACCCGGGTGTAGTCCTGGTTCTCGGTGCGCAGGTAGTGGTCGCCCTGCACTGCCGAGCAGTTCGGGCAGCAGTTCGCCCAGTAGTCTCCCATGGAGTCGGTCATCCGGTGCTGGATCTGCCCCGGGATCGGATCCGGCGGACGACGGCGGCTGTGGTTTCCCGAGCCAGGCCAGACGAAGGCCACCATCTCGGTACCGCAACGCCAACACGTGTGGGGCGCGAAGTGGTACGGTGGACTCGGCGGCAAGGCGGTGTGAATCCGCTCGGCCAGCGCCATCGCTCGGCTCTGGATCGCCTTCACTTCATCGGCCCGCTCCGCCTCGGCCTTCGCGCACACAGGGCAGCGGAACGGTTGTAGTCCATCCTGCACCACCGTCCACCAGTACGGCCGCTCCAGAACCTCGGCCGCGTCCAACTCCACCCACGGGATCGTAAGGCGTCGAGCCTTCTCCTCACTCACCCGATGCGTTGCGCGGATCTCGATCGCCGCCGCCGCGAGGTCGCCGCGGAACAGGACGACGTCTCCGACGCTGCCGTCCGGGAGCCGGACCTCTTCAGCCGCATGCGTGATGTCGTCCGGGATATCCTGGGTTATGCCACCTCCGCAGCCGTACCGGGGGCAGAACCGGGCGATGCAGGGCCGTGGTCCGTCCCGGTCCTTCCAATCGAGGATGACCTGGACCACCTGCCGCTTCGCCGCGCGGTGAGCAGCGCTCTCCGGGGAACAGCCCTCGCCTTGCCGATGCGCGAAGTGAGCCCGGCGCAACTCGCCCTGCCGAAGCACCACTTTGGTCGAGCACCCGGGGCAGCGATACGCTTGGCCAGGCTCGGCTTGATCGGGCCGGACGATTCGGCCTTCAGAGGTGAAGGCCACCGGGATCGCGAACGACCGCGAAGGCAGGTCCATGAGCTCGTGTACCCCTGACCGCGTCAGCTTGCAGCCCCTGGTCAGGGAGCCGCTCCGCGAAGGCGTTTCTCCTCAGCGACCCGCATCCCCCGACGCGCCGAAATACAGCATGTCCCGCGCATCCGAGCGCGCGAGGGCGATGTCGAGTAGCCCGTCCTCGTCAAAATCTCCCACCGCGAAACCGTAGGCTGTGCCCTCGGCGTCGCCGAACGGTGCCGCGTTGAAGGTGTCCGGGCCGTCGTTGAAGTAGACGATCGGGCGTGACTCGACATAGCCCACGATGACGTCCGGCCGGCCATTCCAGTCCACATCAACGACGGCAATCGCGTAGGGCGTGGCCGCGGACCCGCCGAGCGGCTCCGCCCCGGAGTAGCTCCCGTCCGTTCGACCCCAGAACACCGCGGGACCTGTACGTTCGTCGATTACGACCAGGTCCGTGACTCCGTCCCCATCCAGGTCCACCCCTTCAGCACTGCGAATCGCGGCATTGGGTGGCCCAAACGGTCGCCGCTCTGGGAACGCACCGGTTCTGTCGTTGAGGTAGACGAAGCTCTGGCCGCCGTCCCGGTGTGGCACCACCAGGTCCGGCCAGCCATCGTTGTTGACATCCGCGGGCGTGATCGTGGTCGCGGACCCCTGCGCAAAGGGCGAGCACTCCCCCGCGAACCGGCCACGCCCGACGCCGAAGCAGATGTAGCTCGGCCCGGAGTCAGGGCCATACCGGTTCGCAAGCACGACGTCTGGAAGGGCATCGCCGTTGAGGTCGACTACGCTGATGTGTCGAGTCGACCATTCGCCTTGCCCAAACGTCGAGCCCACCACAAAGCGTCCGTTCCCGTCGTTGAGATGCACGACCTTGGCATCCGGCTCGTCGTTGCTGACCACAACATCGAGATCGCCGTCCCCGTCCAGGTCGACGAGCACCCCCGAGTACGAGCGGTCGGGCGGGCCTCCGATGGGATACGCAGGCTGGAAGCCGCCTCGCCCGTCCCCCAGAAGGACAAGGTCCTCCAGCGGCCAGTGTCGTCCTTTCACCAGGACGACGTCTTGGTGTCCGTCCCCGTTCACATCACCCACGCTGACGTTGGCCGACGTCGCGGCGGAGTCCTCGAGCGCGACCTGCCGATCGAAGCTGCGCGAGCCCGCCTCTGTCCGGGCCGCCGGCCCGCACCCGGCCGGAAGGAAGCTCGCGGAGAGCACCGTAGCCAGTCTCAGGACCTTCGTCTGGGCAAGGTACATCGCGACCCTCATGGAGGCAGATGGTGCGGGACAAGCCGGTACTGGAATGCCCTCGCACGAAGAGGCGGCTTCCCGGCGTCTTTTGGGTTTGACCTGCGTGAGCAACATGCTCGGCCGGGGTTGTGAGCTGATCCTATAAAGCGAGTTGGCCCCGCTGGGTGCGACGGCCTACCCTGTGCTGCTTCAACGAATCGCGGCCTTCACACCCAGGAGGCCAACCATGAACGTCGCAGGAATCGACGGCCACGCGCAGTATCTGGTCGTCACGGTGCTCAGCAACAGGGCGAAGATGCTTCACGCCCCTGTGCGCATCAAGAACGCCGAGGCCTATCGCCTCGTCGAGCTCTTGGAGCCGTTCCGTCCGCTGGAGGCCGTCGTCGAGACCAGCCCCGCGTGGCCCTGGCTCCACGACCTTCTCGTCGGACACGGCTTCGGCTTCGTCCTGGCCCACGCCAAGAAGCTGCGGGCCATCTCCGAGGCCAACTACAAGCGGGACGAGATCGACGCCGAGCTCCTCGCCCGCATGCGCCTCGCTGGTCTCATCCCCGAGGTGCATCCCAAGTCCATCGAGCAGCGCGAGCAGGCGGTCCTCGTCCGTCACCGCGCACGCCTCGTCAAGCTCAGGACGTCCGCCGCTGGCCGCATCCATGCGGAGCTCCACTCGATCGGCATGCACCTGGAACGCGGCCGGCTGCTCACCCAGGGAGGGCGTCGATGGCTGCGCACCCGGGCATGGCCGCTCTTCGGGCCCGAGCAGCGCCTGCTCGTCCGCTCCCAGCTGGCCATCGTGCACGGCCTCAACCCCATGGTCCGCGCTCTGGACCGGCGTATCGTCGGCATCGGATCCGAGATCCCAGCTGTGGCCCTGCTCCAGACCGTCCCGGGCATCGGACCCTACCGTGGTTTGCTCATCGCCACCGAGGTCCTGCCCATCGAGCGATTCCCCAGCCCCAGGCACCTGGTCAGCTACTCCGGCCTCGCTCCTCGCTCCAACCAGTCCGGATCCCGACCCATTCGCCACGGTCCGATCCCGGCCGGCGCGAACCGATGGCTTCGAGCCGCATTCGTGCGCACGATCGTCAGCCACCACATGGCCGCGCCCTCGAGCTGGCTCTCGCTCTATTACGACACCCAGAAGCAGCGGCTCGGCTGGCAGGTCGCTCGCGTCGCTGCCGCACGCAAACTCGCGCGCGCCGTCCACGCCATGCTCCGCACCGGTGAGGTCTGGATGGACGACGTGCCCAAGTCCGACGAGAAGGGGAGAGCTCCACGCCTTGCATGTCGCTCCGACGACCTACAGCCGAGCTGATTGAGCCCCCCGCTCGCATAGGTGGACAGGACTGAACGCGCCCGCGCACCCAGCAGCAAACCCTGGTTGTGTCGCCAGCCGCCGCTCCAGCTCCTGAACATGCCACTCGGGAATCGGAACTTCGGCCGGGCTGGCGGCAATCGAGTCCCAAGCCTCGCCAAGAAGCTCGATTCGCTCCTCGCCCTGATGGGCAGCGGTGCGGCCTGACGACTTTGTGGCTAAGCTGCGCGAGCAGCATGCTCGGTCGGGACCGTGAGCAAGGCGAACGGATCCGGGCCCTCTGCGCGGACCGCGTCAGCTTCGATTCGTAGTCATGCTGAGCCAGGAACTGCGTCCAGACTCCACCAGTTGGCGTCTCTGGCGACCTGGCAGCAGACGAAACACCACCGGTTGGTGCTCGACATCCCTGGCCTAACGGCCGGAGCCCTCGGCGGGCGGCTTGGGACACGTTCGGTGGATCGGCCGGCCTCCACCGGAGTCGAAGGCCATGTTCTCGTGGGGAACGGGTTGGCCGCACTTGGCGCATATCTGGCCCGCTTTGACCGTGCGCTTCGTCGCGTCATCCCCACCCATGCCGAACAGCTTCCCGAAGAATCCCACATTCCTCCCTCGCTAGGCGTAGGCACATATCGTAGGGGGGCGGGGCGCGATCTCAAAGCTCCGGACGCCTCAAGCCCCGCCTTGGCGCCTGACGCAGCTATTCTGTGAACATCTCCCGGAGCACACCCAAGGCCTTCGACAAGGTGGCTGGCGAGATCCGGCCCACGCGCTTGATCAGACGAACCCGATCCACGACGCGGAGCTGGTCCAGCACGATGAAGCCGTCCTTCTTCTCGAACCGGCAGGGCAGTCGGAA
>Ga0315556_1000748_pt1 | contig 20317 bp, 14 predicted proteins | sample SalMarSW160310MG_FD_202112 | JGI IMG/M metagenome (GOLD analysis project Ga0315556, IMG submission 202112) | Salt marsh sediment microbial communities from the Plum Island Ecosystem LTER, Massachusetts, United States - Salt Marsh Sediment SW1603-10 ...
GTCCAGCTATGGAACGGGGGCGGAGACGACAGTTCCCACTCCAGTCCCTTGGCACCCTCCCAGACCCTTGCTTTCGCCTGCTCTCCCCCTCGGACCGTCTTGATGATGATGTAGAGAAACAGCAGGTGGCTCAATCCGAACGCAAAGGCGCCGATGCTCGAGATCACGTTGAAGTCAGTGAACATCACATTGTAATCCGCGATACGCCGCGGCATACCCGCTAGTCCGAGGAAGTGCTGGGGAAAGAAGGTGATATTGAAGCTGATGATATTGATCCAGAAGAAGATCTTCGCTAGCTTTTCGTCGTACATGTGCCCCGTCCACTTGGGCAGCCAGTAGAAGACCCCGGCAAATAGGCCGAATACGGCGCCGGGCAGAAGGACATAATGGAAATGGGCAACGACGAACATGCTGTCCTGGTACTGCATATCGGCAGGTACCACCGCCAGCATGACCCCGGTCAGGCCGCCGAAGGAGAACATGAGCAGTATCGCGACGGCGAACAGCATCGGGGTCTCGAAGGTCATGGACCCCTTCCACATGGTCGCCATGTAGTTGAACACCATCAGCCCCACCGGGATGGAGATGATGATGGTACCGATCATGAAGTAGCTCACGGCTCCGAGCGACATGCCGACCGTGTACTGATGATGAGCCCAGACCACCATGCCGATGACCATGATCGCGATCATCGCACCGACCAGGGAGTGGTAGCCGAACAGAGGCTTGCGGGCAAAGGTCGGCACGATAGAGGCGAGGACACCCATGGAAGGGAGGATCAGGATGTAGACCTCGGGGTGGCCGAAGAACCAGAACAGGTGCTGGAAGAGCACCGGATCACCGCCGCCGGCGGCGTTGAAAAAGCTGGTGCCGAAGTGGCGGTCGAAGAGCAGCATGGTCACACCACCGGCCAGCACGGGAACCACCAGAATCAGCAGGAAGGCGGTGACCAGCCAGGTCCAGACGAAGATGGGCATATCGAACATGCGCATCTCGGGGGCGCGCATATTGAAGATGGTCACGATGATGTTGATGGACGCCAGCACCGAGGAAATGCCCAGGATGTGTATGGCGAAGATCAGGAAATCCATCGACATCCCGACCTGCAGCGAAAGGGGCGGATAGAGGGTCCAGCCCGTGTTGATCTGGGTACCACCGCCCGGAAAGAATGGCACGATGAAGGACAGGATGAGCATCGTGGCCGCAGCCGGCAACAACCAGAAGCTCAAGTTATTCATCCGCGGCAGCGCCATGTCCGGGGCACCGATCATCAGCGGGATCATCCAGTTGGCGAGGCCGGCGGCCGCCGGCATCACGGCGCCGAAGATCATGAGCAGGGCATGGTTCGTCACCAGATTGTTGTAGAGGTCCGGCTCCAGCAGCTGCAGGCCCGGCATGAAAAGCTCGGCCCGGATCATCATGGCGCTGGCTCCGCCCGCGAACAACATGATGAGGGCGAATATCAGGTACATGGTCCCGATATCCTTGTGATTGGTCGAAAAGAGCCAGCGCGCCAAGCCCTTTGGCGGGCCTTCGTGCTCATGCTCGTGTAGGTGCTCGTGCTCGAGGGTGGCAGTTGTCATGGCGGGCTCCTCTCTATTGGGACGATTAATCCGCAAACGAATACAAATGGTCAGATGATGGTGAAAGAGACCTGTCTCGCTCGGCAGATTCCAGGCGCGACGACACCTTCCGCGCACCGCGACAGTGATTCGTCATTGCCTTCATTCGTGGGCCGAGCTCCGGGGCAATCCCTATTTGATGAGACGCGCGCGTGCGGCCTCGATATCCTTCGGCTGCACCACGTCCCCCGTGTCGTTGCCCCAGGCATTACGCTCGTAGGTAATGATGGATGCGAGATCCAGGTCGCTCAGTGCGGCCCAGGAGACCATGGCCGTCCCCTGCTTGCCGTTCAGCACCCTGTCGAAATGATCCTCGATCGGTCCCGTGGCTATCTTGCTGCCCGCCAGCGGTGGAAAGGTCGGAGGCAGGCCCTTTCCGTTGACCTGGTGGCAGGCGGCACATTTGGTGTTGAAGTTGGCCTGTCCTTTCTCGATCAGCTCATCCTTGGTCCAGGTCTTGTCCGAGGAAGCCTCGGCAGCGGCGGCCAGCATCGTCTTCTTTTTGTCGTCCATCCAGCCCGCGAACTTCTCCTGGGAGACCACATCCACGACGATGGGCATGCGCGAGTGCCAGGTTCCGCAAAGCTCGGCACATTGGCCGCGGAAGGTACCTTCCCGATCCAGGTCCACCCAGGTCTCCGTGACGTACCCGGGAATGGCGTCCTTCTTCACGGCAAGCGCAGGTACCCAGAACGCGTGATTGACATCGGCCGATGTGTGCAGGAATCGCACCTTCTTTCCGACCGGCAGAACCAGGTGGTTATCCACATCGCGCAAGTAGAGATCACCCGCCTTCTCCTTCGGTACGAAGCGACTCTCCACCCTCACCGGCTCCGGCTTGCCGCCGATGTTGACCGTGTCGTCCAAATAATCGAACTGCCACCACCACTGGTGGCCGGTCACCTTGACGTCGATGAGGTCTTCCCCCGTCGGAACATTCCAAACCTTTTCCAGGGTCTTCTCCGCGGAGCTTGCGATGGTCAGGTCGATGCCCAGGACCAGAACCGGGACGATGACCCAGGCCCAGCGGCCGAACCAGGTCTCGTGAAATTTCTGGTCCGCTTCGTAGCCGCGGCTCTTGCGATGGTAATAAAGGGAGTAACCGACGACTGAAAAGATGATCACCAGCAGGATTGCCGCTATGGTGCTGGTGAGCATGTGGATATTGTAGATTTCCCGTGCGACGCCCGCGGCAGGCTCGGGAAAGTTGAGCCCCATCTCGGCAGGTGTATTCTCCGCCCAGGCGATCGCCAGCAGACCTGTGGATACAGCGCCGAGGCGCTTAGCGGTTACGGCCATATGTTGTACTCGTTCTTTATGTTTGCCAGTGCTTCCCGTGGACCCTGCCCTCTTCCCCCGAAGAGAGGCTCCCACCCCGGTCGCGATTTCCGGTACCACCGCTGCAAAAGGCGCTGGCACCCTCCACTGCCGGCAGCTTTTCTTCCGGCGATGTGGCGGTAGTCCGGGGCGCCCCGGACGCACCATCTCCATCCCAACGGTATCCGGCACCCAGCCGCTGCTCCAGCGCCGCCGCCAGCTCTTCCCTTTCGTCCTCTACGACCATTGCCGCGATCTGCAGTCTTCGCCCATGGCAACGCAGCAGCAAGCTGCTGGGGTACCAACCGCGGGGGTCTCGCCGCAGCACGACCTGTGTCCAGTTGGACGGAAGCCTCGCCACCTCCGTAATTCGGCGACCGCCTCGCATCACCCGCAGGACAGGTCCAACGATCTCGATGATCTCGCACCTGTGGCCCGCCAGGGCGCTGAGATAGAAACCGGCCACCAACACGGCGAGCTCGAGGCCCGCAAAAGGCAGTACCAGCCAAGCCCCGATGGCCAGAAAGGAGCCACCGACGGCAGTAAGGCAGGCGGCAAAGAACCAGATCAGGTACTTGGTGGTCCGCCAGCTGAGCGCGCAGTTCGGACGTATGACAAACCTGCATCCATCCGGACCCTGCTCTTCGAATACCGCCATTCGGGTGCCTTATCAAACCTCTTCGAGCCCGAGCCATTTCATGCGGGAGGCTCCGGGTCACGATCAGAGGACCCCGAGCAGCGCTTCACCGGACCTGGCTATAACAAACGGTGGATTTTGATCGAAGCCAAACACAAACGCAATGTTCTTGACAACGCGACGCCCGCGTGCGCCCCGACTTCTTTATGTTATGAGGCGTAGCATATCGAAAAATTGTGGGATTTCACACACCCCTAAAGAGATGGGGTTGTCTGGATTGCGACCGGTGGACAGGATAGTACCGTGCCTAGTTTCCGCACCCGATGGCAAAATCCGTCGCAACGCGAGAATCCCGGGCTCATGATGCTGGTCTACCTACATGGTCTCAACAGCTCTGGTCGATCCTACAAAGCGGGCGTGCTTCGGCAGCGGCTGGCGCCTACCCCCGTGCCGGCGCCGTCCTATCCGGCCCATCGACCGGACGCGGCGATAAGGGAGCTCTCCGGCTTTTTCGATCGCATATTCGATCGCCTACGGGGCAAACAGGCGCCACTCGTCGTCGGCAGCTCCATGGGGGGTTTCTACGGCCAGTATCTGGCACGGCGGTTCGCATTCGCCCATCTATTCCTGATCAATCCGGCACTCGCCCCTTGGGACCTGTTTCGGGAGTATGAGGGCCGGCTACAGACCACGGATCGAGGCGAGACCTACCTCATCGATCGGGAGCTGATCGAGTGTACGCGCAGATACGGGGTCACAGATCCCTGTGACGGGGTAGCGACGACCCTGTTCCTCGACCGGGGCGACGAGGTGATCGACTACCGCATCGCGGAATCCCTCTATCGCGACTGCGGAAGACTGCGAATCTTCGACGGCGGGGACCACGGCTTTCAGCATCTCGACGACGCCATCAGCCTCATCCGAAAGGAGCTGGACAGGTGTCCCTGACGAGGAATGACCGGCATTCGGAGTCACTGTTCGACAGGGCGCACAAAGACCCGGCAGCCGGCAGGATGCCTGCACAGGATCGGTGCAGGTTTCGCGGGATTTTCTCGGATCGAGCCCGCCGATTTGCCCGACTCGCTACCCAGGGCTGGGAAAACGATGCTGGCATGGCCCCTGCTTGTTTGGTAACTTGATCTTGGCGCGCCGAGGCGTCGCATCCGTCGGCGCCGCGCCCTTCACTCCCGATCGACGAGGCATCCCCTCTCCGGGGGCTATACCGGGTGCTGCCAGAATGCCGGGGTTGCAATGCCCGTCGACCCCCCGGTCTGCGGCTATCGACCCTGACGGCAGCCCAGCAGAATCTGGGATACACGCGATAACCCGAAATATCCGGAGTTTATGCTACCACCGGCCTGCAGCAGAATCCGCGGGCCAAGAATCTGTACGAGCGAGATCAGCGATGAGCCTTCGTGCCCTTCCTCCCGCGCAGGGACTCTACGACCCTGCCCACGAGCACGACGCCTGCGGTGTCGGCTTCGTTTGCAACATCAAGAACCGAAAGAGCCACGAGATCGTTCGGCAAGGCCTGGAGATCTTGGACCGCCTTACCCATCGCGGCGCAGTAGGCGCTGATCCCAGAGCGGGTGACGGCGCAGGAATCCTGATCCAGATCCCGGACGCCTTCTTTCGATCCGTGGTGGACTTCGATCTACCACCCATCGGCGAGTACGGCGTCGGCCACGTCTTCCTGTCCAGATACGCGGACGAGCGTGGCGCGACGGAGGCGATCGTCGACCGCCGTCTGGCCGACGCCGGCCAGCGGGTCCTCGGTTGGCGCGACGTCCCAGTCGACAACAACGGCCTGGGCGAGAGCGTGCTGCCGTGCGAGCCCGTGATCCGCCAGGTGTTCGTCGCCCGAGGCGATGACTGCCCCGATCAGGACAGCTTCGAGCGCACGTTGTTCGTCATCCGCAAGAGGATGGACAACGCCATCCGCAGGGCCGGTATCGAGAAGGAAAGCTACTACGTAACCTCGCTGTCCTCGCGCACCATCACCTACAAGGGTATGCTGCTCGCAGACCAGGTCGGCAGCTTTTACCTGGATCTGCAGGACGAGCGCTTCGCGTCTGCGCTGGCCCTGGTGCATCAGCGTTTTTCCACCAATACCTTCCCGACCTGGGATCTGGCGCAACCCTTCCGCATGATCTGCCACAACGGCGAGATCAATACCCTGCGCGGTAACCTCAACTGGATGGCGGCACGGCGCCATACCATGAAGTCCGAGATCCTGGGCGAGGACCTGGACAAGATCTGGCCGCTCATCCAGGAGGGCCAATCGGACTCGGCCTGCTTCGACAACGCACTGGAGCTGCTGGTGCTGGGCGGCTACTCCCTGGCCCATGCCATGATGCTTCTGATCCCGGAGGCCTGGGCCGGCAACAAGCTGATGGACGAGGAGCGCCGCTCCTTCTACGAGTACCATGCCGCCCTCATGGAGCCCTGGGACGGGCCTGCGGCGATCGCCTTCACCGACGGGCGCCAGATCGGCGCCACCCTGGATCGCAACGGCCTGCGTCCGGCGCGCTATCTGGTCACCGACGACGACATGGTGATCATGGCCTCCGAGATGGGTGTGCTGGACATCCCGGAGGAGAAGATCGTCAAGAAATGGCGCCTGCAGCCCGGCAAGATGTTCCTCATCGATCTGGAACAAGGGCGCATCATCGACGATGCGGAGCTCAAGGCCCAGCTGGCCGGCTCCCAGCCCTACCGGGAATGGCTGAGCGAGACCCAAATCGCTCTGGACAAGCTGCCCACGGATGTAGCCCCCATGGCCCCGGACCGGGAGACCCTGCTCGACGCCCAGCAGGCATTCGGCTACACGCAGGAAGACATCAAGTTCCTGCTCACCCCCATGGTCCTGACCGGACAGGAGGCGGTGGGCTCCATGGGCGCGACCACACCACCGTCGGTGCTCTCGCGCCGCTCCAAGCACCTCTCGACCTATTTCAAGCAGAACTTCGCCCAGGTGACCAATCCCGCCATCGACCCCATCCGCGAAGAGCTGGTCATGTCCCTGGTCTCACTGATCGGCCCGCGACCCAACCTGCTGGGTCTCACCGAGGCCGGCAGACACATGCGCCTGGAGGTCAAGCAGCCGGTCCTTACAAATGAGGACCTGGAGCGAGTGCGCCACATCGAGGACAACACGGGCGGGGCCTTCCGTACCTACACCCTCGACGTCACCTATCCCGCCGACCAGGGTGCCGAGGGTATGGAGCCGGCGCTCAGAAAACTGTGCCAGCATGCCGAAGAGGCGGTGCTGCAGGGGCACAATATCCTGATTCTCTCGGATCGCCACATGAACCGGGATTACATTGCCATCCCGGCCCTGCTGGCGACCTCGGCCGTACACCATCATTTGATCCGCCGCGGCCTGCGCACCAGCTCGGGTCTGGTGGTCGAAACGGGTGCCGCCCTGGAGATCCACCACTTCGCGACCCTGGCCGGCTACGGCGCCGAGGCCATCAACCCCTATCTGGCCTTCGACACCATCGCCGAGATGCTGCCGCGCCTGCCCGAGGAGCTGAGCTTCGAGCAGGCCCAGGAGCGCTACATCAAGGCCGTCGGCAAGGGGCTGCTCAAGGTCATGTCCAAGATGGGCATCTCCACCTACCAATCCTACTGCGGGGCCCAGATCTTCGATGCCATAGGGCTATCCAGCCCCTTCGTGGAGACCTGGTTCACGGGAACCCATACCCGGGTAGAGGGTGTCGGCCTGGACGAGATCGCCCGTGAAGCGGTGCTCTGGCACAGCACGGGCTACGGCAATGCCCACATCTACCGCAAGCACCTGGACGTGGGCGGAGATTATGCCTACCGGCTGCGTGGCGAGGACCATGTCTGGACCCCGGAGAGCATCTCCAAGCTCCAACACGCCACCCGCGCCAACAGCGCCGAGACCTACGAGGAATACGCCCGGACGATGAACGTCCAGAGCGAGCGGCTCCTGACCTTTCGCGGGCTGATGGATTTCAAGTGGGCCGAGAGCCCCTTGCCGCTCGAAGAGATCGAGTCCGCCGCCGAAATCGTCAAGCGTTTCGCCACCGGGGCCATGTCCTTCGGCAGCATCTCATACGAGGCCCACTCGACCCTGGCTAAGGCGATGAACCGCATCGGCGGCAAGTCCAACACTGGGGAAGGCGGCGAGGAGCCGGAGCGCTTCAACCCGCTCCCCGACGGTTCCGCCAATCCCGAGCGCTCCGCGATCAAGCAAGTGGCCTCGGGCCGCTTCGGAGTGACCATCGAGTACCTGGTCAACTCCGACGACATCCAGATCAAGGTCGCCCAAGGCGCCAAGCCCGGCGAGGGAGGGCAGCTACCCGGCCACAAGGTCAACAAGCAGATCGCACGGGTGCGCCACTCCACCCCAGGCGTGGGCCTCATCTCGCCGCCGCCGCACCACGACATCTACTCCATCGAGGACTTGGCCCAGCTCATCCATGACCTGAAGAACGCCAATCCCAAGGCACGCATCTCGGTCAAGCTGGTCTCCGAGGTCGGAGTCGGGACTGTGGCAGCCGGAGTCTCCAAGGCCCATGCGGACCATGTGACCATCGCCGGCTACGACGGTGGGACGGGGGCCAGCCCCCTCACCTCCATCAAGCACGCCGGCTCCCCTTGGGAGATCGGCTTGGCGGAGACCCACCAGACCCTGGTGCTGAACCGGCTGCGCGGACGCATCGCGGTGCAGGCCGACGGCGGCATGCGCACCGGGCGAGACGTGGCGATTGCCCTGCTCCTGGGCGCCGACGAGATCGGCTTTGCAACCGCGCCCCTGATCGTCTCCGGCTGCATCATGATGCGCAAATGCCACCTCAACACCTGCCCGGTGGGGGTGGCGACCCAGGACCCGGAGCTGCGCAAGAAATTCACGGGGCAGCCCGAGCACGTGGTCAATTTCTTCTTCTTCGTAGCCGAAGAGCTGAGAAGGATCATGGCCAGAATGGGCTTTCGCACGGTCAACGAGATGATCGGCCAGATGGATCGCCTGGAAATGCACCGCGCGATCGAACATTGGAAGGCCGGTGGTCTGGACTTCACCAAGCTCCTGGCGAAACCCCAGGTACCCGACGGCGTTGCCCTCTACAACTGCGAGGTGCAGGACCACGGCCTGGACAAGGCCCTGGACCTGGAGCTGATCCGCCAGGCCGCGCCTGCGTTGGAGCGTGGCGAGCCTGTACGTATCGAGACGCCTATCAAGAACTACAACCGCACCTTCGGGACCATGCTCTCGAGCCGGGTGGCCGAGCGCTACGGCCTGTCGGGACTCCCGGACGACACCATCTACATCAAGGCCACGGGAACTGGTGGCCAGTCCTTTGGCGCATGGGTGGCCAAGGGCGTAACCATCGAGCTGGAGGGCGAGGCCAACGACTACGTCGGCAAGGGACTCTCCGGCGGTCGGCTGATCGTCTACCCGCCGCGACACTCGGGCATGGCTAATCGGGCGGAAGAAAACATCATCGTCGGCAATACCGTGCTCTACGGAGCCGTGAGTGGTGAGTGCTACTTCCGCGGCGTTGCCGGCGAGCGTTTCTGTGTCCGAAACTCCGGGGCCAATGCCGTCGTCGAGGGCGTGGGCGACCACGGGTGCGAGTACATGACCGGCGGCGTCATGGTCTGTCTCGGCCCTACGGGGCGCAATTTCGCGGCCGGTATGTCCGGCGGCATCGCTTACGTCCTCGACGAGATGGGCGGTTTCGCCGATCGCTGCAATATGGCCATGGTCGCACTCGAGCCCATCCCCGCCGAGGACGATGCCCTGGAGGCCCTGGACCATCAAGGCGGCGACTTGGAGACCATGGGCCTGGTGGACGTCAGCCACGACATGAGCCGCTTCGATGCCATCCGCCTGCGACAGCTCATCGGGAATCATCTCCACTACACCGGGAGCCCTGTGGCCAAGCGGATCCTGGACGACTGGGACGCCTTCCTGCCCAAGTTCGTCAAGGTCATGCCGGTAGACTATCGCCGGGCACTCGGTGAGATGCAAGCGCGTCATCGCCGTCCGCCACAGTTATCCCCTCAGTCGAAGGGGCAGCCGTCAAAGGGGGTCATCGAGCATGGGTAAGCCCACCGGTTTCATGGAGTACGTGCGTTTGGACCGGGGTTACCAACCCGCCTCGGACCGCGTCGTCCATTATCAGGAGTTCGTCGTTCCGCTCTCGGACGCAGACCTGAGCGTGCAGGGTGCCCGCTGTATGGACTGCGGCATACCCTTTTGCCACCAGGGCTGTCCGGTCAACAACATCATCCCGGACTGGAACGACCTGGTCTATCGTTCCGACTGGCAAGCGGCCGCGGAGGTTCTGCACTCCACCAACAACTTCCCGGAGTTCACGGGTCGCATCTGCCCCGCGCCCTGCGAGGCCGCCTGCACCCTGAACCTGCACGATGCCCCGGTCACCATCAAGACCATCGAGTGCGCCATCATCGACAAGGCATGGGAGCAAGGCTGGATCCAGCCCCACATCGCCCGTCACAAAACCCGACGGCGCGTCGCCGTCGTTGGCTCCGGTCCCGCGGGTCTGGCGGCGGCCCAGCAGCTCGCCCGGGCCGGTCACTTGGTCAAGCTCTTCGAGCGCCAGGACAAGATCGGCGGGCTGCTGCGCTACGGCATCCCCGACTTCAAGCTCAGCAAGCGGCTCATCGACCGCAGGATGGCGCAGATGCGCGCCGAGGGCGTGGAGTTCCACACCAATGTCCATATCGGCATCGACATCCCCGCCAAGCACCTGGCCGAAAGCTACGACGCCGTCGTTCTCAGCGGCGGCTCGGAGCAGCCGAGAGACCTGCCGATACCCGGACGCGAGCTCGAGGGCGTGCACTTCGCGATGGACTTCCTGCGTGCCAACAGCAAGCGGGTCCAGGGCGTGCCCGTCCCCGACGAGAACTTCGTCAGCGCTGAGGGCAAGCAGGTGGTCGTCATCGGCGGCGGCGACACCGGCTCTGACTGTATTGGCACCTCCACCCGCCACGGGGCCAAGTCCGTCACCCAGATCGAAATCCTGCCCATGCCCCCCGAAAAGGAGGACAAGGGCCTGACCTGGCCGAACTGGCCCAACAAGCTGCGCACCTCCAGCTCCCAGGAAGAAGGCTGCACGCGCATGTGGTCGATCGCAACCAAGGAATTCATCGGCGACGGGGAAGGCAACCTCAAGGCATTGCGATGCATCAAGGTCGAGTGGGTCAAGGACGATGCGGGCCGCTGGCAGATGTCCGAGATCGAAGGCTCCGAATTCTCCCTGGAGGCCGACCTGGCCCTCTTGGCCATGGGCTTCCTGCACCCGGTCCACGAGGGCATGCTCCAAGAGCTCGGCGTCGAGCTGGACCCGCGCGGCAACGTGGCAGGAAGCACTGAAGGCCCCAAAGCCTACCACACCTCCATCCCGGGCGTATTCGCCGCCGGCGACATGCGCCGCGGCCAATCCCTGGTGGTCTGGGCCATCCGCGAAGGCCGCCAGTGTGCCCGCGCTGTGGACGAGTGGCTCATGGGGAGGTCGGACCTGCCGCGGTGAGCGGCTTGTTTCTGATTCTACCGCCACCTAGAGACCCTGGAGGAATACGTGCTCGTCTCCCAGGATTTTCGCTTGGTGGAAATCTTTCGGCGCAGCGATGACTGACAGGCAACCCTTTACCGGGAGGACGACCTGGTGACCTTCCAATCCGTTGGGATCGAGGTCGGCATGGATCAGATCCACCGCCGGACGGATCGATAGCTGTCGGTTTCCCGTCGAGACTTGATTTCGATGCCTCTCACGGAAGCACGGAGAAAGACAAGGAAGCCGGAGCAGGTTAGGCTGAAGTAAGGAAGGGTTGAGTTGAGGCAATCGGTTGCGATTGGATGGCCCGACAATCAAGCGGATTTCGAGCAATCTTTGTTGGGCCTCGTACCTCGGCCCACCCTGCCTGTTTCTGGTGCTCTACGCCCTCGATGTGGCACACCTCGTAGCCCGGATGGAGCCACGGCGGAATAAGGGGCTTGTGCTCACCTGTGCGCCTCCCCGTCATCGGAAGTGCGTATGCGCGGGAACAACCCTAATCGCAAACCCACCCCCGGACGAGGTCCGGGCCCGGGATCCCTCCGCTGTGGACTACCTCCCCGTTCACCACCACGCCCGGCGTGCTCATCACGCCGAAGGACATGATCTCGGCGATATCTGTCACCTTCTCAAGCTCGATCTCGGCACCGGCCTCCCTCGCGGCCTGCGCAATCGCATTGGCCGTGATCTCACAGTTCCGGCAACCACTGCCGAGCACCTTGATGTTCTTCATTTCTCTTTCAGGATCCCCTCACACGATCAGGTTGAAGCCCCACCCCACCAGGGTGAAGGCGACGGCGAGCACGGCGGCGAACAGGGCCAAGGCTTGCCACCGGATGACCTTGCGCAGGATCAGCATCTCCGGCAGGGAGAGCGCCGCAACGCTCATCATCAGGGCCAGGGTGGTCCCCACGGCCACGCCCTTGGCGAGCATGGCCTCCGCGACCGGGATGATGCCCGTGGCATTCGCGTAGAGCGGAACGCCGAGTAGCACGGCGCCGGGCACGGTATACCAGGCACCGCCGCCCAGGTGATCCGCTACCCAGCTCGCGGGAACGAACCCGTGAAACAGGGCGCCGACCCCGATACCGAGCAGCACCCACTTCCAGATGCGCCCGACGATCTCTCGCACCTCCGCAACCGCATAGCGGTGTCGGGCCCGCAGGGAATTATCACTCTCGACCTTGGCGACCTGTCCCATGCGAATCTTCCACACGTAGTCCTCCACCCAGCGCTCCGGACGGAAGGTCTGCATGGCAATGCCGCCGATCCAGGCGACGACCAGGCCCGCTGCGACGTAGAGGGCGGCCAGCTCCCAGCCTAGAACGCCCACCAGAATAACGGCCGCCACCTCGTTGATCATGGGGCTGGCGATCAGAAAGGAGAAGGTAACCCCGAGCGGGATGCCGGCCTCCACGAAGCCGATGAAGAGCGGCACCGAAGAGCAGGAGCAAAAGGGCGTGACGGCACCGAGCGTTACCGCCATCCCCCGCGCCTGCCAGTCCGGGCGGCCGCGAACAAACTCACGGACCCGCTCCGGAGAGAGCATCGCCCGCAACAGGCCCATGGCATAGATGACGACGACCAAGAGGGCGAAGATCTTGGTCACGTCCATCAAAAAGAACTGGACCGCCGCGCCCAGACGGGAGTGCGGATCCAGCCCGAGGAGCTGGAAGGCCGTCAGGTCGGCGAACGACTCAAACACGGAGGGAGGACGCCCGGCCCTGCTCGTACCAGCCCTTGGTGCGATTCACGACCCGTACCACCAGCAGCATCACCGGCACCTCGATCAGCACCCCGACCACGGTAGCCAGAGCGGCCCCGGACTCGAAGCCGAAGAGCGAAATGGCGGCGGCGACCGCCAGCTCGAAGAAGTTGGAAGCCCCGATGAGCGCCGACGGACAGGCGACCTTGTGCTGCTCGCCGACAATGCGGTTGAGCCAATAGGCCAGGGCCGAGTTGAAGAAGACCTGGATCAGGATGGGCACGGCCAGTAGCAGGATGATCAGCGGCTGCTCCAGGATGGCCTTGCCCTGAAAGGCGAAGAGCAGGACCAAGGTCGCCAGCAATGCCAGGATGGACGCGTGCCCGAGGGTATCGAGGGCGGCGTCGAAGCGTTCCTGGCCCCGCCTCAGCAGCCAGCTGCGCCAAAGCTGGGCGATGATCACCGGGATGACGATATAGAGCACCACCGAGGTCAACAAAGTCGCCCAGGGCACGACGATGGACGAAAGCCCGAGCAGCAGCCCAACGATGGGCGCGAACGCGAAGACCATGATGGTGTCGTTGAGCGCGACCTGGCTCAGGGTGAAATAGGGATCGCCGCCCGTGAGCCGGCTCCAGACGAAGACCATGGCGGTACATGGCGCGGCGGCCAGCAGGATTAGTCCCGCCACATAGCTGTCGAGCTGGTCAGCCGGGAGCCAGGGCGCGAAGAGCCCGCGGATGAGGAGCCAGGCGAGCAGGGCCATGGAGAAGGGCTTGACCGCCCAGTTGACGAAGAGGGTGACGCCGATCCCCTTCCAGTGCTCTTTTACCTGGTGCAGGGCGCCGAAATCGACCTTCATCAACATGGGGATGATCATCACCCAGATAAGCAGGCCGACGGGGATGTTGACCTCGGCGACCTCCAGCCGTCCCAAATACTGGAAGGGAGCCGGAATCCACTGGCCGAGCGCGATGCCGGCCAGGATGCAGAGCCCCACCCACAGGGTCAGCCAGCGCTCGAAGAGGCTCATGGGCGCGCCGGCAGCCTGCTTGATCGAGACCTCACACTGCGCGGACATGGGCTAGCCCTCCGCTGGCCGATCGAGACCCAGGGCCTCGACCACAGCCGGCACCAGTCGGGCACGGATGTCGTCGCGGACCTGGATGAAGGACGCCAACGGCTCCCCGTGCGGGTCGTGAAAAGGCAGGTGAATCTGCGGCACCGGACGAGGAAAAATCGGACAGCTCTCCTTGGCGTTGTCGCACACGGTCACCACCAGATCGATCGGCTCGTCCATGAAGACGTTGACGTCCTTCGGAGAAAGCCCCTCGGCGGACAGACCGGCCTCTCGTAGGGCGGCGACGGCATTGTCCGCTACCTTTGGCTGAGGCCGGACCCCCGCGGAGAGTGCGCGCACCCGGCCGGTAAGATCGTGGTTGAGGATGACTTCGGCCATCTGCGAGCGACAGGAATTGCCTGTGCAGAGGACCAGGACGGTCAGTGGCTGGGTCGTCATGAAAGGCCCCTATGGTATTGTGATATTCGGTCTCGATCAGGGATCTTCGATCGGCGAAGGTCCCAGGCTTCCGCTTCGCTCAGGCGCATTTGGGTGCCCCCGGGCGGTTCGGCATCGCCGACAAGGCCCCCTCATCCGCCGCGAAAGCTCCTTGGTGCTCGACCCCGTCGGCCGTCACCTGCAGCACCGACCTCACCCACTCGGGCAGCCCGGGGGCGATGCGATAGTGGATCCACAGACCCTCGCGTCGATCCGATACCAGACCCAGCTCGCGCAGCTGCGCCAAGTGCCGGGAGATATGCGGCTGGGCCGCGCCGATGGCATGGGTAAGCTCGCAGACGCAGAGCTCCTCATGCCGGGTAAGCAGAACCAGGCAACGTAAACGGGTGGAATGGGCAAGTGCCGAGAACAGCTGCTGAGGCTCGATATTCACGCAGCCAAATATACCGTCCCTCGTATATTTGATCACATGAATATTTTATGACGACTCCTTCCCGAGCCGGAGCCTCGTACTCGTGCGTCGAAGTGACAAAAACATCGCAAGGATCGCAGGGCGGCAACCCTTTACCGCCGTGTGCTCTAACCTTCCTGCACTTTCGGGGCGCGAAACCGGCCGCGCACCAGTCTCTCCAGCTCGATCGGCTGGTCACGCGGCTCCGGTTGCAAAGTGATGTGATCGATCCCGCAATCCCTTTCCAGGGTGTCTCGGAGACGGGAGAGCACCGCCGGCCATTCGCCCATATGGGACAGCACGACATGGGCCGAGAGTGCCGCTCGGCTGGCCGACAGTGCCCAGATGTGCAGGTCGTGGACCGAAACGACTCCCTCCGTCGCCGCCATCGCAAGACCGACACGCTCGAGATCGAGATTGCGTGGCACTCCTTCCATCAGTGCATGCAAGGCTTCGTGCAGGACGCTCACCGCCGAGACCAGGATCAGCAGGACGATCAACAGGGACAGCAGCGGGTCGATCGCCGTCCAACCCGTGAACAGGATGACGGCTCCGGACACCAAGGCCGCAATGGACCCGAGCAGATCCCCCAGGACATGCAGGAGCGCCGCACGGACATTCAGGTTTTTCCGGTCGCCGGACAATAACCAAGCCGCGGCCAGATTGACCAGGAGACCGACGAATGCCACGGTCATCACGACACCTCCGGCGACGGGCTGCGGGTCCACGAAGCGACGGATGGCCTCGGCACTGATCACAACGATCAGGGCGATCATGACAAGTGCGTTGAGCAGTGCCGCCAGGATCTCGGCACGTCCCCAACCGTAGGAGTGCCGCGGCGACGGCCCTCGCCGTGCCAGGATTGCCGCGAGGGCCGCGAGACCGAGCGCAAGGGAGTCCGTCAGCATGTGCCCGGCATCGCCGAGCAGGGCCAGGGACCCGGACCACCAGCCTGCGACGGCCTCGACGAGGGAAAAACCGAGCGTCAGGGCCAGCGCCGATAACAAGCTTCGATGCGCCCCGTCATTCTTGCCATGCCCTGCGTGGTGATGGTTATGCACGGAGCCACCTCGTTGTGACGGTTGGAGATCCCGTTTGGGAAGGAGCTATTGTCCATCATTCCGGTCCCCTTCGGGTGGGGAGCTCGGCTACGAAAGGCCGCTGACCCAAATGATATCGGGAACCCGCTGCTCGCGTGCGCCGGGCTAATGCGACTCCACCAGATGTCGCAACAGCCGAGCCACGTGATCCGTATCCTTCACCCAATAGGTCGCTGCGCTCGGTTGGAGGCGATCTGCCACCAGGATACCGAGACCGCCCGCGCGTACCGCCCGAAAGGCGTCCTCGTCGGTCACGTCGTCGCCAATGTAGATCGGGAGCACGTCCGGACCGTCCAGGCCCAGCTCGGAAAGGAGCCAGCGAACCGCCCTACCCTTGTCCCAGTCGATGTCGGGCAGCAGCTCGATCACCTCCTTGCCGCCCGTCAGCTGCAACTGCGGAAAGCGCTCGCGTACCCGCTCGACGGCCAGCTTCACCCGACCCGTACCTCCGCCCGCCTGCACCCGATATCGCACCAGGAGCGCGAAGCGCTTGCGCTCCAGGCGAGCCTCGGGAATCGATTCCAGTGATTGCGCCAGCTCGCGGGCCGCTTCGTTCAGATCATAAAGGGCCTCGACACCCTCGGGCAGCACCAATTGCAGATCGGGACCCCGGATCTCAAGCCCATGGCTTCCCGCGTAGATGATCTCCGGGAGCCCCACCAGTCGGGACACCTCTACCAGGTCGCGGCCGCTCACCACGACGACCGTCATCCGCTGGGCCGCTCGCCGCAACAGCTGGCGCAGCTCCTCGGGAAACCCCGTATCATCGCGAATCGGCGCCAGCGTCCCGCCGTAATCCAGGAACAGCGCGGGGCGCTTCCCCGTGAGCTGCTTCGAGACCAGGTCCATATCGGTCAGCGCCCTGGGGAGCGAAGGCTGCTCGCTCACGCCGCCCCCCTCCACATCGGCACGGCACAGGTCGCAAACGACGAAGTCGGCGCCATGCTCCCACATCTTCCGGTCCTGCACCCCACTATGAACGCCGACGACGAGGGCAAAACGACCGCGCTTGGCGGCCGTGATGCCTACGACCGTGTCTTCGAGCACCGCAGTCCGCGCAGGCTCGACACCGATAAGCCTTGCGGCCTCTAGAAAGATATCCGGATCCGGCTTGCTGTCCAGATCCAGACGCTCGGCGTCCGAGCCGTCGACCCGTGCGTCGAACAAGTCCGCGATCTCGGCCCCCTCCAGGATGGAGTCGCAGTGTTTGCTGGCGGAGACCACGGCGGTCTTGATTCCCGCCTTGCGCAGCCGGCGGACGAGTGCGATGGCACAGCCGTAGACCTCCACGCCGCCTTCCTTCACGTACCAATCGAAGATCAGCTTCTTGCGATTTCCGAGGCCGCAGACGGTCTCACGATCGGACGGGTCGTCGAGATCCCCCATCGGCAGGTCGATATGACGGGACAAGAGAAAGTGCTTTACGGCCTGGCAGCGGGGCCTTCCGTCGATATACCTGTTGTAGTCGTGGCGAACGTCGAACGGACGGTAGTCCTCCCCCCCGCGCGTCGCGCGATCGCGCAGATAGGCGTTGAAAACATGTCTCCATGCGCGGATATGGAGGTTGGTGGTCCGGGTGACGACGCCGTCCAGATTCAGGATCACGGCATCGATCTTCTCCCGGGAAAAGGTGAGCTCCGGCTCGCGCATGGCTCCGATCGCTACTGGGCTTTCTCGAGCTGGCTCCGGAACCGATGCCTAGAACTGACTGCTGTTCACCCAGAAATGGGCCAGAATACTGGCGGCGTAACCCAAAGCGATCGCCCAGGTCCACTTCAGATGGCTGAAGAAGGTGTACAGGCCGCGCGCCTGCCCCATCAGCCCGACCCCGGCCGCCGAGCCGATGGAGAGCAAGCTGCCGCCCACACCGGCGGTGAGGGTCACCAGCAGCCACTGGCCCATGGACATGTCCGGGTGCATGGTCAGAACGGCGAACATCACCGGGATATTGTCGACGATGGCAGAGAGGATTCCGACCATCACGTTCGCCGCCGTGGCGCCCCACTCCACGTACATCACCTCCGATGCCAAGGCCAGATAGCCGAGGAAGCCCAGCCCGCCCACGCACAGGATCACCCCGTAGAAGAACATCAGGGTATCCCACTCGGCGCGGGCGACGCTCTTGAAGATGTCGAAGGGGACGATGTCACCCAGTTGCAGCTCGTTGGACTCGGTCTTGCGCCGCTCATAAGCGACCTGCCGATCGAATGTCTTTTTCAAGTAGAAGCCGAAGATCTTGAGGTAGGCCAGGCCGGTCATCATGCCCGTCATGGGCGGCAGGTGCAGGAAGTTGTGGAAGCTCACGGCCGTGGCGATGGTCGCTAGAAACAGGCCGACCACCGTCATGGCCCCGCGCTTCATGACGACGACCTCCCCGGAGGCCGATGGCTGTAAATCTGGCACCGCAAAATGCATGATGGCGGCCGGGACCGCCCAGTTCACTACGGACGGAACGAACAGCATGAAGAAGGTCCAGAAATCGACGATACCCCGCTGCCAGACCATCAGCGTGGTGATGTCGCCGAAGGGGCTGAATGCGCCGCCCGCGTTGGCCGCCACGACGATATTGATGCAAGCGAGGGAGACGAAGCGCGGACTGTCCCGCCCCACCGACAGCACCACCGCGCACATCAGCAGCGCGGTGGTGAGGTTGTCGGCGATCGGCGAGATGAAAAACGCCAGCACACCGGTGAGCCAGAACAACTTGCGGTAGGAGAAGCCGGATCGCACCAGCCAGGCGCGCAGGGCATCGAAGACCAGCCGCTCATCCATGGCGTTGATGTAGGTCATGGCCACCAGCAGAAAGAGGAAAAGCTCCGCGTACTCCAGGATGTTGTGCCGCACCGCCTCTTCGGCCAAGGCGGACATGCCGTGGCTCGCGTAGACGATGCCGATCATGGCCCAGATGAGGCCGGCGGCCAGCAGCACCGGCTTGGACTTGCGCAGGTGCGTGAACTCCTCGGCCATCACGAAACCGTAGGCCACAATGAAGACGAGCAAGGACAGGATTCCCACGGTGTGGGAGGTCAGATTCAGAGGCTCATCGGCACCGGCGGATGCCCAGAGTGCTTCTGGAAACAGCCCGATCAGGGCCATTACTATCAAAGTACGCGCCGAAGGCGCACCAACCCCCCCTCTCCCTTTATGGGAGAGGGCCGGGGTGAGGGAACGATCAGGGGCGAGGCGACCGTTCATCGTCCGGGGTGGCTCGCATCGGCCCATGATCGTTAGCGGCAGTACGGCAATCGGAGACCTTTTCACATTCCCCTCCTGATATTTGTATTTTGTGACGGGGGTCGAGGTGACGAAGGTATCAAGAAACGCGGTCCTGCTCCCCTTGCCCCCCTCCAAGACTGCTCAGGAGAAGCAGGACCACGCCCACGAAAATGGCACTGTCGGCGAGATTGAATGCCGGCCAGTGCCAACTGCCCACGAAGAAATCGACGAAATCCACCACTTGCCCCAAGTACAACCGGTCGATCAGATTTCCCACGGCACCGCCTATCACCAACGACAGGGCGACTGCAGTGATGCGCTCGCCGGTGCCGAGCCGCAGCAGCCAGATCACCAGCACCGAGCTCACCAGCAAGGCAAAACCGGTGAGGAGCCAGCGCTGCCAGCCGCCGGCAGAGGAAAGGAAGCTGAAGGCCGCCCCTTGGTTGTACATCAGAGTAAAGCTCAGGTGGGACACCAGGGGCACGGGCCGATAGGGAAGGAGCATGGCCACGGCGAGCCACTTGGTGGCCTGGTCGAGCACCACGACCAGCGCCGACAGCCACAGCCACCTCGCCATGGACGGATTCGTTATCAGCTTCATCCGGATCACGCAAATCGCCCAATCACGCAAATCGTCTGGTCTCGCCCGTACCCGAGATGTTCTGGACGCAACGCCCGCATAGCTCCGAGTGGTCGGGATCGTGCCCCACATCCTCGCGATGATGCCAGCAGCGCACGCACTTGGCATGGATCGAGGGCGACACCCGCACCGCCAGGCCCGTCAGATCGGTATCCCGGGCATCCGCCGGCCTGTCTTGGAGCGGGTGCACCCGGGCATAGGAGGTGATGAGCGCAAAGCGCAGCTCGTCCTCCAGCTTCGAGAGCGCATCGGCGAGATCGGGGGCACAGTAGAGGTCCAGCTCGGCGTCCAGGGAGGACCCGATGGCACCCGCTTTGCGGGCCTCCTCGAGATGTCGGGACACCTGGATGCGCACCTCCAGCACCCGACCCCAGAGGTCCCGATCGAAGGGATCGTCGGGGTCCAGGGCAAACAAAGCCGGGTACCAGGCCTCCAAGAAGACGGAGTCCGATCGCTCGCCCGGAAGATGCTGCCAGATCTCGTCGGAGGTAAAGCTCAGGATGGGCGCAAGCCACCGGCTCATGGCCTCGGCGATCCGATACATGGCGCTCTGACAGGAG
>Ga0315556_1000751_pt1 | contig 20283 bp, 18 predicted proteins | sample SalMarSW160310MG_FD_202112 | JGI IMG/M metagenome (GOLD analysis project Ga0315556, IMG submission 202112) | Salt marsh sediment microbial communities from the Plum Island Ecosystem LTER, Massachusetts, United States - Salt Marsh Sediment SW1603-10 ...
TTTGGCGGGCACTTTGATTGGATGGTATGCAGGTAGAACCAAGGCCTATGGTGAGCGGCCGTGTTGGGTTAGCCTGGCTGGCGGGCCCCGGTCTAGGCGGAGTCTGCTTCCGGCGTGTCGTCCTTGGGGGCGTCCGATTCCTTCTTCGATTCCGTTTCGGATGGGCGCGGGGCCGCCTTGCGCAGCTGCTCGATCGACACGCTGTTGGCGGTGCCGCAGCGGGGACAGTGGGCGTCGTAGTGATTGCCCCCTTCTTCCTCAAGCGCGGCCAGCGCGAAGGCGACCTCCTCCTTCTTGACGGCGAAGCTCATTCCACAACGGTAGCAGCGCATCTGCATGGCTGATTGGCCTCCATAGGGGGATCGGGGCGCAGTTTTCTTGACAATCGAAAGCCGCGCCGTCTAGAATAGTTAACAGAAGAACGAACCCGGGCCGATCCCCTTTCATTTCCCCGTTTGGCGATCTTAACCAACTTGACCCGGCCGGTCAAGCTGATGGCCCATGATCCGCGTAACCGACCAAGCCAGGAGGCTTCTAATGACGTTCCAACTCCCCGATCTGCCGTACGCTTTCAACGCGCTGGAGCCGCATATCGATGCCCGCACGATGGAGATCCATCACGACAAGCACCACGCCGGCTACACCAACAAGCTGAACGCTGCCCTCGAGGGTCACGCGGATTGGCAGTCGAAATCGATTTCCGAGATCTTGGCCTCCCTCAATCAGGTGCCGGAGGGCATTCGAACGGCGGTCCGCAACAACGGCGGCGGCTTCGCCAACCACAGCCTTTTTTGGACCGTGATGAGCCCTGACGGGGGCGGCGAAGCTTCGGGCGATGTGGGCTCGGCTATCGGTAGCACCTTCGGCGATTATGGCAGCTTCAAGGACCAGTTCAGCAGCGCCGCCACAGGGAGATTTGGCAGCGGCTGGGCATGGTTGGTGGTCGACGGCTCAGGCGGGCTAAAGATCGTGTCGACCCCCAATCAGGATTCCCCCATTTCGGACGGGATGACGCCCATTCTTGGGCTTGATGTGTGGGAACACGCCTATTACCTGAAGTACCAGAACAAGCGCGGGGACTACGTGGCGGCCTGGTGGAACGTGGTCAACTGGGCGCACGTTGACGAGTTGTACAAGCAAGCGAAAGGCTAGTATAATTTGCGCGCGAGACTAGGAACCGCACCCGTTTGAGCAGACGGACTATCTTGGAGAGCCATACAAATGACCCACATCATTACCAGCCTCTGCCTGCGCGATTCGTCTTGTGTGGACGTGTGCCCAGTGGAGTGCATCATCCCAGGCAAACCGGTCGACAAATGGCCGTGGTACTACATCGATCCAGACACATGCATCGACTGTGGCGCCTGCATCCCCGAGTGCCCGTACGAAGCCATCTTCACCGAAGAGGAAGTGCCTGCCGCCTACAGTGCCAAGGGCGGCGAGGTGGTCAGCATGCCCGTCGGAACCGCCGGCTACGACCAGCCGTGGTCGGGTGAAAACCAATACGGCGAAGCCGTGGAGGTCAAAGCCACCCGAGCTCTTGAGGCCGGTGAGACGGTCGATCTGACCGGGGATATCCAGCCCAACTACGACTACTTCACCGATGGTCCCGGGTATGGCGCTCTGGACGAGTGAGGTCGGTTGACATCTGATTGACGCGAGGGAGCCCCCGGGCTCCCTCGTTTTTATATCCCGCCTACCATTGGTGCAGACCAATGTCGGAGCAACAGGAGGACGGCTCATCATGGCAGAAGGACAATCCACCCGAACTGAGAAGGACTCTCTTGGCGAAGTCAAGGTCCCTGAGAAGGCCTTGTATGGCGCGCAAACACAACGCGCAGTGGATAACTTTCCGATATCGGGATTGAAGCCGTGGCCCGCATTTGTATGGTCGATGGCCTCCATCAAGCGAGCGGCGGCTGAAGTCAACCAAGCCTTGGGCCTGCTGGACGACGAACGCGCCGCTGCAATCGTCCAGGCCGCCCAGGAAGTGATCGACGGTAAATGGCCGGACGAGTTTGTGGTGGATCCCTTCCAGGCCGGCGCCGGGACGAGCCACAACATGAACGTCAACGAGGTCATCGCCAACCGGGCCACACAGATACTCGGCGGCAATCTCGGCGAGTACCGGGTTCACCCCAACGACCATGTCAACATGGCCCAATCGACGAACGACACCATTCCTACCGCCATCCGGTTGGGCTGCCTTTGGCGCGTGGACGAGCTTCTCGAAACGCTGAAAGCTTTATCCGACGCCCTTCAGGCGAAGGCTGACGCCTTCGACGACATTGTGAAATCCGGACGAACACATCTGCAGGACGCTGTCCCTGTGCGTCTTGGCCAGGAATTCGGGGGCTACGCTCGGGCCGTGACGCGTGATGCCGAGCGAATCTCGCGTGCGGCTGAAGGTCTCGCTCGGTTGGGAATTGGTGGGACAGCTACGGGTACCGGGCTGAACGCTCATCCCGAATTTCACAAGCGCATGGTTGAGCAGCTCGCCAAGAACACCGGGCTGGAGCTGCATACCTCCGACAACTTGTTCGAGACGATGCAGTCCATGGCTGACATGGCCGACTTCTCAGCCGCAATCCGAACCGCCGCCATCACGCTGACGCGAATCGCCAATGACTTCCGCCTGCTGTCGTCTGGTCCATCGACCGGGTTTGCGGAGATCCAGCTTCCGGCGGTTCAGCCTGGATCGAGCATCATGCCCGGCAAAGTCAACCCGGTCATGGCAGAAATGCTCAATATGTCGATGTTCCATGTGCAGGGCTGCGACACGACCGTCAGCCTGGCGGCGCAGGCGGGGCAGCTCGAGTTGAACGTGATGATGCCCATCATCGCCCACAATCTGTTCGAGATGATGCAGGTGATGATCGGGGCGGTCGACGCTTTCACCAAGCGCTGCGTCACGGGATTGACAGCCAACCGGGAGAAGGCCGAGGGATGGCTGGAGAAGAACGCCATTGTGGTCACGGCCCTCAATCCTGTCATAGGCTACTCCGTGGGTGCCAAGCTGGTGAAGGAAGCCCTGGCGCGTAATGTGACCATCCGCGACGTGGCCCTGGAGAAGGCACGCGCCGGCGAACTCACTCACCGCGACGACGACAGCCCGGTGGGCGAAGACGAGATCAAATCCGCCCTGGACGATCTGAGGAAGCTGACTGAGGGCGGAATCGCCAAGTAGCCAATTCGAAAGCGTCCACAAGTATCTCATTCGATCGGACGCGCACGGCGACGCCGTGCCCGTGCCGCATCTGGGGGACATTCTCTTCTGTCGGCTTAGAGGCGGGCAGATGCTGCCCCGGCCTCATTGATGAAGGTGGCGCAACGGACCTGGCCCTGGATGTTAGGTCATCGGGTCTGTCCGATGGCCACTAATCTTCCCGGGCGCGGACCCTTGTCTCGCGTGCGCACGGCACCTCGGTCCAACCCCTTCAAATTCGTGAAGAAATTCACAAGTACCGTTTCGAGAGGCGATGTTCCGTTGGGTCCGTCAGGATACAATCCGTGGATGGCGAGGTTTGCGATCGACATTCCAATGGACGTCTGGACCACCATGCTGGACCACGTGCAAGCAATCTCCCCGGAGGAGGGTTGTGGGATTCTGGGGGGCAGGGGAGATCGGGCCCACCTGGCCATCCCGGTCGAGAACGAGCTTCACAGTGCAACCCGTTTCCGCATGGCACCGGCAGCTCAGATTGAGGTCATGTTCAGCCTCGACCAGCTCGGCCTGGACCTGATCGCCATCTATCATTCCCATCCCAGCGGACCCGCTGAACCCTCCCCCACGGATCTGGCAGAAGCCGCCTATCCTGAGGCAGCCTACCTTATCTGGTGCCCGTCGCCTGAATGGACCTGCCGTGGCTTTGACCTTTCCGGCACCGAACCGCGTCCAATCCTGGTCCGACGTTTGGCAGCCAACGATGAAGGTTGGTTTAGCCGATGAATGGAGCATGTTGAGCCGGGTTTGAGGCAGATTGCGGGGGATGGGCGTTAGGCGAAGAGCAAGATGGCCGTCATGCCGATCGCGCCGACAGCAAGCAGTTCGAAGCCCCTTCTTCGCAAATCGTCTTGCCTTAGCAGGAGGCCGATAAAGTTGTTCGCGATGTAGACGACCAAGACCAGCAGAAGGGCGTCTCGCAGCGGAGCGATGGGCCAATAGTGCAGGCCAAGCGCGATTTGTGCCCCGATCCATCCAACAGTCAGGGGGTAGGGCCAGGGCTTGAGCGCAGGGTGGTCCAATGAAAGCAGGCGCCAGCTGACGGCGCCTCCCGCAAGGAGAATGAGTGGAATGGCGAAGACCGCCCTCACTTCGGTAGCGCGCAGAACGAAGAAGCTTTCTAGGAGCAGGATGTAAGCCAGGGTCCGCAGGCCGAAAGCGGCTGCGTTGTAGCGCCGGTCGGCTGGTTCAACCACCACGAACTCTCCCACAAAAACAGCCAGAAGCAATCCGGCGCCGGCCGCGAGACCGAGCCAAAGGAAGGCACCTTGCGGAAGGCGGGTCAACAAACCGCCAACACCCAGGGCGGCAAGGCCGGGGATGATCAAGTGGCGCAACGGGGGCCCGTCGAAGCTCGACCTCGGATGAGATCGCACCAGCCAATCGGCTCCAACCACCGCCAGGGCCGCAGCCAGGCTGAGCATGATCAGCCGCGCGTTGATCGTCAGTGGGATCACCAAACCCAACAGAGTGACCTCGATCGAGAGCGTTGGCAGGTTGATGATCCGGACCAAACCGTACGCCAGGAGGACGAGCGCCGCCAGGCTGCTCAAGTGGTCGAGTTGGGGTTGAGGCAGTTCGTCGGTCACGAGGTGCATTTTAGCATCGAAGGGCGTGGAGACGCCGGCGTGCAATCGGCCGGCGCCGCCATTCACCGATTCCATACCCACTTGGCGCGGCTGTGTTGGGTGCTTCGCGGAGCCCTTGACACCCCTCCCCAATTCAGGCGAGGCAAGGCGGTCCCATTCGCGCGAGGGTCTTTGACCTGCGGCAGACGGAGCTTCTTGGCTCAGGACTTCGTGCTTGGTGCTCTGGGCTTATGTATAATGTGCGGCCATGTGGATCTTCGTCTTCCTCCTGGGTTGGGTCGCAGGCGTCTTGGCCAATCTTCTGGCCGACAGCCTGCCCGATTCGAACCTCCCGGCCCGCCCTCACTGTTCAGGGTGTGGGGCGCCGCGTCAGGCTGCAGCCTGGTCCGCCTGGATCGCAGTCCTCACCAGAAACTCAGATTGTGCCTACTGTCGCCGGCCGATACCGACGCGCGCCTACCTCGTGGAAGCCGTCAGCGCGATTGGGGCGCTTCTGATCTATCACTATGGGTTGGGACCCTCCGGGCCGTGGATGGCGATGTTGGTCGTCTGGGTCTTCTTGTTGATCACGATCATGGACGTCGAGCATCGCCTCATCCTCCACGCGGTCAGTCTCCCGGCTGCCGCTCTGTTGGGAGTTCTGTCTGCCCTTGACCCGGCTCACGGCCTGGTCAAGACTCTGCTCGGCGGGTCGGCTGGGTTTGGGATAGTCCTGCTCCTATTCCTGTTCGGCGGCTTGTTTGCGCGTTGGATTTCTCACTGGCGCGGGCAGCCCTTGGAGGAGGTGGCTTTCGGCTTTGGCGATGTCACCCTGTCTGCCGTTATCGGATTAGTCGTCGGATGGCCTGGGGTCATTTTGGCCCTGTTCATCGGGATACTCGCCGCCGGCGCCTTCAGCCTCCTGTATATGCTGATCCAACTCCTGCGTCGTCGCTATTCCCCGTACATGCCTTTTCCCTACGGCCCCTTCTTGATCCTCGGAGCATTGCTTGTCTACATCGGAGGGCGCGGCCTGTTCACGGGTCCCGGTGCCGGCTAGGTTGGCCCGAGGCCCAGCTCAATCTCTGACTGGCCGAGTGTGATCGCCACGCGACCGACGGTCACGAAGGCATGCATGACCTCGAGACTGTGCCATGGTGAACCGCGGATTGAGGTCGGCAGCCGTGTGGGCCAATCTCAGGGGCGGAGCCACGCTCCGCAGCGCATGCAGATCGAACTCCTTCGATTGCCAAGTGAAGCATGACCAACCGCAGGAAATCATGGTCTCCGCGTCCAGTGCGCCGTGTTTGCCGGTGCCCTTGATCTTCCCGATCGGGCTCGGCGCTACTCTTCCAGCCTCGAGTTCGCTGACACCCTTGTCCATTCCTACCCACACGACCATTCGTGTCCCCGGTTCTTTTCTAGCCGTTGAATGGTGCTCGCCCCAACCGCAGGTCGCGTGCCTGGCGGCTGACCGCCGATTCTTGGAGCTGGCATGTTACATTCTTGTTACAATCGCGCTCAGGAATTGCGTAAAGTCATATCTGTTAGCTCGGCGGTACTAGTCCAGCCGGTTGTCCCGGGCCCACAACCTCCTTATACTGATGCTATCAATGCTAACTAAGGGCCGAACCACCCTCGAAATACCAAGAGACGCGCCGGCGGGCCGGAATTTCAAGGCGCGCTTGCGTCGGCGACTGACGCACAACGGCCGCAAATCGCTCGGCCAAAGCCTCGTTGAATTTGCGATTCTCCTTCCAGTGCTGTTGATCATGCTGTCGGGCCTGATCGAATTCGGCTTCATGCTCAATCGGTATTTGGACTTGATCGACGCCACGCGCGAGGTGGCGCGCTTCGCGGCTGATGAGGACCCGGTTCATGATACCAGCGGAAGCTTCAACCCCAACCCGACGATTCCTCCAATGTCCAATGTCTATGGACGGGTTTGGACAAACACCGATGTGCTTCTCGCTAGAGGGGGCGACATCGCCCTGGATCCGACCTCGGACGATGTGATTGTGTCGTTGTTCGTGGTGAATCACGGAAGTGTAGATAGACGATACCCAGGGGTTTATGGATCAAACGGTGGCGAGAATGGCTGGGCGCGATTCGGAAATCACACTTCGGGGTTCTCAACATCGGATATTCAGACGAAAGTGACCCAATCAATAGCCGCTAACAGTGGCACGCTGCCGCCCAATTCGGGCGTGGTTATGGTTGAGATCTACTACGACTATCACATGATCATGGGCTTGCCATGGATCAAGGCGTTCGTCCCCGACCCGGTCACGCTGCATGCGTACGCCATCATGCCCAACGTTGCAGTTGAGCCAACGCCTACTCCATGAGGAGGAATGGTAAATGAGAGCTAAGCGGCAACGGGGGCAAGCGCTTGTCCTGATCGCCCTGGCGTTCGTCGGCCTGGCTGCCTTCGTCGGCTTGGCCGTCGATGGCGGGATTCTATACTCCAATATTGGTCACCTGCGCAGGGCGGTTGATGCAGCTTCACTTGCCGCTGCCAACCAGTTTCGTGAGGGCCTGACTCCTTCACAGATGGAAGCCTCAGCCAAGGAGTTCTTGGACCTCAACAATCTGAATTCGGCCACAGCTCACGTGTACATATGCGAACGCTCAATCCATCCGGGGGGACCGTACTCTTCGTACAATGACTTCGGCTTGTGCCAATGCCAGGATCCTACCTTGCAGCAGGCCCATTCGGATACGTGTGCCCTTGACCATCGCAAATTAGTCCGAGTCGAGGGGACGTTGCCGGTGGATTTCGCCTTCCTGCCGATTGTCGGTTTCGACAGTGTTGACATACATGCCGATGCAACATCTGAGACAGCAGCATTGGACGTCGCACTGGTAATCGATACCTCGCCGTCAATGGCTTACGACCTATGTTCCGACGGGCTCGACAACGACGGGGATGGCACCGTCGACGACTGCCAGATCAACCACAATCAGGTGGGTGCCGTCTCGGAGAGCGATCCAACTCTATGCAACAGCGTAGGCGTAGATCCCACAAACCCCAACCGTTGCCGTCCGTTTTCAGAAGTACGCGAGGCCGCCAAGTACCTTGTCAACCGGATGTATTTCCCCTATGACAGGATGACAATTACCACGTTCTCCTTCTTCGGTGTCAATCAGTTGACACTTCAGAACGGTGACAATGCGGCCGTGGTCACCAACACGCTGAACTCTCTGCAGGTGGACCGGGAACCGAATCCGCCCACTGATTGTCCGGATTTCCTGAATCCGGCGATCAGGAATCCGGCCGGTTGTCCATCGACGAATACAGCCGCGGGGATTCGAGCCGCCACCCAAGAGCTGGCGCTCCATGGCCGTCAAGAAGCAGTGTGGGTCATGATCTTGCTCAGCGATGGTGCCGCCAACGCTGCCAGGACAGATCCACCATCACCTCAGTGGATTTGCCCTGGGTCGACCGGCGCTCCAGATTGGATCAAGCCGTTCTGCCGTGATGTCGATCCGTCGACGCGGCACGCCTCAACTAGTTCCATGTATGATGCAGACGACCGGGCACGTGACATGGCTGACTTGGCCGGCTGCATTCCCGTCGCCCCAGGCGCCACGCCTTCTCCGGGTTGCCCCGCTGGAGGTGGAAATGGGATTGTGATCTTCACTGTTGGCCTGGGCGATCTGGTTACAAACAACGATGAATGCGACGGGACATACTACAGTGCTGCTGACTGCGCCATGGTAAAGACACAGGGCGAGCAGCTCTTGCGCTACATTGCGAATGTTGGCGATGATGGCGACCCACGGGCTAGCAGCGATCCATGTGCTGGCGTGGCCTCGGGCAACGATTGTGGCAATTACTACTATTCGCCGACTGGCTCGGGTGTTCTCCGGGTGTTCCGGGCCATCGCCGGGCGTATCTTTACCCGGATTACTCATTAGCCGAAGGGGCCGACGATGCACCGGATGCTTGAACGCACAAAGGGGAGTGAATCGGCCAGCACAGGCCGGCCGGCCGGGCAGACTTTGACAGAGTTTGCTCTGGTCTTGCCTGCCTTGCTCATGGTGATCTTCATCATCATCGCACTTGGTCGACTGATGCAGGCCTGGCTGGCAATTGAGAATGGGGCTCGCTTTGCCGTACGCTCTGCAACAACCGGTGAGTACAACGAGGCCTACTACGACGACACCGAATGTGCAAATTTCTACGCGGCTTTCGGCGAGACCTGCGACACCGTCTTCAAGAAGGAGAACGCCGCCCGTATCCTGAGTATTCGCGACCAGGCCCGGGCTGGTGCGGCCGGGATCTTGCGGAATGAATCGCGCAACTGGAACCAACCTGGATTCTTCAAAGTTACAGTCTGCTCTTCGGGGACAGATCCCTCATCTGGCGCTGCGTTCGTTACAATACCATCAGATTCCAATAACTGGACAACCGATTGGTCATCCGATTGTCAGCCATACGAGTCGGCCGGTGTTCCGGGTGCCACAGTCGTGGTGATGGTCGATTTCGACCATCAGATCTTGGTGCCGTTTCTGAGTTCGATCTGGCCCTGGCTCCACCTGACGGCGAGCCGGCAAGCGACAGTGGAGCAGTTCCGTGTGTCGCGTATCGTCGGGCTTGATCCGACGCTTGTACTGCCGAGCCCAACCCCGTTGCCGACGCTCACGCCGTCGATGACCTTTACGCCACCGCCGACAAACACACCGGTCCCCACAAACACATCGACCGTGACCCCGACGACCACAGCCACGCCTACCATTACCCCAACTCCCGATTGTTCTCTGTTGACGGTCACCGGTATCTGGTCATCCTACAGCAGCTTGTATGTGGACGTCCGCAACGATAACCCCAATGGCGTCCAGCTGACATCCTCCACCGTGAACTGGCACAAACAGTACACCAACCAGTACCTTCGATATCAGTATTTCCCGGGAACCTGGTATGTGTCACCCTATGACCACTCGTCGCCCACAAGTGCGGGTGCCTCTCCACACATTCTTGGGAACGGGTCCTCGGGCACCTTCCGCGCCTACTTCTCGGGGCTATCATCACCGGGTTTGGTGGGCAATATGTCCGTGTCGCTCATGTTCGATGGGCGTTGCCCGGTCTCAGCTTCGATGGCATTGGCCACGCCTCTTCCCAGCAACACACCGACAATAACCAATACGCCGACCATCACGTTCACGCCGACCATCACGCCAATACCAACCAACACACCGATCCCGTCCAATACGCCGATCCCGTCCAATACGCCGATCCCAACCGCGACACGGACGCCGGCGCCAACTTTGACACCGAGCAACACACCCCGGCCACCGACGGCGACCAATACCAGGCCGCCTGCGACGGCGACCAATACTCCCCGGCCCGTGACTCCGACGAACACGTCTCCACCGCCAACCATCACGCCGACCGCTACGTTTCCTTCGTTCGACGGCTAGACTCATGCAAGGACGGACGCCCCGCCTCTATTGCGGCGGGGCGTCTTGATTCTTGTATGAGGAGTCACATCGGATCAGCTCGAGATCGGGTTCCCTGGCCAGAGCATGATTGACCGCCCAAAGACCCTGGAGACCGCGAGCTTGGGCAGAGATCGTGGATCGGACTAGGCTGCTGGGCCCCGAGGTACGGCATCATGGGGGATGATCCCAATCTGGGCAATGAGCTGCTCGGCGCGCTACTCGACGCGCTGCTGGCCCCGCTGTTTCGGTTGCGAGTCCCGTTGCTTGGCATCAGTGTGGCCAACGGCACTTCAGAAAGGGGGCGCTGATGTGAAGGGACGGTGCATGGAGGCCAGGCCAAGTTCTATTGCATCCGCCACGCCGCTATGGTCATGCCTTCCCGACCCAGCAACGCTTCCCCGTATGCCCTTCAACCTGGGATCCTCCGAGGGCTCGCTATGGGGTGCGTTGGCAAATGGGTGGGAGGCGCTGTCCCGCCACATATCTTCTGCTTCCGTCAAGGTGTTCAAGCCAGCTTCACATGCATGAACTTGCTCCTGATCAGCGCTTCCCGTAGAATTCGCCTATGCGAGGCTTTCGGCGACTGTTCTGGGGTCTGGGTGCGCGCACGCAAATCCTGATGGCGGGTATCGTCGTCGCCTTCCTGATTTGGTTGTTCCTGCGGCCCGCACCGGGCGAATTCAGCCTGATCCCCTTCCTGTTCGTCCTCATCGCCCGAGGGCTGTCCGGTGCCGCCGCAGTCTACGCAGCGCGTGCGATGTGGGCCTCAAGATTGCGGAGGGCGTGGACGTTTCTCGCCGCCGGTCTCTTGCTATGGTTGGTGGCCGAGTTCGCACGTTCCCTCATGGCATATACCTCCCACGCTCAACCCTTGATTCCATCGATCTATGACTTCTTGCGTTTGGCAGGCGGAGGATCGGCGGCTGTCGGCCTGACTTTGCTACCCTCCTCGTCTGACGAACGTTTCGGAGACATTCGCCGACTCCTCGATACGAGCATGATCAGCGTGTCGATCATCGGAATGGCATGGTTGGTGCTCGTCCGTCCCGCTCTGAGTGTTGGATTGGGCCCCACATACCAGGTCACGTGGGTCGGGTTGGAAGTCAGCCTTGATATTCTTCTCGTCGCCTTAGCTGCTCGCCAGTTTCTGGTAACTGTAGGCGGATCTGCCGGTGCCCTCGCCGGGGCGCTCGCCTCCGGATTCTTGCTAACGACTGTCGCCGACTTGTCCTATGCCTACCTGATCGTCAGCCGCGACTGGACCTCCGGAAGCTTGGTGGAACTAGGATGGCTTGTGGGTGCCTTGTTGCTGGCTTTGGCCGCCACTCTTCAGCTGCGACAAGACGGCGGGTCGATCACTACCGGAGTCGAAGGCTGGTTGGGCCGGACGGGTCGGCGGCTGGACAGCTTGTTGCCGGTCTCGAGTGTGTATCTGATCGCCGGCTACACGAGCATTGACGGTTGGCTTCTTCATCAGGTTGATCTGGTGGGGGCAGGAGCAACTGGCATCTTGATGCTGCTCTTTCTTGTCCGGCAGGGCGTAATCGCCGGCCAAATGGAAATGCGCCAGTACGCTGCTCTGGTGAATGCCACCACAGATATGACCTTCATTTGCACGCCGCAAGGTTCACTCCGTCTCTACAATCCGGCCATGCGGAAGTGCCTGGGATTGCCCGCACCGGGCGGTCCACCGGTTGAAATGGCCCATTTCACGGCCGCACCGGACGAGCTGACGGATATCCTGGGCCAAGCCGTGGAAAATGGGTGGACGGGAGAGTTGGCGTTCTCCGCCGCCGATGGACTGCCGTTCCCGGTCTCCCTCTCCCTGCAGCCAGTGATCGATGAGCGCCAGTCGAAACCCCTCTTGGTGGGCACAGCCTACGACCTAACGGAGATCAAGGCCCGCGAGACCGAGCTGGAATCCGCCGTACAGCAACTCGACACCGCCCGTGAAGCGCTCCAGACGATGAATGAAGCGCTCGAACACAAGGTCGACGAGCGCACGCGTGAACTGGCCGCAATGGTTGTCGACCTGGAAAAGCTGAACCAGGAGCTGAAGCAGCTTGACCAGCTCAAATCGGATTTCGTGACCCTCGTCTCCCACGAGCTGCGGGCGCCCCTGACCAACATACGGAGCGGCGTGGAACTGATCCTGGAAACGGGGGAGTCGGTGCCGGAGGATGCCAAGGAAACCCTCTCTCTGGTGAAAGACGAAACCGAGCGGCTGAGCCATTTTGTGGAAACCATTCTTGACCTTTCGGCGCTGGAAGCTGGCCGCTTTCCCATGACACTCATGCCTGTACCCGTGGCTGAAGTAACTCATGCTGTCGTTTCGCGTTTTCCCAAAGGAGGCGGGCGGGAGCGAGTACGGCTGGCCCTTCCGGAAGAACTGCCTCCGGTGGAGGCAGATGAACAATCACTGACGAGCGTGCTCTTCCACTTGCTGGATAATGCACTCAAATATGCGCCTTCCGGTGAGGTGATTATTGGGGCAGAGGTGAAAGGCGATGGTCTCCGTTTCTGGGTGACAGACGAAGGTCCTGGGATTCCGGCTGAGTCCCGCCAGACGGTGTTTGATCGCTTTCATCGTCTTGACACAAGCGACAGCCGGGAGGTGTACGGCCATGGTCTGGGACTTCATCTTTGCCGTCAGCTCATAGAGGCCATGGGAGGCTGGATTGAAGCCGATGAGTCCCCTGCAGGCGGGGCCAGACTGATCTTCTGGCTGCCCCTGGCGAGAGTTCCGGCCCGCTAGATGTGCGGCTGATATGTATCGCCTCGATACAAAGGAGGCATTGTGGCTGCCAAGATCCTGATTGTGGACGATGATCGGACCCTGCTCCGGTTCGTGGGCAACTACCTCGAAAAAGAAGGCTATGAGGTGCTCGCAATTGACAACGGCCCGAAGGCACTGCGGGCCTTCTTCGACTCCCGGCCCAATCTTGTCTTCCTGGACGTGATGATGCCGGGTATGGACGGCTGGGAAGTTTGCGCACGCCTACGAGAAATGGCTGACACGCCCATCATCATGTTGACGGCCAAGACGGCTGAGACGGAGAAGCTCAGGGGTTTCCGCCTGGGCGTGGACGACTACATCACTAAACCCTTCAGCCTGGCCGAGCTTGGCGCCAGGGCGCGCGCCATTCTCTCACGTACAGTGCCACAGAGCGAAGCCGAACCGCCCCTTTACAGAGTCGGGGATTTGGAAGTTGACATGCGACGCCGCGAGGCCCGCATCGGGGGGAAAACCCTCGACTTGACCCCCACTGAATTCAGGCTTTTGGTGGCTCTTGCCAGCCGAAGCGGGGAGGCAGTTTCTCAAGAAGAGCTGATAAGTGACGTGTGGGGGGACAATCGGGAGACTACCCCCAGCGCGCTGCGCCGATATATCTGGTTCCTGCGCCAGAAGCTGGAATCCGATCCGGAAAGCCCACGAAGACTGCAGAATATACGTGGTTATGGCTACCGCCTCGAAAGCTGATGGGCACAGGCCCTGCCTGACTAGCCCGTTTGTGGGATATCTATGCGTGGGCGTTGAGTGTAGGTTGACTGAAAGGTATCTGTGGCCTCAGAAGCCTGTATCATTGAGCCGAGAAGCAGGGAAGATTTGATATGAGCTTTCAGGCACATGAGGCCACAATGCCAGGTGATCGTAAACCAGACACAATACTCGCTTCGGAGGTAGACATGGGGGTCAAGCGAGACTTCGCGGGCAGGATCCTTATTGCAGATGACGATCCTGATTTTCGGCACATGCTCGTGCGCCGGGCGGAGCGCATGGGCCTCGACATCACCGAGGTCCCGGATGGCTCGAGGGCCATCGCTGCCCTGCGCAGGTACAGCTTCGATGTGCTGATTCTCGATCTCTACATGCCCGGCCAAACCGGGATAGAAGTCTTTCAAGCCGCTCGCCGCTTGGATCCCGAGATCCAGGCCCTGGTTTTGACAGGCAATGCCACAGTCGAAACGGCGGTTGATGCATTGCGAAGCGGGGCGTATGATTACCTTGTCAAGCCGCTTGAATCGTTGGCGGTGTTTGAACTGTCTTTGACCAGAGCGCTGGAACACCGCCATTTACTGCGAGATAACGCTCGGCTGTTCGCCGAGGTCGAGCGGCTGGCGATCACGGATCCATTGACCGGCCTGTTCAATCGTCACAAGCTGAACGAATCGCTGGTTGTGGAGTTCGAGCGCGGGCTGCGCTACGAACGCCCACTGGCTGCAATTATGATCGACTTGGATGATCTGAAGCGGATCAACGACCGGCTGGGTCACCCGGCGGGCGATACCGTGCTAAAGCAAGTGGCGCAAGGCATTAGGAGCCAAGTTCGCACTGTGGACATCCCCACGCGCTACGGCGGCGACGAATTCCTGATTCTCCTTCCAGAAGCGGACTTAGCCGCGGCTACGCGTGTGGCCAGCCGAATCTTTCACCGCATACAGGAGATACCGTTCGAAGGCGACTTGCCCGTTTCAGCCAGCATCGGAGTGGCAGAACTTTCCCCCAGTGTTGAGACGCCCGAATTCTTTCTGCACGAAGTAGATCGGGCGTTGTATGAATCAAAACGGGCCGGCGGGGGCTGCATCCATATTGCCCCCAGCAAGAATGGACACGGCTAGCCTTTCTGCCCACCTCAAGTACGAGCGTGGCCCAAGCGAGAATGGACCCGCTCGAAGTCAACTCTTGAGAAGCCGGCTGGCCGTCTATTGGCACGCTGCCGTGTGGTGATCCGGTAGCCGGCGACGTGACGCAGCAGGGCACGGAAAGAGACTGGATGCCTGATCCTGGGCTCGATCTCATGAATCCTCAGGATAGAAGCGGGGAAGAACGTTCGTCGTTCTTCTCCCGTCTTTGGCTTCAAGCCTTCAGACTTAGGGCCAAACTAATCCTGCCCTATTTGGTCCTGACCTTGGGAGTGGCCTTCGTCGGGATTTTCATCGTGACTCGCCTCGTCACGTCCACAGTCCGAGAGCGCTTCGTCAATCAGCTGTATCAGGCCGCCCGTGTGGCATCGGATGGAGAGGTCCGTCTTGAAGAGGACCACCTGAGCAGTCTACGGCTGATGGTTTTCACTGTTGGGGTACCGGATGCTCTGGTCAAGGGGGATTCCCAGACTTTGTCCGACTTGCTCTATCCGCTAGCCCTCAACGACGGCCTGGACAGTGTGGTCGCACTTGATTCGCAGGGCAAAGAGATATTCGGTTTGGCCCGATCGGGACCGAGCGCCCAATACGAACGCAGTTCAGGTGCAGAATTCGCCAAGTACTCCTTCGTTGAGAAAGCCCTCCAGGGTCAATCCGATCCCACAGGCGACAAGTTTACCGGCGTGGTGACAACCTCAGCCGGCGAGATGTTGTATACGAGCGCACCCGTCCGCACCAGCACTGATGACGTCGCGGGGGTCCTCTTGGTCGGCACTCGACTCGACGCTTTGGTCCAGGATCTCAAGGATCAGTCTCTGGCAGACGTAGCGCTGCTTGACCCCTCCGGGCGTGTGTTGAGCTCCAGCATGATGCTCCCGGCGGGGACCGAATCGCCGTTGGATATGCCGGTTGCCAATAGTGGTGGCGCAACATCCCAGATAAAAGAGATCAATCTTTACGGCCGTACGTACCAGGTCGTTTATGCCCCCTGGGTTGTCCGTGGGGATAGTCTGGGAACGATCGCGGCCATACTGCCCAGCAATTTTGTGGTTTCTACCGAGGCTACCAGCCGCAACCAGTTCAGCCTGATCTTTGCCGGCGCGACTCTGGCGGTGATTATTCTTGGATACGTTTTGGCTCAGAGCATTGCCGGACCAATCTTGCGCTTGCGCACGATGGCGCAGGCGGTCGCTGCCGGTGACTTGGAGCAGAAATCCGGGCTCAAGCGGACCGACGAGATCGGGGATCTGGCGCAGGCCTTCGATGTGATGACGGCCCGTCTCCAGGCCAGGACCAACGAGGCCAATCGTCTGTACGAGGAAACGGTCGAACGCAACCGTCAGCTGGCGGAGATGTACGAACGCTTGCAAACGGCCCAACAGCAGTTGATTCAGTCCGAGAAGTTGGCTGCCGTGGGGCAGTTGGCAGCTGGGATTGTGCATGACGTCAAGAACCCCCTTGGTGTGATCAAGGGCATGGCGGAAGAACTTATGGAGGACGCCGCCGATGACCCGGATATCCGCCAGGGCCTCACGGTCATTCGCGACAATGCCGATCGGGCGAATTTGATCGTCACGGATCTGCTCAAGTTCGCTCGTCAGTCCACGCCCACCATGCAGAAGCGCGACCTGCGTGAGACTTTGGAAGGTTGCCTGCGCCTGACGGACTATCTGATCCGCAAGGGACGAGTCAAAGTCGAGACCGATCTTCCATCGGAGCCGGTTTGGGCCACATACGATCCGCAGCAGATCGAGCAGGTGGTCATCAACCTGATTCAGAACGCCGTCCAGGCCATGCCGGGAGGGGGAGACCTGGAGACCCGGATGGTGGATCAGGGCGAACAAGTGCTCATCGAGATCAGCGACACTGGCAAGGGAATCGAACCCGATAACCTGTCCCGCATCTTTGAACCTTTCTTCACCACCAAACCGGAGGGCCAAGGCACCGGCATGGGCCTGGCCGTCACCTACGGCATTGTGAGTCGCCATGGCGGGCAGATCGATGTCCGAAGTCAGATTGACGAAGGGACCACGTTCTCGATCATCCTGCCGAAGGAGCCCGAGGAAGCCCTGGTGAGCCAGAGGGCGCCTGTATGAGCGGGCGTCGGGTGCTTGTTGTCGACGATGAGAAGGACTACCTGAAGCTGATGGCTGGCCATCTGGCGAGAAAAGGTTTCGAAGTCGAGATGGCCGAGAACGGCCGGATCGCGCTCGAATTGCTGGAGACAGCTGAGCCGTTCGAGGTGATGGTGGTTGACCTGATGATGCCCGAAGTGGACGGCATTGAACTTATTCGCCGGGCACGCGAGATGGACGCCTGGCTGGAGTCGATCGTGGTGAGCGGCGCCGGCACCCTTGAGTCCGCTATTTCGTCCATGCGGCAGGGTGGGGCCTTTGACTATTTGCCCAAGCCGCTGGAGACCATGAGCGACCTTTCCCTGGCCGTGGACCGGGCGGCGTCATACCGCCAACTCAGGCTGGACCGGGAGCGCCTGCAGGAGCAGATCGCCGCCGAACGCGGGCGCCTCGAAACGGTGATCGCCAACGCCGGCGAAGCCATGATCTCCGTCGACGGCGATGGCCAGATTTCCGTCGTCAATCCCACCGCCGCAGAGCTTTTCGGTCGAGATGACCTAGCGGACAAGATGGCGCTGGATGTCCTCCCGCCGGCGTTGTCCAGCGTGGTTCACAATTGGATGACCTTCAACGGGGAAGAGTCAAGCATCACTGAGGTTCGTTGGCCAGAGGACCGTGTCCAAATGGTCAGCTTGACGCCGATTCAAGATTCGGACATGGATGCGGGATTCGGCTGGGTCATGATCCTGAGGGATGTCACCCCGCTTCGGCGCATGCAGGAGCAGAAGATGCGGCTTCTGGCGCGCACGGCGGATCAACTCAGGGTACCTCTGGCAGAAGCCTTCTCAGCCGTCGTCGAACTCAACGAGCTGCCCGAAAACAGCGACGAACGTTTCACAGGCATCGTCGAACGTCAGGTCGATCGGCTAAGCGCCATCCGTCGCTGGACTGATGACATGCTGGCGCTGGTGGAGATCGAGGCCGGAGAGGCAGGCGGCGATGGCCACACCAAGCTGACGGAGATGATCAATTCTGAGAAGGAGCGCCTGGAGGAGGGGTTGGTCGGATCCAAGGCGCTCACGCTCGAAATTGCCATCGAAGACGGGGCGGAAATCGTCCTGGACGATGCCTTGGGCCGCAACCTGATCCATCACATGGTGCGTCAGGCGGCCTGGCGCGCCGTGCCCGAAGGTCGCGTCGGACTTTCTTTAGCCGTCCGTGACGATCAGTGCTGGCTTGAGGCGACGGATGACGGCGCGCGCCTGCGTGAAGCCGATGGCACTGAGCTGTTCGAGAGCTTTGCCTTCAAGGCCGGCGAGCTGGGGGAGGGGGCCGGCATGAGCCTGGCCACCATCAAGACCATCGCCGATGTCCTGGGCGGCCACGTCTGGCTCGCCAGCCTGGAACCCCAGGGCAACCGGCTTTCTGTTTCGTTTTCTTGCTCGGATGAATGAGGGTGGGTTTGACTTCTAGGCCCGGCACGAGGGGAACCGAAGTGCAAGATGAAGAGCGCAGCCAGCGCCGCGGCTTGCTGGCCTGGTTCATGCTGGTATTGTTCTCGATCTGCATCCTGTTCGCTTGTGCTCAGATCGCCGGGCTTTCAATCCTCAACCCACAACAGACTGTCGACCTACGCTCCAATATGCAGGCGGACTACAGCCCGTGGGGCTACGTGGCGTTTGGACCCATCAACCCCCAGATACTGCTCGATATCCTGGATGACCTGAAGCTCAACCAGCTGCATATTCCGGCGATTTCGGATTCGTGCCTGATTCCAGGATCATGCCCGACAGCAACTGCCACCCCCGTGCCAACGCAGACCAAGACGCCGACGATCACGTTGACGCCGAGCGAAACACCGACGCCGAGCCAGACTCCGACCATCACCAACACTTTCACCCTTACGCCAACGGCCACCAAGACGCCGACGCCGACGCCATTGGTTTACCCGATCAAGCTGGCCAACCCCGACAAGGTGGACCCCGAGCAGACGCAGACCATAACCTTCACCATCTTGGTGATCAACTACGGAAGCCTGCCGCCGGCGAGGTTGCAGACTGTGTGCGATTTCCTGCCCGCTGGCCTGACCTATGTATCCAGGAGCGCCAATCGAGGAGGGAGTCGGAATCTGCGGAACTGTCCTAACGGAGGGGGCCTCGCCGTGGTTTGGACGCCCAACGAGGATATCCCGCAAGGCGCCTTCAGCCGTTTCACATTCCAAGCCCAGTCCGATCACCCGACGGCCGGGGCCACGTTCACCAATGAGGTGAAGACCTTCGGCGGGAACTTCAACACCGCCACCAATTGGAAGACGGTCTACGCCTACACGCCGACGCCGACCCCGACGCCGATCACAACCCCCAACATTGTGAGTGACAGCTACAGCGGTTTGGAGGATGTGCCGATCAACCGGGCAGCACCTGGTGTACTCGCCAATGACACAGATTCTCCATGGGATACCCTGCAACCTTCGGTGGTAGGCACGCCTTCATTTGGAGATGTCATTGTCCAGTCGAGCGGCGCTTTTGTGTATCAGGCTACGCCCGACTGGTATGGCTCCGATAGCTTCATCTATCAAGCCTGCGACCAGGGTGGCTCATGCGGTACGGCTTCGGTCGGCCTTTCCGTCGCCCCGGTGCCGGACGCGCCTCGAGCCCTGGACGACACCTATTCGCCCACCGAAGACAGCCTATTCTCCCAGCCGGCGCCGGGTGTGTTGAGCAATGACCGCGACCCCGATATTCTCACTGGTACGCCCTATCTCGACCTGACGGTCGAGCCGACCCCGCTGGTAGCGCCTCAGTTTGGCGTCCTGGTCCTGAACTCCGACGGCAGCTTCACCTACCGGGCCACGCCTGATCTCTTCGGCACCCCGGACTTTTTCGACTACCAGGTTTGTGACGGCCCGGGCAGCTGTGATTCGGGCCGCGCCAATCTGAATGTAGTCAATGTCAACGACGCGCCGGTGGCCCATCCTGATTCCCTGACGATCGATGAAGACGCCCCGCCGACCGGTTACGTGGACTTCGACGTTGTCAGCAACGACACCGACATCGACAACACCAACGCACAGCTCAGCGTCGATCCGGCCTCGATCACCAACGTGCAGGGCGGCACGGCTGTGCTTCAGGGAGACGGCAGGACGGTTCGGTTCACGCCTGGCCAAAACCTCAATAACTTCAACACAGCCAGTTTCGGCTTCGACTATCGCGCCTACGACGGGAACCTGCCCTCGGCCACTTCGGCCCACGTCACGGTCTCGGTGCTTCCAATCGATGATACACCAGTGCCGGTCAACGACGTCTACGCTACCCCATTGAGCCAATTC
>Ga0315556_1000752_pt1 | contig 20251 bp, 8 predicted proteins | sample SalMarSW160310MG_FD_202112 | JGI IMG/M metagenome (GOLD analysis project Ga0315556, IMG submission 202112) | Salt marsh sediment microbial communities from the Plum Island Ecosystem LTER, Massachusetts, United States - Salt Marsh Sediment SW1603-10 ...
GATATCGTCGAGCAGGCGCGATTGTTTCGCGGCATTGGATTCAGGGTGGGTCACACGGACTGCCGGCTGCTGTTGTGCGGGCATTTGGATCGCGGCCTGCAAGGGCTGGGTGACCAGCGAGCAAAAGCTTATCAGAACTACCCAGGCGGTGCGGCGGAGAAAGATGTGTTTGGTCATGGCGACACGTTCCCTTATTTGTTCGCTACTCGTTCTCGATATTTTTATATTCACCATTAATCCGGCGGCTTAGCTTGCGTCCCTCAACGTTAGAGAGAAGGAAGGTGAGACGGAAATTCAATTTAATTATGTTCCTACCCCCTCACCCTAACCCTCTCCCGGAGGGAGAGGGAACTAAAGACGCCGCATGTAATGACTTTTTGAATTCTCATCTTTCCCTTCTAATCAAAGAGAAATGATTCCTCTTATGCATATCTCCCCTCGCCCTAACCTTCTACCCATCTGGGAACCGAGGTCCTGGAGGGGGAGGGAACTGTAGACGAGTTATCTAATTTATTCTGAAATGACTCGCTTCTCGTTATAAATATTTGATGGCCACTTCGCTTATTACTGTGTTTTACGCCACTGCCATTCCGCTTCCTTGATCCCCAGGTCAAGCTGGTATCGCACATCCTTTGTTTCGGCGGTGGTAATTTGATTGAGTTTGTCGATAGCAGCCACCAAATTATCGATGACCGCATCGTACTGCCCGTTGGCCTCGGCGCTTTGCGCATCACCAATCAGGGCAATGACTTGTTTCCTGAATGCACGCTCCTTGGCAAGGGTGATGGGAAGCTGATTGATGGCTTCTATGGTTTCCGACAGACTCTGCAAGGCCGAGGTCAGGCTGACAAACGAAGCCACCGGATCGCCGAAACGTTGATACACGCCGCTCTTGATGGCGCCGGTCTCAGTCATGAATGCGTACATTCCGGGCGTCCCGGGCAAGCGCACCATAACGTTGAGGGTGCGTGTCTCGTCCTTGGCCAGGAAGACGCTCCAGGACACCTCGCTGTCTCCCGCGGCCGGTGTCGGCGCGGGCGCGGTATCGGATGAGAGGTAAACGGCACCGGCGGGTAAAGTCAGATGCACGCCCACATCCGTGTCCATGCCCAGGTTGCTCACCTCCATCTGGAACTGGACCGCTTCGCCGACTGCTTGCGCGCCGGTGAATGCGGGCGCTGCCCAGGTGAGGCTTTGGTCGAAGGCATCGGTCCATTCGGTCGCTGCACCGCTCAGGCTACGCATCAGGTCAAAGCCGTACAGCATGCCGTGCCCGTAACCGTAGTCGTCTGTGGTGACCGCCGGCGGATCGCCGGCCGCCAGGCCGAAACGGCCGATGATCTGTCCCGTGGTCGGCACCAGCTTCAAGCCGCGGCCGAGGGTGGGCAGATAGGTGTCTTGGAAGGGCGCCGTCAGGATGACGGCCTGATCACGCGCACCCAGCTTGCCATGTATCAGCACGCCGCCGACTTCGTCGAGCGTCTTGGTGGATTCATCGTGCAGACCGTCCAGCAGCACACCGTCACCCCGGAACGCGGCTTCCCGTATTTCCGCACCGAGCGTGTCATCCAGGTTCTGCACCTTGCCGGATATCCAATAGCCGTTGTAGAGGCCGGAGCGCAGTTCGCTGCGGAATACGGCCGAATCATTAGTCACGGAATGGCTGATGGACAAATCGTTCAGCAGCGTATCGATAGATGCGGCGCGCTCCAGGCTGCAATCCGGCTCGGCGTCGTGCACGCAGTATTGATCGTGGCCGTCGTGCTGTTCCAGATTACCCTGCGCTGCTTCCAGTTCGATAACCTGGCGGGTCTTGCCTTGCTCGACATACTTGCCGCACCCCGCCAGCACCAGCAGGCGCTCATCGTTACCGATGCGGTTGAGCAGCTCGAGATTGATCACGTCGGCCTTGATGTGGATGACATCCTGCGCCAGATTAAGGGTGTTACCTCCCGCCTCCGCCTGCAAAATTACGGCGTAGTATTCATCACCCTGCCCGGTTGCAGTCCAGGCGGAGGAATTGGTGTAGAGGTCACCCGCCGCGATATCCGACGTATAGGGATACTGCGCAATCACCTCCTGCGTGTCGGGATTGACGATGGCAAGCGTCAACGGCAAACCGGATACGTCGGCGTTACCGTTGTTGTTGACGCCAAACAGTACCGGCACGCTGTCTCCCACGGCGTATTCATGGATGGAAAGCATGATAGTCCCGGTAAGGCCATAGCCGGTGTCCGCAGACGATTGCACGGAATAATCCACGACGTGCTGATCGAAACTGCGCCCATCCGCGTCCATCAGGGTCTGTTCGACTTGATAGGTACCCGGCGCCGCATTGCGGTAGGCGTAGCTCGTGGAAAAGCTCTGGGACAAACCGGGCGCCAATTGCAGGATGGAGTATTCCTGGCTCTGGAGCACGACACCGGTGGGGTTGAGCACGCGAATGAGGAGACGCAAGTTCTCCAGCACGACATTGAGCGAACGGTTTCTCGCTCGGGAACTGATGATCAAGCGATCACTGGGCGCATAGGCCGTGCGATCAAGGCTCAACCTGGAATCGGCGGTCGCCTGTTCCTGGTCGGCCAGCACCTTGAACCCGGTGCGCGCCACCGCGACGACCTCGCCGTTTTCGAACAATCTGGCGACCACATCGTATTTGCCCGGCACGATGGCGGCGATGGCGTAGCCATTGTTGAACGTAATGGATTCCCCCGCTCCCATGGTGGCGGGCTGCTGGATTACCGACCCCACCGACACCCCGGCTGCATCTTCGATATCGACGTGGAGATCGCCTGACACCGGATCGGCATTCTGATTGGTCAATGAACCCGAGATCTGCGCCGTGTCGCCCGCAGAGTATTCGGGCTTGTCCGTGGCGACCGTGAGATTTACCAGGTTGCGTACATGGACGTTGGGCACATTGAGCGGAAGTTGTACCTGCTGCGGCGCGAAGCTGTTCTGGAACTGAAGATAAGCGCTGTCCATCACCGGGCGGTTTTCGCCGAGCAGCAGGCCCGTCAACTTCGTCTCTCCGCTTATGGAAGCGCCTTGGGCGGTGACATCCCTCAGGCTGAATACATACTCCGTTTTCCCGTCACTCAGAGGCACTACCGCGGACGGTGGCCGGTTGAATCCCGACAAGGTTTGCCCGGTTTGGGCCACGAGATGCGCCTCCACGCTTATCGCGCCGCAGGTCACCGGCACTTGCCAGATTTCTCTGTAGCTATCTACCCACAGCAGGAGACGGCTACCGAAGCGGTCGAACGCCAGATAATCGATATCCCGCAAGCGTGAACTGATCTGCAGGCCATCAAACAGCGCCGACGCCTGGCCGGTATGCTGCACCACCTGCGCAAGGACATGTTCCTCACCGTTCTGGCCGATTTTCTTCCATACGTCTGGGGCTATATAGAGGTTATCCGAGCAGTCCGCAGCGATGTTAGGGTAACCATCACCCTCGAAAATAGGATCGATTGTCCCATCGCCCTTGCTGTACAAAAGCACGGAGGACTGATCGGGTTTGATCATCGAGATGATGTTCGATTCGTTCTGAACATATATGTTGTCTTTGCCGTCGATGGCGATGTTGCGAGGATTGGGTAGACCGATGGTGGTAAAAGTCGATACCGACCCGGTCAACTGATCAACCTTCAACAGATTATTGGGTGACCCGATGAAAACCTCGTCACGGCTATTAACTCCCACGCCGTTGACGCGAGTCACACCGAGATCAGCTACGGTCTCTACAGTTCCATCCGCAGCAATGCGTAACAGGTCGTAAGTGCCTGTACCGGCATTCTTGGATGCTACATAGAAACGCTCTTGCGAGTCGACCGCCAGTCCATAAGCCAGTGCTAGACCTGACACAATCGTGTCATTCACGCCGGATGCGGTCTTGCGGTAGAGATGGGTGGAATCCGTGTACCACAAATTGCCGGACTTATCGCCGACCATGCCGTAAGGCCGACTTATGGTCGTAAGGGGACGTATCAGACCGGTTTCCACCTTGGACAGGCTGATATAATCAGCGCCTGTCACCTTCAGATTGAATGGCACGGTCTGTTCACCGGGCGCCTGTTCGTCGCTGGTTGCTGATAGCACTCCCTGCGCGTTCGGTCCAACATAAAGGAGATTGCTTGCCTTACCGATCACACCGGGGACCGTAACCTCCGCCCTAAAGTCGCCGCCGTAAGGCGGCACCCAGGAGCCGAAATCGAAGCTCGCCAGACTGTCTCCGGCAGGCAATGACGCAACGGGCAGCGACGCGGTGTAGACAACCGTTCCCGCGGCTGGCGGATCCTGCGGCTGGGTAAGCGTGAGTCGGTACAGGGAATAGCCGCTTCCGTTACCTGCCAGCAGCGCGGTATTTTCAGAGGACAATTCGTACAACCCTAATATCGGTTTGTTCTGGATCAACGAGGCGATATTGATCGGAGTTACCGCGCCCGATTGATCAACCATTGCCAGCGCACCGCCATCCCCGCCCGCCAGCCAGCCGCTAGTGGAGCGGGCCAGCGATCTGGGATACGCAATCCCGGTATCGGCCAACACGTCGAGGTTGCCGGATTGATAGACGCTGAGCACGCCATTGCCATTGAGCACAAAAACATGATCATTCTGCACGCGCAGCGCACGGGTATTGTTGATGCCGGAGGCCAACAATGACCAGGTGTCGTTATCCAATTTGAAAACTCGCCCCAAGGAATCCACGGCAATGATACTAATCCCGTCGAAAACCGTTTCTTGAGGACGGCCAGGAATTGCCGGCAGCGTCGTAACACTACCTGTAGCCGGATCTAGTCGGTCAACGGTGGATGGCCGGCTTACTAAAATCGTACCGCTGGGTTCGGCGGTCAAATATCCGGGATTAGTTATTTTTGCCAGGAATGTGGGCGCTTCGCCCATGCCTTCCAGGCGGCTGACCGTGGACGAAGCATAGTCCGCGACATAAATCTTGCCATCGGGTGCAACGGCCACGCCCCATGGGCTCGTCAGTCCACCATAATCATCCAGCGTGGCATAACTTGAGCCATCGAGGGTAACGACGCGGCTATACTGAGAATCGGCTATGGTAAGCGCGCCGTCCGGCCGTACCGCTATGCCGGTCAAGTAATTTAATTTGGGAATGGTCTTCGCTATAGTCCATCCATTGCCATTCCATTGGTAAACGCCGCTGCTGCTGGTCGCGAACAGATCAGCGCCACGGACGGCCAGAAAAGCGGCGTTCAGGGTCCCACCGATCAGGGTGGGAACCTGCCCCGGGACTACACTAAACATCCGGCCCGCGGTATCGATAAAACGCGCTTCATTCCCATACCATACGATTCCCTTAGGTGCAACGAAGCCGGTGATCCGGTTGAGCAGGACACCGGAAGAATCGTAGCGCGACAATTGATGTTGATTAGAAACAGTGACATTGATGTTGCCGGCTGCATCGCTGATGGCGGAGGTAACGTAACCGATACCGCTCACCTGGACAAAGCCGCCTGTAGTGCTATTCAGCCGGTATAGGTGGCCGTAGTTCGTCCACACAAGTAATTGACCGTCAGCTCCAACCTTGACCCAGTAGGCAAGCTCTGTACCGGGCACGGAGATGGGTGTAACTGAAAAATCGGTCTCGACGCGATAAAGCTTATACCCAGCCGTGACAAAATACCTGCCCGTGCCGTCACCGCCCAAGGACTGCACGTTGGACGGGAATGTTGCCAGCTCGGCCAAACCACCTGCGGAATCCAATTTTTGGATCGTAGTACCGCTGCTGACGACGATGTTCCCAGAGGGATCGACCGCGATACCATAGGGATATGCGATCAAGGCCTTAACCTTGACCGCCGTGCCCGTGCTATCAATACGATAAAGGTCATAACCCGATGTCGCCACCAAGTCACCTGACGTGGAGTCATAGGCGATCTTGTTGTATGTGCGACCTGTCGACCATTTGCTCGGTGTATTCGAATCCAGCAGAGTGATACCGTTCGTGTTACATACCCACAAGCGGCCATCCGGTGCAATGGCCAAATCGTTCGGGTAAAACAGTGGCGACTCAATGCGGTCCAGTAGCGAACCATCTTCCGCGAAGCGGTCAATTCGGTGTTTGCTTTGCTCAGTCACCCACACATCACCCGCCGGGCTGACGGCGAGACCGTAAGGATTGGACAAGCCGGTCGCGAAGTTAGTCTTGTCCGTACCGGAAACTTTGACGACCGATCCGGTGCTATAGCTGGCGATAAGAACGTCACCGGCGGGGGTGACATCGACTCCTCGTGGCGAAGCTAGCGTCGTTGCGACCACCGACACCTGGCCGGTCGCATCCTTCTTTGTCAGCACACCGAAGTCATCGGCAATATAGAGATTACCGCTGCTGTCGTACTTCATCCCTTGAGGACGATTGGCCAGACTCCGGGAATAAAGATCCGCGCTGCCGGATTGTGAAACGCGATAGACGGCGCCGCCCCCCCAGGTGGTCACGTAAAGATCACCGCTGCCGCTGAGCGCAATGCCGGCCGGTTGCGGCAAGCCGCTTGCCAGAGTGCTGATCGTGCCGTCCGCCGCGACCTTGACTACGCTGCCGTTGCCGGAATTGGCGACGAAATAGTTGCCTGCACCGTCACTTACTACACCTTTAGGTGAGGAAAGACCGCTGACGAATGGCGTAATCGCTCCGTCAGCACTCAACTTGACGAGCGTGCCGTCGCCTGAATTGCTGACCACATAACCGCCAACGCCGTCGGAAGCTACGCCAACAGGCGAGCTGAGGCCGTTGCTCCACAACACCGTTTCTACTCCGGACGCATCGTGCTTGACGAGAACTTGCTGTCCTGTACTTTTACTGGACCCACTGGCGAAGATATCGCCAGTAGCACTGACGTCGAAACCAGTGAGGAAACTCAAGCCGGTAATTTTCAACTCGGTGATGACACCCGATTGGGTGATTTTCCATAGCTTGCCATAAATATCCGCCGCCCACACATTGTCACCTGCATCAACGATAACATCAGCCAGGTAGGGAGGGCCGTTCGTATTGGGAACGGTCGCAAATACACTGGTATTTCCGGTCTGATCGATTCGGAGTATGCGCCCGTCGTTGTAGCCGCTCTTGATGGTATACAGATTCCCGGAGGAATCGCGTGCGAGTGACTTTGATGGACTGAGCAATGAGTTGTTCGTTATCTGACTGACCGAGGTTTCGGGCTGGGTTGAAAGGCTGGTATCGGGATGATCGAGCGTTACCACCAGTTGCGACGTGGCGGACTCTATGGGCAGATTACCGAAGTTGCCGAGTTGCGCGGTGAAATTGACGGGAATATCGGTACCGGCCTGCGCCAAGGGCGGCGACACGACAAGCCCGCCACCCAATAGCGCTTCGTCGAGCACGACAAAAGACACTTTACCTTCGGCTACTACATTGCCACTGGCGTCATGAGCACGGACGAGGACGGTATGTTGACCGCCAGACTCACGTATCATGCCATGTGAGAGCTCGACATCATTGCTGCTCGCCGCGGTGATGGTCAACGGCAGGTTAGGCGGATTGAGTCCCAAACCAGTCGCGTTGGCCGGCATCTCGAACGAAACATTGTTGAGCGCGTCCTGCACCTGGGCCACGATGACCAAATCGGCCGCGGACGTACTTGAATTGCTTACCGTTACGTTGACGGCGAGCTTATCCGAAGGTGCATAGTAGTCCTTGTCTGTTTTGATCTCGGAGAAGGCAATGCCGCCGGGCTGCAACACGAGCAGCGGGAAATCGACGGTAATATCTCCCGGCTGTGTCACAGTCAAGTTGAAACTGGCCGACTGATAACCGCTGGCGCTCACATTCACCACCAGGCTGGTACCCGTCACATTGGCAAGAGAATATGTGCCGTCGGCGGCGCTCGCAGCACTTTGCGCCGTCCCTTGCAGAGTGAGTTGCGCATTAGCCACGGGCAATCCGGATTGGGCATCCGAGACCGTGCCGCTCAGAGTCGACACGGTAGGCAAACGCTGCATGGCCAGTTTGCCGATGTCGTTTATGCCCAGACTCAAACTGCCTGCGGCGTTATAATCCTGATAACCAGTGGCCGTCGCAGCCAGCGAAAATGCCCCGGCAGCCAAGCCGCTGTACTCGAAACTCCCATCCGTCGCTGTGGTTATATTCATGCCACCCACGGTCACTATCCCGCCGGCTATTGCAGCGCCATTCATAGCATCCGTCAATTTGCCCCGCAGGGTCGCCGTCGTCGGTGCATTACTGGTATAGAGCGTAGGAGAATACGTATATGCATAGCCCGCCGAGAAGTCCACAGCGGCGGCGGCGGTCAGGTAGCCGGACTTGGTTACTGTGACGGTGGCCGTGCCCGGACTCATGCCCGTCATACTATAGGCTCCCGTGCTGCCAGTCGCCGTTGAGAGGGTCCCAACCGCCACAACAGCATCCGCGATAGCTGCTCCACTGCTAGTTTTCACCACCCCAGAGAGGGAGGCGGTCAATGATTGGGTATTGAGCGCGATGTCACTGAAGGTGACCGCCTCGCCGGCAGTCACAGTGACGACAAATTGTCTCGCATCATAGCCCAACTTCGAAACACGCAGGGTATATGTTCCGGGCGTCACGCCGCTTAACGTAAAGCTCCCGTCGCTTGCGGATGCCGTTGTGAAGTTGGTGTTCTCAACCAGTTGCAACGCCGCTTGTGAAATGGCGCCGCTGTCAGCGGCGTCCACCACCCTGCCGGAGATTCCCCCGGTCGTGGAGGCGGCCGGCGGCGGCTGGGAAGCCGCCCATAAGGCGCTTAACGCCAGCGCAGTGATATATGGATCATCCTGCCAGGCACCGTCGGCCCCTTGCGCTGCGCGCAGCTGGTCCGCCAAAGGTCCGATCACATCAGTGGTGTTGGTCTGTCCCGACAGGGCAATCAGTGCCTCCTCCGCATCCATCACATCGGCATACACACCAGCGGTGCTATTGGACAATAGCCAATCCCTGGCCTTGCTGGTCATCGAACCCACGGAGTAAACGCTGTACCACTGCTGCACGGCTGACAGAACTGCGGCCGTCACATAAATATTTGCCTGCGAATCATGCATCCAGCTTCCGCCTGTGCTTTGTGAGCCGGCAAGGTAAGCCAGCCCGTGGCTTACGATTTGCGAGACATCGTATCCTTTGCCGGCCAGCGCTCCGGCAGCCATCAACGCATAGGCCGTGTCGAGGGGATTGCTCTGATATAGAAAGGTGCCGCCAAAGCCGCCGTCCGGGTTTTGGCTGGACAGCAATTCATCGAGAAGGTCACTTCCGCTGATGGTTCCTGCCAACAGCAGAAGACGCCGGGCGGAGTATTCATTGTTGGTTACAACTTCGGCCTGAATGGCATCTGTTAATGCGGCGGGAACGACGGATGCCAATTCCCGAAGCGCATATGCTGTTTCGGTTCTCGCTTGGAACGGCGTGGCGACCGAGCTCGATTCGGATACCAGAGATCCGTCGGTCTGCACCTGACCCTGAAGCCAGTTCAATCCATTTTGCAGGGCGGGCTCAAATGCGAATGAAGCCTTGGGACCTAACGTCAGGGCGACAAACAGAAGCCCGAAAATGAGATTTGGATAACGAGTTTCGGCTAAATGATGACGAGCAACCGAGAATAAATACTCGCAATATAAACGAATGCTCGCAATAGTGCTGCGTGCCTCTTCCATGCCCCCTCCCTCAGCTATCCTTAGCTCTAAATTGGGCGTTGCTCGGCCAGCAAATTATCGGCTAGAAACCCAAGCCGTCGTGACTATATTTGCATCAATACTGTCTACCCTATTTTGTTTGGCTATGACTATCTCATCCGCCGACATATTCTGCGCTCAGGATATTCCATATCCTGATAAAGCGTACTTGCAGAGTAGGATTCCCCATATCCCGTTTTTTATTTTCACAAAAGCATATGTCAAAATAATCATCTTTGCCAAGCAAAAAATTTCCATCCGCAAAAAATAACAATAAAAGCTAACTAAAAAAACAATTATGAGATCAAATCAATGCAAGTTCTTAGCAATGATTATGCGATCTTCAGCGATTCCATAGTATTATATGCACATCCCTCTCATGACGTATCACGGAATTGCCAGGCCCGCCGGCAGTAAATAGACCCACGCTCAGGATACCGTCAATCTCATTGCGCCCGGCACCCAGTTAGCAAAATTTCCTGATCATTGTGCAACTCGCAAGCATCTTTAATCCTTCTAGAGCAATTTTGAGACGGGTTCCAGAGATAGTGAAGACCTTTCCCTGTCTCATGTGATTGTTGCCGGTAGAGGCGGTGGTTATCATTCGCCTGCAATTAGCAATATTAAGAATTGCTCGCTTAAAGTGTCATTTCGGCCCTCGAATGAAGGCTTTAAGTCCTGCCACAGATCCTGGTTGCATTAAATATTCTACACCTTCAACGAGTTAGATTGGCCCCACCCCTACTACTCTGCAGTTAACGCAAACCGGAACACCGTCACAGATTTTTCTTCCTGATTTATCCATCATATCTACAACCCAGAGGCTCGCTTCCAGTTTGCTTCATAGCGAATGGCCAAAGGCAGTCCAATAGTGGATAGGAGGTAAGGTCATGAGAAGAACAAGTTTAAATTTAAGTTGCATCGTTGCCGCCATGCTCCTGGCAACCGGAGGTATCGCCTGTGCTGCCGACGTGAATGAAGTCGAGTCTAACGACATGCTCGCTACCGCCCAGAGTCTGTCGGTACCGGCGGATGGGATGACCATCCACGGTGTAATCGGCACGCTTGACTCGACCTCCACTAGCGATGTCGACTACTACTCGTTCTATGCCCAGGCGGGCGACAATGTCTCATTCGACATCGACATTGGAACCGGTGGGGCCAAGGGTGTCCGTACGGTAATTGCCGTTTTTGACCCAAATAATGCGATAACGCCTAACAAGATGTTGGCCGAGTCTTGGCAGGCTAGTTCTGTCGACCCCGGCAGTCTCGATATCAAGGATGCGCGCATCGACAATTTCCATGTACCCAAGAGTGGCACGTATATTGTCGGGGTTAGCAGCTACAGCGTGATGGGTTACCCGCGATACTTTATGAATGGCGGCTACGTAATGTTCAATCCGGGTAGCACCGGCGATTATGAGCTGGTGATTAGCGGCGTCTCGCCCTCGGTCAAGCAGATATCCATCGAAGTCAAGCCCGGTAATGACGAGGTGACACCCGTCAATCCCAAGAGCCACGGCAAGATCCCCGTAGCCTTGCTGAGCGAAAGCGATTTCAATGCGATGAACGTGGACGAGAGCAGTCTGAGCTTCGGCGCCACCGGCGGTGAGAACAGTCTGTATAAGTGCCACAAGAACGGCATGGACGTGAACGGCGACGGCCTGCTGGACAAGGTCTGCCTCTTCGACACCCAGAAGGCCCATTTCTCAGCAACCGACGTGATGGGTAAGGCCAAGGGCAGGTTGCTGCCCCCGGTCGGCGCGGCCGGCACGCGCGGCATGGCCTTCGAAGGCAGTGGAGTGCTCAAGGTAATTCCTGCCGTAAAATAACTAGGGATCAAACAGAGACACTCGCTCGCTCCGAAACTCCGCCCCCTCATCCGAGGGGGCTTTTTTATGAGCCTGGTGCCAAATAACCAGCTAAATGCCGGCGTTCCACTTTATCAATTCAGAACTGAAGGCCATCCGCGACCCGCGCTCCTCGGATATGGCACGGCTTAATTCGAGGGGCCGCAAAGGTCACGTCCTGCCGTTCTTACATTGCATGTCCGCATTCCGCAATACCGGACGTCCGATATGGGTCGAGGGCCGATTTACTACACCTTAAACCAAGGGAGTAAACTCGGCTCGGCACCCATATTCATCTGATCGGATACACCATTTAATCTTCGAGTTATACTCAATGCTGAGACGAACACTTTTCAGCTCGACTAATTAGAAGTAACTATAAGCTTTAGAGACTCCCAACAACCATGCACGTCGTCATCATCGGAGCCGGCTGGGCGGGACTGGCCGCCGCCGTCGAACTCACCCGCGCCGATATTCGGGTCACTCTCATCGAGGCGGCCAGGCATGCCGGAGGGCGCGCGCGCTGCGTCGCGACGCAGGGTACAGCGTTCGATAATGGCCAGCATCTCATGCTGGGTGCCTATAGTGAGATGCTGCGTCTGTTGCACGTCGTTGGCGTACCCGAAGAGCAGGTATTTCATCGCCGCCATTTGCGCCTGGAGATGCGCACGCCACGACGGGAAGATATGTGCATCGCCTTTCCCACCCTGCCCGCGCCATGGCATGTGGTGGCGGGTTTCGCGCGGGCCAAGGGCTTGAGCGGGTCGGAACGCTATCGCGCCCTGGCCTTATGCATGCAATTATTTTTTTCCGGCTTCAAGCAAGCCAAGGACCTCAGTGTCGCCGCCTGGCTGCAGGGCGCTAAACAACCCGAGCGGCTGATCAAAGCGCTGTGGGAACCTTTGTGTCTGGCGGCCTTGAACACGCCTCTGGATCAGGCTTCGGCACAGATCTTCATTCATGTCTTGCATGAGGCCTTTGCCGGTAAGCGCCGCGACGCCGACATGCTGTTTCCGCGCGTGGATTTAGGTGCCGTCTTTCCCCAACCGGCCTTGGAGTTTATTTGTGCGCATGGCGCTACGCTGCGCTTCGGTGAACGGGTCAGTTCGCTGCAGATCAGTGACGGGCGCATTGCCGGCGTGAGCACCCGTCAGGGTATTCTCCATGCCGACCATGTCGTCATGGCCGCCGCACCCAGCGAGGCCCTGCGCCTGATGGAACCACAGCCTTTATTGCAGGACACCGGCCTGCAATTGGCCAAGCTCCGCTATGAGCCCATCTGCACGGTCTATCTGCAGTACCCGGCCGGGATACGCCTGGGTTTCGAAATGCTGGGTCTGCTGGACGGTACGGGGCAATGGCTGCTCGATCTCGGCGACGCCGGTCATCCCGGCAGGATGGCGGTGGTGATCAGCGGTCCGGGGTCGCATATGGCGTTGGATAACGCTGCGTTGTGCGCAGACGTCACTGCTCAGATCGGCGCCCATTTTCCGCGCTGGCCGGCGCCGACACACAGCCTGGTTATTCGCGAAAAGCGCGCGACCTTTTCGTGTCACGCGGACGTCGCGGCGCTGCGGCCGGGTACACGGACGGCGGTGACGGGCTGCTGGTTGGCCGGTGACTACACCGACACCGGACTGCCCGCCACCCTGGAGGGGGCGCTGCGCAGCGGGGTGCGTGCGGCGCGGGAGATTATGGGGACAGACGACGGCGCGTGATGCGGAGCTTAGCCGCCCTCTAACTGCACGGCCATGATTTCTTCGACGGAGGTCTTGCCTTCGCGCGCCATGGCCAGGGCATTGTCGCCCAAACGGGTCATACCCTGAGCCATCGCTACTTCTCGCAGCTTTTGCATCGGTGCACCATCGTTGATGAGTTGAGCGATCTCCGGCGTCACCTCCAGCAATTCGCACACCGTCGCCCGGCCGCGGTAGCCCATTTGATTGCAGGATTCACAGCCGCTACCCCGATAAAACTTTTCCCCGGGCAACAGGTTGAAGCGTTGGCGTAGCGCCTCCTCCACCGTTTCCTCCACCAGGCAATGGGGACAGTTAAGCCTGACCAAGCGTTGCGCCATCACCCCTAATAGCGTGGAGCTCAGCAGGTAAGGCTCTACGCCCATGTCGGTGAGACGCGTGATGGTGCTCACGGCATCGTTGGTATGCAGGGTGCTGAACACCAGGTGGCCGGTGAGTGCCGCCTTATTGGCGATCTGCGCGGTCTCGCTGTCGCGGATCTCTCCCACCATGATCACATCCGGGTCATGGCGCAGGAATTGGCGCAAGGCCTGGGCGAAGGTGTAGCCCTTGACCAGGGAGATCTGCACCTGCTCTATGCCGTTCATGTCGTATTCCACCGGGTCTTCCACCGTCAGCATGTGAAGATTGCGCTTCTTCACTTCGTCGAGAATCGCATAAAGGGTGGTGGATTTTCCGGAGCCGGTCGGCCCGGTCACCAGAAACAAACCGTGAGGGCGCGAGATCAGCCGTTGCACCATACGGTATTCGTCCTCGCGCAGTCCCAGACCGTCCAAGGGCCGCAGGCCCGCGTCTTTGTCCAGGATGCGGATGACGACGCTTTCGCCCTTCACCGTGGGCACCACGGAAATGCGCAAATCGATGGATTTGTTTCCCCAAGCCATGCGGGCATGGCCGTCCTGGGGCAGGCGCCGCTCCGAGATATCCATTTGCCCGGTGATCTTGATGCGGCTGACGATGGCCGGTAATAAGGAACGGCTCATGGTGCGGGCGTATTGCAGCTTGCCGTCGATACGGTAATAGACGTTTACCCGGTCCTTTTCCGGACGAATATTGATATCTGAGGCGTTCTTGGTCACCGCCTGAATCAGGATGGCATTGACCAGGCGCACGATCGGTCTGCGCTGCGCCTCCTGCTCCATCAGATAAAGCGACTCGGCGCTTTCCACCGGCGAACTGCCGACCGCATCTACCTGCAGGTCTTCGAGAGCCTCGCTCTCCTCGAGCCGGCTATAGAATTTTTGCAGCAGCAAGCGGATATCGTCGCTGTCGGCGATCACCGTATCGATGCTGGAGTTGGTATTGAAACGCAAGGCGCTGATGACCTGTTGATCGAGCGGATTCTCCATAGCCACCACCAGCTTGCCATTGAGTTCCGCCAGGGGCACAACGTTGTACTGGATGGCCAGGTCGGCCGGTACCCGCGACAACATTTGCGAGGGCAGATCGAAGCCGCGCAAATGCACCCGGGGGATCCCCAGTTTTTTGGACAGGGCGAGGAGCAAGTCCTCCGGGGAGAGCACACCCATCTCTACCAGTATCTGTCCCAGATGCTTGGTCTTGCCTTTCTTTTGGCGGGACAGGGCCGAGGCCAATTGCTCGATACTGATGAGATGTTCTTCAACCAATACCTCACCCAGGCGCAGATCGGACAAGGGGTGCTTGCCGCTGAGCAAGTCCTGCAAATCGGCCACCGATTTCACGACGTTGTGCTTGATCATGCCCGCCACAACCATATTTCTTTATCCCCTCGCCTGCTCAGCCGTGCACCAGCCGCATATTTTATCTCTTTATAGACCTTTTGCGGGCTTAAATGGCATGCGACACGCTACAAACAACTCAGTCCGCCGCAAGCCGGCCTGCAAGAATTGGCCGCTTCGAGCCGCAGCGGCAACAGTCTCCCCGGCGCGACACTCAGTCAATTTATTGACTAAACTTGCGCCGTAACACCATAATCCATTCAATTAAACAAGATTCTCAGATAAATATTACATTGTTTAATAGGGTGTTACATGATTTTGTGATGTTTGGCACATTAATAGCATAGTATCCAGCGGGCGTAACAAGGGAGACTATGATGTCCACGCCACAACTTTTGGAAACAGGACGACACAAAGACTCGAATACCCTCAACCTGGTGTTGAGACCGTTTGCCGAACTGGCCAACGTCCGCAACGATAACTTGAGCGCGGCACTAAGACTCAATACCGTGCTGCAAACCACACTGGACATCGACAGCCTGATTAAGCTGTTTGCCGATGAACTCATCATATTAATGACCTACGACGGCTTCAGCTATCGTAACAGTGCGCACGATATTGATATCAGTTTCGGCAAGACCGGGCGCCATAAATGTTCTTATCGGCTGATTGTCGGCGACGAAAATCTGGGTGAAATAACCCTCAGCCGGCGCCGCAAGTTTCAGGAGCGGGAAGCCGCCACCATGGAACACCTCCTGGTCGGCCTGGTCTGCCCGCTGCGCAATGCCCTCACCTATCTCAGCGCGGTGCGTGCCGCTCAAAAGGATCCCCTCACCGGTATTAATAACCGCGCCGCCATGGACAGCTCTCTCGCGCGGGAAATCGAGATGGCGCGCCGCCATCGCATGCCCTTGTCTCTGATTGTCATGGATCTCGACAAATTCAAATCCATTAATGACAGCTACGGCCATGCCACCGGCGATGAAATCATCAAGACCATTACCAAGGTGGTGAACGGGATTATTCGCAAAACGGATATGCTGTTTCGCTACGGCGGCGAAGAATTCGTGGTGATCATGAGCAATACCGGCCGCGACGGCTCCATGCTCCTGGCGGAACGCATCCGCCGCGGCATCGAGAAGCTGGAGGTATTGCTGCCGCAGGCCCGCATACCGGTGACGGTCAGCCTCGGCGTCGCCAGCCTCAACGGCAAGGAAGACGCCAAAGCCCTCTTCAACCGCGCCGACCAGGCCCTCTACCAGGCCAAGGCCGAGGGTCGCAACTGCGTGTGTCTCGCCGATAGCGGCCGCGCCCTCGCTTAATTCATCCGCCTGCCTCCGGACAATTGCGCGAAACGCGTGCTTGCGAGGATAATCCTCATTTTTTATGCGCCCGGCTCCGCGGCGCGGAACAGTGAGGCCAGAGAGTGTCCCGTCCCATCCTGCCCCCCGAATGGTCGCCACAGAGCGGCGTGATGCTCACCTGGCCCCACGGCCACAGCGATTGGCGGGACGTGCTGCAGGACGTAGAGCCGGTTTACGCACGGATCGCCGGCCATATTACCCGCCGTGAACGCTTACTCATCAACTGCTGGGACGATGCGCACATCGCTCACGTCACGGCCCGCCTGCAAGCGGCCGGCGTCGATCTACACAATGTCATCTGCCACGCCGTTCACAGCAACGATACCTGGACACGCGACTACGGACCGCTAACGGTCGTGCAGGACGGTAAACCGCAGTTGCTGGATTTCATCTTCAACGGCTGGGGCGGCAAGTTCGACGCCGAACTCGACAATCAGGTGACCCGCCATCTACACCGCAGCGGCCTATTCGGCCGGACAACACTCGACAGTGTAGACACAGTTCTGGAAGGCGGCAGCATCGAGGTCGACGGTCGCGGCAGTCTGCTCACCACTGCAAACTGCCTGCTCGCCCCCACCCGCAATCCCGGTCTCGACCGCGCGCAGATCGAGGAGCGCCTGCGCAGCTGGTTCGGGGTAACGAATATCTTGTGGCTGAGCCACGGCCACCTGATGGGTGACGACACCGACAGCCACATCGACACTCTGGCCCGCTTTTGCGATCCCCATACCATCGCCTATGTGGCTTGCGACGACCCCGACGACGAACATTATGCCGAGCTGCAACAAATGGAAGCGGAGCTGCGCACCTGTCGCGACATGGATGGCCACGCCTATAAATTAGTACCCCTGCCCTGGCCGGCGGCCAAATACGATGAGATGGACGGCCGGCGCCTGGCCGCCAGCTATGCCAATTTCCTCATCATCAACGGTGCGGTGTTGGTGCCCACCTATGACGACCCGGCCGATGCCGAGACCCTGCGCCGTCTGCAACTCTGTTTTCCCGGGCGGGAAGTCATCGCTGTGCCCTGCATGCCTCTGATCCGCCAAAACGGCAGCCTGCACTGCATCACCATGCAATTGCCGGCGGGAGTGTTGTAATCTATCGGCTGTTAGCCTTCAGCAATCGGCTATTGGCTTTAAGCATTAAGAGAAGAGATCATGAGTCCATCCATCCTGCGCGTCGGCCTGGTACAGCACGCCTGCGGCACCGACCGCGAGGTCAATCTCGAGACCACCATCGCCGGCATTCACGAGGCGGCGCGGCAGGGCGCGCAGCTGGTGTTATTGCAGGAGCTGCACGCCGGCCCCTATTTTTGCCAGCATGAGGACACCGCTTATTTCGATCTGGCCGAAACCATTCCCGGTCCGGGCAGCGACCGTTTCGCCGCCGTGGCCCGCGAGTGCGGCGTGGTGATCGTCGCCTCCCTGTTCGAGCGGCGCGCCGTCGGCCTCTACCACAATACCGCGGTGGTCCTGGAAAAGGACGGGACGATCGCCGGCCGCTACCGCAAGATGCATATTCCCGATGACCCGGGCTATTACGAAAAATTCTATTTCACGCCCGGCGATCTGGGTTTCGAACCCATCAGCACCTCGGTGGGCCGCCTGGGGGTGCTGGTGTGCTGGGACCAGTGGTTTCCCGAGGCCGCGCGACTCATGGCCCTGGCGGGTGCCGACCTATTGCTGTATCCCACCGCCATCGGCTGGAACCCGGACGACGACCGCGAGGAACAGGCCCGCCAGCGTGATGCATGGATCACCGTGCAGCGCGCCCATGCCGTGGCCAACGGCCTGCCGGTACTGGCCTGCAACCGCGTCGGCTTCGAGCCGGATCCGTCCGGGCAGACGCCGGGAATCCAGTTCTGGGGAACGAGTTTCGTCACCGGCCCGCAAGGGGAAATCGTGGCGACGGCGGACGACCAGGCTGCCATCCTGCTCGCCGACGTGGACATGACCCGCAGTGAAAGCGTAAGACGCATCTGGCCTTATCTTCGCGACCGGCGTATCGACGCCTATCAGGCCCTCAATCTCCGCTACCGCGATCCGGAGTGATTCCCCGGGCGGACCCGGAAAAACCCCGCGCGCCCAAGGTTTCACCCCACAAGCTTGCGCCGCAGTCTGTTACGGCACTTACCGGCGCCCGGCAAGCATTCTTCAGCGAGCGGCATTCGCGCTATACTTACGCCCTCATGCCGCACTATTTGTCAGCTAGGAAGAAACAATGATTGTCATACTGGAACCGAATATCGATAAGAGCGGGGGAAAATACCTGTCGCTGCTCCACCACCTGTCCAATCTGCCCAACATCCAGGTTCGTATCCATGAAGAGGTAGGCACGCAACAGACCCTGACCGAGTTTTATTTGATCGGCAACACCGCGGCCTTGCCGACCGAGGACATCCGCACCATCCCCGGCGTCGAGCGCGTAGTACGCATCTCCGAACCCTATAAAATCCTCGGCCGCCACAAGGGCGACACCCGCTCCAGCCACTTCGAATATAACGGGGTGCAGTTCAGCCAGGACAACCTCAATATCTTCGCCGGCCTGTGCGCGGTGGACAATCCTCAGCATGTGGAGATCATGTTGCGCGCCCTGCGCGACCACGGCCTGAATTGCGCCCGCATGGGCGCCTACAAGCCGCGCACCAATCCCTACGCCTTCCAGGGGCACGGCAAGGAGTGTCTGCCCTACGTCTTCGAACTGGCGGGCAAGTACGATATCAAGGTGGTCGCCATGGAGATCATGTCAGGCGTCCATCTGGAAGAGATACAACAGGCACTGGAGAGCAGCGGTCATCCCACCGGCGTGATGCTGCAGATCGGCACCCGCAATACCCAGAACTTCGAGCTGCTCAAAATCGTCGGCCGCCAGACCGAGATGCCGGTACTGCTCAAGCGCGGCTTCGGCATCACCCTGGAGGAGTCCCTCAACGCCGCCGAGTATCTGGCCAGCGAAGGCAACCGCAAGGTGATCTTCTGCCTGCGCGGCATGAAGACCAACATGGGCGATCCGCACCGCAACTTCGTCGACTTCTCCCACGTCCCCGCGGTAAAACGCATGACGCGCATGCCGGTATGTATCGATCCTTCGCACTCGGTGGGCACGCGCGACACTTCGTCCGACGGCATCCTCGATCTGTTTCACGTGACCGCGCAGGGTGTGGTTGCCGGAGCCAACATGATCCTGGTGGACTTCCACCCCGTTCCGGAAAAAGCCTTGGTGGACGGGCCGCAGGCACTGCGCCTCGAGGAACTCGCCTACTTCATCGAAGACGTGCGGATTGCGCGCACGGCATACGAAGAACGGGTAAAACTCGTCAAGCGTTCCAGCAAGACCTCATAACACAACATCGCCTGCATCGACAGCCCGGTGAACATGGGAAGAGCCATATTCACCGGACATGTCCTTGGCTATGCCTAGCTTCGATCTTCAAGCCCTTCCCTACTCCTAACTTAATCTCCAGGTGTTGCACAGGGGCGGGTCGGCTACTAGTTACTTTTCCAATGCCCAACGCACCCCGGCGCCGTACTCCGGATGGACTTGATCGAACAGCTTGACTTGCCGCTCGACGATTTCCTGCGGTACGCCCTGCATGGCCGCCGCGAGATTGCTGAACAGGCGCTTCTTGTGGTCGTCGTCAAACAGGTTGAATAGGGCCCGCGGTTGGCTGAAGTCGTCGTTACCCTGGCGATGGTCGTAACGTGCCGCATCGCCATCGATACGCAACGGCGGCTCGGCCATGTCCGGTCGCGCCACCGGACCGCCGAAGGAGTTCGGCTCGTAGTAGGCATCGGGATTGGGCATATTGGCGAAGAAGCGCATGGCACCGTCCTTGTGGTAGTGATGCACCGGACAGCGCGGTGCGTTCACCGGCAAAGCTTCGTAAT
>Ga0315556_1000753_pt1 | contig 20243 bp, 17 predicted proteins | sample SalMarSW160310MG_FD_202112 | JGI IMG/M metagenome (GOLD analysis project Ga0315556, IMG submission 202112) | Salt marsh sediment microbial communities from the Plum Island Ecosystem LTER, Massachusetts, United States - Salt Marsh Sediment SW1603-10 ...
ACCTGTTCGAGCAGCGTCTCGAAGGCGTCGGCGTGCCCCTCCTCGTCACCCACCAGGTGCTCGAAGATCATCTTCGAGGCCGCATCCGCGTTCGCGCTGCATTCGTTGGCGAACTTGTTGTAGTCGCGCACCGCGGCCTTCTCCATCTCCATCGCCTTCTCGAGCATGCCGCGGGCGTCGTGGATGTCGGCCACCTCGTGCGACGCCTTCATCTCGACCTTGCCGCCGAGAAAGAGGATCCGCTCGGCAAACTCCTCGACGTGCATCATCTCGGAGACGGCGGTCTTCTTGAACAGCCCAGCCAGGAGGTCGTAGCCCTGATCGTCGCAGTGGAAGTGGAAGTACATGTATTGGTGCACCGCCCACATCTCGTCGGCGAGGCCCTGATTCAGCAGCTTGATGCTCTTGTTTTTCTGCATCGGATGTCCGGGGTGGAGTGGGGGGCAGGTACACGAAAGGTACCCCGGGATCGGAGTAGGTTCACCCCCCTCCGAACGACTCCGGCATGCGCACTGCCACCACCCGCCCCTCGGCCGTCACCACTCCGTCGACCTCGACCGTGACGCGCGTCACGACCTTGCGGCTGCCTCGCTCCTCGCCAGCGTCCTCGACCACCCCCCGCACGATCAGCTCCGGGCCCAGGGGCGTGGGCTTCAGGTAGCGCACCTCGAGCGACGCCGTCACGTAGCGCGGCCCTTCATCTCCCTCGGGAGGCGCCTCCTCACCCAGCCGCCACCCGGCCGTGCGCGCCCCCACCGCCGCGGCGGTGCCCGTCCCGTGACAGTCCACCAGCGACGCGATCAGGCCCCCGTATACGTAGCCTGGAATGGCCGTGTGCCAGGGCTTCGGGGTGAAGTGGGCGACGGTCTCGTCCCCCTCCCAGAAGCTTCGCAGCTGGTGACCCCGCTCGTTGAGCCGTCCGCAGCCGTAGCAGTGGGCGACGTCGTCGGGATAGAGGTCCTGGAAGGCGGATCGCTCGCCGGTCATGGGTGCTCCTGGCCGCGTCTGATGGTTGGAATTGCCGGTGCAATCTACCGCATCGTCTCCCGTCCGGGGGCCACTCCCTTCTTGGCGGTGACAGAATTCGATATTTTTATCACGATTACCCTCCCCGGGGTATGGGCGGGGTCCGCCGGGGCACCCGAGACTCACATGGCCTCCCATCCGGAAGGCTCCACCTCGAAGCGCCCTACCCGTTCGAAGAACGGTCATGTGCGGGAGCTGTTCTGGCACACGCTCGGCCGGCTCTTGCTGCTGTATTTCGTCCCACTCCTCCTCCTGGCCGCGTTCTTCCACCTGCAGTACCGCCACGTGCAGCGCGACAGCCTGCGCGCCCACCTCGAGGCGCTGGCCGAGCACCAGGCGAATACCTTCGACCTCTACCTGCGTGAGCGCCTGGTCAACCTCGACAACGTCAACAGCGACCCGCGCTTCTGGACGGGGAACCCGGCCGACCACCTCGAGCCCTTCCTCGAGGAGCTGCGCCGCACCAGCGACGCCTTCGTGGACCTCGGCATCGTGGCCGAGGACGGAACGCTCTTCGCCTACGCCGGGCCCGTGCACTTCGCCGGGCCGATCGACTACGGCAACGAGGAGTGGTTCCGCGAGCTGTGCGCGTCGCCCAAAGGGTCGGTGATCACCCAGATCTATCTTGGGTTCCGCGGACGGCCCCACTTCACGATCGCCGTGCGCCGCGTCGGAGCCGAGCGCGTGCGCATTCTACGCGCCGCGCTGTCTCCGGAGCGTCTCTCCGAGTATCTGACGACGCTCGAGGGCGCCAGCGAGGTGCACGCCGCCGTCGTGAACCGGGCCGGCGTGATCCAGCTCTCGACGTCGCAGGTGGGCGAGACGCTCGAGCCCTCGGATTTCGTCCCACCTACGAGTCCCCCGCGGGGCTTCGTGCCGCACAGGGCGGGCTCGAGCCTTCCCGACTACGCCTACGCGTGGCTCAACGAGACGCCCTGGGCGCTGCTGGTGATCGACGCCCGCGCCGCCTCCACCGTCTCGAACGCTCCGCGCACGCTCCTCCTCGTCACGTTCGCGGCATTCCTCTTCATGGGGATGGTGATCCTGATCCGCGCACGGCAGGTCGTGGGGGAGCACCTCGCCACGGAGCAGCACGAGGCGGAGCTGTCCGGGCAGCTCGTGCACGCCGCGAAGCTGGCGTCCGTCGGGGAGTTGGCCGCCGGTATCGCGCACGAGATCAACAACCCGCTGGCGATCATCGCGGAGGAGGTGGGCGTGCTCCGCGACGCCATGGACCCCACGCTGGAGGCGGACGAGGAGCCCCTGGACGTCGAGGAGCATCTGGGGGCCATCCACGACGCGGTGTTCCGGTGCCGGGACATCACCCGGAAGCTCCTGACCTTCGTTCGCCAGAAGGAGGTGAGGGTCGAGCCCCACGACCTGCACGAGATCCTGGACGAGGTCCTGGACGTCCTGCTCGGTAACGAGCTCGTGATCTCGAACGTCGAGGTCGAGCGCCGCTACGACCAGCGGATCCCCCCGATCCTGACGGACCGGAACCAGCTCGTGCAGGTCTTCGTGAACCTCGTGAAGAACGCCATGGACGCGATGCCCGGCGGCGGCGACCTGAGCATCACCACGCAGCTGCGCGGCATGAAGGCGACGGTCGCGGTGAGGGACACCGGCTGCGGCATGACTCGCGAAGAGCTCGGCAAGGTCTTCATGCCGTTCTTCACCACGAAGGAGCCCGGCAAGGGGACCGGGCTGGGCCTGAGCGTCAGCTACAGCATCATCCAGGGTTTCGGGGGCGTGTTCTACGTCACGAGCGCGCCCGGCAGAGGTAGCACCTTCACCGTGGAGCTCCCCCTGGCCGGCGCCGACTAGCGCGCAGCGGGAGCGGGAGGATCGTCGATGGCGATGGGCGTCGCGGACATCATGGTTCCGCTGGACGAGTACGCCGTGGTGGACGAGGACGCGACGGTCCTGGACGCGCTGCACGCGCTCCAGGCGTCGCAGGAGAAGCTCCCACCCGGCAGGCAGCCACACCGGGCGATCCTCGTGCGCGACCGCAACGGCAGGATCGTCGGCAAGTTCCACCACTTCGCCTTCTTGCGGGCTCTCGTGCCCGAAAGGAAGGCGCGCGCCACCCAGGACCTGTTCGACCGGGCCGGGGTCGGCGACGACCTGAGGGACTCCTCCATGCACATGCTGGACTTCCTCACGGGCGACCTGCTCGACCTGTGCGAGCGCGCCCGCAGCGTCGCGGTCAAGGACGTCTGCACCTACGCGACCGTGGGCATCGACGAGCGAGCGACGCTGCCCGACGCGATCCCGGTCTTCCTCCGCCACCAGACCCTCTCCCTCCTGGTCACACGCATGGGACGCACCGTGGGCATCCTCCGACTCAGCGACCTCTTCGACGAACTCTCGCGCCAGATCATGCAGGGCGAGTGCCCCGGCGGAACGGATTGGTGACGATGTCCAAAGTCCTGTTCGTAGACGACGAGGAGCGCTTCCGGACTTCGCTGGCGCGGCGCCTGCGGGCACGCGGATACGACGTGGTGGACGTCTCCAACGGAGAGGAGGCCGTGCGCCGGCTCCGCCAGGACGGCGACATCGACATCGCCGTCCTCGACTTGCGCATGCCCGGGATGGACGGGATCCAGACGCTCCGGGAGCTGCGGGCCTTCAACCCGGCGATCCAGGCCGTCATGCTCACCGGCCACGGCAGCCTCGACTCGGCGAAGGAGGCCGGCCGGCTCGAGGCCTTCAAGTACCTCCAGAAGCCGTGCGAGGTGGAGGAGCTGGCCGCGGTCCTCGACGAGGCAAAGGAGGAAGTCGGCTACGCGAAGGCGCGCCACGAGATCGTGCACCAGCCCGAGGAGCAGAGGACGACGCTCCGCTGGTTCATGGGCAGCCACAACTCGCGGCCGCTGTTCATCTTCCTGGGCATCGTGCTCTTCTGCTCGCTGGTGATCCCCGCCCCGCCCACCCGGCTCGTGGAGCTGGTGGGCACGGCCAAGGCCACGCCGGAGGAGGCGGCCCGCGCCACCGACCCGATCATGGGTTACGCCGCCTACCGGGACATGCGGCCCGGGCAGACGATCTCCGAGTACTACGGCGCGAAGAACAAGGTCGAGCACCAGGTCACGCGCCCCGACGGGACGCGCGCGACCGAGCCGCTGAGCGACGAGGCCGTGGCGCGCCGCGCCATGGTCGTGCTCGCCACGCTCGCCACGGCGGCGCTCTTCTGGGCGACGGGCGCGGTCCCCGTGGCGGTGACGACGCTGTTCGTCGCCGCGTCGCTTTACTTCTTCGGGATCTTCAGGCCCGACGGGGTCGCGCAGGCGTTCGCCAAGGACGCCGTGCTCTTCATCTTCGGCGTCCTCGCCATGTCGAAGGCGATCACCCGCACCGGCCTCGACCGACGCATCGGCCTCCTCCTGCTCGCGCCCGCGCGCAACCTCACCCTCTTCCTGCTCGTGTTCATGCCGCTGCTGTCCGTGACGTGCGGCTTCTTCAGCGAGCACGCGATGGTCGCGTTCACGATGCCGCTGTTCGTCATGGTGTACGCGAGCGCGCTCCGCTCCACCGGGCTGAAGAAGGACCGCAACCTCATGGTCCTGATGGCGCTGGCGCTTTGTTACGCCGCGAACCTGGGCGGGCCCGGCTCGCCGGCCGCGGGGGGGAGAAACGCGATCATGGTCGGCATCCTCGCCGACTACGGCGTGGCGCCCACGTTCGGGCAGTGGATGAAGTACGGGCTCCCGCTCGTGCCGGTCATGTCGTTCTGCGTCGGGCTGTACTTCGTGCTGGCCCTGAAGCGGAAGGTGACGGTGCCCCGCCTCAACATCGCCACGGAGGTCAAGCGGGCCGCGGACAAGATCGGGCCCATGACCCGAAACGAGTACGTGAGCGGGGCGGTGTTGCTCCTGGTGGTCGTGCTGTGGATCACGGCGAGCGGATCCCTGGGGATGGGCGGGCCGGTGCTGCTCGGCCTCGTGCTGTTGAACATCTTCCGCATCCTGCCGTGGAAGGACATGCAGTCGATCCACTGGGAGGTGGTCCTGCTCTACGCCGGCGCCACGGCGATCGGCGCGGGGCTCGCCTCCACCGGAGCCGCCCTCTACCTGGCGGACCGCTTCGTGAGCGTCCTGCCCGACTTCATGCGCGGCGGCTCCGGCCTGGCCATCGCCTCGTCGCTGTTCACGGGCGTGGCCACGAACTTCATGAGCGACGGCGCCACCGTGGCGGCCATCGGTCCGGTGACCGTCCCCATGGCGACCGTGGCGGGCGTGCACCCGTGGATGGTCGGGTTCTCCACCGCGTACGCGTCGTCGTTCGCGCACATGCTCATCATCGGGACGCCGTCCAACGCCCTGGTCTACGCCATGGCCAAGGACCCGACCACCGGCGAGCAGCTCGTCACGCTGGCGGACTTCTTCAAGCACGGGTTCTTCGTGCTGCTCATCAGCTTCGTGGTGCTGTGGCTATGGGCGATCCTGGGCTACTGGCTCTGGCTCGGCTTTCCGGCCGTGTGAGCGCTTCTTCGAGGAGACGTTGCGATGGAACACGTGGTCAAGCTGCTCATCGTGGACGACGAGACGCGCTTCCTGCAGGCCATCGCGCGCCGTCTGTCCAAGCGGGGCTTCGACGTGCGCACGGCGACGAACGGCGCGGAGGCGCTGGAGGTCGCGAGGAGCGAGCGGTTCGACATCGCGCTCCTCGACCTGAAGATGCCCGGGATGGACGGGGGGCAGGTGCTCAAGGCACTCAAGGAGGAGCACGAGTTCCTTGAGGCGATCATCCTCACGGGCCACGGCTCGCTGGAGAGCGCCGTTGAGCTCACCAAGCTCGGTGCGTTCAGCTACCTTCCCAAACCGTACGAGCTGGACAAGCTCATCGAGACCCTCAAAGACGCCTACCAGACGCGGCTGAAGAAGAAGTTCGCCTCGGACCAGGCGCGCATCGACGAGATCGTGAAGATGGCCACCGGAGAGAGCGCGCTCGGCATCCTGCGCAGGCTGCGCACGCTGGACGACGAAAGGCGGTAGATCCGCACTCGTGAAGCCCGGTCGGGAGCGCCGCTTCGTCACGGCGGCGCTGGTGTTGGGGATGTTCCTCGCGGCGCTGGAGGCCACCGCCGTGGGGACGGCCATGCCCACCGTGGTCGCGGAGCTCGGCGGCGTGTCCCGCTACAGCTGGGTCTTCTCCGCCTACCTGCTGACGTCCACCACCACCGTGCCGATGTTCGGCAAGCTGGCGGACCTGTACGGCCGGCGCCGCATCTACCTGGTGAGCGTGACCCTGTTCATGCTCGGCTCCGCGCTGAGCGGGACCGCCACGTCGTTCACGCAGCTCATCGTCTACCGCGCACTCCAGGGCCTGGGCGCCGGCGGCGTACAGCCTGTGACGATCACCGTGGTCGGTGACATCTACACGCTGGAGGAGCGCGGGCGCATGCAGGGCCTCTTTTCCGGCGTGTGGGCCGTGTCCAGCCTGGTCGGGCCCGCCGCGGGCGGCTTCATCACCGACCTGTTGTCGTGGCGGTGGGTCTTCTACCTGAACGTGCCGTTCGGGCTGGTGTCGGCTTTCCTCCTGGCGGCCTTCCTGCGCGAGGAGACCGAGCGCCACGAGCACAGCCTGGACGTGGCGGGCACACTGAGCCTGACGGCGGCCGTCACCCTGCTCCTGCTCGCGCTCCTCGAGGGGAGCGAGCTGTGGGGGTGGACCGATCTGCGCACGCTAGCGATGATCGCCGGCTCCGGCGTCGGCCTCCTGTACTTCCTCGCGCAGGAGCGACGCGCCCCCGAGCCCATGCTCCCGCTCGAGCTCTTCCGCGTGCCCGTCATCGCCGTGTCGAGCCTGGGAAGCGTGGTGATCGGCACCACCATGTTCTGCGCGTCGGCCTTCGTGCCCATGTTCACGCAGGGCGTGCTGGGCGGCACCGCCATCGATGCCGGCATGACGCTCGCGCCCATGTCCATCGGGTGGCCCATCGCGAGCACCCTGTCCGGGTGGATGGCCGTGCGGTGGGGCTACCGCCCCTTCGCGATCGTGGGCGCCGCGTTCGCGACCGGCGGCTCGCTGCTGCTGTCCACCGCGCACGTCGGATCGGGCCGCGGGCTCGTCATGGCGGCCATGTTCCTGGTCGGGCTCGGCCTCGGCTTCATGGCGACACCCTACCTGCTGGCCGTGCAGAACGCCGTGCCGCGCAGGAGGCGGGGCGTGGCCACCAGCTCCGTGCAGTTCTTCCGGACGATCGGCGGCGCCGTCGCCGTGGCCGTGCTCGGCACCGTGCTCAACGCGCACCTCGCGAGCCGCACGAGCGCTGATCCCAACGCGATCCTGAGCCCGATCCAACGGACCCGGCTCCCGGCCGAGACGCTGAGCGGCCTCGTGTCCGCCCTCGACGGCGGGCTGCACTCCGTCTACCTGATCATGGCGGGGATGGCGGTGTTGGGCCTGGTGGTGGCGCTCTTCTTCCCCGGCGGGGGCGCCGAGGAACATGCGCACGAGGAGGCGCGGGTGCGGTAGGAGCGGGACCCCCGCGCGACAGGCAGGCCCGGAATCGTCGACGACGAGCCGGGCCTACGTGGAGCCCCCCAGCACGTGGGGCTTCACCGCGGCCACGACCTGCCCCGCGCTGTCGCGGGCTCGATCCGCGTCTTCCTTCGAGTAGAAACCGGAGGGGGTGAGATCTTCCGCGCCGTAGAAGGCGAGCTCCCGGTCGCGGCGGAGCTGGCGGGAGGCCTCGGCCAGCACCTCGACGCCGTCGCGAAGCTCCGCGGGTAGCCGGTCCCGCTCGTTCACCAGGATCTCCGAGACGTCGTGGATCCGTGGGGGATCGATGCCACAGGCGCGGAGCAGGCCCTTGAGGGTGAGCTCCACGATCTCCTGGGCCTCGCGGACCACGTCGGCCCAACTCTCGCCGTCGAAGAGGACATCGAGGGCCCGGAGCCGGACCACCGCTCTGCGCAGATAGTCGCGTGCCAGGTCGGGGTTGTGCATCAGGCGGCCTCCACCCAGTACGGGTGTCCGTGGATCTCTCGTCGGATCAGGGTCCCGGCGAGAATGCGCTTTCGGACCTGCACCAGGTGCCGAGAGACGGAGAAGTCGGGATCGAACAGCACAACCCCGTCGAGGGCCGCTTCGGCCCACAACCCCGTCACGCGGTCATCCGGTCCCGGCAGGTGCACGAGATGGGGCTCCACCCTGCGCCCCTGCCACCGTACGGGCGATGCGTCCCACCTCCGGTACAGGCTCCGCTCCACCTTGAGATCCGGACCGGCCACCACCAGGAGGTCCACGTCCGAGTCGTCGACCAACTCGTTCCGAGCCCAGGAGCCGAAGACCAGAAGGCCACGCAGATGCCCTTCGGTGACGGCTACGGCCCGCTGGACCGCCGCTACTGCGGGTCCACCCACCGCGAGACCGGGAGCGGCGAGCCGGCGGGCGCAGTACTCGTTCAGGGACAGCCCCGACGCTTCGGCCTCGTCCCGGAGCAGCGCGTGGAGCTCCGGATCGATCCGGAGCAGAAAGCGTCCCGAGGGAAGCGGGGAAGGTGTGATATCATTCACGTTCATGATGGTATCACACCATTCCCCACAGCGCAATCTCGGCGGGCATCCTCTGCGAGAGCCCGGCAGCATAGGTTGGGGCCGAGGCTGCAGACCACTGAGCGGTCGTCGGCTCAACAGGACGAGCAACTCGCCATGGCAAACGAGAAGGGGGACGGAGCCTACCGGATCGTGCCCTTCCGGCCGGAACGGAACGCGACGCTGGACACGCTCCGCTGGGCCAGGAAGCGGCTCCAGATGCCGGTGCTCCTCGAAGTGGACGTCACCGCCGCTCGTAGGGCCATCCGCGAGTTCCGACGTAGCACCGGGAAGGGCCTGAGCTTCACGGCCTGGGTCGTCGGTTGCGTCGCACGCGCTGCCGCCGAGCACCCGCGCGTGCACGCGATCCGCCGCGGAAGGCGGAAGCTGGTCCTCTTCCAGGAGGTGGACGTGGCCGTGCTGGTGGAGCGGGCAATCGGAGGGGAGGAGGACGCGGAGACGTTGCCCATGCCGGTCGTGATCCGGAAGGCGGATCGCAAGGGTGCGGCCGAGATCCACGAGGAGATCCGGCATGCTCAGGAAGCACGCATCTCCGCCGGTTCAGCATCCATCGAGCGGGCACCTCCGGCGTGGCTGCAGTCGCTCTTCTTCCGCTCTCCGGCGTGGCTGCGGGACCTGGTGTTCTGGCGTTGGCTTCTGCGTAGCCCGACGCGGATCAAGCGCACCATGGGCACGGTGGTGGTGACCGCCGCCGGCATGGCGACGCCGGGCGTTCTCACCTGGGGGATCCCGCTGTCGCTGCACCCGCTGGCCGTGGGGGTCGGTGGAATCGCGCGGCGTAGCAGCGTGGCGGGCGAGATCGACGTGCTCGCCTTGACGGTGGTGTTCGACCACGCGGTGGTCGACGGGGCTCCGGTGGGTGCGTTCGTGCGCCGCCTGCACGAGCTGCTGACGCGAGCCGAGGGGCTGGCTACGCTGCCGTGACCCGGATCGAGGAGTATCGGTCGACGCTCGTTCGACGGAAAAGGGACGTGCGTGTCCTCCGCAAGGCCGTCGGCTATTCCTGGAGCGTGGTGGTCGCTGCGAGTCCCTGAGAGGGGAAGGCGCGGTTCGAGGTGTGGGCCCGGAGTGCGGACGTAGACGTGCGGTGGTTGGTCCGCGAGAAACCTGAAGAAGAAGCGGCTCGAGCGGATGGACCCCTACTGGGTTGGCGTGATGAGGGAGCGGGCGGGCTGGAGGCCAGCCCATCGCAACACATCGACGGCCATGCCGCCCCAGCCTTGCCCTCCGCCCACCGCCGTTGGAATGTGCTCGTGACTCCAGCCTCCCACGGAGGAACCGCCATGAGCCGGAAAAACAAGAGCCATCTGCCCGTGTGGCTGCTCGCTGCGATCGTGGCCTCTTCGGCCTGCTCGACGGAAGGAGCTGACAGCGCGGCCGACCACGCCGCCATGCTCCGCGGGTATGTGGATGCCCTGAACCGCGGTGACGAGAGCTATCTCGACGAGTACTTCGGTCCGGGATACGTCTATCACGGCCCGGACGGCGACCTCGACGTGGAGGGCTTCAGGGCGCTCCACCACTCACTGCTGAACGCATTCCCGGGGGGCACCATGACTACCGAGGACATCCTCGTCGCAGGCGACAAGGTGACGACACGCTGGCGGTTCCACGGCACCCACAGCGGCGACTTCCAGGGCGTGGCGCCGACCGGGCGAGAAGTGACGTTGACCGGGATCATCATCTCCAGGTTCCAGGACGGGAAGGTCGTCGAGGAGTGGGAGCAGATCGACCGTCTCGGCATGATGCAGCAGCTCGGCGCCCTGCCTCCTCCCGGGGCGGCTGCGGAGGCCGGCGAACAGGATCCCGGGCGCTGATTCCCTCGGCGCGCGACGGTTCGACGCGAGGGCATGATGAACGTGGATGACCGCGGCACCGAACACAGCTGGAGCGCCCGCACGGTCCGGCCGATCACAGCCGTCTACGTCGTGGCCGTATTCGTCTGCTTCATAGGCCTGGCCCACTTCGTCTTTCACTCGGCGGACGCCGTCAGAGCCTTGTTCGTGGCGTTGATCGGGGGCGTTGTGGGCACCGTCCCAAGCATCCTGAACAGGGTCGAATACAGGATCACCGGGGCCGGCCTCGAGAAGCGACCCTTCCGAACGGAGAGCCCGCGAGAGTTCGAGGACGTCTTCGCCTGGGACGAGCTCAGCCACCTGGTTTCCACCAGCACCGGGTTCAAGTTCTACAAGAGACTGCCGGACTCCGGTCCAGTGTCCCGGTTCTTCAAGCTGCATTTCTCCGCCGGGTATTCGGGGGATCTCCATGTGGACCCCCGAGATCGAGCCCGAGTACGGGCGATCATCGACCAGAAGGGCATCCCCACATCGAAGCCCCCAACCCGCACGGCGCTACATCGGCCCTGACGGAGGTGCAACATGACGCGACGACCGCCACCCATCGTCGTGGCTGGGTTGTTTCTCGCCGCCTGTTCGAAGGCGCCCGACGAGAATCGTGCGAGCAACCCGGCCGCCCTCGAGCTGGTCGCCCTCCCCACCACCGACCATGTCGGCGGCCTCGCCCGTGAGCCCATGATCGTCGAGGGGGCGGACGGGTCCCTCTTCGTCGCGGGCTACGGGACGGAGAAGCCCACGCTCTGGCGCAGCGCCGACGGGGGCGCCTCCTGGGAGGCCGTCGACGTCGGATCCGAGGCCGATGGAGCGGTGGGGAACTCGGACGTCGATCTCGCGGTGGCCCCGGACGGTAAGCTCTACTTCGTCGTGATGTCCTACGACCGGCAGGTGTTCGAGGGAAGAGGCGTCGCCGCCGCGACCAGTCTGGACGGGGGAGCGACCTGGAGCTGGAGCTCGCTCTCCCGCGACCGCTTCGACGATCGGCCGTGGATCGAGGTGGCTCCCGACGGTGTCGTCCACGCCGTCTGGAACGACGGCGCGGGCGTCAGCCACGCCGTGAGCACGGACCGTGGACGCACCTGGACCGAGCTCGCCCGGGTCCACGCGTCGGGCGGCTCGAGCCACCTCGCGATTGGCCCTGGTGGAACACTCGCCGTTCGGGTGACGCCCCTTTCCGCATCGGGCAACAAGATGGATCCCGGGACCGATGGCATCGCGGTGAGCAGGGATGGAGGCGCGACCTGGGAGATGCGGGACCTGCCAGGCACACGCACGTGGACGGGCTCGTTCGATCCGAAGGACGGCGTGCTCCGGTGGGTGGAGCCGATCGCTTGGGATTCCACGGGGGCCCTATACACGCTCTCGAGCGAGGGTACGGTCCTGTGGCTCGGGCGATCGACCGACGACGGCACGTCGTGGACTCGTTGGCCGGTCGTAGAGGACAGCGCGATGGTGTACTTCCCCTATCTCGTCGCCCGAGGCAGCGGAGAGCTCGCCGCGACGTGGTTCAGCGGGTCCGGTGACGCGCTTCGTGCCAACCTCGCTCTGATCGACGTCGACGACGGGTCGGAGGGAGCCCCGCACGTCACACGCGCGGAGCCCTTCGCCTTCCCGGCATTCCGTCCGGTGGATGCGGATTCGACGCTGATCCGCGACACGGCTGGTGAGTACATCCCGATCGTCTTCCTCCGCGACGGACGACTGGCCGTCGTCACGACCATTCAGGACCCGGTGAACGATCGCGGGGGGTTCACCTTCCGACCGTATCGGATCGGAGCGAGGTAGGGTGAGCGAAGGACATTAGTCACCCGAACGACCTCCGCTGGAATAGGGGGCCCGCCCCGCCGCGGGCCCCCTGTCCATGCCCTCCTACGTCCCCGGTACGACCGCGACGTTGCAGTTCACCGGTGTCCGATACGCCTGGCCGGAGGTCGTGCCCACCGCCGTGAGCTCGAGGGTCCCCGCCGGGACACCCGTTGCGTCGAACTCCAGCGTCCACGTCCAGTAGCGAGTGCTGATGCCGTCGTCGATCACGGTCGCGGAGCTCCCTTCGACCCGTCCGATGTAGACGTCGTCACCGGTCGTGACGTGGTGGTAGTAGAAATAGACCCGCCCGCCGATCCAGGGGTTGACGAAGGTCCCCGAAGGCCCGGTGGCGACGGCGCGCAACGTCACGGTGGACCCATACTCGCAGGGATCCGAGCCCTCTCCGTTGCAGAGGCCCACGGTCACGTCGGGCTCTGCCAGAGTCCAGGTGGTGGCCGCGCCCGTCCCTTCCGGAGCCGTATAGAGGTACGCCCCGTCGAAGTCGACCGTGGCATCCTCACCCGCCGCGACGGTCACCTCCTTCGAGGACTCGGCGAAGTACCCCGTAGCCGCTACCGAGACCGTGTAGGTGCCCGGGTCGAGGTTCGCGAACTGGTAGACCCCGGCGCCGTTGGTCATGGCGCCCAAGGTGCCGCCGCTCCCCGTCAGAGAAACGACGTTGGCATCCGGGACGGGGTCGCCGTCCACGTAGACGTGGCCCGAGATGGTGGCGGGGGGAGCCTCCGCCACCGTGAAGCTGAAGGTAGTGGTGTTGTTGGTCTCGTCTTCCTCGGTGACCTTGTCCCAGGCGTCGGCCGTGGCGACCACGTCGTCGTACACCCCTGCGTCCAGGGGCCCGACCAGCGTCGTGGTGTACGAGGCACCGGCCGCCAGCGCCGGGATCGAGGCCGTGCCGTAGAAGACGTCCGGCTCCTTCTCGACCTCGAGGGTCGACGCTCCGGCGTCACCGTCTCCGACGTTCTCGACGATCACCTCGATGGAGACGTCTTCACCCTCGACCGGCGCGGCGGGAGAGACCTCGACGGACGCCACAATCAGGTCCGGTAGTGGCCCGCTCATGACGCTGGCGTAGGAAATGGAATACGTGGTCAGGTGGGGCGGGGCACCTCCTCGTACCAGGATGGTGTCGGTCTGCCCGCCCTGGGTCTGCGCTCCGAGCGGTGAGGGCTCGAGCACCCGGACCAGCAAAGAGCTCACCTCCTCACCGAGCCGGGCGAGGATCCTCGCGTCCCGTCGGCGCAGCGAGGCTACCTGGGTCACGTCGCTGCAGTCGAGGAACGACGGTGCCGTCGCCAGGTCGAGGATCTTGATCTCGTCGTTGGTCCCGGGAACCGTGCGGGCTATGCGCAGCCAGGCACGCGCCGCGGGGTCGTCCGGCGGCGCCAGCGGACCTTCGCGGTAGTAGCACAGGCCGGTTGTGACGCCCGAGATCTCATCCACGCCCGGGCTCACTGTCATCTTGTAGAACGGTCCGTACTGCGCGAGATCCGTGGGCAGGGGGCCGTCATCGTCGGGCAGCCGTTCCATTGTCATCAGGACGTCCCGGTCGACGGCGTTTTCGGCGAAGGCCACGCCGAAGAGCCGGGTGCCCGTGGCCACCGTCCCCCCGAGAGGGCTCACGATGCCCACGGCTCCATCCTCCTCCAGGGCTCCGTCGGGGACTTCCGGAGGCTCCAGGCCCACGGCCTGGAACAGCCCGTCGAACAGCAGGCTGACGACGCGGGCCTGGCCGAGGGGTTGGGGATCGAGAAGCTGCCCCTCGTCCTTGCGGGTCAGCGTGAAGTCGATCAGGTCGAACATCATCCCTCTCGCCACCTCGACCTGCCCTCGATCGTACATCCGAAGGATGTTGTCGAGTTGCCGCTGCGCCGCCTTCCGGAGTCCCGGAGTGGTGAACAGACAATCGATGAGCTCCTCCGGGGAGCTCGATTCGGTACACGAGGTCATCGAGGCGGCCACGTCCCTCTGCAGCTCGGCGGGTCCGGTGGCGGGTGTCGCGAGCTGATCGGTACACGCGACGAGAAGGAGCAATGCTCCGAGGAGCGGTGTGGTGGCAGAGAATCGATGGGAGGGCATGATCGTCTCTCCTTGTCAGATTGACTTGTGGGTTCCTCCTTTCCCTCGCTCGTCGGGCAGTATCACTTCTGGGCAGTCTTGCATCTCCGGCAGGCCACCTTTCTCGCGCGGCCTCACCTCGTCGTCGCCATCGTGGCCAGAGCCTGGAAATCCGCCCTCCCCTGAAGAGCCCGCCACCACCAGTAGTCGTCGTTCACCAGGTTGAGCGCCCGGTTGGGGTTGGCCGAGACCCATTCCTTCAACAGGCTCACCGCCTCTTCGAGATCGCCGGTGAGGGTCAGCGCGAACGCCCCGTCCATGTACGTGTCCCGGGCGGGATCGACGCTCCGCTCGCCCAGCGAGCTGCGAACCACCGCCCGGGCGCTGTCCGCGAGGCCTGCTCGTGCCAGAACCGCGGCGGTGGCCATGCGTGCCTTCAGGCTCCTGAACGGCCGGTACCCCTCCGGGTTCAGCGCCACGTATTCGTCCACCAACCGCCACGCCGCGTCCGGATCCGGATCGCCCCCCGCCATCGTCATGATCCAGATCTGGCACTCCGTGAAGCGGGGCCAGGCCGGGAAGCGCTCTCGGCCCACGGCGCACCAGTGGCTCGCCTGCCCGTAGTCGTCGAGGTCGTACGAGGCGAGGTAGAGGCGCTCCACGACCCGGTCGGCGTTCTGCAGGTACGCGTCCGCCTCGTACGCCCGCTGGGCGGCGAGGCGAGCCTCCGCTCGACCGCCCGGCTTGTTCAGCAGCAGGTGGCTGAGGATCTCCCACGCACCGGCCTGGCCCCGGTTCTCCGCCACGGCCGCCCGCAGGTCGTGCTCCGCATCGGCGAAGAGATCGGCTGCGCTGTCGGCGTCGACCTCGAGGCCCATGAGCCACCGCCAGTACCGGGTGGTCCCACGAAGCTCCAGGGCGTCTGCGGAAGTCGGTGCGACCTGCAGCGCCCCTTCGGCATGCTCCAGCGCCACCCTGCTCCATCGATCCGAGTAGGGCCTGTCGGACGTCCCGTGCCACTGGGAGCGCTTGTAGGCGAACCGTGCCCGGTCCACTCTGGGAGCAGCCCAACCCGGGTCGAGGCGCTCCGCCACGGACAGGAGTGAGTCGACGCGGTCGTACAAGCGGACCGCGGCATCCGTGCTGTCCAGGTCGAGCAAGGGCCAGATGCCCTCCTCGAGCCGCCGGCCCTGGTGCAGCAGGGACCAGGCCTCGGGGCTGGTGGCCGTCTCTTTGAGGGTCTGCAGCTCGATCTCCTCACCGAGGCTCTCGCGCACCAGGTGTGCGACGTCCTGGGCCAGGGAGTCGCGCAGCACGAGGACGTCGGCCTTTGACCGCTCGATGGCACGCTGGTCGAACTCCGCACCGCTGGCACCGTCGACCAGCCGGGTCGTGACGCGCAGCCGGTCGCCCACCTCCTCCACGCTTCCCTCCACGAGGGTGCCGGCGCGGAGGGCCCGGGCGATGCTGTCCCTCGTGACCTCGGCCACCCGGTACCGGGCGACGCCATTGCTCGACACGACGTCCAGGCCTCGAACCAGAGCCAGTCGATCGATGAGCGACTCCGTCAGACCGTCCGTCAGGTATCCGAGGCTCTGGTCCGGGCTCCGGTCCTGGAAGTACAGGACGGCGATCCGGTGTCGATCAAGCCCTCCGAGCGTGGGCTCCGCACGGGTGAGGCGGGGGACGAAGGTGCGAGCCAGAACGAGCGCCGCCGCGAGCACGACCGCGGCAACGCCCCCCACCCTCAGCGCCCGGCGAGACCGGAATCGCGCCCGCCGGACGGGCCCCGTCCTGCGAAATGCGGGCACCGTCCCGCTGATCACGGTGGAGAGCGCCTCGGCCAACTCTCCGGCCGTGCGAAACCGATCCACCGGGAGCTTGGCCAGAGCCTGCAGGACGATCTCCTCGAGCTCCTCGGGGATCGTCGGCCTCACGATGGTGGGTCTCGACACCTGGTCCAGCGTGTGGCGCGCCAGGAGAGCCTGGGGCGTCGGGCCGGAGAAGGGGGCGGTCCCCACGAGCGTCTCGTAGAGCACGCAGCCCAGGCTGTAGATGTCGCTTCGGCCGTCCACGGCGTCGAGGCCGTTGGCCTGCTCCGGGCTCATGTAGGCTGGGGTCCCCACCGCCATCCCGGTCTGCGTCAGCCGCGCTCCTCCCGCCGCGTCGACGGCCCGACTGATGCCGAAGTCGGCGACCACAGCGTGCCCTCCGGACAGCTGGATGTTGGCGGGCTTGATGTCCCGGTGTACGACGCCGTGCGCGTGCGCGTAGTCCAGCGCTTCGGCAACCTCACGGGCGATGCGTACGGCTTCCTCGATGGGGAGCATCTGCTCCCGGGACAGCCTGTCCCGGAGCGACTCGCCCTCCACGTACGGCATGACGTAGTAGAGGAAGCCCGAGACTTCCCCGGAGTCGTACAGGGGTAGGATGTGGGGATGGGCGAGGCCTGCGGTGACGCTGATCTCGCGGAGGAACCGCTCGGTCCCGAGGGAGGCCGCCAGCTCGGGGTGGAACACCTTGATGGCGACGTGTCGATCGTGCTTCACGTCCCGAGCCAGGAAGACCGTACCCATCCCCCCGCTGCCGAGCTCTCGCTCGACGTCGTACCGATCAGAAAGGGCCGCCTTCAAGCGCTCAGCGGAGGTACTCACCTGGGGGGCTCCACGGCCGGGGCGCTGCCCTGAAGGGTAAGGCCCGAACCCGCGGGCGTCCAGAATGCGCGTCACAGGAGGTGGGAGGCGCTAGGCGAGCTCCTCCAGGAGCTTCGCAGCCTCCTCCCTCCGCGACAGCCTGCCGGCCTTCCCCTGGAAGATCCGGCCGGAGCCACCGCCTCGCCCTTCCAGCACCTCCGCCACCCGCCGGCCGGCGGCCGGCACGTCGAGGCCGACGGCTTCTCCGGCCGCGAGGAGGAATGCACCCTCCTCCCCCGCCCCTGCGGTGAGGAACACCACCCGGTCCGGCGCCAGTCGCCCCGCCTCGCGGGCCACGCGCTGGAGGAACGGGAGGTCGCGCTCCGGCCAGTGCGCGACGAGCACCGGCCCCTGCCCCGCCGCGAGCGCCGCGGCGGACGCGACGGCCAGCTCGTCCTCCAGGGCGCGGAGGGCGCGCTCCGCATCCCGTAGCTGCTCGAGCTTCGCCTCGAGCCTCACAACCAGCTCGTCGTCGGACGTGCCCAGGAGTTCCCGGAGCTCGGCATTCCGGCGATGGTGGGCCTCGTGGAGGCGGCGGAGCCGCGCGCCCGCCACCCAGGAGAGGCGCGTCCCGCCACGCATGCTCTCGGTCCCCAGGAGCTTGAGCGCCTCGATCTCGGCCGTGGAGCCGCAGTGCGTCCCGCCGCACGTGTTCAGGTCGATCCCCTCGATCTCGACGAGCCGGACGTCGCCCGTGTGCCCCTCGGGAAGGCCCCGCGACCGGACGGCTAGTGCCGCGTACTCCTCGGGGCTCACGCGGCGGGCCGTGACGGGCCGCGCCGCCCGGATCTCGGCCGCCACCGCCTCCTCAAGCTCCGCCACCTGCCCGGCGTCGACATCGGGGGTATCCACCTCGATGTCGCAGGTCCGCTCTCCCAGGTGGAAGGCCGTGGTGTGCCAACCGAAGCGCCGATCTGCCACCGCCGTCAGGAGGTGCTGGCCGGTGTGCTGCTGCATGTGATCGAACCGGCGCGCCCAGTCCAGCTCCACCGTCACCCGGCCCGAGGGAGCGGGGCCGGCCAGCAGGTGCCGGATCACGTCGTCCACCTTGCGGACGTCGAGAATCGCGACACCGCCCACGGTCCCCCGATCCGCCGGCTGCCCTCCCCCCTCGGGGTAGAGGACGGTGTCGGCCAGGACCACGAACGGGTGGCTCTCCTCCTCTCCGGCGGAGACCACCTCCGTCTCGAGGCGTGTCAGCTTCGGATCGCGTTCGTAGGCGTACATGCCGGGCACGGAGCGTCGACCTCAGCCGCCCATCTGGCGGAATGTGACGTTTCTCACCATTACCATCCTCTGGAGCCGTACGATCATGCACGCGGGAGGTCACGCGGATCAACCGGGGCGTTCGCCCGAGGAGTCCAAGATGAAGAGCAGGCGCGAATTCCTGGCGGCCTCGGCCGCGGCGGGTCTGGGGCTGGGACTGGGTGGGCGGACGGATGTCTCCGTGGATGCGGCCCCGAGCCGACACGGTCCGGACGCGGCGGCGCGACGAGTCCCACCAGCCCCCCGCGCCCTGCGCATCCTCATGTTGGGCGGCACCGGCTTCCTGGGCCCCGCCGAGGTGGAGTACGCGCTCGAGCGCGGCCACACGGTCACGCTCTTCAACCGCGGTCGCACGAACCCGCACCTCTTCCCCGACACGGAGAAGCTGGTGGGCGATCGTGCGACCGGGGACCTCGCGGCCCTCGAGGGACGGACGTGGGACGCGGTGCTCGACACCTCCGCGAACGTGGCGACCTGGGTGCGCGACTCCGCGGCCGCGTTGAAGGACTCCGTGGGACGCTACCTGTTCGTCTCGAGCCTCTCGGCGCACACGGACAACGGCACCCCGGGCCAGAAGGAGGACGCCCCCGTCTTCAGCACGGCGGACTACGAGGACGTGGTCCGGCGCAACGCCCCCATGGGAGAGGCGTACGGGCCGAACAAGGCGGAGGCCGAGCGCATCGTGCACGCGACGTTCGACGAGCGGGGGCTGGTCGTGCGCCCGGGCCTCATCGTGGGCCCGAGAGACACCAGCGATCGCTTCACCTACTGGCCCGTGCGCATCGACCGCGGCGGCGAGGTACTGGCCCCGGGCGACGGCACGGACCGCGTGCAGATCGTGGACGTCCGCGACCTGGGCCGCTTCCTGGTGCACCTGGTGGAGACCCGGGCGTCGGGAACGTACAACGCGGTGGGGCCGCGCGCGCCGATGACGATGGCCGAGATGCTCCACGGCATCCGCGGAGTCACCGCCTCGGACGTATCGTTCACGTGGGTGGCGGCCGACTTCCTGCGCGAGCAGGACGTAGGCGCGTGGATGGAGATGCCGGTGTGGGTCTATCCCGGCCCGGACACCCGCGGTTTCATGGACTGGGACTGCTCGAAAGCCATCGCCGCCGGACTCGAGTTCCGCCCCCTGGCCGACACCGCCCGCGACACGCTGGCGTGGTGGAAGGACCGCGGACCCGACGCCCCGGCGCTCCGGACGGGTCTGGCACCGGACAAGGAGGCTCGCATCCTGGCGGCGTGGAAGGCCCGCGGCGGTTGAGGCCCGACTGAGAGGCCCGACTGAAGAGGTGCGCTGCGCCGGTTCCGTCCCCACTCAGTTCATGGTCGGGTCGAACGGCATGCGGGACAGGCGCTGGTACTCGGGCCCCTTCCGCTCCAGGACACGACTCCAGAGCAGCTCGGGAACGTCGGTGAAGACATCGTCCTCCCGGGCCGGATCGATGATCCACGAGTTGTGGGCCATCTCCGCCTCGAGCTGTCCCGGCCCCCATCCCGAGTACCCCAGGAACACCCGCGCGCGGAGAACGCCCGGCCGGACGTCCTCCGGAATCTCGCCTATGAGGAAGCCGATGGACCCGAAGACGAGGATGTCCGCCAGCTCCGGGTGCGCCACCTCCGCCAGCAGCACGGCGCTGGACGGCTGAACGGGGCCGCCCTGGAACAGCGGCTCCTCCGGCGCGACGAAGGAGCTCAGGGCCGGAACGGCATCGTGGACGGTCACGTCCAGGGGGCGGTTCAGGACGACGCCCAGAGCGCCGGCCTCGTTGTGCTCCCCCACCAGCACCACCGTGTGACGGAAGTTCGGGTCGAACAGCCCGCCGCTGGAGATCAGCAGCCGGCCCCGCAGGCTCTCCATGACGTCACCGCGTCTCGACGTATGAGGACTCCGGAGGGTCACCGGCAACGTAGAGCACTCTCCGGAGCCGCGCCACGAGCACGCGGGGTTCACCTTTCGG
>Ga0315556_1000755_pt1 | contig 20219 bp, 21 predicted proteins | sample SalMarSW160310MG_FD_202112 | JGI IMG/M metagenome (GOLD analysis project Ga0315556, IMG submission 202112) | Salt marsh sediment microbial communities from the Plum Island Ecosystem LTER, Massachusetts, United States - Salt Marsh Sediment SW1603-10 ...
TTCCAGTTGTAGAGCTCTTCCTTGATCTGGTACTCGATCAGCTGGCGCTTTTCCTCCACCACCAGGATCTCTTCCAGCCCCTCGGCGAAGCGGCGCGCGCCCTGCGGCTCGAGCGGCCAGGTCATCGCCACCTTGTACACGCGCAGGCCGATGTCGCGCGCGACGCGCTCGTCGATGCCGAGGTCGGCCAGCGCCTGCATGGTGTCGCCGAAGGACTTGCCGGTGGTGACGATGCCCAGGCGCGCCGCGGGCGAGTCCCAGACGATGCGATCGAGCTTGTTGGCGCGCACGTAGGCCGCCGCGGCATAGGCCTTCCAGTCGAGCAGGCGCGCCTCCTGCTCGAGGATGGCGTCGGGCCAGCGGATGTTGAGCCCGCCAGGCGGCAGCGTGAAGTCGGTCGGCAGCTGGATCTTCACCCGCTCGGGGCCGACATCGACCGAGGCGCCCGACTCGACCACGTCGGTGACGCACTTGAAGGCGACCCAGCAGCCGGCGTAGCGGCTCATGGCGAAGCCGTGCAGCCCGAGGTCGAGATACTCCTGTACGTTGGCCGGGTTGAGCACCGGGATCATGCAGGCCTTGAAGATGTGCTCGGACTGGTGCGGCAGGGTCGAGGACTTGGCCGCGTGGTCGTCGCCGGCGAGCGCGAGCACGCCGCCGTGCGGGGAGGTGCCGGCGGCGTTGGCGTGCTTGAACACGTCGCCGCAGCGGTCGACGCCCGGGCCCTTGCCGTACCACATGCCGAATACGCCGTCGTACTTCGCGCCCGGAAACATGCCGACCTGCTGCGTGCCCCAGATCGCGGTCGCGGCGAGGTCCTCGTTGACGCCGGGCTGGAACACGACGTGGTGGCTCTGCAGGTGCTTCTTGGCGCCCCACATGGTCTGGTCGACGCCGCCGAGCGGCGACCCGCGGTAACCCGAGATGTAGCCCGCCGTGTTGAGCCCGGCCCGTGCGTCGCGCTCGCGCTGCAGCAGCATCAGGCGCACCAGCGCCTGGGTGCCGGTGAGGAACACGCGGCCCTTGCCGAGCGTGTACTTGTCGTCGAGTGAAACCTGGGCGAGCTGGGAGGGATCTACAGGTGCGTTCATCGGCGTATCTCCACAAGTGTTGCTGAATGCCGCGTCGTGGCCCCGCGATTCGAGCCTAACACAGCATTAGACAGGGGCGCGGGCCCTGATTCGCGGCTTGAGCCGTTTCGCGTCCGGCAGGTCCCAGTAAGGTTCGGTGCCGAAGGATTCGACCATGAAATCGATGAAGGCGCGGGTCTTGGCCGGCAAATGGCGGCGGTGCGGGTAGACCGCGTAGATGGCCACGTCGGTGTCGAAGGTATAGCCGGGGCAAAGCGGCACCAGCGTGCCGTCCTCGAGCTGGCGGCGCACGTCCCAGGTCGACTTGAGCGCGACGCCCAGGCCGGCGAGCGCCCACTCGCGCAGCACTTCCCAGTTGTCGCAGGCGTACTTGCCGGTGACCCGCACCTCGCCCTGCTTGCCGGCCGGGCCCTTGTACTCGATCGTCATGGCGAAACTGCCGTCACCCCGGTTGGCGACCAGGAAGTTGTGCTTGGCCAGTTCCAGCGGCGTGCGCGGCGTGCCGTGGCGGCGCAGATACTCGGGGCTCGCGCACACGACGCGGCGGTTGGGGGCCAGCTTGCGCGCGGCGAGCGAGGAGTCCTCGAGCTCGGCGATGCGCACCGCGAGGTCGAAGCCCTCGTCGATCACGTTCACGCGCCGGTCCGAGAGGCTGAGCGCGAGCCGCAGCTTGGGGTAGCGCGCGGCGAACTGCGGCACCAGGGGCGCGATGTGCTGGTGGCCGAACGACGCCGGCAGCGCGACCTTGAGCACGCCCTGCGGCTCGTCGCGCCCGGCCGCGGCGGCGGCGTCGGCTTCCTCGATCTCCTCCAGGATGCGGGTGCAGGACTCGAAGTAGGCGACCCCTTCGTCGGTCAGGTGCAGGCTGCGGGTGGTGCGGTGGACCAGGCGCGTGCCCAGGCGCGCTTCGAGCGCCGACAGGCTGCGGCTGACCACCGCCGGGGACAGCCCCAGCTCGCGCGCCGCGGCCGACAGGCTGCCGCTCGACACGACCTTGGCGAAAATCGACATTTGCTGCAGCGAGTCGGACATATATTTGCTGTTTGCGCAAAGCTGAATTGATAATTAAGCCTATTCTAAACTATATAGCAAAGCCTTACTATTGCTGCATCGCAACACCGTTGAATGAGGTAACACCATGAACGCCAGTGAAATCCGCTACATCGAACAGCATCTGGAAGCCGAGCCGAAGCTGCCGCTTTCGGATTACCAGATGGCCGACATCGTGCGCCGCGCCCAGCGCGAGCGCTCCAAGGCGATCGCCGCGATGTTCGCCGGCCTCGGGGCGCGGATCGCCGCTTACTTCCGCGCCCTGCGCGAGAGCGCGGCCACCCAGACCGGCGCCGGCCTGCGCCACAGCTGATCACCGACTGCGCCCGCCGCGGAATCCTCCTCCCTCCTCCTTCCGCGGCGGGGTTCGTCCCGCTCCGCACGCAAGTGCGGGGCGGGACCGCACTTAGAAAATAGGGACAGACCCCATTTTTTGACCTACAAAATAGGGTCTGTCCCTATTTTTCGGCAATCGTCTTCCACATCTCCACGTCGCGCCGCGCGGTCCAGATGCGCGGATGCTTGATGCCGCGCGCCTCGTCGTAGGCGCGCGTGACGTCGAACGGGATGCAGTGCTCGTAGATCGGATAGCCGGCGTACTTCGGATCCATCCGGCGCCGGGTCTGGTCGTAGGACTGCTTCAGGGTCTTGCCGGCGGCCACCGCGCGCCTGGCGTTGGCGTACAGGGCCGCCACGAAGTCCTGCGTGTAGCGGATCGCCTTGTCGCACTGTGCCGGGGTCGTGAGCGCGGGGCCGCGCCCGGGCACCAGCGCCCTGGGCTTCAACGCGCGCAGCCGGCGCAGCGTGGCGGGCCACTCCTCGAGCTGCGCGTCGCCGGTGTAGATGCCGGCCTCGTACTCGACCAGGTCGCCGGAGAACAGCACGCGCTGCGAAGGCACCCAGACGATGGTGTCGCCCGCGGTGTGCCCCGGGCCGGCGTGGATGATCCTGACCTCGAGCTTGCCCATCCTAAGCGTGAGCTCGTCCTTGAAGGCGAGCGTAGGCCAGGTCAGGCCGGGGATCGACTTCTCGCCGCGGAACAGGCGCGGGAAGCGCCCGATCTCGCTCTTCATGTCCTGCTTGCCGCGCTCGCGGATCAGATCGAGGGTGGTCTGGCTGGCGATGATCTGCTCGGCCTTGTACGCCGCGGCGCCGAGCACGCGCACCGCGTGGTAGTGCGACAGCACCACGTACTTGATCGGCTTCGAGGTGACGCGGCGGATGCGCCGGATCACTTCGCGCGCCATGACCGGCGTGGCCTGCGTGTCGACCACCAGCACGCCGTCGTCGCCGACGATGACGCCGGTGTTCGGGTCGCCCTCGGCGGTGAAGGCGTAGCAGTTGGGCGAGAGCTTCTTGAAGGTGATCTTCTTCGGCTTGAGGTCGCCCTGGGAGGCGAAAGTCTTTGTCATGGAGGCTGTCCTCGCGTGCATGTGTCCTGAACGGGCGCTTATGATAGCCGCTTCGCGGCGCGCCCGAATCACGGATAATGCGAGCATGGACCGTCCGGAGAAGGTCAGGCTAGGCGACATCCTCGTCGCGCAGAAGCTGATCTCGCGCGAGCAGCTCACGCTCGGCCTCGAGCAGCAGAAAAAGAGCGGGCGCCGGCTCGGGCGCGTGCTGCTCGAGCAAGGTTTCGTCAGCGACGAGCAGATCAGCGAGGCGATCTCGCGCCAGCTCGCGATCCCGTTCGTCAACCTGAAGTTCTACAATCTCAAGCCCGACCTGGTGCGCGTGCTGCCCGAGACCCAGGCGCGGCGCTTCCGCGCCATCATGCTCGAGGACCGCAGGACCAGCTACCTGGTCGGCATGGCTGACCCGACCGACCTGTTCGCTTACGACGAGCTGCAGCGCCTGCTCAAGCGCGACATCGAGGTCGCGGTGGTGAGCGAAGTGCTGCTGGTGCAGGCGATCGACCGCGTCTATCGCCGCACCGAGGAGATCAGCGGCCTCGCCAGGGAGCTCGAGCGCGACATCGGCGAGGACTACATCGACTTCGGCGCGCTCGGCGCCGGGCTCGGCGCCGAGGAGGCGCCGGTGGTCAAGCTGCTGCAGTCGGTGTTCGAGGACGCGGTGCAGGTGAATGCCTCGGACGTGCACATCGAGCCGCAGGAGACGCGGGTGCAGATCCGGGTGCGCATCGACGGCGCGCTGGTGCCGCAGGCCGAGGCCGACAGCAGGATCGGCCCCGCGCTGGCGCAGCGCCTGAAGCTGATGGCGGGGCTCGACATTTCCGAGAAGCGCCTGCCGCAGGACGGCCGCCTCAACGTGATGGTGCGCGGCCAGCCGGTCGACGTGCGCATGTCGACCATGCCGAGCCAGTTCGGCGAGTCGGTGGTGCTGCGCCTGCTCAACCGCGGCTCGACCCTGCAGAGCCTGGAAAAGGTCGGCATGCCGCAGGACATGCTCGAGCGCTTTCGCGCCATCATCCAGCGCACGAGCGGCATGGTGCTGGTGACGGGCCCGACCGGGAGCGGCAAGACGACCACGCTCTACGCCGCGCTGCAGGAAATGAACACCACCGAGCGCAAGATCATCACCATCGAGGACCCGATCGAGTACCGCCTGGCCGGCATCACCCAGGTGCAGGTCAACGAGCGCATCGATCTCGGCTTCGGCCGCGTGCTGCGCTCGGCGCTGCGGCAGGACCCGGACATCATCCTGGTGGGCGAGATTCGCGACGAGGACACGGCGCAGATCGGCCTGCGCGCCGCGCTCACCGGCCACCTGGTGTTCTCGACCCTGCACACCCGGGACGCCGCGAGCGCGGCGATCCGCCTGATCGACATGGGCGCGCCGAGCTACATGGTGGCGAGCTCGCTGCACGCGGTGGTCGCGCAGCGTCTGCTGCGGCTGGTGTGCGAGAGCTGCAAGGAGCCGCAACCGCCCGAGGCGCACGAGGAACACTGGCTCGCGGCGCACCTGGGCGAGGACTGGGCCGGACGCAGCTTCATGCGCGGGCGCGGCTGCTCGCACTGCAACGGCACCGGTTTCGCCGGGCGCACCGGCGTGTACGAGATGCTGGAGATGACGCCGGCGCTGGTGCGCGCGGCGGGCTTGGCCGACCCGGGCGCCTTCGCCGACGCGGCGCGGCCGCAGCTCGAGGGCAAGACACTCACCGAGCGCGCGCTCGAGCTGGTGCTGGCCGGGCGCAGCACCGTTTCGGAGGTGATCAAGGTGGCGACGGACGTGGAGGGCTAGGTGCCGCAGTTCGCCTACCGCGGCCGCAACTCGCGCGGCGACTTGATTACGGGCCGCCTCGAGGCCGCCGACAGCGGCGCGGTGGCCGACCAGCTGCTCAGCACCGGGATCACGCCGGTGCAGATCGACGCCGCCGCGGGCGCGGAGCACGACGTCGGCGTGCCGCAGTGGTGGCGCACGCTCACCGCGCGGGAGGTCGGCGACATCGACGTGATGCTGTTTTCGCGCCAGATGTACACCCTGCTCAAATCCGGAGTTCCGATCTTGCGCGCGCTCGCCGGGCTGCAGGAGTCGGTGCACAACGCCGCGCTGAAGGACGTGATCGCGGATCTATTAGTCAACCTCGACGCCGGGCGCGAGCTCTCGACCGCCATGCGCCGGCACCCGAAGGTGTTCAGCAACTACTACGTCAGCATCGTGCGCGTGGGCGAGACCACGGGCACGATGGCCGAGTCGTTCGACCGCATGTTCCACCACATCGAGTTCGAGCGCGGCGTGCGCGAGCGAATCAAGACCGCACTGCGCTACCCGATCATCGTCATGACGGCGATAGTGGTGGCGATCGCGATCGTGAACTTCGCCGTGATCCCGGCCTTCGCCAAGATCTTCGAGGCCAACAAGGTGCCGCTTCCGGTGCTCACGAGGTTTTTGGTCGCGAGCTCGAATTTCTTCCTTGCCTACTGGCCGGCGATGCTCGCCGCTCTGATCGCGCTGGCAGTAGGGCTGCGCGCGTACGTGCGCACCGACCGTGGGCGCTACGCCTGGGACCGCTACAAGCTGCGCCTGCCGATCGCGGGCGAGATCATCACCAAGGCGACCCTGTCGCGCCTGTCGCGCAGCCTGTCGGTGGCGATGCAGTCCGGGGTGCCGATCGTGCAGGGGCTGACAGTGGTCGCGGAGGTGGTCGACAACGTGTACATCGCGCAGCGCATCGAACAGATGCGTGACGGCGTCGAGCGCGGCGAGAGCCTGCTGCGCACCGCGGTCGCGGTCGGGGTCTTCACTCCGGTGGTGCTGCAGATGATCGCGGTCGGCGAGGAGACCGGCGAGCTCGACGACCTGCTGGCGGAGGTCGGGCGCATGTACGAGCGCGAGGTTGACTACGAAATCCGCAACCTGAGCGCCAACATCGAGCCGATCCTGACGGTGGCGATGGGCGTCATGGTGCTGGTGCTCGCGCTCGGCGTGTTCCTGCCGATCTGGGGCATCGGCAAGGTCATGCTTGCCCGGTGAGCCGGTTCCGGGTCCATCTCCGGCAGCGCAACTACCTGGAGTCGGCGCTCTACGTCATCATCGCCGGCGCGCTCGCCGCGCTTCTGCTGCACCGCCTGCAGCAGCTGTCGGAGGTGGCGGAGAAGACCGCCATGGAGGCGACCGTCGCGCGCCTTCAGTCGGCGCTCTACGTGCGTGCGGCGAAGACGGTGCTGTCGGGCCGAGTACAGATCGAGCGCGACTGGCGCGAGCGCAATCCGGTGCTGCTCGCGCACGCCGATCTGCCGAACTATCTGGGCGAGTTCGACCACCCCAAGCTGGCGCGGCTCAAGTCCGGAAGCTGGCTCTACGACCGCGGCCGGCACGAGCTGGTGTATCTGGTGCGGCGCGCGAACAATTTTTCAGGCGGCACCGACCCGGTGCCGGCGATCCGCTTCCGCCTGCGGGTCGAGCGCACGCCCTCGGGCGCGTACTCGCCGTTCCTGTTGCACGCGGTGACCGCGTACGACTGGGGACCAGATGGTGGGTAAAACCTCACATAATTTCGAGAAACAACCCGAAAGCTCATGACTTAGCTTGACAAAGCACTATTGCTTCGGGCTAAATTCAGCGTTAGCATCGCACTCGAAGACAAATACCATGGGAGGCCTTCAGTGAGGCAGATCAAACGGGCAGCGCAACAGGGATTTACCCTGATCGAATTGGTGGTGGTAATCGTGATCCTCGGCATCCTGGCGGCGATCGCGGTGCCGCAGTTCACCGACCTGTCGCAAAGCGCGCGCGACGCCGTGAAGGAAGGCGCGTGCGGTGCGATCCAGTCTTCGGCGGTGCTGCTGTACGCCTCGAACAAGGCGCCGAGCAACATCGGTCCGATTCTCAGCAATGTCAGCGTCAGCGGTAACCTCACGCTCGGCGGGACCTGCGCCGCGCCGACCGTAACGTACACCGGCGATGCGTCAGTCAAGACCTGCACCGCACTGCCGTCCGCGCTCTGCAACTGATCCGGCTGGCAAGCGAGAAGAGGGGGGCCTCCCGGCCTCCCTTTTTTTTCTTGCGCTCGCCTTCGCCGCGGCGGGATCGGCGCAGGCGGTGGTGGGGTTGTGGGCGGCGGCCGCGCTCGCACTGATCGTGATCTTCTGGCGCGGACAGCCCGCGCCCGCTGCGACCTGGCTTACCGCTGCGGCGACGGCCTTCGCGGCGCTGATTGCCGCCAACACCCTGCTCGCCAGCCCGGCCTACACCCCCGCCGGGCTGTTCCATCCGCTGCTGTTCATTCTCGCCTTCACCGCCGCGCGTCGCTGCCCGGACGGCTTGCAGAGACCGCTGTTCGGCGGCGCGCTCGCCGCCGCGCTGGTGCTCGGCGTCTGGGGCCTGGTGCAGCTGCGCTTCCTGGGCGAGGCGCGCGCGCAGGCGTATCTCGAGACCCCGGCCACCTACGCCGCATTGCTCGACCTGGTTTTGCTGCCGGCGGCGGTCTGGCTGCTGTGGGGCCGAGGCGGGCGGGTGCTGGCCGCGCTCGCCGCGCTGCTCGTTGCCGCTTCGCTTGCCGCGCTCAGCCGCGGCGCCTGGGTCGGTGCGCTTGCCGGCGCCGGTGCGGCGCTGGGGCTCGGCGCGCGCCTGCCGCGCCCGGGCGCGCGCGCCTGGGCGATGCTCGGCGCGGCCCTGGTTTCGGGCCTGTTGATCTCGCTCGCGGTGCGCGTGCCGTTGCCGGGAACAGGGCCCGCACACGGCGAGAGGCCGCGCGATGCAACGGCGCGGCTCGAATCTTCGCTGTCGCGGCTCGAGCTCTACGCGGTGTCCTGGGAAGCGTACCGTGCGCACCCGGCCGCCGGCACCGGCTACCTGACCTTCCCCTACGCTCTCGAGCGCCACCGCGCCGAGGTGCCTTCGTACGGCACCGACCACGTGACCTATTTCGCCCACAACGACTACCTGCAGCTGCTGCAGGAAACGGGGCCGCTCGGCCTGCTGGCGCTCGCGGCGCTCGCGCTGCTGCCCTACGGCTTCGCGCGCCGCGCGCTGGCGCGGCTCGAGCCCGAGCAGAAAGTGCACGCGGTGGCGGCGGTCGCGGGCTTGACGACCATGTCGGTCCACGCCCTGGTCGATTACCCTTTCTACGTCCCGGCCTGCCTGGTGCTGTTCGGCGCTCTGCTCGGCGCTCTCGACCGCCTGCTCGCGGCGGCCGGCGCCGGGCGCGTGCCGGTGCTCGCGCTGCCGGCGCTGCCGAGGGCAGCGCGCATCGCGCTGCTGCTGCTGGCGGTGTTCGGCCTGGTGCAGCCGGTCGCCGCCGAGGGCGCGGCCTACTGGGGCCGGCGCCAGCTCGGCGAGGGCCGGACCCTGGCGGCGGCGTACTGGCTGCAGGTCGCGAGCCGCCTGCAGCCGCGCGACTGGCGCTACCACTGGTATCTGGGGCAGTTCTGGCAGGGCCAGGCGTTCGCCGGCGGCGGCGCGGACGCGGCGCGCTTCGCGCTGCGCGAGTTCGACGCCGGCTTGCGCGCCAATCCGCTCGAGGTGCGCAATCTGCTGGGGCGCATCGCCACCTACCGCCTGCTGGGGCAGGCGCTGCCGCGGCCCGCGAGCGCGTCCGAGCTCGAGTCCTGGTCGCGCCAGGCGCTGGCGATGGCGCCGCTGATGCCGCAGGTGCGGCGCGAGCGCGCGCGCGTGCTGGCATTCGTCGGCAAGACTCGGACCGCGGGAGACGGCAAGTGAGACTTCGGCGCTCCACGCGCGCAGCGCGCGGCTTCACCCTGCTCGAGCTGGTGACCGTGATCCTGATCCTGGGCATCCTCGCGGCGGTGACCGCGGCGAGCTTCAACCAGAAATCGATCGACCAGACCTGGTTCCTCGAGCAGGTCAAGTCGGCGCTGCGCTACGCGCAGAAGACCGCGATCGCGCAGCGGCGCGTGATCTACGTGAAGGTGAACGCGTCGGCGCCGTACCAGCTGTCGCTGTGCTACGACGCGGCCTGCGCGAGCCCGGTCCGCTCGCTTGCTTCCAGCGCCGCGTTCGTGCTCACGCCGCCGAGCGGCGTGATTCTCGCCGCGTCGGCGTCGCCGTTCACTTTCAACGGCCTCGGCCAGCCGAGCGCCGCGGTGACGCTCGCGGTCAACGGCCGTCCCGTCAGCGTGAGCGCGGAAACGGGCTATGTCCAGTAGCGCGGCGCGGCGCGAGCGGGGCCTGTCACTCATCGAGCTGGTGGTGTTCATCGTCGTGCTCGCGATCGGAGTGACCGGCGTGGCGATCCTGTTCAACCAGATGACCCGCTCGAGCGTCGACCCGGTGGTGCGCAAGCAGGCGCTCGCGATCGCCACTTCGCTGATGGAGGAGATCGAGCTGCATGCGTTTACCTACTGCGATCCGGACGACCCGGCGGTCGGCACCGCGGCGAGCGCCGCGGCTTGCGCGACGCCGGAAGCCGTCGGCCCCGAGCCGGGCGAGACGCGCTACGCGGACCCGCGCTTCGACAACGTGAACGACTACGACGGCTTCTCGATGGCCGGCGGCATCCGCGACGTCACCAACACCCTCGTGCCCGGGTTGGGCGGCTATAGCGCCAGCATCTCGGTGCAGCCGGTCGCGGCCGGGGAGCTGCCGGGCATACCGGCCGGCGAGGGGCTGCGCATCACCGTCACGGTGAGCGGTCCCGCGAACGCCAACGTCGTCCTTCAGGGCTACCGCCTGCGCTATGCGCCGAACACTCCTTGAGCGCGGTGCGCGCCGCGCGCGCGGCTTCAACCTGATCGAGCTGGTGATCGCGATCGTGGTCACCGGCATCGTCGTCGCGGGCCTGGCCTACTTCGTCTTCCCGGTGCGCCAGGCGGCCGACATCGCGGCCCGCGCCGACCTGACCGACATCGCCGACACCGCCTTGCAGCGCATCGGCCGCGACGTGCGCCTTGCGCTGCCGAACAGCGTGCGCACGGCCACAAGCGGCGGCGCGGTATTCGTCGAGTTCCTCGCCGTGCGCAGCGCGGGCCGCTACCGCGGCGACGGCGGCGGCGCGGCCGGCGGAAGCAACTGCCCGAACGACGACCCTTCGCTCGCGGCGCCCGACAACGACCAGCTCAGCTTCGACTCGGTCGCCGACTCCTGCTTCAAGACCATCGGCAAGCTGCCCGACGCGGCGAGCGTCACTGCGGGCGATTACCTGGTGCTGAACAACTACGGCCCGGGGTTCGCCGGCCAGGACGCCTACGGCCCAGGACCGCCGGCCAATCGCGCGCTGGTCACTGCGATCGATACCTCGGAGGCCGGCCGCGACCGGGTCGCGTTCGCGGCCACGACCTTCCAGCGCACCCTGCACGATTCGCCGGGCAGGCGCTTCTTCATCGTTTCGGGGCCGGTGAGCTACGTCTGCGACCCCGTGCTGGGCACCATCACCCGCTACTGGGGTTATCCGATCGCCGCGGCGCAGCCGACCGCATTCGGCGCCGGAAGCTCGGCTGTCATCGCGACCAGGGTGAGCGCCTGCGACTTCGACTACGCGCCGAACGTCGCCCCGCAGATCGGCCTGCTGACGCTGCGCCTGACGCTTTCAGCACCGACTTCGTCGGGCGTAGCCGAGACCGTTTCGCTCTACCATGCGATTCACGTCAACAATGTTCCGTAAGCCGGGGCGCGTCCGGCGCGCGCGGCAGCGCGGCTTCTCGCTCATCCTGGCGCTGTTCCTGCTCGTTTCGCTCGCCGCAATGGGCGCCTACCTGCTGACGATCTCGACGCTTCAGCAGGAGTCTTCCGCTGCCGATGAACTGGGCGCCAGGGCCTATCAGGCGGCCCACTCCGGCATCGACTGGGGTCTGTACGAATTGCTGCGCGATTCCGGCGCCGCCTACGCCAGCGCCTGCAATGCGGCGGTTGCTCCGGCAGCCCCGGCTTCGCAGACCTTCGCCCTGAGCGGCGGGCTGGCCGCGTTCAGCGTCAAGGTCGAATGCAGCGCGACCGCGCCTACCAACGAAGGCGCAACCAGCGCCTTGCGCGCCTATGTGCTCAAGGCCACCGCCTGCAACCAGGCGAGCTGTCCCGGCACCCAAGGACCGGCGTATGTCGAGCGGCAGCTTCAGGCGACAGTTACAAACTGACAAAAAGATCATTGACAACAAATAGTTAATTCTCTATCTTGATTCTTTATCTTGAATCGATTTTGAAAAGCGCCGGATGACGTCCTGATGAGATGGGGGTCGGCCAAGAAGAAGCGCGAGTCCGGATGGATGATCGCGTCGCTGCAGCCGCAGGAGCTTGCCATCGTTCACGGCCGCATGGCGTCGAACGGCAAGGGGCGCATCGGCAAGCTCGCCTCACGCGCACTCGAGGGCGATTACGCCGGGGCCGGGCGGCTGAGCAGGGAATGGCATCTCGAGCGCTATCGCTGCGCCACGCTGCTCGAGCCGGGCGACTACCAGCTGCTGCTGGTCGAGGCGCCCAACGTCCCGCCCGCCGAATTGAAGGCGGCCATCCGCTGGCGCATCAAGGACCTGCTCGACTACCACGTCGACGACGCCACGGTCGACGTGCTCGACATTCCGCCCGATCCCTCGGGTGCGGCCCGCGGCCATTCGATGTACGCCGTGGCCGCGCGCAACGATGCGATTCAGGCCTGCATCGAGCGCTTCGATGCGGCGCAGATTCCGCTCTCGGTCATCGACATCGCGGAAACCGCGCAGCGCAACATCGCCGCGCTATACGAGGAAGAGGGGCGCGGCGTCGGGATGTTGTATCTGGGCGAGAGCAGCGGCCTGTTCACCATCAACTACCGGCGCGAGCTCTACCTCGCGCGCCGCATTGATATCGGCCACGAGCAGATCTCGGCCGCGTCCGAGCGCGCCGAGGCGTTCAACCGCATCGCGCTGGAGCTGACGCGCACGCTCGACCATTTCGACCGTCAGTTCGGTTTCGTTGCGGTCAACAAGCTGCTGCTCGGGCCCGAGCCCGAGGAGAGCGGCCTGCTCGAGTATCTCAAGTCGAACCTCGATATTCCGATTTCCCGCGTCGAGCTCGGTGCGACGCTCGCGTTCGATTCCGACGCGCGGCCCGACGCCCGAACCGAGTGGCAGCGCTTCCACCTCATCGGCGCGTCGCTGCGTTACGAGGCGAAGGCACCCTGAGGGTCGACCGTGAGCCAGCAAATCAACCTGTTCAATCCGATCTTCCTCAGGCAGGAGAAGTACTTCTCCGCCAAGACGATGGTCGAGTCGCTGGTCCTGATCCTGGTTGCGCTGTGCGCCTTCTACGTCTACGCGCATAGCGAGGTGAGATCGTTCGAGGACGTGGCGGCGGACGCCGCGCACCAGCTCGCCGATACGCGCGATCACTTTATCAATCTGGGCGGCTCGCTCTCGCCGCAGCGGCGCAGCAAGCTGCTGGAGGCACAGGTGGCGCGGGCCGAAGGCGAGCTGCGCGGCAAGCAAGCGTTGCTCGCCTCGCTGCAGGCGGCTGCCGCGGACAAGGCGCAGGGATATTCGCAGTACTTCGCCGCGTTCGCGCGCCAGACGCTGCCGGGCGTGTGGCTGAGGGGTTTCAGCGTCGCCGACGGCGGCGAAGTGCTCAGCATCCGGGGGCGCGTGCTGCACCCCGACCTGGTGCCGGCGTACATCCATGCGCTGAACAAAGAGGAAGTCATGCGCGGGCGCTCGGTAACCCGGCTCAAGCTGGTCGCGCACAACGAGCCGACGCCAGCGGCCAATGCTGCGCCGCAACCGGGGCCGGCGCGTTACGTCGAGTTCGAGCTCTCAATGCCGCTCGCTGAGCCGCAGCCGGCAAAGGACGGCAATAAATGACGGCGCTGCTACGGCGCTACACGGAGCGCATCGACGCCCTCAGCTTGCGCGAGCGGGTGCTGATTTTCATCGCGGCGGCCCTGGTCCTGATCGCGTTCGCCTATCTGGGCTTCATCTCCCCGCTGATGGAGAAGGACAAGCGCCTCGGACGGGAAGTCGCGCGCCAGCAGACCGAGCTGGCCATGCTACAGGCCCAGTTGCAGGCGATGGCGCGCTCGAGCGATATGCGCCCGGACGAAGCCAACCGCGCCAAGCTTGCGGGCCTGCAGCACCAGCTCGCGCAGCTCGACGAGCAGATCGGTGAAGCGGCAAGCCGTTTCACCTCGCCGCGGCACATGCGGGACGTCCTGCAGGAGATCCTGGCGCGCAACACCCGCCTGCAGCTGGTCGACCTCAAGACGCTGCCGGTCGACCTGTTCGGCAATTCGGACGCCCGGGGACCGAGGCCGATCTACCGTCATGCGTTCGAGCTCACCGTGAGCGGCGCGTACCTCGATCTGTATGCCTACCTGAGGCAGCTGGAAAGGCTGCCGACGCGGTTATACTGGCGCAAGGCTGATCTCGCGGCGGGCGACTATCCGAAAGTGGTGCTCAAGCTTACCGTCTACACGCTCAGCTTCGATAGGTCCTGGATGAGCGTATGAGCTGGATGCGAATGTTTTGCGGCCTGCTGACCAGCTTCGCGGCGGCGCAGGCCTTCGCGGCGGAGGCGGGCACCGCGCCGACCCAGGGTCTTGCCGACCCGACGCGACCGCCCTATAGCGGGCTCGGCGTCGGCGCAGACCAGGCGCCGGTTGCGGGACCGGAGTTGCAGTCGGTGCTGATTTCGCCGACGCGCAGGTTGGCGGTGATCAACGGGCAAACGGTGCCGCTCGGCGGCAAATTCCGCGACGCCACGCTGACCAGGATCACCGAGTCGGGAGTGGAACTGCACAACGGGAGCTGGGTCGAGGTGCTGAGGCTCTTTCCGCGGGTGGAAAAGAAGCCGCTGCGAGGCGGCACGCCGCCGGGGATGAACTAGAACATGAAGAACAAGGCGCTCGTGATCATGGCTGCCGCCGCGCTCGGCGCCTGCGCAAGCCCGCCGCCCCGGCCCAGCGGCATCGAGCCGGGCATCAGCGCGGCGCTCGAGCCGGCGCCGCCGAAGAAGGCAGCCCCCAGCGCGGCGATCAACCAGGCGCTGCTGCCGCCGCTGCGCCTGGCGATGCCCGAAGTGCGCGGGCAGCCGATCGAGCCCAGGTTCGACCTTTCGGTGAACAACGCGCCTGCGCAGCAGGTGTTCAGCTCGATCGTTACCGGCACGCGCTACAGCATGCTGGTGCCGCCGAGCGTGAGCGGGACCATCTCGGTCAATCTGAAGGACGTGTCGGTCAGGGAGGCGCTCGACTCGATCCGCGAGCTCTACGGCTACGACTACAAGTTCGAGGGCACGCGCATTTTCATCCGGCCCGCGGGGCTGCAGACGCGCGTGTTCCAGGTCAACTACCTGCAGGGCCAGCGCCGCGGCTCGAGCGACGTGCGGGTGCAATCCGGCTCGGTTTCGGACGCCGCCGGGAGCGGCAGGGCGCCGACGCCGGCCTCGAGCGCCAATCCGTCCCCGGGCCCGGTCGAGCAGCCGGGGCAGTCCTCGCTCAACAGCAGCCAGGTGACGACCCATACCGACAGCGACTACTGGGCGGAATTGCGCAGCGCGCTGATCGCGATCGTCGGCAGCGGCGCGGGGCGCAACGTGGTGGTGTCGCCGCAGTCGGGGGTGGTGGTGGTGAGCGCGCCGTCGCGCGAGATGCGCGCGGTCGAGCAGTATCTGCACGACAGCCAGATCTCGGTCGAACGCCAAGTGATGCTGGAAGCGAAGATCATCCAGGTGACGCTCTCCGACGGTTACCAGTCCGGCATCAACTGGTCGGCTTTCCGCAGCACCGGCCCGGACGTCGCGGTCGGGCAGAGCGGCAATACCGGCACCACGGTGCTCGGCTCGCGCGGGCAGGTGCTGCAGGGCGGCGGTCAGACGCTCAACCTCTCCACCAGCAGCGTGGCCACGGCCGCGAGCTCGCTGGCGGCCGACAATCCGGCCAGCGGCGTGTTCGGGCTCGCGTTCCAGACCTCGAACTTCGCCGCGCTGCTGCAGTTCCTCGAGTCGCAGGGCAACGTGCAGGTGCTTTCCAGCCCCCGCATCGCCACGCTCAACAACCAGAAGGCGGTGCTCAAGGTCGGCACCGACGAGTTCTTCGTCACCAACGTGGCAACCGTCACCACCACCACGGGCGCGACGACGCAGCAGACGCCGACCGTAACCGTGGCGCCGTTCTTCTCCGGCATCCTGCTCGACGTCACGCCGCAGATCGACCAGCAGAGCAACATCACGCTTCACGTCCATCCGTCGATCAGCGAGGTCACCGAGAGCAAGCGCGTGGTCGACCTCGGCGGCACGGTGCCGTCGATCACGCTGCCGCTCGCCAAGAGCACCATCAGCGAAACCGACACCATCGTGCGGGTGCCCGACGGCAATATCGTCGCCATCGGCGGCCTGATGAGCGTCGACGTGCGAGACAACCGGGGCGGCATTCCGGGCGTCAGCGAGGGCGGCCTGGGAGACCTGGTGCGCAACACCAGCCGTCAGTCGAGCAAGAAGGAGCTCGTCATCCTCATCAAGCCGACGGTGATCCGCGACGATCGCGGCTGGGCCGCCGGGCTGCGCGACACGCGCGAGCGGATCGAGAACATGGTTCCTGGCTCGAGAGGCGAGGCACGGCGGCGGTGAATTATCTGCGGCACTTCGGCCTGCGCGAACCCCCGTTCGGAATCACTCCGGACACGAGCTTCTTCTGCGCCTGCCGCAGCACGCAGGAGGCGCTCAACACCCTGCTGGTCGCGGTCGCCAACGGCGAGGGCTTCATCAAGATCACGGGCGAGGTGGGAACCGGCAAGACGCTGCTGTGCCGCAAGTTTCTCGCCACGCTCGATGCCGGCTGGGTCACCGCGTACGTCCCCAACCCGAGCATCGAGCCGCGCACGCTGCTGCTAGAGCTGGCCGAGGAGCTCGGGGTGCAGGTCGATCCCGGGGTCGACCAGCACTACCTGCTCAAGGGCATTACGCGAACTCTGCTCGGGCTCGCGCGCCAGCGCAAGCGCGTGGTGCTGTGCATGGACGAGAGCCAAGCGATGCCGATCGAGACCCTCGAGGCGCTGCGCCTGCTGACCAACCTCGAGACCGAGAAGCGCAAGCTGCTGCAGGTGGTGCTGTTCGGCCAGCCCGAGCTCGATCGCAAGCTCGCGACGGACTCCATCCGCCAGCTGCGCCAGCGCATTACGTTCCAGTACCAACTGAAGGCCTTGGCTGAAGACGAAGTGGGCGCTTACGTTAATCACAGGCTCACGGTCGCGGGCTACGTCGGCCAGCCGGTGCTCGGCGGGCACGCGCTGCGCACGCTGCACAGCGCGAGCCGGGGATTGCCGCGCCTGGTCAACATCCTGTCGCACAAGGCTTTGCTGCTCGTCTACGGCGAGGGCGGCTACCGGGTCGAGCCGCGCCACGTGCGCGCGGCAGCGAACGACACACCGGCCGCTGCCTCCACGCACTGGTGGTGGCCCAGCCCCAGGCCGCCGCGCGCCGCCGACTGAGGCCAACGCCATGAGCCTCATCAACAGGATGCTGCAGGAGCTGGATCGCCGGCATGCCGAGCCCGTCGCCGACGCCATTACGCAGCAGGTCGAGGTGGTTGTGGCCGGGCGCCGCCGGCGCGATCTGTTCTGGCTGATCCTCGGCCTCGAGCTGGCCGTCGCGCTGGGGTGGCTGGCGTGGACCAGCTACCAGCTCAGGCCGCAGTCGGTAGTCACCGATCTCGCGCTGCGCTCGGCGGGCGGCGTAACACGTACGGTACAGCCGGCCCGGCAGCAGCCGGCGCCGGTGCAAAAGCCGGCGCCCGTGCAAGAGCCCGCACCGGTGCAAGAGCCTGCGCCTCGGTCAGCGCCGGCGGCGTCGACTGCGCCGGTGCCCGCAGCGAAGGAGCCGCCGCCGCCAATGCCCGCGGTCGACAGGCCCGAGCTTGCGCAGTCGATCGAGCGCCCGAAGCCCGCCGCGCGCCGCCGCCCGGCGCCCGTCGCGCAGGCGCAGCCGCAGGTGCAGAAGAGGCCGCACGCGCGCACCCCGGCGCAGGAGGCGGAAGCCGAGTTTCGCCGCTCGCTGCGGTTGCTCGATCAGGGGCGCGTGAGCGAGGCGGAGCAGGCGCTGCGCGGCGCGCTGGCGATCGATCCGTCCCAGGCGGCTGCGCGCCAAGCCCTCATCTCGCTGCTGGTCGACCAGCGGCGACTGGACGAGGCGCAGCGCCTGCTGAAGCAGGCCCTGGCGCTCGACCCCACCCGGGTGCGATTCGCCACCGTGCTGGCGCGTATCCTGGTTGAGCGCGACGATTACGACGGCGCGCTCGAAGTGCTGCGCGGATGCAAGGGCGACGTGTCGCGCGACGCCGACTTCAACGCCTTGCTCGGCGCCGTGCTGCAGCACACGTCGAGGCCGGGAGAGGCCGCGGACGCCTACCGCGCGGCGCTGCGGGTGGCGCCGCAGGCCGGCACGGCGTGGATCGGGCTCGGGTTGTCGCTCGAGGCGCTGGACCACCGCCCGGAGGCGGCCGAAGCTTTCCGGCGCGCGGTCGCGACCGGTTCGCTTGGCAAGGAAGTCAGGGATTACGCCGAGCAGCAGCTGCGGCGGTTGCAGCAGCCCTAGGCCGCGCTCTCGTCGGTGCCGAGCCGCTCCAGCCGATAGCCATAGTTGTAGATCGGCACCACCCTGTAGCCCGTCTCGGGCCGCAGGTCGAGCTTCTTGCGCACCTGGCTGACGTGGGTGTCGACGGTGCGGGTCGCCAGGTCGCCGCTGCGGCCCCACACCGACTCCTGCAGATGGCCGCGCGACATCAGGCGACCGATGTTGCGGAACAGGACCACCGCCAGCTCGAACTCCTTCGGCGTGAGCTCGATGCGCGAGCCGTCGCGGCGGATCTCGCCGCGCTGGGTGTCGATCTCGAACGGCGGGAAAGAAAGCTGTGTCTGCTCCTCGCGCGGGTAGGCCCGGCGCAGCAGGGCGCTGACGCGAGCCAGCATCTCCTGGCGCCGCGCCGGCTTGACCATGTAGTCGTCGGCGCCGTTCTCCAGCGCGAAGACGACGTCCTCCTCGGAATCGCGCACGGTGATGAACAGCACCGGGACATGCTTGGAGACATTCGCGCGCAGCCAGGTCAGCACCTCGGCGCCGGAAACATCGGGCACCTGCCAGTCGAGAATGAAGAGGTCGAAGCTCTCGCGACCCGCGTGCTTCATCGCCTCCCGCCCGGCCATGTAGCCGTGCACGTCGTGCCCTGAGTCAGCAAGCCAGCGCCGCAATAGCGCGAGCTGGTCGGGGTCGTCCTCGAGTATCGCGATTCGCACTGCATACCTCCCTGGCGGCGACGCCGCGCCGGCGAGGCAAATGATAATGCCGCTGGCGCCCGAAGCAAATTCGGATTGTGGCAGAATCGCCGCCTCCCGGAGGGTCTGGACCATGCGACTCGCTCTACTCGGCGGCGGCACGATCGCGCGTCTGGTGCTGGAGAACCTGCGTCACGGCGCGCTGCCCGGCATAGAGGTGGTGGCGCTGGCGGGACGGAGCGCCGTTTCACGCGCCGCGGCGCTGGCGGGCGAATACGGGATCGATTACGTGCCCGGCGCGCAGGTGCTTTGCGCAGCGAAGCCCGAGGTGGTCCTCGAGGCGGCCTCGCACGATGCGGTCCGCGCTCATCTCGTTGCGCTCCTCGCCGCGGGATCGTCGGTGATCGTGCTCTCGGCGGGGGCGCTGGCGGACGACGCGCTGCGCGCCGAGGCCGAGGCGGCGGCGCGCCGCTCTGGCGCGCTGCTCTACGTCCCCTCGGGCGGGATCGGCGCCCTCGATGCGCTCAAGGGCGCCTGTGCCGCGGGCGAGGTGGAAGTATCGATCCAGGTCGCGAAGCCCCCGGCGGCGTGGAAGAAGATCGACTACGTCGAGTCCCTCGGGGTCGATCTCGATTCGCTCGCGGCCGCGACGACGCTGTTCGACGGCCCGGCGCGCGCCGGCGTGCCGCACTTTCCCCAGAACGTAAACATTGCGGCGGTGCTGTCGCTTGCCGGCATCGGCTTCGACCGCACCAGGCTCAAGGTCGTGGCCGACCCCGCCCTGACTTGCAATACCCACACCATCCGGGTTTCGGGCAGGACGGGCCAGTTCACCATCGTGCTGGAGAACGTGCCGGCGCCCGACAACCCGAAAACCGCCTGGCTCGCCTGCTACAGCGCGCTGGCGGCACTCAGGGAACTGGGCTCGCCCGCGCGGTACGGCACCTGAGCGGCCGCGAGGGGTATTGGGCCGCAAGTCACTTGACTAAGCAGCGGAAATCTCACATAATTTCAGGTTCCGCCGGAGGGGTGCCCGAGCGGTTAAAGGGGGCAGACTGTAAATCTGTTGGCCTTGCGCCTACGTTGGTTCGAATCCAACCCCCTCCACCGGTATCGGTATCGCGGGCGGGCGCGGGCGGCAGGCAGGTTTTGCGGGTGAATTGAATGGGCGGGTGTAGCTCAATGGTAGAGCAGAAGCCTTCCAAGCTTATGACGAGGGTTCGATTCCCTTCACCCGCTCCAATGAACGAATTCAGCCCATGTAGCTCAGTGGTAGAGCACTCCCTTGGTAAGGGAGAGGTCATGCGTTCAATCCGCGTCATGGGCACCAGATAAAACTTTCAACGAAACGTCAGAGGCAGCGCAGTCATGGCAAAAGGCAAATTTGAGCGGACCAAGCCGCACGTGAACGTTGGCACGATTGGGCATGTGGACCATGGCAAGACGACGCTGACGGCGGCGATGACGAGTATTTTGTCGAAGAAGTACGGTG
>Ga0315556_1000756_pt1 | contig 20214 bp, 19 predicted proteins | sample SalMarSW160310MG_FD_202112 | JGI IMG/M metagenome (GOLD analysis project Ga0315556, IMG submission 202112) | Salt marsh sediment microbial communities from the Plum Island Ecosystem LTER, Massachusetts, United States - Salt Marsh Sediment SW1603-10 ...
TGATGAAGATTGCCTATCCGGTCGACTTGTTCGACCCGAACCTGTCCGACGGACAATATAACGTTTCCCACATGTGGTCGCTGATCCTGGGCAACAACCAGGGCATGGGTGACCATGAAGGTCTGCGCATGCTGGACTTCCTGGTGCCTGAGAGCATGATCAAGCGCTTCGACGGTCCGTCTGCCAACATCGTCGACCTGTGGAAAGTACTGGGTCGTCCGGAAGTGGACGGCGGCTACATTGCCGGTACCATCATCAAGCCGAAGCTGGGTCTGCGCCCCGAGCCGTTTGCCAAGGCGTGCTACGACTTCTGGCTGGGCGGCGACTTCATCAAGAACGACGAGCCGCAGGCCAACCAGCCGTTCTGCCCGATGGAAGTCGTGATTCCGAAGGTTGCAGAAGCCATGGACAAGGCTCAGCAGGAAACCGGCCAGGCCAAGTTGTTCTCGGCCAACGTGACCGCCGACTTCCACGGTGAATTGATCAAGCGCGGCGAGTTCGTGCTGGAGACGTTCGCCAAGTACAACAGCGAAAAGCATGTTGCCTTCCTGGTTGACGGTTTCGTGACCGGTCCGGCTGGTGTGACCACCTGCCGCCGCGCATTTCCGGAGACCTTCCTGCACTTCCACCGTGCCGGCCACGGTGCCGTGACTTCCTACAAGAGCCCGATGGGTATGGACCCGCTGTGCTACATGAAGCTGTCCCGGCTGATGGGCGCTTCCGGCATCCACACCGGCACCATGGGCTACGGCAAGATGGAAGGCCACTCCGGCGAAACCGTGCTGGCCTACATGCTGGAGCGTGACGAGTGCCAGGGCCCTTACTTCTACCAGAAGTGGTACGGCATGAAGGCGACCACGCCGATCATCTCCGGCGGCATGAACGCGCTGCGCCTGCCGGGCTTCTTCGAGAACCTGGGCCACGGCAACCTGATCAACACCTGCGGCGGCGGTTCCTTCGGCCACATCGACAGCCCGGCGGCAGGCGGTATCTCGCTGGGTCAGGCTTACGAATGCTGGAAGACCGGTACCGACCCGATCGAATACGCGAAGACTCATAAGGAATTTGCCCGTGCATTTGAGTCCTTCCCCAAGGATGCGGACAAGCTGTTCCCGGATTGGCGCGAAAAACTGGGCGTACACAAGTAAGCCCGGTTAATCGAAGTAACAAATACGCGCCCCCACACGTTGGGGGCGTTTTATTCAGGACCTACAAAACCGCGTGACAGCTGCGGGCATGCGTAACATCTAAGGAGTTCGCAATGGACAGCAAGAAGGAACAATACAAGATACACAAGGAACCGTTCTACCAGCCCCAGGGTAAGGAGGTAGCGCTCTATGAAGCCGCATATACGGCGCGTCTGCCGGTGATGGTCAAGGGCCCCACCGGTTGCGGCAAGTCGCGCTTCATCGAGTATATGGCCTGGAAGCTGAACAAGCCGCTGATTACCGTGGCCTGCAATGAAGACATGACGGCTTCCGACCTGGTCGGGCGCTACCTGCTCGACGCAAACGGTACGCGCTGGCTGGACGGCCCGCTCACCACGGCGGCGCGCATCGGTGCGATCTGCTACCTGGACGAAGTGGTGGAGGCGCGCCAGGACACCACCGTGGTGATCCACCCGCTGACCGATCATCGCCGTACCCTGCCGCTGGACAAGAAGGGCGAGTTGATCGAAGCGCACCCCGACTTCCAGCTGGTGATCTCGTACAACCCCGGTTACCAGAGCCTGATGAAGGATCTGAAGCAATCCACCAAGCAGCGCTTTACCGGTTTCGAATTCGATTACCCGGACACCGACATGGAAGTCGAGATATTGTCCAAGGAGACAGGTATCGAGCCGGAAGTTTGCGGCAAGCTGGTGAAGATCGGACAGGCAGCGCGCAACCTCAAGGGCCACGGCCTGGATGAAGGTATTTCGACGCGCCTGCTGGTGTATGCAGCCACCCTGATCGGGAATGGGGTCGACCCGAAAGATGCCTGCCGCATGTCCCTGGTGCGCCCGATCACCGACGATGCCGATATTCGGGACACACTTGATCATGCGATCGATGTCGCATTTGGTTAGCCGACCTGGCATGCGACGCACACATACGGCGCATACCGCAGCGTAAACGGGTGACGGCAATGGCGACTGAAACAACCGAAAGAAGCGAAGAGCTGACAATGTACTGGCAGAAGCTGGGGTGCAACTTCGCCCTGGTGGATGAGGTATTCGACGAGTGCATGAAGGAAGCCATCGCCAGACTTTCGGAGTCCGGGCTCGAGTCGTATATCGAGAACGCGCGTTTTATCGGCAAGATGGGGCGCGGCGCCGAACCATTGCTGGTCTACCTGGAAGAAGCCCCGGCCATGGCCAGGCTGATCGATGAGCAGGTGCTGGTCGATCTGCGCGATTTTGCGTATTACATGTCCACGCATACCAACTTCAAGGCCATCGTGCCGTTTCTGCAGACTTGCGTTGCAGTGGCAAGACGTCTGCCGACGCGCAAACTGTTTACTCGGTATGTCGAGCTGATCCGCGACATGATGGATCGCACGTCGACTTCCGTGCACGGTCATCACACGACCTTCGCCAGCCCCGGCCTGCCGCATCTGCTCAAGCAGGCGCCGCGTCTGCTGGCGGTACTTTCGCTGGATGGCTTGCGCAACTGGATCGATTACGGCATCCAGTACTACAACACCCATCCGGGGCGACAGGAAGAATTTTTCAGCCTGGAATCGGCCGATGCGCTGGCAGTATTGCAGCGTGAACGGCATGGCACGTTGCTGGTGGACAACGAACGCAAGCTGGATACCTACATCCGCGCCCTGTGGAATGACAGCGATTATCTGGTGCCCTATTCGCTGGCTTTCGATGAACTGCGCAAGCCGATGCCCTATTTCGACGATGACGGCATTCGCCTGCCTGACGTCTACGACGACGTCGAGGGTGTGCAAGGCATAGACCGTTACCGCGCTGCCCTTGCCCACATGGCGGCGCACCGCCGCTGGTCGCAGAAGATGATCGTGGACAACTGGAGCCCGTTCCAGCGGGCCAGCGTCGAAGTGTTTGAAGATTCCCGTGTGGATTACCTGGCCTGCCAGCGCTATCCGGGTTTACGCCATTTGTTCCTTGCACTGCACCCGATACCGCAGGAAGAGGATCTGGCGCTCGAGGAACAAGGCATTTCCGTGTTCCGCCTGAGGCTGGCCATGGTGTCGCGCGCCATCCTCGATCCGGGCTACAAGTACGAAAATGATCACGTGCGCGAGTTCGTGCAGCGTTTCCACGAACTGATGGAAAAAGGCGAAGCGACCAGCGCCGAGATGTCATCCGTTGCGCTGTCGTTCATCGCGCGCACCCGCGGCCAGCGCGACCTGTCGGCCAAAATCTACTTCGATAACACCGAAGTCAGTTACCGCGACGACAACCGCCACCTGTGGATTTACATCGAAGAGAGCGACGAGGACGAGATGTTCGAGCATCTCGAAAAGCGCCAGAAGCCCGACGAATTGCTGGAGGGCCTGCCGCCGCGCCACTACGACGAGTGGGACTACAATGCCCAGAACTACCGGCCGGACTGGGTGAGCGTGTACGAAGCGCTGCACCCGCGCGGTAACGCAGGCAAGATCGACAGCCTGCTGGCCAAATACAACCATGTGACCAAGCGCCTGAAGGCCATGCTCGAAATGCTCAAGCCGCAGGACAGGGTGCGCATCCGCTACCAGGAAGAGGGGTCGGAGCTCGATCTCGACGTGGCGTTGCGCTCGCTGATCGATTTCAAAAGCGGCTCGTCACCGGATCCGCGCATCAACATGTCGCACCGTACCGACGGACGCAGCATCGCGGTCACCTTGCTGCTGGATCTGTCGCAGTCGCTTAGCGAAAAAGCCGCCGGAAGCGATCAGACCATTCTGGAACTGAGCCAGGAAGCAGTATCCCTGCTGGCCTGGTCGATACAGCAGGTCGGCGACCCGTTTGCCATCGGCGGCTTTCATTCCAACACCCGGCACGACTTGCGCTACTACCATATCAAGGGATTCACCGAGGATTGGGGCGATGAGGTGAAGTCGCGCCTGGCCGAGATGCAGGCCGGCTATTCCACCCGTATGGGCGGTGCGATGCGCCATGCCGCGCACTACCTGAAGGCGCAGAAAGCCGACAAGAAGCTGATGCTGATCCTGACCGACGGGGAGCCTTCGGATATTGACGTGCACGACCCACAGCTCCTGATACAGGATGCAAAACAGGTGGTAAACGAGATGGATCGGGACGGCATATATACGTACTGCATCAATCTTGACCCGAAGGCGGACGAGTATGTCGCCGACATTTTCGGCAAACAATACACGATTGTCGATAACGTGTTGCAGCTCCCGGTCAAACTGCCGGAACTGTTCATCGCCCTGACCAAATAGCCACACCGCCATTACCGTGGAGAGCGCAGCCGAAAACCTGTAAAATTAGCCAACTTTAAATACCCATCTAGATAAGGAAGTTACATGAGCAAAAGCCTGGTGCAGTTCATCATCGAAGAACAACGGCATATTCCAAATGCAACCGGAGATTTCACCGGTCTGCTGAGCGATATCGTTTCCGCCTGCAAGCAGATCGCGCACGACGTGAACAAGGGCGCGCTGATCGGCGTGCTGGGCAGCGCGGACAGCGAGAACGTGCAGGGCGAAACCCAGAAGAAGCTGGATGTGATCACCAACGAAGTATTCATCAAGGCCAACGAATGGGCCGGTCACCTGGCCGCGATGGCGTCGGAAGAAATGGACGACGTACTCCCGATTCCGGCCAAATATCCCAAGGGCAAATATCTGATCTGTTTCGACCCGCTGGACGGCTCCTCCAACATCGACCTGAACGTTTCCGTCGGCACCATTTTCTCCATCCTGCGCTGCCCGGAAGGCGTGGAAAATCCGACCGCGGCCGATTTTCTGCAACCCGGTACCAAGCAGGTGTGCGCCGGCTATGCCCTGTACGGCCCGGCAACCATGATCGTGCTGACTACCGGCCATGGTGTGAACGGCTTTACCCTGGATCGTGACGTTGGCGACTTCTTCCTGACTCACCCCAACATGCAGATTCCGGAAGACACCGCCGAATTTGCGATCAACATGTCCAATCGCCGCTTCTGGGAAAAGCCGGTACAGCGTTATGTCGAGGAATGTACCCTGGGCAAGGACGGCGGACGAGAGAAAAATTTCAATATGCGCTGGGTGGCGTCGATGGTGGCCGAAGTGCACCGCATTTTGACCCGCGGCGGTATTTTCATGTATCCGTTCGACACCAAGGACCCGAGCAAGGCCGGCAAGCTGCGTCTGATGTACGAAGCCAACCCGATGTCGTTCATCGTGGAACAGGCTGGCGGCATGAGTTCCACCGGGCGCGAGCGCATCATGGAGATGAAGCCGAACGGCCTGCACCAGCGCGTACCCGTGATCCTTGGCTCCAAGAACGAAGTGGAGCGTGTGGTCAGCTATCACAAGGAAGCCTGACATCATGGCCAAGCCACTGGTATCCATCCTCATGGGTAGCGCCAATGACTGGGAGGTGATGAAGCCGGCCGCGCAGGCGCTGCAGGACTTCGGGGTCGAATACGATGCGCGGGTAATCTCCGCGCACCGCGCGCCTGACCTGCTGTTCGAGTACATCAAGGAAATGGCGGCACAGGGTGTGCAGTGCTTTATCGCCGGCGCCGGTGGCGCGGCACACCTGGCCGGTGTGATTGCCGGCAAGACCACGCTGCCGGTACTGGGTGTGCCGATTCCTTCAAAATATCTCAAGGGCATGGATTCGCTGCTGTCCATCGTGCAAATGCCCAAGGGCATCCCGGTCGCCACTTTCGCCATCGGCGAAGCGGGTGCGGCGAATGCCGGCCTGTTTGCGGTTTCCATGCTGGCCCTGAACGACACGGCGCTGGCGCAGAAACTGGCTGACTACCGCAAAAAACAAGCCGACAACATTGCCGCAACCACCCTGCCTACCCTCTGAGCCGGGCACATCCCATGAACGCATTGCATGAATCCAACCTGACCAGTCTGCCCCTGCTGCACCGCGGCAAAGTACGCGATATCTACGAAGTGGATGCCGATCATTTGCTGATTGTGCAAACCGACCGGCTGTCCGCGTTCGACGTGATCCTGCCGACACCGGTGCCGGGCAAGGGCAAGGTGCTGACCGCCATGTCCAATTTCTGGTTCGCCCGACTGGGTCATGTCATACCCAACCATCTTTCCGGCATCGCACCCGAGGATGTGGTCAAGACCGCTGAAGAGCGCGCCCAGGTCAAAGGCCGTGCGTTCGTGGTGAAGAAGCTCAAGCCGTTGCCGATCGAAGCCATTGTGCGCGGTTACCTGGTTGGCTCCGGCTGGAAGGACTACAAGAAGACCGGCGCGGTGTGTGGTATTGAATTGCCAGCCGGACTGCAGGAAGCACAAAAGTTGCCGCAGCCTCTGTTTACGCCCTCGACCAAGGCGGCAGTGGGTGACCATGACGAAAACATTTCGTTTGCGGAAGCGCAAAAGCTACTGGGCGAGGCGCGAGCCGAGGAAGTGAAAAACGCCACGCTGGCGCTGTATACCGAGGCAGCAGACTATGCGCTTACACGCGGCATTATTATTGCCGATACCAAGTTCGAGTTCGGCGTGGACGAGGCAGGCAAGCTGTACCTGATCGATGAGGCACTGACGCCGGATTCTTCACGTTTCTGGCCGGCCGACGAATATCGTGTTGGCAACAATCCGCCCAGCTTCGACAAGCAGTTCATTCGCGACTGGCTGGAAGCTTCCGGCTGGAACAAGCAGCCGCCCGCCCCGGAAGTGCCGGATGACGTACTACACAAGACCACCGAAAAATACCGCGAAGCGCTGCGGCGGCTTACCAATTGAAAAAATCCCTCGAACAGCTGGTTGAAGGGTTCCGCCGTTTCCGCGCGCAACACTTTGCGGAAGATGATGCCCTGTACCGCCAGTTGGCGACCCAGGGCCAGACCCCGAAAGTCCTGGTTGTGGCCTGTTGCGATTCGCGCGTGGATCCGGCCATCGTGCTGGATTGTGCACCGGGCGATTTGTTCGTTATCCGCAATGTAGCCAATCTGGTACCGCCCGCAGAAGGTCATGCGGGATATCACGGGACTACTGCCGCGATCGAGTATGGCGTGCGCTTTCTGGGCGTTAAGCACATTATCGTTTTTGGTCATGCGCAGTGCGGCGGTATTCAGGCGCTGATGCAGCGTATTGGAGTTGACGATCCGGATTCGTTTATCAGCGACTGGATGGAACTGGTGGAACCGGCCCGCGCGGCGGTGGAGCAGGAACTGCCGGATGCTGCGCCAGAGGTTCGCGCTCGCGCCTGCGAGCACAATGCCATTGGCGTTTCGCTGCGGAACCTGATGACGTTTCCATGGATACGTGAGCGTGTCGAGAGCGGACACCTTGCGTTGCATGGCTGGTATTTCGATATCGAACAGGGACAATTGCTGCAATACAACGAGACAACCGGGCAATTCGAGGATTTATAATGTATTCGATGCTCGCCAACAATAAAGCCCCGCAAGCGGGGCTTTATTGTTGTCTCGACAACGGCCAGACGGCTATCGTCCAGTCAATTCGCGGTAACGCACCTTGTCTGCATCGTAACGCGCCTTGATGGCATCGGTGTCTTTTTGTGCGTGATTCAACTGGTCCTGCAGGCGGTCGATTTTATCTTGGCCGTCGGAAAGATCGTTTCGGAGGTAGGTGGGTATTTTTTTGCCCGTTTTGGTGAACCCGTCACTTTCTTGTTGAAGCCTGGCCAAATTGGATTGTGCGGCCTTCAGGCGAATATTGATGCTGTTGATTCGGGCATTTGACTGCTGCAGATTACGGTTGCGCGCCAGGTCAATTTCGCCCTCGTTACTATAAGTATCGAGCAGCGCCTTGTCTTTGCGGCGCTGGTCGATGGCGGCTTGTTCTTCGGGCGTAGGCGGGCCGCCGGCCTTGTTGGCTTTCTTGTCGCTCTCTTTGATTTCGCGCCCCTGATCATTGAGCTGTACGCGATTACGGTTGGCATATTGCGGCGGCATGGTTTCGCTGTAATGCGTTACCCCGTTGTCGTCCACCCATTTGTACAGTTTGGCCTCGGCGCTGGAGCTGAATGCAGCGCACAGCACGATTCCGGCAATCAGAAATTTTGCATCCATCATTCTTTTACCCCGTAACGATCACGATAGGATTGTACTGCCTGCAGATTCTGCACCATCTCCGGAGCATCATGCAAATAACCCAGTAAATTGTCCAGTGTAGCGATGGACACAACCGGTAAGTCATAGTTCCGCTGTACCTCCTGTACCGCAGACAGTTCGCCGTGCCCGCATTCCATGCGGTCCAGCGCGATGACCACGCCGCAGGGCACGGCTCCTGCAGCACGGATCAACTCAATCGATTCGCGTACCGAGGTCCCGGCCGAGATGACATCGTCGATAATCAGCACTCTACCCTGTAGCGGCGCGCCTATCGTGGTTCCACCTTCTCCGTGATCCTTGGCCTCCTTGCGGTTGAAGCAGTAAGGCACGTTACGGCCCTGTTCAGCCAGGGCGATGGCAGTGCCGGCTGCCAGCGGGATGCCCTTGTAAGCCGGCCCAAACAGCATGTCGAATGCCACGTCTGAGGCAAGTATTGCCTGCGCATAGAACTGGCACAGCTCATGCAGTGCAGCGCCATCATTGAATAGCCCGGCATTGAAAAAATACGGAGACAATCGCCCGGCCTTGGTCTGGAATTCGCCGAAGCGCAATACGTTCTGGTGGATGGCAAAACGGATGAAGTCCTGGTGGAAGTGCGACATGGCATGAATTCGTCAAAGTTGGTTATCGGGCCATTATAATTGCCTGCTTTAATCGTGGAAGACTTTCATGCGTATTATTTCCCTTAACCTCAACGGCATCCGTTCTGCCTTCAGTAAGGGTTTGCAGCCATGGCTGGCCGGACAAGGCGCCGACATCGTGTGCCTGCAGGAACTCAAGGCGCAGGCAGCCAACATGACGCCGGACATGCTCGCCATGCAGGACTACCATGGTTATTTTCACTATGCCGAGAAAAAGGGCTACAGCGGCGTTGGCATTTATTGCCGGGGAAAGCCACAGAGCGTGGTGGAGGGACTGGGTATCGCCGAGTTTGACAGCGAGGGGCGCTACATTGAGGTGCAATTCGATCGGTTCAGCGTGATTTCGGTGTATTTGCCGTCCGGCTCCAGCGGCGAAGAGCGGCAGGCAATGAAATACAAATTCATGGCGGCTTTCCTGCCGCACTTGATACAACTGCACAATAGCGGGCGCGAAGTGGTCATCTGCGGCGACTGGAACATTGCGCACAGGGAAATCGACCTGAAGAATTGGCGTGGCAACCGCAAGAATTCTGGCTTTCTGCCGGAAGAGCGTGCCTGGTTAACCCAAGTGTTTGATGAAGTCGGCTTCGTGGACGTGTTCCGTCGCTTGCACCCGGAGCTGGAAGCTTACACCTGGTGGTCGAACCGCGGTCAGGCCTGGGCCAAAAACGTGGGCTGGCGCATCGACTACCAGATCGCCACGCCGGCAATTGCCGATACTGCGCAATCAGCCGACATATACAGAGACCAGCGCTTCAGCGACCATGCGCCGCTGATTATCGATTACGAGTGGGAAATGTAGTCCGGTAAAAAACAGAAAGGCCACCTGTGCAGGCGGCCTGGAATACTGGTGGCTCGGGGCGGAATCGAACCACCGACACAAGGATTTTCAGTCCTCTGCTCTACCAACTGAGCTACCGAGCCATATTTGGCGCTGACCGCGCATGCGGGCAGCGCAAACAAGCCGCGCATTATAGCGATTAGCTGCTCGATGGGCAATAACGATAGTTGTCGCGTGGCATGTGGGACGGTCGGCTTCAAAAACAAGCCCCGCAGAACGGGGCTTGTTTTTTGTTGCAGAATATAGCGGCGATTACATCATTCCGCCCATACCACCCATGCCGCCCATACCACCCATGTCACCCATGCCGCCAGCCGGCTTGTCTTCAGGATGTTCGGCCACCATGCAGGCAGTAGTCAGCATCAGGCCAGCAATGGAAGAGGCATTCTGCAGTGCGGTGCGGGTCACCTTGGTTGGGTCAACCACGCCCATCGCCAGCATGTCACCATACTCGCCACTGGCTGCGTTGTAGCCATAGCTACCCTTGCCTTCCAGCACCTTGTTCACAACGACGGAAGGTTCGTCGCCGGCATTGCTTACGATAGCACGCAGCGGGGATTCCATTGCGCGCAGCACGATGGTGATGCCGGCATCCTGTTCGTGGTTGTCGCCTTTCAGCTTGCCGACAGCAGCCTTGGCGCGCAGCAGTGCCACGCCGCCGCCGGGAACGATGCCTTCTTCCACTGCAGCACGGGTGGCATGCAGCGCGTCTTCCACGCGCGCCTTTTTTTCCTTCATTTCGACTTCGGTTGCGGCACCGACCTTGATCACGGCTACGCCGCCAGCCAGTTTGGCTTTGCGTTCCTGCAGTTTTTCCTTGTCGTAGTCGCTGGAGGATTCTTCCATCTGCTTGTTGATGGTGACGATGCGGGCCTTGATGGCATCTTCCTGACCGGCGCCGTCGATGATGGTGGTGTTGTCCTTGGCCACTTCGATGCGTTTGGCCTGGCCGAGATCTTCCAGGGTAATTTTTTCCAGGGTCAGGCCGACTTCTTCGGCGACCACGGTACCACCGGTCAGGATGGCGATATCTTCCAGCATGGCCTTGCGGCGGTCACCGAAACCAGGTGCTTTGACCGCAACGGTCTTCAGAATGCCGCGAATGTTGTTCACCACCAGCGTGGCCAGCGCTTCGCCTTCAACGTCTTCGGCGATGATCAGCAGCGGACGGCTGGACTTGGCAACCTGTTCCAGTACCGGCAGCAGATCGCGGATGTTGGAGATCTTCTTGTCGTGCAGCAGGATGTAGGGGTTTTCCATCGCTGCGATCTGGCGGTCCGGGTTGTTGATGAAATACGGCGACAGGTAGCCACGGTCGAACTGCATGCCTTCCACCACGTCCAGCTCGTCTTCCAGGCCGGAACCATCTTCAATGGTGATTACGCCTTCCTTGCCGACCTTATCCATTGCTTCGGCGATCTTCTCGCCGACAGTGGTGTCGGAGTTGGCGGAAATGCTGCCGACCTGGGCGATTTCCTTGCTGGTGGTACAGGGCTTGGACAGTTTCTTCAGTTCTTCGACGGCGGCGCTAACGGCCTTGTCGATGCCGCGTTTCAGGTCCATCGGATTCATGCCAGCGGCGACGAATTTCATGCCTTCCTGCACGATGGATTGTGCCAGCACGGTCGCCGTGGTGGTGCCGTCGCCGGCCACGTCGGAAGTCTTGGAGGCAACTTCCTTCACCATCTGCGCGCCCATGTTCTCGAACTTGTCCTTCAGTTCGATTTCCTTGGCCACGGATACGCCGTCCTTGGTGATGGTGGGGGAGCCGAACGAGCGCTCCAGCACCACATTACGGCCTTTCGGACCCAGTGTCACCTTGACCGCATCGGCCAGGATGTTTACGCCTTCCACCATCTTGTTGCGGGCGGCGTCATGGAATTTCACGTCTTTTGCTGCCATATCGTTCTCCTGAATTCTTTAGGGGGTAATTGCTTTAGGCCTCGATTACGCCAATGATGTCGTCTTCGCGCATGGTCATGTATTCTTCGCCGTCCATCTTGAAGTTTTGACCGGCATATTTGCCGAACAGCACTTTATCGCCTACTTTGACGTTCATCGGCTGCAGCTTGCCGTCATCACCAATCTTGCCGTTGCCGACGGCAATGATTTCGCCCTGGTCTGGCTTTTCCGTGGCAGAGTCCGGAATCACAATGCCGGACGCGGTCTTGCGTTCTTCTTCCATGCGCTTGACAATGACGCGATCATGTAAAGGACGAATTTTCATTCTTGGTTCTCCTAGAAACAGACAGTTAATCGAAAATATTAGCGCCGGGCAGTTTAAATCAGTGGTTATTCCACCTCCCAGTCGTCAGTTAGCACTCGGCGCCAGAGACTGCTAATGATAAGGGCGAACCTTCGCATTTTCAAGGCTATGGACAATAAATATTTTTTACAACGCAGTCTGGACAGTGTCTGGCATCCCTGTACCCAGATGAAACGACACGAAACTTTGCCGCTGGTGCCGATCAGCAGCGGACAGGGTGTCTGGCTGCATGATTTCGACAGCAGGCGTTATCTGGACGCGGTCAGCTCCTGGTGGGTCAACCTGTTCGGGCACTGCAATCCGCGCATTAATGCCGCAATTACCGCGCAGCTTGGCAAGCTGGAGCATGTGATGCTGGCGGGATTCACCCATGAGCCGGTGGTACAACTTTCGGAGCGGCTGGCCGCCTTGGCGCCAGCCGGGCTGGGACATTGCTTCTATGCCTCGGACGGTGCATCAGCTACGGAAATTGCATTGAAAATGAGTGCCCACTACTGGCGCAATACCGGCCATTCCACAAAGACTTCCTTCGTCAGCCTGCAGAATGGCTATCACGGCGAAACGCTGGGCGCGCTGTCGGTGACCGATGTGGCCTTGTTCAGGGATGCCTATGGATCACTCTTGAAGCACAACGCTACCGTGCCCAGTCCGGACTGGCGCAATGCAGCGGAAGGCGAAAGCGCGGAGCAGTATGCTTTGCGCTGTGCCGAAAAGCTGGAGGAGCATTTACAGCAGCATTATGCCAATATCGCGGCTTTCATCGTCGAGCCGCTGGTGCAGGGGGCGGCGGGCATGGCGATGTACCATCCGGCATATCTGCGGCGCGCGCGCGAATTGTGCGACCAGTATCAGGTGCACCTGATTGCCGATGAAATCGCCGTGGGTATGGGCCGCACCGGAACCATGTTTGCCTGCGAACAGGCCGGGATAACGCCAGATTTCCTGCTGTTGTCCAAGGGCATTACCGGCGGTTACCTGCCATTGTCGGTGGTGATGACGACGGATGAAATCTATCGGGCGTTTTACGCCGACGAAACGGCGCGCGGATTCCTGCATTCGCATTCCTACACCGGCAATCCGCTGGCCTGTAGTGCGGCACTGGCAACACTGGACATTTTCGAACAGGACGATGTCATAGCCGCAAACCACGTCAAGGCGGCGTACCTCAACAAGATCACGGCGCCGTTGCGCGAGCATGCTGCAGTAAGGAATTTCCGCAATACCGGCATGATCTGGGCCTTCGAGGTCGAGACGCCGCATGCCGATTTTGCGCAACGCTGTTTCAGCCTTGGGCTAGAATATGAACTGTTGCTGCGCCCTCTGGGCAACACCGTCTATTTCATGCCGCCATATGTGATCGGCGAGGATGAAATGCAGTTGCTGGGGGAGCGTACGCTGGACATCATCGAAACGCTCGTTGCTGCAGGCTGAATGAATACACTGATCAAACTGCTGTTCGTCTGGGCGCTTGCTACCACAAGTGCTGCAGCTGCCTCGTTGCCATGGGTGGTACGGCATGAGTTGCGGCAGGCGCACATTCCGTTGAGCAGCGTGGGCATCGAAGTGATCGGGGTCAGCGCACACAGACCGTTGATCAGTATCAATACGCGCAAGCCGATGGATCCCGCTTCGACCATGAAGTTGCTTACCACTTATGCCGGGCTGGAACTGCTCGGCCCTGCCTATACCTGGAAAACCGAAGCCTATCTTGATGGCAAACTGGATCGCGGAATACTGGACGGCAACCTGGTCCTGAAAGGCTATGGCGATCCGGACATGACGCTGGAGCAGTTCTGGTTGTGGCTGCGGGACTTGCGTAGCCGTGGACTGAAGGAGATACGCGGCAACCTGGTGCTGGACCGCAGCGCATTCCAGCTTCCGCCATACGACCCGGCGCAGTTCGACGACGATCCGATTCGTGCCTACAACGTCGGCCCGGATGCACTGCTGCTCAATTTTAATGCACTACGCCTGCGCTACACGCCGGATGGCGACAAGGTGGACGTGACCACCGAGCCGGAGCTGGCGGATACTGCGCTGGACAATCACGTGGTCGCTGCCGATTCGGGAAGTTGCGACGACTGGACCGACGCGGTTTTCCCGCAAATGAACGGCGATACGTTGTTACTGGAAGGCTCATTTCCGGTGCAATGCGGCGAGCGCGAGCAACACGTCAACCTGCTGCCGCATACGCGCTATCTGAATGACGTGTTTCGTGCGTTATGGAAAGAAGTGGGCGGCAAGCTCGATGGACAGGTGCGCGATGGCATAGTGCCAACCGGAGCCAGCCTGTTTGACACGCATTATTCTGCGCCGCTGGCAGAGCAGATACGCGACATCAACAAGTTCAGCAACAATGTCATGGCGCGCCAGTTGTTTCTTACCCTGAGCCTGGAACCGGATACCCCGGCAAGCGTGGCGCACAGCGAGCAGGTGATGCGCGGCTGGCTGGCAAAGAACAACTTGCACTTTCCGGAACTGGTGCTGGAGAACGGTGCGGGCCTGTCGCGCAAGGCGCGCATCAGCGCGCGCAGCATGGCGCAGCTGCTGCAGTCCGCGCAGCACAGTTCGCTACAGCCGGAATTTGAAACATCGCTGCCCATCATCGGGGTGGATGGCACACTGAAAAAACGCCTGTCCGACAATTCGGTCACCGGCCATGCGCACATGAAAACCGGCACGCTGGATGGCGTCAAAACCATCGCCGGCTATGTGCAGGGACGTAGCGGGAAACAGTGGGTAGTGGTATTCCTTATCAACGATCCCAATGCCGCTGCCGGGCAGGCTGCACAGGACGCGCTGATCGAGTGGGTACGCCACAAATATTAACCGAGTCTTAATTGTCGTTTTCCCACAACAGACGCTGAATCATTTCTTGTCAGGCAGGGTAGTCATCGCTAGGATGCGCTTCGCCACGGAACCATAACGGTTGCGTGAACTCGAAGTAATGACTCGTCGAGTCGTTGTTTAACTATCATAAAAGGAAGTGATGATGAAGAAAATCGCTGCTGCTCTGCTGCTGTCTTCTGTTGTTGCCGCGCCGGCTTTTGCCGCCGACAATGGTGCTTATGCCGGCCTGACCCTGGGCCGTTCCCATACAGGAACTCCGTCCGGTACTGCGCTAACCAAATCCAGTGATACCGTTTACGGCTTCCTGGCCGGATACCAGTTCGACCAGAACTGGGGTGTCGAGGCCGCGTATGGCGGTGCCGGCAAGTTTGCCACTGCCACCAATTCCGGTAAGGCTGACGCTCTCAGCGTTGTCGCAATTGGTACGCTGCCGATGAGCGATACACTGAGTCTGTATGGCAAGCTGGGTTATGCCAGCACCAAGACCAGCATTTCCGGTGCTGGTGCGACTGGCGCCACCCGTGGTGCAGCCACCTATGGTCTGGGCCTGCAATACAACGTTTCTCCTGCGGTCGGTATTCGCTTCGGCTGGGATCGTTATGGCGCCGCTGTTAATAGCGGTGGCGTCAAGAACAACTTCAACGCCAGCGTAGTGGGTGTTGGCGCTGTGGTGAAGTTCTAACCGCATTGCGGGCATAACAAAAAGCCGGGGAAATCCCCGGCTTTTTATTTGATCGGGTCAAAGCCCAAGCTCATCCCACATGGCATCGACCTTGCGCCGGGTTGCCTCATCCATTGCAATTGGCCGCCCCCACTCACGCTGCGTTTCCCCCGGCCACTTGTTGGTGGCGTCCAGCCCCAGCTTGCCGCCGAGGCCGGAGACCGGGCTGGCGAAATCCAGGTAGTCGATCGGCGTGTTATCTACCAGCAGTGTGTCACGTACCGGGTCGACGCGGGTGGTGATTGCCCAGACTACTTCCTTCCAGTCGCGGATGGCAATGTCGTCATCCACCACGATGATGAATTTGGTGTACATGAACTGGCGCAGGAAGCTCCAGACACCGAACATTATGCGTTTGGCATGCCCGGCATACTGCTTCCTGATGCTAACCACCGCCATGCGATAGGAACAGCCTTCCGGCGGCAGGTAGAAGTCCGTAATTTCCGGAAACTGCTTTTGCAGCAGCGGCACGAACACTTCGTTCAACGCCACACCCAGCATCGCCGGTTCGTCCGGCGGCTTACCGGTATACGTTGAGTGATAGATCGGGTCGCGACGCATGGTGATGCGCTCGATGGTGAACACCGGGAACGTTTCCTGCTCGTTGTAATAGCCGGTGTGGTCGCCGTACGGTCCTTCCAGCGCGGTTTCACCGGGATAGAGTGCGCCTTCCAGCACGATCTCGGCGGAAGCAGGCACCTGCAGGTCGCTGCCCATGCATTTCACCAGTTCGGTCTTCGAGCCGCGCAGCAGTCCGGCGAACTGGTATTCGGATAATGAGTCCGGTACGGGTGTTACCGCGCCGAGTATGGTAGCCGGGTCGGCGCCGATCACCACGGCCAGCGGGAACGGCTGTCCCGGATTTTTTTCACAGTGGTCGCGGAAGTCCAGCGCGCCGCCGCGATGTGCCAGCCAGCGCATGATGACCTTGTTTGGTGCAATCACCTGCTGGCGGTAGATGCCGAGGTTCTGCCTTGTTTTGTTCGGTCCGCGCGTGACCACCAGCCCCCAGGTAATCAGCGGTGCGACATCTTCGGGCCAGCAATGCTGGATCGGCAACCTGCCCAGATCCACGTCTGCACCTTCCCATACCACTTCCTGGCATGGTGCATTCGATACCACTTTGGGCGACATGGTGAGTACCTGCTTCAGCACCGGCCACTTGTCCCAGGCGTCTTTCAGGCCCTTGGGCGGTTCCGGTTCCTTCAGGTAGGCGAGCAGTGTGCCCACTTCACGCAATGCCTGGATGTTCTCTTCGCCCATGCCCAGGGCAACGCGGCGCGGCGTGCCGAACAGGTTGGCGAGCACAGGTACTTTATGACCAGAAGGGTTTTCGAATAGTACGGCCGGGCCTTGCTTGCGCAACACCCGGTCGCAGATTTCCGTCATTTCCAGATGTGGCGAAACCGGTGCAGCGACGCGTTTGAGTTCGCCCATTTTTTCCAGTTGTGCGATGAAGTCGCGCAGGTCATGGTACTTCATTGATAGAACCTCCCCCTTTCTTCGCCCTCGGGCCGGGTCTTGAACCGCTTGTGCAGCCAGAAATACTGTTCCGGAATTTCACGCACGCGCTGCTCGATGAATTCGTTGACCCGGCGCGTATCGACTTCCAGGTCGTCGGTCGGGTAATTGTCCCATGCGGGGTAGAAACGGATTTCATAACCTGCAGCGTGCGGCAGCATGCGCGTGATGCAGGGCAGCACTTGGGCGCCGGCAGTTTTTGCAAGGCGCGGCACGGTGGTAAGGGTGGCCGCCGGCACGCCGAAGAACGGGATGAACAGAGCGTCCCTGGCGGTCAGGTCCTGGTCCGGCAGGTAATAAAACGGTAAACGTTCGCGCATCGCCTTGATGATCGGGCGCAGGCCTTGTTGCCGCGAATACAGTTGCGACTGGCCGAAACGCAAGCGACCGCGCAGCAACTGGTCGTGGAATACACGATTCTTCTGGTTGGAATACATGCTGACCAGGCTGCCGTGTTGCGTCAGCCAGGACCAGCCTACATCCAGTGCCACGAAATGCGGCACCAGCAGAATCACAGGTCCCTGGGCTACAGCGTTCTGGTAATGCTCCAGCCCGACTACCTGTACCAGTTTTTCGATGCGTGATGCACTGCTCCACCACAGAATGCCGCGTTCGATAAAGCTGCGGCCGAAGGCCTGGAAGTTACGGCGCACCAGGCTGTCCCGCTCATGCTCCGACAGTTCGGGGAAGCACAGGTGGAGATTAATATGGGCCACCTCGCGCCGTTCGCGGCCGAAGCGATAGAGCAGGATGCCGAGGCCATTTCCCAGCCGGGCCAGCACTGGCAATGGCAGGCCATGCAGTAGCCACATGATGAAAAAGACCAGGCGCGTCATGGCGTATTTTGCTCCATGGTCGGCGCGGAGGGAGGTTCGGCGCCGCGCGGCACCTTGTAGCGGTTATAGCTCCACAGGTACTGCGCCGGGCAGGCACGCACGGTTTCTTCGAGGGCAGCATTGATCTGCCGGGCAATGCCCTGGTCAGGGGCAAACTGCAGCGGCTGGATGTGGATGACATAGCCCCCGCCATTAGGCAGGCGTTCGGCGTAAGCCATCAGCACCGCCGCATCGCAGGATTCCACCAACCGCCCCACCAGGGTCATGGTGTAGGCCGGGCGCCCGAAAAAATCCGCCCACTCGCCCTCGCCCGTACCCGGCACCTGGTCCGGCAACAGGCCTATGGCCTCGCCGCGCTTCAATGCCTTGTACAAGGCGCGTACGCCGCTGACATCAGTGCGTGCCAGGTGGAGCTGGCCGCGTTCGCGCCCGCTGCGCATGACCTTTTCCAGCCATGCCAGCTTGGGCGGGCGATACAGCACGGTAATCGGTATGCGCTGGGCTGCATACAGCGCCGAGATATCGAAACAGCCCAGATGTGGTGTGAGGAAGATGAAGCCCTTGCCACGCGCAACAGCCGCCTCGACATGTTCCCAGCCGTGGCAGGTGTGCACGCTGGCCGTCACTTCCTGCAGCGGCCGCCGCCACACCCAGGGCAGTTCAAGCACCCCCTTGCCGGTCTCTGCGATACAGGCTTGTAATGTGTTCTGCACATCGGGCACAAAGCCGTTCCGGGATGCCTGCTCAAGGTTTTCGCGCAATCGCATCGCGTAGCGATCGGACAGGCGATAGATCGCCCGGCCCAGCAAGGCGCCGAGACGATGCAGAACGCGCAGCGGCAGCAGCGCAATCAGATCGAACAGCCAGACAACCAAGGAAGAACCCATAGCTACCAATGAAGAGGTTTTTGTTATAATGCGCGCCCTTTGAGCAAATTAACCGACTATTACGCGGGGTGCCATGAGCGAATTTTTGTTTACTTCGGAATCCGTTTCCGAAGGCCATCCGGACAAGGTTGCGGACCAGATTTCCGATGCCATTGTCGACGCCATTCTAGCGCAGGACGCACATTCGCGCATCGCTGCCGAGACGTTGTGCAATACCGGCCTGGTCGTGCTGGCCGGTGAAATTACCACTTCTGCCAACGTCGACTACATTAATGTGGCGCGCGAAACCATCAAGCGCATCGGCTACGACAACACCGAATACGGTATCGACTACAAGGGCTGTGCCGTACTGGTTGCCTACGACAAGCAGAGCCCGGACATCGCACAGGGCGTGAACAAGGCCTACGACGACGACCTCGGTCAGGGCGCTGGCGACCAGGGCATGATGTTCGGCTATGCCTGCAACGAGACCGATACGCTGATGCCATTGCCGATTTACCTGGCGCACCGCCTGGTCGAGCGCCAGTCGCAACTGCGCCACGACGGCCGCCTGCCCTGGCTGCGTCCCGATGCCAAGTCGCAGGTCACCATCAGGTATGTCGACGGCAAACCGGATTCCATCGATACCGTATTGCTGTCTACCCAGCATGCACCGGAGATGACCCTGGAGCAGGTGCGCGAAGCGACGATCGAGGAAATCATCAAGCCGGTATTACCGAAAGAACTGATCAAGGGTGAGATCAAATTCCTGGTCAACCCGACCGGACGTTTTGTCGTCGGTGGGCCGCAGGGCGACTGCGGCCTGACCGGACGCAAGATCATCGTCGATACATATGGCGGCGCGGCCCCGCACGGCGGCGGCGCGTTCTCCGGCAAGGATCCGTCCAAGGTCGACCGTTCCGCTGCCTATGCCGGGCGCTATGTGGCGAAGAACCTGGTAGCCGCGGGCTTGGCCGAAAAATGCCAGGTGCAAATAAGCTATGCCATCGGCGTGGCAGAGCCCACCAGCATCATGGTCACGACTTTCGGTACAGGCAAGATCGACGATGAAAAAATCACTGCCCTGGTGAGAAAGCACTTCGACCTGCGTCCGAAGGGCATTGTGCAAATGCTCGACCTGCTGCGGCCGATCTACCAGAACACCGCAGCCTATGGCCACTTCGGCCGCGAAGAACCCGGGTTTACCTGGGAGAATACAGACAAGGCAGCAGCCCTGCGGGCTGACGCTGGCCTGTAAGGCCACGCCGCAGGCGCTTGTCTTTGTTTCGGCGCAGACAAGAATGTGGTTACATTCTTGCGGTGGAGACTAACCTTCAGGTTATGTCGAAACCACTAACTTGCGCAGCAAGTTAAGGTGCATAGCACCGACCGTAGCCAAAATACGGACAAGACATTCACGCTGAACGTGGACGCCGGACTGTAATTCAGTATTACCCAC
>Ga0315556_1000757_pt1 | contig 20206 bp, 18 predicted proteins | sample SalMarSW160310MG_FD_202112 | JGI IMG/M metagenome (GOLD analysis project Ga0315556, IMG submission 202112) | Salt marsh sediment microbial communities from the Plum Island Ecosystem LTER, Massachusetts, United States - Salt Marsh Sediment SW1603-10 ...
TTTAAAGCTTATGATATCAGGGGAAAGGTGCCATCTGACGTGAACGTTGATCTTGCATATAAAATTGGCCGCACTTATGCGCATTATATAAATGCAAAAAAAGTAGTTATCGGGTACGATGTCAGAAAATCTTCCATTGAGCTTTCAAAAGCTTTGGCGCAGGGACTTACGGAAAGCGGTGCCGATGTAGTGAATATAGGCCTTTGCGGTACAGAAATGATTTACTTCTCTACACCTTATCTGGAAGCAGACGGTGGAATTATGATTACTGCAAGCCACAATCCGCCGGAATATAACGGAATGAAATTTGTCAGGCAGGGTTCCGTTCCGGTTGGGTATAATTCAGGATTAAGTGATATCGAAAAAATGATTCTTAATGATGATCTTGGAAAAAAAAGCAAAGAGCCAGGTAAGGTCTCGAGCGTTAATGTAATGAATGCGTTTATTGAAAATCTTAAAAAGTTTTATGATGCAGAAAAAATTAACCCGCTAAAAGTTTTAGTTAACGCAGGTAACGGTTGTGCAGGACTGGCTCTGGATAATTTGGAAAAAAATCTCCCGATAAAAATGATTAAAATTCTGAATGAACCCGATTCAGAATTCCCGAACGGTGTACCGAATCCTTTGTTGCCGGATAACAGGCAAATGTCAATTAATGCAGTGATAGAAAACAAAGCTGATCTCGGTGTGGCCTGGGATGGCGATTATGATCGTTGTTTCTTTTTTGATGAGAAGGGAAATTTTATTGAAGGTTATTACATAGTTGGATTGCTTGCAAAATCAATCTTGAAAAAACATCCCGGTGAAAATATTGTGCATGATCCTCGTCTTGTCTGGAACACAATTGAAATAGTTGAGCAAGCAGACGGAAAAGCTGTTCAGTCAGTCAGTGGCCACGCGTATATTAAACAAAAAATGCGCGAAGTTAATGGAATATATGGCGGCGAAATGTCGGCTCATCACTATTTCAGGGATAATTCATATTCTGACAGCGGAATGATTCCATTTTTGTTAATTCTTCAGCTGATGTCGGAAGAAAACAAAAAACTTTCTGAACTTGTTGAAGCAATGATTGAAAAATATCCATGTTCAGGGGAAATAAATTCCATAATAAATAATCCAAAAGAAAAACTTGAAGAGATTGATAAAAAATATTCCGGTGGTAAAAGAGATTATTCTGACGGACTTAGCGTTGAGTATGAAAATTGGAGATTCAATTTAAGAATTTCAAATACCGAACCGATTATTAGATTAAATGTTGAAAGTCGAGGCGATATAAAATTAATGAAAGAAAAAACGGAAGAATTGCTGAAAGCTATCAGAGGATAATTAAAAAGGTGAGTCTCAAATAAAAATGAGACTCACCATAAAATTATTTATTGGAAGTTGTTACCTCAACTTTGAATGGAACTTTTAATTTTTCCCACACAAGTTTTATCAATGCCGAATTATTATTTCCGGCTTTCTGGACATTCATATCGCTGAATGTATATTCCATCCATTCCTGCCAGTAATTTATTTTAACAGGTTTTACTTTTATTCTTATAGCATCCTGAGCTTCATTATAAGTAAAAGCCCCCCACTGATCCGCTACTTTATTAAAAATTAATGTCCATTCATTTGGAGATGGGATTGCAAAAAAACCGTAAGATCCGGCTTTAAGTTTTTTGCCTTCAATCATTACATCTTTACTGAAAGTAATTTTTGTCGCTTCATTTGCACCTGCCCGCCACACTTTATTATAAGGGACCAAACCTCCCCAAATTTTTCTTCCTTTTACTCCGGGACGGCTGTAACTGATTGTTACATCTGTAAAACCAATCGTTTGTGTAACTGAGGCTTTAGGACTAATTCTAACCTGAGGTTTTTTATCCTTCCCGTTTTGTGCATTAGATAAAGAAATTAGTAATAAACTAAAGCAGATTATCCACACAAATAAGTTTATTTTTAAGGCTCTTGATAACATCTGAAACTCCTGTTGTTTTTATCCAATATTAAATTCGGATCTGGCTACGAGGCTTAATTTAATAAAACAAAATAATAATACAAATAGTGTAAAATAAGTTTTTAAGAAATCTCGAAAAGGAACAGAAATAACAGGGTTTTGTATACCAGTAAGGATTTCATTTACATTATTGCAGAGCAGTTGAATTAAAAGTATTTTTATAAAGAATAAATAGGAATTTTATGAGACTTTTATTTTCACTTCTATTGATAAGCAGCGTGGCTTTTGGTCAATCAGTTGTTACTCAAAAAGACAAAAATTTTGCAAATCATATAAAACGGGTTTGGGCAAAAGTAAATAAATCAAATTATCAAAATCTTTTTGCAGAGCTAACAAAAGAATGTGATGAATATTTAAAGAAAAATCCTGATACAGTTATAAAACCGGGAATACTTGGTTATGTTTTTGAAATGAAGGCTACAATCGGGAAAAATTCTGATGAGGTAACACAAGCTGCTGAAAAACTTTTAAAGTATGATAATTCTGTAAAAACCAATATACGTGTTGCCCAGGTATTAATAGAAAAGAAAATTGATGACAAAAAAGGAATTGAGGTGCTTCAAAAAATATTGCCGTCTTTAAAACACGGGCAGCAATTTTACGATGCACACTTATTACTGGCTGCAGGAGAAATGCATCTGAAAAATTATGAGGGTGCAATGCAATCTCTCAATGAAGCTATCAAATCTGATTCCTCAAGAATTGACGGGTATAAAGGATTACTTGATGTGATGAAAAAATCCGGTAATACACAAAATATGGTTAAAGTTGAAAAAGAAATTAAAAAACTGGATATAGACCCTAATATTAATGTTGATATTTCCTCTCTTTCATTATTTGATATAAATAAGAAGGAAATAAAATTCAGCAATTTTAAAGGATCTGTTGTGGTGATGGTTTTCTTCAGGTTTGATTGTCCGTATTGTAAAAAAGATATGCCAGTATTAAAAAAACTGATAAAAAAACATCCGGATGTAAAATTTGTTTTTATTAATCTAAATGAAACTGTCTCAGAAATTAATAACAGGTTTCTTCCAATGAAGGAATTTTCTTTTCTAAGGGATCAGACTATAATTCAGTTTACCAACATTTTTGATAAAATTCTCGATATAACGATAACACCACAAACTTTGATCGTTGATAAAAATTTGATAGTAAAATATAACTACAGAGGGTATCAGGAAAATTTTGAACAGAAATTTGAAGATAATCTTCAGGCACTAAGATAAAATTTTATAAGAACTTTTTTAGAACATCAACTGTTTTGTCAATTTCTTCCTTCGAATTATAAAAGTGTGGCGACATTCTAACCATACCTTCACGAACAGAACAGTTTACATTGTTATTTGCGAGGTGCTCAAATATTTTTTGTGAGTCATCATGTTTAAAAGTGACAATCCCCGAAAGATTTTCTTTCGCACAACCGTCCAGCAGAGGAATCAGGCCGATGTTTTTCAGTGAACCTGAAAGATAAGATGCGTTAGCAATTACCTGGTTCTCAATTTCATCCCAGCCAAAATTCAAGAATAGATCGAGGGAGCCACGAAATGCGAATGCACCAATGTGTGAAATTGTGCCATTCTGATATCTTGCCGCAGTTTTTAGTGGCGTAAGCTCATAGTGCAGTAAATTCCAGGCGTCTTCAACTGAAAGCCACCCAACATATCGCACATCCAGTTTATTCTGCAAATTTTCAGTAAGATAAATAAAAGCGAATCCCTGCAGACCAAGTAACCACTTTTGCGAACCGGAGGAAAGAAAATCAATTTTACATTTTTTTACATCAAGTCTTAATGCGCCCAGTCCCTGTATGGCATCAACAGAAAATATGATTCCATTTTCACTGCAATATTTACCAATTTTTTCAAGATCTACTTTATAACCGGTTAAGAATTGTACAAAACTAATGGACACCAGTCGCGTTCTCGGTTTAATATTCTCAATAATATCTTCCGCAGAAACAATACCCTTGCGCGATTTTACCATATCGATTTCAACGCCATCTTTGCGGAGATTAAAAAACGGGTAAACATTAGCCGGAAATTCCAGATCATTTAATAATATTCTGTCACCCATTTTCCATTTTATGCCTGAGGCAAGAATGTTGATTCCGTTTGTTGTGTTATCTGTATAAGCTATTCTTTCTGCCGGGCAGTTTAACATTGTACCCAGATCGTCCTTTGTCGATTTAACAAATTCACTTACTTTTGGAAAATTATCAACCCACTTAAAACTTCTTTCTTCCGTGTATTGATTAATCTTTTCTGTTACTGTGGTTGGTAACGGGGAGGTTGCAGCGTGATTAAAGTAAATTAAATCTGTCTCTGTATGTGGAAAGAAACTTCTGGCTTTTTTAAGATCCATATAACGTGCCTGTAAATCGTTAAGAAAAATTAACCTATCAACATAAAATAATAAAAAAATCATTACGGCATTGCGACCTTATGTCTATTTTATGAATAGGCTCTTTTGATATTCATGAGTTTAATAGTTAGATTTTAATTAGTTAATTCGGGGGAAATTTGGTTAAACAAGCCCATTATAGCTTAATAAAAGGCGGGGTACTGAATGAAAACTGTTAAAGCTTCAAAACACAAAGAACTAAAGAAGAAGGACTTAAGATGGATATGCAATCCAAATACATTTGATTTTCAAACAACAGACGAAATTGAACCTATTGAAGGAATTTTGGGCCAAGAAAGAGCATTGCAGGCACTCAGAATTGGAGTAGAGTTAAGAAGCCCGGGTTACAATATTTATATAGCAGGTCTTTCAGGAACAGGAAAAGCAACTACAGTAAAAAAAATTCTGGAGAAGGTTGGTTCAAAATGTCCGTTGTTATATGATTATGCCTACGTAAATAATTTCAAAGATCCGGACAGACCTATGCTTTTGATTTTTATGAAAGGGAAGGCAAAAGTATTTAAGCAGGATCTTTACTCCTCAATTGAAATTCTTAGACAGAAAATTCCCCAAGTTCTTGATAATCAGCACTATGTTAATCAGAAGAATAAGCTTATAAAACAGTACACCGAAAAAGAACAAAAACTGATGAGCACCTTCCAGGAAAAGCTTAAAAAAGAAAATTTTCAGCTTGGACAAATTAAGCAAGGTGAGACGGCAAGACCGGATATTATGCCGATTATTGATGATAAACCTGTGCCGGTTTATCAGCTTGAAGAACTTATTCAAAAAGGAAAAATTTCAGAAGACGAGGCGAAAGAAATAATTAATAAATACAATGAACATCAGCACGAGTTACAGTCTCTTTATAAAAAGGGAATTACAATCAGTCAGGAATTTCAGGAAAAATTACTTGATCTTGAAAAAAAATCTGCAAGTGAGGTTGTAAAGGGAATTATTGAAAACCTGAAAGAAAAATATACAGATAAAAAGATCAATAATTACCTGGAGCAAGTTGAAGAAAGTGTGCTTGATAATTTACAAGCTTTTAAAGGGTCAAAACCGCAGGGCGAAACAAGTCCGGAAGGTTTTATGATAGATTATTTCAAAGAGTACGAAGTAAATGTTATTCTCGATAATTCAGAATCGAATTACTGCCCGGTAATTATTGAAACCTCACCTACCTATGTTAATTTATTTGGAACAATTGAAAAACTTAATGACGGAAGAGGTGGCTGGTACAGCGACTTTACAAAAATAAAAGCCGGCTCTATTTTACGTGCAAACGGTGGTTACCTTGTCCTTAATGTAAATCATCTTTTTGAAGAACCGGGTGCGTGGAAAATATTAAAAAGAGTTTTGAGTTACGGGAAACTTGAAATTCAGGATATGCAGAATGTATTTCAGTTAACGACATCAATTTTACAACCGGAGCCAATTGAAGTTGACACAAAGATAATTCTGGTCGGTAGTAATTCAGTTTATTCAGTCCTCTCAGATTATGAAGATGATTTTAAGAAAATGTTTAAGATTAAAGCAGATTTTGATTATGAGATAAAAAGGACTGATGATGTATTAATAGAATATGCACGTGTTGTTAAAAAAATGATTAAAGAAGAAGGGCTGTTAAAATTTGACAAAACTGCTATTGCACAATTGATAGAAATTGGCGCGCGCTATGCCGGACAAAAAAACAAGCTTACTACACGATTTTCAGTAATTGGTGACCTTGCACGAGAGGCAAATTTCTGGGCAAAAGAGGATGCGGTTAATGAAGTAACGGCCACACATGTCATAAAAGCCTATTATTCATCCAGGGTAAGACACGGAATGATGGAATCGAAAGTAAATGATATGATAGAAGAAAATATGATAATGATATCTACCGAGGGCGAAAGAGTAGGGCAGATTAATGGGCTGGCTGTTTATGGAAATGACTATTATTCCTTTGGCAGACCAACCAGAATTACCGCGACTATTTCTCTAGGAAGTGGAAACATATTAAATGTTGAACGAGAAGCCGGAATGAGTGGAAAAACCTACAATAAAGGTGTGTTAATTATTACCGGTTACTTTAAAGAAACATTTGGAAAAGAACATCCTCTTGCTTTTAACGCTAACCTGGTTTTTGAACAATCATATGGCGGGATAGACGGGGACAGTGCATCCTGTGCAGAAATATTTGCGCTTCTCTCAACTCTTGCTGAAATTCCGATAAACCAATCAATTGCGGTTACAGGTTCGCTAAATCAGAAAGGCGACGTTCAACCAATAGGAGGGGTGAATGAAAAGATTGAAGGATTCTTTGATGTCTGTAAATCCAGAAAGCTAACTGGTAAACAGGGTGCAATTATTCCCATTCAAAATGTGAATGACCTTATGCTCAGGGATGAAGTTGTTGAGGCTGTTAAGAATAAAAAATTTCATATCTGGGCGATTGAAAGAGTTGAAGAGGGAATTGAAATTCTGACCGGTGTAAAAGCAGGTGTACTTAAGGGTAAAAATTATGAACCGGGAACTGTGTTCGGATTAGTTGAGAAAAAAATCAAAGAGCTGTTTGCAAAATCGAAACCTAAACCCGCCCAAGCAGCAAAGGCAAAAAAGACAATTAAAAGAAAAACACCATTGAAGAAGAAAAAATGAATAATCAGTTAATTGAAAATTATGCAAAGACGAAAATTCTGTGTACTCTTGGTCCGGCAACAAATAAGGCGGAAATAATTGAAAAATTAATTGTTACAGGGGCAGACGGTGTACGACTCAATTTTTCCCACGGGAGTTACGACTCTTTCAAACATCTTTTTACAGAGCTTGATAAAGCCTGCTTGGATGAACATACACCGCTCTCAATTTTAATTGATCTTCAGGGTCCAAAAATCAGGGTAGGCGAACTCTCTGAACCCGAAATAGAAATTTACCATGGTGATAAAATTGAAATTACTACAGAAGATGTAAAAGGCACGAAGGAATTAATTTCAACTTCTTACAAATCCCTGCCCGATGATGCACTGGTGGGAGACAGGCTTTTAATTGATGACGGACTTCTGCGTTTGCGAATAATAGAAATAAAAAAGAAATCTGTTGTTTGTATTATAGAAAACGGCGGAACCCTAAGGCCCAAAAAAGGGATGAATCTTCCCGGGATGCGGCTTTCGACCGATTCTGTAACTGAAAAAGATTATGAGAATCTTGAATTCGCTCTTGATTACAGGGTGGATTATGTAGCACTTTCTTTTGTAAGAAGTGCGGGCGATATCTCACTCCTGCGCGAATGGATGAAGCGAAAAAATAAAGTCCACCCAATAATTGCAAAAATAGAAAAGAAAGAGGCGTGGGATAATTTTGATGAAATACTGGAACTTGCTGACGGGATTATGGTAGCAAGGGGAGACCTCGGCGTTGAACTGCCGCCGCAGGAGGTCCCGATAATTCAAAAAGAAATTATCAAAAAGTGTAACCGGAAAGGCAAACTTGTAATTACCGCGACGCAGATGCTTGAATCAATGATACATAATCCAATACCTACACGCGCCGAGGCATCCGATGTTGCTAATGCTGTACTTGACGGAACCGATGTGGTTATGCTTAGCGGAGAGACAGCGATAGGAAAGTTTCCAATTCAAACGGTTCAGATTATGAATGACATTATCGAAAACACTGATCCGTATTTTAAACCTATTAAGGAAGAAGAATTTGAAATACCCGAATCAATAGAAGAAAATCTTTTTGATTCAGTTGGCAGGGGAATAGTCTCAATGAGCAGACAAATAAATGCCGCGGCAATAGTGGTCTTTACATTCCAGGGGAGAACAGCAATTAATCTTTCCAAGTACCGGCCTAAATCCAAAATTATTGCAATCTCGAATAGTTTTGATACTATGAACAAACTTTGCCTTTACTGGGGTATTACATCAATGTTTTTCCCGGATATAGACAAAGAACATCTTGCAATTGATAAGGTCAAAGGAATGTTACTAAAAGCAGGTATTGTTAAGGAAGGAGATGTTGTCATTTTTGCAGCAGGTGCTCCATATTCAGAAAAAAGCAGGGCTAACTGGCTCAGGTTCGAAGTAATATAAATTTTTGCCTTTAAGAATTAACAATTTCATTTTACTATACTAGTAATATTCCACTCAGAATTGTTGTATATGAAAGATGATATTACCAACAGAAAATATGAAATTAGCAAAATGGTGGGAGCCTGCTGAAAAAGGTAAATTACTTTGCACACTTTGTCCACGCTATTGCAAAATTGGTGATGGTCAGCCGGGGTTTTGTTATATAAGGCAGAATCACGGTGGCAAACTATATACAACAGGTTATGGTCATCCAACAGGATTTGCAATTGACCCGATAGAAAAAAAACCACTAAATCACTTTCTTCCCGGTACACAGGTATTAAGTTTTGGGACTGCCGGATGCAATCTTGGCTGCAGATTTTGTCAGAACTGGTCAATCAGTAAAGCAAAGCTTGATGAACTCAATTCGACAGAAGCATCACCAGAGTATGTTGTTCAGCTTGCAAAAAAGAATCGCATACCTTCTATAGCATTTACTTATAATGACCCAACAATTTTTGGCGAATATGTAATTGATATTTCTAAAATTGCACAGGAAGAAAATATTAAATCCGTGATGGTTACAGCCGGGTATATTGACAAAGAAGCAAGGAAGGAAGTTTATAAATATATTGATGCGGCTAATGTTGATTTGAAAGGATTTACGGAAAAATTTTATTTCAAACAAACTTTTTCTTCTTTGGAAGATGTACTGGATACACTAATCTGGTTGAAAAATGAAACGGATGTCTGGATTGAAATTACAACATTACTTATTCCCGGCGAAAATGATTCTTCAGAAGAGATAAAAAATGAATGCGGTTGGATATTGGAAAACATTGGCGATTCCGTTCCTTTCCATTTTACAGCATTTCATCCCGACTTTAAAATGTTAAACAAAGAAAGTACTTCGGCGAAAACACTGGAGCGGGCAAGAAAAATTGCACAGTCTGCTGGAATTAAATATTGTTATGTTGGGAATGTACATAATACTGAAGGAAAAACAACTTATTGCCCCGGTTGTAATGAAACACTCATAAAACGTGACTGGCATGAAGTTTATTTCAATAATGTAAACAAAGGTAAATGCCCTAAATGTGGCTATAAAATAGCGGGAGTTTTTTGATTAAAATCTTCTTTGGATTTAAAAAATATTTATTACCTTTGTATTAACAAGCCCGGCAGGCCTCTCATAGAAGCCCAAATCGCTGGGTTTTTTAGTTTTAAAAATGAAAATTAGATATACCAAAAAAGCGCTGTCTTTCGGAGAGCAACTTGAACAACTTAAATCACGAGGATTGGTGGTTGAAGATGAAAAGCGTGCAATTCATTACTTAACTCATATCAATTATTATCGATTAAGCGCATATTTGTATCCCTTCTTAGAGGATAAGAATAAGCATATATTTAAGGCAAACACGACTTTCAATATAATATTAGATATCTATAATTTCGATCGGGAATTACGGTTACTTTTATTGGATGCTATAGAACGGATAGAAATTTCATTTAGAACTAATATAATATATATCCTTTCACATAAACACGGTCCTTTCTGGATATGTAATAAAGAAATTTTCTATAATGAGAAACAATACTTTAGAGATTTTCAACGACTTAAGAACGAGATTAGTAGGTCAGATGAAAAATTTTTAAAGCATTACTTTGCAAAATATTCTGAGGTAATACCTCCGGCATGGATTTCCTTAGTGACAGCATCTCTTGGATTACTATCTTTATTTTATAAAAACCTTAAGTCTACTAGGGATCTTAAAGAAATTTCTAATAAATATGGACATACTTATAAAGTATTTAGATCATGGTTTCATTCGTTGACTTATCTAAGAAATTTATGTGCACATCATTCACGTATTTGGAATCGTGAACTTGCAATTCAGCCATTGAAACCCAAATCATATAGTTGCATATGGTTAAATGATTCTGATAGAATAAGTAATGATAGGATATTCATTATGATAGCCATAATTATCTACTTTCTTAGTATAATTAGTCCGACAAGTCATTTTAAGAAAAAATTGGTCAAACTTTTTGAGAAATATCCAATGATTGATCTAGCGCCTATGGGGTTTCCCAGGAATTGGAGGGAAGAACAATTATTTAAGATTTAATAACCTCAACCTTAATCCCTCACCTTCACAAAAGTGATGCAAATCTTTATAACTTTCCCGATTTATCCTTAATTTAATTCTATAGTTTTTTGCTAATTTAAAAATTAATAGAGCTACTTTGAAGAAGATAACAGTTATTGTGATTTCATTATTTATTGGACTCATTACTGTCATCTATTTAAATGAACTGTTAAAAGGGATCATTGCCGGGATTTTAACCGGAGGAGAGGTAAACTATTTTTTCAAAGGAATTTTACTAACTGCTGCAATTCCTTTTACTAAAGGTACCGGTATTTCGACTTATTCATTTTTGTTTTCAGTTCCTCTCTTTATGTCTGTAATTTTTATTGAATTCAGTTCAATAATTTTGAAGAAAAACAATAACCTGAATTTGAGGCATGGTATAGTAATTATTCAATTAGTAAATATTGGATACATTGTTTTGAATATTATTGTAGGAATTATTTCAGTAGTATTTAAAGGCCTGTTCACAAGTAACTGGGCAAGGTTTCTCGAATATGCTGATATCCCTTACAGCAAGCAGCTTATTATTATGCTGCTGATACTTATACTTTTATTCGCTTATATCAATTATTCCACAAACAGGTTAAAAAAATATATTACTTTAGTTAAAGAAAAATAATCTTTTTGAATCGAATCAACGGAGTACAAAATGGGTATGCTTGATAACAAAATAGTTTTCATTACAGGGGCCACAGCCGGAATAGGGGAGGCGTGTGCGAAAGATTTTGCCCGTGAGGGGGCAAATTTAATTCTTTGCGCCAGAAGAATTGAAAGTCTTAAGAACCTTGCTGAATCAATTATAAAAGATTATGGTGTTAAGGTTCATTACTTTAAACTTGATGTAAGAGAAAGAGAAAGTGTGAATAAAATTATTGCTTCACTTCCGAACGAGTGGAAAAATATTGACATACTCGTTAATAATGCCGGATTGGCAAAAGGTTTCAGCAAACTTGATGACGGTGATTTGGAATCTTGGGAACAGATGATAGATACTAATGTGAAGGGCCTGCTCTACATAACCCGCGGAATTTTGCCATTAATGGCTGCAAGAAAACAGGGACACGTAATTAATATTGGGTCGGTGGCCGGTCATGAAGTTTACCCTAACGGCAACGTCTACTGCGCGACCAAATTTGCGGTTGACGCTTTAAGCAAAGGGATAAGGCTGGATATGCTGGATAAAAAAATAAAAGTTACTACAATATCTCCGGGACTTGTTGAAACAGAATTTGCTGAAGTAAGATTTTCAGGAGATAAAGAAAGGGCTAAACAGGTCTACAAGGGCTTCAAACCTCTTGTTGCTGCAGATATTTCTAATCTTGTTTTATTTGCCGCAACAAGGCCCCAGCACGTTAATATAAACGAAATTGTGGTCACGCCCACTGCGCAGGGGTCATCAACATTGGTGTTAAGAGAAGAATAAAAAAGAAGACGACCTAATTTTAATTATTAAATCCTAAGCAAATTTTATTATTTATTTAGGATTTATCATTTGGAGCTTAGGGTTAAATATTGTTAAGAATGTTGGACAATGACCGAGTTATATTCTTCCTGTCAAATTTCTTAACTTTTTCTAAATCCGTCTTTAGCTGATCTGATTTTTCAAAAAATTCTTTCCCGCTTTGGTCATAATTAAAAATCATTCCGGCATTTGTTTTACTTAAAATATTTTTCACTTCCTCGTTATCATCGCCAAATGCAATTATCGGTTTCCCTGTTCTGAGGTACTCAAATAATTTGCCGGGAACGTGTCGTTTTTCAGTTGCGCAGACAAGCAGGTAATCAGCATTAATTAATTCCTTAAGCAATTGATCGTATGGAAGAAATCCTAAAAATTCTGTGTATGCTGTAAGGCAGTTCTTCCCGATTTCATCTTTGATCCCGGGACTTACAGTGCCTGTGAACTTTATTCTTAGTTTTCTTCCGCTGTCAATTTCATCTTTTAATTGCACCCAAAACTTTTTGGGATTCTGAAAATCAAAAATATTTCCAGAGTGAACAAGTGTCTTTATTTCTGATTGTTCCTTTGTCTCAATATTTATAAAATCTTCTTCGTTATAACCCCAGTAAAGAACATTGGACTCATTCCGGATAAAATCATATTTCTCAATGTAATCTTCCATCATCGTTTTTGTTACAAATACTACTGAAGAAGCATTTTTTACCACAGACTTTTCAAGATGATTATCAACCGCAAGTGTTGCGGCACTTCTTTTAAAATCGCGGTAATACGCAATATCAACCCAGGGATCAATAAAAACGGGGATGTGCGGAATTTTATTTTTCTTACTTAAATTCATTCCCACAAGATGTGAAGTATGCGGAGGACCGATAGAAACTATTGCATCAAATTTTTCTTTTTTCAACAATTTATTTGCAGCCGGAACAGCTGAAAAGAACCATCCTATTCTTGCATCCGGAACAAACAAATTCATGCGGAGCCATATTGATATCTTATGTGTCAGGCTTGCGTTATCCCTGGAAATTGTTTCCGAAGCAACCAACTGATCATTTTGGCCTTTGCCTGTAAATTTTCTGTAGATATTAAAAGGTTCAAAAGATTTGGTTTTTATCACATCAAGTGCCGGATCAATTTCTGCTAACAGGCTTTCATCTTTTTGAGAAAAAGTATCTTCATCAACTGTAAGTACGGAAGGCTGCCATCCGTACTCAGGCAAAAATTTTATTACCTTTAGCGGCCAGTGAAGCGATGCTTTGCCCGAAGGTGGCCAAAAATAAGTGATGAATAATACTTTTTTCATTAAATTTTTCTTGTCCCCACAAATCTTATAACAGATGCTTCTCCGGAATGAAATTTACTTTCAGAAAGTGAGACTAATTCTTTAACTGCTATTTCAGCATTTAGTTCATTAAATATATTTTTAATTTCATCCATATCATAAAGCATTTCAAGATTTTGCGGACCACCGGAAGTTCTTCCAAGTTGTTCTTTCGAATATCCTTCGAAAATTAATGTGCCTCCCGGTTTCAAAGATTTAACAGCTTTTTCAAAAAATGTTTTTCTTAGATACTTGTTTAAATGAAGAAAGATCATTCCTACAGCATCATAATAATTTAAGTGCGGCTCATATTCTGCCAGGTCTATAACAAGGTAACTTATTTTTGTCCCGGAATCGTGTGCGAACTGCACTGCTTTGTCTCTGGCAACAGCGCTGTAATCTACAGAATCCACAATCCAGCCATTTACTGCGGTATAGACTCCATTTCTTCCTTCCCCGTCACCCGGCATCAGAATTTTACCGGGCTTTATCTTATCGATTTGCTCTTTAAAAAACTTATTTGGTTCTTTGCCGTAAACTGAGTCAACCCCGGCGTATCTTTCATCCCAGAATTTTCCATTTATATTAGTCATATTTTTTACCTACTTTATAATTACGACACTTCAAAATAACAAAAATAGACTCAAAATAATTTGGTAATAAATCCATTCAATTAAAATGAAGATTCATTGTCACAATTAGAGCGCTCTTCGTATTTTAATTTAGTAGTTTAATTACAATATAGGAACATTATGTTAATAGATATTCAGACCGCCTCTCCTCCGTACAAGGTGCCGCAAGGCATTGCAAAAGAGGAACTGAAAAAAAGGATGGGTGAAATACCGGCAGTTTCAAGAATGATTGATATGGCCGCGCATTATTCCGGAATAGATTACAGGTATGTTGTGGTTCCAGATGCGGATCCTGATTCGGAAGATAAATTCTTCACGGACGGCAAATCATTTATGCGGCCGGATACTAATTCACGGATGGCGCTATATGAAAATTGGTCTAAGCAATTGACAAAAGAGGCAGTCGGGAAAATTCTTGCTGTAAATAATTTTGGTGGAAAAGACATTAAGAGATTGATCACAATTTCCTGCACTGGCTTTTTTGCTCCGGGCCTGGATTATTACCTTATAAATGAATTTGGAATTCCTGCCTCGGTAAAAAGAACAAATATAGGTTTTATGGGATGCGCCGCATCCTTAATCGGGGTTAATTCAGTTCTGGAAGCTATGAATTCCACTAATGGAAATAATCTAAATACTTTACTCGTTTCTGTGGAATTATGCAGCCTTCATCTGCAAACTGAGCCAAGCAGAGACAATATTCTGGCAAATACAGTTTTTGCAGATGGTTGCGGCGCGGCTCTATTTTCAAAAAGTGCAAAAGCTAAATTAATACCTGTCTGCACAGATTCAGTTTTGTTTGAAAATACAGCGGGAGCAATGGGATGGAAGATCGGGAATTTTGGATTTGAAATGATGCTGTCATCTGAAATACCGAAAATGATACTTGAAGCTGCAGCGCCAAAACTAATTGAAATACTAAAAGCTAAAAATCTTTCACCGGAAAAAATTAATTTCTGGGCGCTGCATCCGGGCGGCCGGGCAATTCTTGATGCACTTAAACAAGGACTTAATATAAATGAAGATAAAATGATTCCCTCCAGAAATGTATTAAGGGATTTTGGCAACATGTCTTCCGCGTCAATTCTTTTTGTTATTAAAGAAATTATCGACAACAATAAAGTGGGAAAAAATGATTATTGTTGCGCAGTAGCATTCGGGCCTGGATTAACCATGGAAGTGGCATTGTTTAAAGGAGCCTGATGTTTTTAAAAAGAAGTTATTCTCCGGAAATAATGGATGATTTTTCAATTCAGGATGAAAGAATTGATACTGCACTAAATGAACTCAAAAACGCAAACAGGTTTTTGGGAGGTATTTCAACAACACGCGCAGGGCTGAATCTTTTAATTAAATCAAACAGGAAAAACGGAGAACACAAACCCGGTGAAAATATTTCTATCCTTGATGTAGGTTCCGGCGCTTCGGATAATTTGTTATTTATTAAAAATAAATTGCCCTTTATAAAAATTAAAAGCCTCGATTTGAACAAGAGAGCCTGCAAATATTTAAGGAATTCTTCCGGACTTGATATTATTTGTGCCGATACTCTAAAAATTCCGGTGAAAAACAATAAATTTGATATTGTGCATTCATCCCTGTTTTTGCACCATTTCGATGAAGAAGAAATAAAGCAAATTCTGAAAAATTTCCTGGAAATATCAAAACTTGGAATCATAATTAATGATCTGCGGAGATCTGTTCTTGCACTTGCAGGAATTAATCTTATCGCATTTCTTTTTTCAAGAAGTGAAATGTTTAAGAATGACGGCCCGCTTTCCGTTAGAAGGGGATTTCTTAAAAAGGATTTGCTGGATATTCTAAAAAGACTCGGGATTAAAAATTTCACTTTAAAAAGAAAGTGGGCATTCCGCTGGATGCTGGTGGTTTATAAAAATGAATAATAAATACCGGGTTGCGGTAATTGGGGGAGGGCCGGCCGGCTCAACAACAGCTTTGCGCCTTGCGCGAAGGGGGGTTGAGGTCTGCCTTCTGGAAAAGACAGAATTTCCACGCGAAGTATTGTGCGGCGAATTTCTCTCCCGGGAAGTCAGTGATGCACTAAAGGACCTGGACTTATTTGAAAAATTTATCGCTTTAAAACCTAACAGGATAAATTCCTTCCGCTTTTCAAATGATGATTCAACTGAACTGAATGTCGATTTCAGCTTTGAATCATTCGCTTTAAAAAGATCCGTGTTCGATAATTTTTTACTTGAAGAAGCAAAACTTTCGGGTGTAGAAGTTTTGCAGCCGGCGGAAGTAAAGAACATCAGGAAAGAAGATGAAAAATTTGTTCTTGAAATAAAGGGAGGTGGGAATCCAATCTTCAGGATTAATTCTGATTTTGTAGTGGCTGCATACGGCAAAAGAAACGTTCTAGATAAACAGCTTGATAGAGGTTTCACATATCAAAAATCCGGTTTAAACGGAATAAAATTTCATATTGATGAAAAATTTATTCCCGGTTTTATTCGGGACAGAATTGAGATTTACTCATCCCGGGGTATTTATTGTGGTCTGAATGCAGTGAGCGAAAAGGAAATTACTTTGTGTTTCCTCGAAGACAGAAAAGATTTCCCGGGTTCACCGATAGATCATCTTTTAAGATTGTTCGATCAAAATAAAAAATTTGCGGATATATTTTCGAATGATTTTGAACCGGGAAACATTCAAATACAGGCCTACGGGACCGGGAATATATATTTCGGCAAAAGGGGACTTGTTAAAGACGGAATATTAATGGCTGGTGATGCTGCGGGTGTAATAGCCCCGCTTGCGGGGGACGGAATAGGTATGGCACTGCAGACGAGCAAACTTATCAGTGATATTTTTTACGACGAAAGACTTAACAGTTTTGATCACGGAAGAATTGCAAAAAAATATGAAGCTAAATGGAATGAAAATTTTAAGAAAAGACTTTTTACAGCGGGCGTTATTCAAAAATTAATTTTAAGCAGTTTTTTTAAAAATCAGGCAATTGGTTTTGCCAGGCATTTCCCGCCGGTTATGCCATATTTATTGAACAATACGCGTGGTTAATCCATTTTAAGTTTCATTATTGTTATTTATGTTTAAACTGTAATTAGAGAAGAATCGGTATGGAATTAAAATTAAAAAACATAGAGAAATTCGTTGTAATCGGCGATCGTGTGTTAATTAGGCCTGAAACAAGCAGTGATAAAACTGCCAGTGGCTTATACCTGCCTGTTGGAGTTTCTGAAAAAGAAAAAGTCCAGAGTGGTTATGTTATAAAAGCAGGACCGGGTTATCCTATTGCATCGCAGGGAGAAGATGAGCCGTGGAAGGAATCAAAAGAGCCAATAAAATTTATTCCTCTTCAGATTAAAGTGGGTGATCTTGCAATCTTTCTGCACAAAGAAGCTTATGAAATTGAGTTTGAGAAGGAAAAGTTCCTTATAGTTCCTCAAGTTGCCGTCCTTATGTGTATCAGGGATAATGATTTTGTGTTTTAATGATCTTCTCTTATTCCCACCAACTTAGAATCTTAAACCTGGATGATTTTAGATTCGTTTTTGCATTTTCAATAGCCTGAGTACTATAATAGAGTTTTGCATTTCCTGTAGCCTGCATATCGACACTTTGCCCAACAAAGATTGATGCTCCGAAAATTCCTGAATTTCCTGTGGTTTTGGTTGTTATGGTAGAATTGCCATAAGCAATTACTATCCCGTGAAATGTAAAATTTCCGGCCAAAGAAAGATCACCGTTTACAATCATAATCCCATACCCTGAGGCCGTGCCGGCAAAATTCACACTTCCTGAAGCATAAGTAATTTTTGGTTCAGAAGCTGTACCCAGTACAGTGCCTGTTGAATAAGTTCCGGAGGGTAGAGTTATATCCGCTGCAAAAATGTATTCTTCTGCCAGACCCATCCAGTCTGTACTATCATTTGCAACGCTAACACTTGGAGCGCCACCAGAACCTGTGATTGCTGAGGTGATCTTGGACTTTAAATCGTTGACAATATGGGCGCTGTCAGCGGGTTGATCAACAGATATGCCAGGAAGAGGAGTGCCCGGTACAGCACCTCCGTTTATGTCGTGATCATTTCCACTTATATCCATATTACCGTTTAGGTTTAAGCTAATATTATTTGATGATACATAAACCGAGGAATTTATTTTCGGAAATAATATTTGATCTCTTTTGGCTGTAGCAATACTGGAATGATTGACACCATTAAAATGAGAAACTGATTTAATAGTTAGAAGGGAATCCTCACCATAAATATACATATCATAATTCCCATCCATTAATGAATTATTTAAAAAAGTACCCTTTAGTGATTTATTCCGGCGTAATTTCTCAAGATAAATTTCGACTCCCGAGTTTGCGATCAGCCTTGCCGAAGTAGAGTTGTAGGAATCAACAGCTGAATCGACACCTCTATTTGTATTAGCATTGAGATTAACAATCAACATTGTGATTAATAAAGACATACCGACTGCTAATATTATTATTGCTTTTCCCATAATTTAATCTTAGTTGTTTATATATTTCTTGGATTAATTGTCATTTCCCAATATGTGAGAAGATACTTCTCCTGATTATTATCAAGTACTTTTGTTGGAGTCTCAAACCAGATTTCCGTCTTAATAAATTTAATGCTGTCAGGTATGGTTGTCTCGTTTCCCTGCATAGTTTTATATGTGAATCTTAAATTTGTTATGCCAAGTGAAGGCCCTTTTGACGTATCACCATTTACAACTCTATATAAAATTTTATCTGATGGATTTTCAGTGTTTGATACCGCAGTTGAATTACTTAGAAGGTAAGTAATTTGATCTACCGTTCCGTTTGAATCAATATCAGCATAAAATTCTAATTTATTCGTATCTGCAGTAATTATTGCTGTCCCGCTATAATCGTAACCAATTTTTCTTAAATCATAGTCAAGAATATCAGAAATAGTTTTTGTATTTGTCTGAAGAGTCAAATCTGAATCTGATTTAAAACGTACTTGCGAAGAAAATATATTGAGGTTTGCTATACCCAACATGATCATCCCGGCAATTACTGCAGCTCCTAAAAGATCTATTATTGTATCCATTATTTAAGCGTAAAAATAAATGAAAGTGTTACTGTCTGCCTCATATATGGACTTGTTACAGTAATCGTTGCTTTTTTATAAAATGTTTGTGTTGAACTCACTACATCCGGGTCATTTTCTTCAACGTACTCGATTTTACACGAAACGTCATATCCTTCTGCATGAGGGGCATCTACTGCGCGAGTAAATCCGTTAAAGTCATCTACATCATTAAAACTACTGTAAGTTTCTCCTGTTTCCGGTCCTAAATTAGCTGCCGGTGTGAGGCTTGCAGTATTTGTTGTAGGGAACTGTAGTGTAGATTCATCAAAACTTTTACATTTAATTTCTTCTAGCATATCGTCAGCCAGAGAAAAAGCAGTAAGGTATACCTTATTTTCTACATCGGTAGTTGAAGTTTCCAATATTGCCTGATTAAATCTCAGAGACGTTAAAGAAAGGAGTACGAGCCCGCCGATTGAGAGAAATGATTGTACGTTGTTCATTGTAGTTAGTCTTATTGATTGATTAAATTTTGTTTGCTCATATAGATGCAATATATATGCCTGATCTAAACCAGTGATAAGTTGTGATTTTGGTAAATTTTAGTAGGTTTTTGATGTGTTAAGAAATGACAAAAATGACAAACGTCAAATTTGACGTCAATATTGTCGGCAAGTTATTTTTCGGATCGCATTTGTTGCAGTCTTCTTTGGAGCGTTCTTTCACTAACTCCCAATATCATTGCGGCTTTTTGAATATTTCCATTAACATGTTCCATGACAAAACGAATGTGGTCTTTAACTGCTTCATCAATTGTCTGTAATTTTTGCAGGGAGGTATGAGCTGGTGACTTGGCATTTAGTTTTTCAGATGGTAATTCCACCTTTGTTATGAGTGAATGATCATCCGTTTTTGCCACAGCATTTAATATTACATTTTCAAGTTCGCGTACATTGCCGGGGAAATGATATTCATTTAGCATACTAATTATTTCATCAGTAAAGCCGTGAACATTTTTATTGTAAATCAGGTTGCCCGCTGTTAGAAAATAATTAGCAAGAATATCAATGTCTCCCTTTCGATCACGAAGAGGGGGAAGATTTATAAAACCTCTTGTC
>Ga0315556_1000758_pt1 | contig 20205 bp, 13 predicted proteins | sample SalMarSW160310MG_FD_202112 | JGI IMG/M metagenome (GOLD analysis project Ga0315556, IMG submission 202112) | Salt marsh sediment microbial communities from the Plum Island Ecosystem LTER, Massachusetts, United States - Salt Marsh Sediment SW1603-10 ...
GCCTTGACGCCCGCGAGCTGGCTGCGTTGCCTGTCGCCCGCGCCCGCCGACGCCATGCTGATGAAGTTGAGCGCCTCGGCGCGCGCCAGGCCGCGCCGCGTGATCTCCTCGCCGATCGCCTTGCGCCACGGGTGGTCGGACGCCAGCACCAGGTCGGCGCCGAGCAGCTGGTGCGCGTCGCGCACCAGCGCCTGTCCCACCCGGTCGGCGAAGAAGGCGACGCTGGTCACGCTCGCCACCGCGACCACCAGCGCCGCGGCGAGCACCTGCAGCTCGCCCGCGCGCCAGTCGCGCGCCAGCATCCGCAGCGATTGCCTCACGACGCGAACCTGCCGGCTTCGAGCCGCACGGTGCGGTCGCAGCGCGCGGCGAGCTGCTCGTCGTGGGTCACCATCACCAGCGTGGTGCCGGCGGCGCGGTTCAAGTCGAACAGCAGCTCGATCACCTCGCGCCCGGCCTCGGCGTCGAGGCTGCCGGTCGGCTCGTCGGCCAGCAGCAGCTTGGGCCGCGCGACGAAGGCGCGCGCCAGCGCGACGCGCTGCTGCTCGCCGCCCGAGAGGTGCTTGGGTGCGTGGTGCAGGCGCTCGGCGAGGCCGACCCGCCCGAGCACCTCGCGCGCCTCGCTTTCGGCGTCGCGCCGGCCGGCGAGCTCGAGCGGCAGCATCACGTTCTCCAGCGCCGACAGCGCGGGCAGCAGCTGAAAGGACTGGAACACGAAGCCGACCGCGCGCCCGCGCAACTCGGCGCGCGCGTCCTCGTCGAGCGCGAACAGGTCCGCGCCCTCGAGCTCGACCGTGCCGGCGCTCGGCGTGTCGAGCCCGGCCAGGATCGCGAGCAGGGTCGACTTGCCCGAGCCGGAGGCGCCGACGATGGCGAGCGCCTCGCCGGAGGTGACCGCGAGGTCGATGTCGCGCAAAATGACGAGATCGCGATCACCGCTCTTCACCGTCTTGCCGATGCCGCGCGCTATCAAGGCCTTGCTGTTGGTCGTCATGTTCGTCCTGGGTGCCGCTTCGGCGCCGGCGGCGACGGCGGAAAGAACCATCCTGGTGTACGGCGACAGCCTGTCCGCGGCCTACGGCGTCCCGCGCGATCGCGGCTGGGTCGCGCTGCTCGAGAAACGGCTCGCGGCCGAGGGCTACGATTATAGCGTCGCCAACGCCAGCGTCTCGGGCGAGATCACCAGTGGTGGACTGGCGCGGATCGGAAAAGTTCTGGCGCGGACCCGGCCGGCGGTGGTGATCCTCGAGCTCGGCGCCAACGACGGCCTGCGCGGGCTGCCGGTGGCCGAGATGAAGAACAATCTCGCCGCCATGATCGAGCGCGCGAAGAAGGCCGGCGCCCGGGTGCTGCTGCTGGGCATGCGCATGCCGCCGAACTACGGCCCGGACTACACCGAGGCGTTCGCCGCGGCCTACGCCGCGCTGGCGCGGCGCGAGCGCGTCGCGCTGGTGCCTTTCCTGCTCGAGGGCATCGCCGCGCAGCGCGGGCTGTTCCAGGCCGACGGCATGCACCCGAACACAGCCGGGCAGCCGGTTTTGCTGGATAATATCTGGCCCCGACTCAAGCCCCTGCTCGATAAATGAAAAAGAGAGAGCACGACGACGAACTGCCGCCGCTGTACGAGGTCGATGTGTTGCCGGTCGAGCGGCGCCTGAACCACCCCGACCGGCGCGCGGTGGCATTGCGCAAGGCCGCCGCCGCCAAGACCAAGAAACAAATGGAAATGGAGCGCCGCCGCCATCCGGGCCGGCGCGCGACCGATCCCAAGCCAAAAGCCAGGGCGAAGAAGTCCTAGACGATCGTCACGCGCGCCGGGCCCTCGGCCAGGCGGCCGATCCTGCGCGCCTCGGCGAAGCCCTCTTCGGCGAACGCATCGAGCACGCGCTGCTCGTCTTCGGGCGCGCAGGCGACCAGCAGCCCGCCGCTGGTCTGCGGATCGGTGACGATCTTGCCGACCCACTCCGGCGCCCCGGCCGGCAGCGCGACGTCGCCGCCGTAGCCGCTCCAGTTGCGCTCCGAGGCTCCGGTGGCGACGCCTTTCTTGACCCACTCGAGCGCGGCGCCGATCACCGGCACGGCGTCGAGCTCGACCTCGGCCGCCAGGCGCGAGCCGCGGCAGATCTCGAGCAGGTGGCCGGCGAGGCCGAAGCCGGTGATGTCGGTCAGCGCGTGCACGCCCGGCATTTCCGACAGCGCCACCCCGGGGGTGTTGAGGCGGGTGGTGAAGTCGATCATCTGTGCGTAGCCGGCATCGTCGAGCTGGCCCTTCTTCAGCACCGCCGAGAGGATGCCCACCCCGAGCGGCTTGCCCAGGATCAGCACGTCGCCCGCGCGCGCGCCGCTGTTGCGCTTGACCTTGTCCGGGTGCATCAGGCCGAGCGCCACCAGGCCGTAGATCGGCTCCAGGGTGTCGATCGAGTGCCCGCCCGCGATCGGGACTCCGGCCGCGGCGCAGACCGACTCGCCGCCGGCGAGGATGCTGCGGATCACCTCGAGCGGCAGCTTGTCGAGCGGCATGCCGACCAGCGCCAGGGTGAAGATCGGGCGCGCGCCCATGGCGTAGATGTCGGACAGCGCGTTGGTCGCGGCGATGCGGCCGAAGTCGAACGGGTCGTCGACGATCGGGGTGAAGAAGTCGGTGGTCGCGACCAGCGCCTGCGCGTCGTTCAGGCGGTACACCGCGGCGTCGTCCGAGGTCTCGGTGCCGACCAGCAGCTCGGCGGGCAGGCCGCGGATCGGCGCCTCGGCCAGGATCTGCGACAGCACCGCGGGCGCGATCTTGCAGCCGCAGCCGCCGCCGTGGCTGAAGGTAGTGAGACGGATCCGATCGGGCGCGTTCATGACGGTAGAATTCTACTCGATGAAACCGACCTCGCACGCGGTGGCGGTCGGGACACTCGAGCCCGGCGCCTTCGACGCGCTGATCGACGTGCGCTCGCCCTCGGAGTACGCCGAAGACCACGTTCCCGGCGCGCTTTCCTGCCCGGTGCTCGACGACGCCGAGCGCGCGCGCATCGGCACGCTGTACAAGCAGGTCTCGCCGTTCCAGGCGCGCAAGCTCGGCGCCGCGCTGGTGGCGCGCAACATCGCGCGCCACCTCGAAACGGCGTTCGCGCAGAAGGAGCGCGGCTGGCGGCCGCTGGTGTACTGCTGGCGCGGCGGCAAGCGCTCGGGCGCGATGGCGCACGTGCTGCGCGAGGTCGGCTGGCAGGCGAAGACGCTCGAAGGCGGCTACCGCGCCTACCGCCGCCACGTCGTCGAGCGGCTCGCCGCGCTGCCCGGCGCATTGACCTTGCGCGTGATTCACGGCGCCACCGGCAGCGGCAAGAGCCGCCTGCTGCGGGCGCTGGCCGACGCCGGCGCGCAGGTGCTCGATCTCGAGGAGCTCGCCGCGCACCGCGGCTCGGTGCTGGGCGACCTGCCCGGCCGCCCGCAGCCGTCGCAGAAGTGGTTCGAGAGCCTGCTGCTCGAGCAGCTCGCCGCGCTCGACCCGGCGCGGCCGGTCTACGTCGAGGGCGAGAGCCGCAAGATCGGCCAGCTGCAGGTGCCGGCGGCGCTGATCGAGGCGATGCGCGCCGCCGAGTGCCTGCTGCTCGAGGCCGACGTCGAAACGCGCGTCGCGCTGCTGATGGACGAGTACCGCCACTTCTTCGCCGAGCGCGCCGCGCTCGATACCCAGCTCGACTGCCTCGCCGCCCTGCACGGCCGCGCGGTGGTGGGCGAGTGGAAGGCGCTCGCCGCGCGCGGCGCCTGGGCCGAGCTGGTGGCGCGGCTGCTGACCGAGCACTACGACCCGGCCTACCACCGCTCGGCGCTGCGCAACTTCGCCCGCCTGCCGCAGGCCGAAACGCTGCGCGTGCCCTCGGCCGCGGAGGAGTCCTTCGTTTCGCTTGCGCGCGGCCTGGCCGGCCATAGGGCGGGGTTCAGTGCTTGCCGCGCGAAGGCCGGCCACACCGCATAGCCTGCACCAGGCCCCATCCGAACACCGGATCCTTGCCGTGCGCGCCGAGATCTTTCGCGCGCGAGCTGAGTAGGTGCTCCAGCGTACGCGAGCCCGCCGCGGGCCGCATGCTCTTGGCCGCGGCGAAGGCCGCGGTCGCGAACGGTGCGGCGTACGAGGTCCCGGTTTCGTGCCTGCCCCTGCCGCCCGGCGCGGCCACCCAGACGTCGACCCCCGGCGCTGCGAAGGCGATGTAGTCGCCGCGGTTGGCTTGAGCGTAGGGCTCGAGTTCGGAGTCAACCGCGGTCACGGCGATCACGCCCGGCTGTGCCGCGGGGTACGCGGGCTTCGCTTGCGGACCGCCGTTGCCGGCGGCGGCGATCACCGCGACGCCCAGTTCTTCGACCCGCAGGATTGCCGCCTCGAGCAGCTGGTTGCGCCGGCCGCCGAAGCTGAGGTTGAGTGCGACGACCTTCTGCCCGGCCAGCCAGTCGAGCGCGCGCACCACCAGCTCGGCGTCGGTGTCGGCGCCGTGCTCGCCGCGCGAGCGGAACACGCCGGCCGCGTACAGCTTCGCGCCGGGCAGGAGGCCGAAGCCGCGGCCGACCAGCAGGGACGCGATGGCGGTTCCGTGATCTGCGGCTGCCGGCGCGACGCCGGCGGGAAGAAAGGAGCGCAGCGTCACGTTCTCCGACTTGAATGCGGGGTGCGCGAGATCGATCGGGGTGTCGATCATGCCGATGCGCGCCCCTTGCGCGCAGCGTTGCGGCGCCGCCGGCCAGCGGATGAGTTTCGGGCCGTAGGCCGCGGGCCCAGCCTCGAGCCGGTAGCGCTGGTTGGCGTCGAACCACACGCCCGGCATCGCCTGGCGCAGTTGCGCGAGGGCGGCGGCGACGCTGGTACCCTCGGGAACGCGCAGCACGCTGATCACCAGCCCGAGGTTTGCGAGCACCGCGCGGCGCTTGACCGACATGCCAAGGGATTGCGCCTGCTGCTGCACCTGCTGCGCGTCCTGGATGCTGGCCGACATCACTGCGGCCTCCGCGGGCTCGATGGCGACCTCCTCTTTCATCGATGCCGCGCTCGCCTGCAGCACGGTCGGCGGCGGCGGCAGCGGAGCGCCGATCAGGGTTCCGCCGGAGCTCGGCGGCGCGGTCACGGGCGGCGCCGGGGAGGCTGCCGCTGCCGGCGCGGGGCTCGGTGCGGGTGCGATCCGGTGCATCGGTGCCGGCATCTTCAGCAGCGCCGGGTTCTTCTTGTGCAACGGCACCAGCAGCTTCGGGTTGATCGTGATCTGGCCGCAGGCGGTGCCAGCGAACGCCAGCAGCATCAGGCCGACGATGCGCAAGGCGGAGATCATTCCGTCCGCGCGGCCGCCGTCCCGCTCACGGCACTCGCAGCCGCCGGGCTTGCGCCGATCCGATGACGGAGCCGTTCGCGCCGATGGCCTGCACGCGCCAGAAGTATGTGCTCCGCGGCCGCAGCCGGGCGCGTGCGATCGAGGACAGGACGACCTCTGTCTGCGACGCGGCGACGATCATGCCGGCCGCGGGCGGCGCGGCCAGCGCAGTGCGAGCAAGCGCGGGGTCGCTGCCTGCGCTCCCCTCGCCAATGTCCGGAAGATGGAACGGATCGGTGCCCGGACTGGCGAACAACTCGACCTTGTAGGCCTTTGCGCCGCTTAGCGGTTGCCATGAAAAGCGGGTGTCGTCGTTGAAGATCGCGCCGTCACCCGGATCCGTCAGGACCATCGGCGTGAACCCGCCGCGCGCCGATTGCGCATCGCCCACGTAGTACGACAGCTGCGGCGTGTCGAACCCCGGCGGCGGGTCCGTGATGCGCAGCCGCACCACGTAGTAGCCGGGCGTGTCGGTAGCCAGCGCCGGGCTCTTCACCACCGCCGGCCCGCGGCCGAGCAGGCCGCGGGTAACGCGCGTCAGCTGGCGGAACTGGGGCTTGCCGGGGGTGCTGCTCGGCCCCGCGAGCTCCCACACCGCGCGCATGCTGCCGCTGCCGATGAAGCTGAGGTCAGCCGAAGCGGAAAGCTTGTCGCCCGCCTGCACCACCCTCACCGCGGAGCCGTCGTCGAAGCTGAGCACTTCGCGGGTGATCGCGAATTGGGCCGTGCTCGAGCCGCCGATCAAGATCGTCGCATCCAGGAAGGCGGGGCCGGAGCCGTCGTCGAACTGCCGCTCGAATATGATGGTGGTCGCGCCGAGCTGGTGGGCTCTGAGCACGACGTTCGCCGGCACGGTCAGCGATTCGGTCAAGCGCACCGTGGACGGCGTGCCCGTGTTCACGCCTGAGCCGCTGACCATGGTGTTCACCGTGCCGAGCAGCGTGTCGACGCCGAGGAACCGTCCGACGGTCGAGGTGACCGTATAAGGCCCCGAGGCACCGAAAGTGCTCGTCACGGTCCAGTGGAGAACTACCGACTGCGTGCGACCGAGCGCCACGATGCTCACCGGCGGTTGCACGCTGCTCAGCGCGTAGCTGATAGCCGCACGCGCAGTCAAGGGTAGCACGGCAGCGATCGCGACGAGCGTCGAGCAGAGGTAGCGGAGTAATTTGCGTGTCATGGCTGTGCTCCCGTGTGCTAGAAGGACGGCGTCCAGGAAACGCTCATGCGCAGGAAGGCCTGGTAGCTGTCCACGCACCCCGTGTTGAGCGAAGCCGGACCCGCGAGCTTGTCCTTGCACGTGTGGTAGCTGCCGTCCATTCCCACGGACAATCCGGGGTGCTGCCCGTCGGCGGGCACGACGAGCCAGTTCAGGCCGAGCGTCGTGTCGCTGATGATCTCGTCCGCAGCCGGCGCGTCGGACCAGGCGTGCTGCACCGAGTAGGCTAGGTTCGAGCTCAGCTGATCGGTGAGCGGATAGGCGAGCGACGCGTTTCCGGCCACGGCCTGGGTCCGGGTGCCGTTGGACAGGTCGTCGGTGAGGTCGTGCTGGACGCTCGCTTCCACGTTCAGTTTCGTCAACTGGAGCGCGCCCTGGAGCTGATCGGATGTGGTGAGCGTGTCCGGCGTCAAGTCCGCGAAATCGTTGTCCTCCAGCCGGCTATGGCTGACGCCCCAGCTCCAGGTTTCGTGCTGGAACTGGGCGCCGAGCAGGAGATTGGTGGTCTCGTGCAGCGGCCCGAGCGGCAGCGGCAGCGCATCCGGCTTGCTCGTCAGCGTCTTGCTCAGGCTGGTGTAGGACGCGCTCAAGCTCGGCTGGCCGTACCAGGGAATCGGCGGCAGTCCGCCCGCCGCGTCGGGGGTCTGCAGCGGCGTGTAACCCAGCGCAATGGAGTGCTGAGTGCTCTCGGTTCGCGGCAGCAGCGCAAGGTCGTCGACGTTGTCGTGCTCTTTCGCCGCCGCGGCCTGGATGTTCAGCCCGTACCAGTCGAGCCCGGTGAACAGCTGGCCCATGTCGCGGTCGCTGATCGAGCCGGGATTCGCCGGACTCTGGAAGTAGGTGCTCAAGCGCTCGTTCTGGGCGCCGATGTTCCACCTCAGCGGCTCGCCGAGCACCGTCTTGCTGTGCCAGGGCAGGTAGTTCACCAGAGCGGAATAGGCGTGCCCCGGCTTCGGCTCGAGGGGGCCGCCCGCGCCGTCGAAGTCGTAGCTGCTGCTCGCGACCTCGCCGCGCAGCCGCAGCAGCTTGTCGAGCAGCTGCGCATCGGCGACGAAGCTCGCCGCATGACCGCTCGAGGGCTGCGTTACGCCGGCGGCGCCGGCGCCGTTCGCGTTCGTGCTCCTGCCGTCGACGTAGGTGGTCGACAAGGCGAGCTCGTTGGGGCGGCCGGAAACGGGGAAGAGCGTTGCCACCATGCCGTTTATCCGGTTCTGCGAATCCTGCACGCCGCTGAAATTGCGCGAGCCGATCGCCGGCGCTGCGCTCATCGAAAATCCGGTGACCTGGGCGACGCCGCCGACGACGCCCTTCACGGAGACGCCACGCCGGGCGAAGCCCTGCATGACGAGGCTGTCGGGGCCGAGCGCGGCATGGTCGCCGATGCTGGCGGCGACCGCACCCTTCTGTGCGGAAAGCAGGTATTGCCCGACGTCGATGTGGCGGTCCTGCGCCGGCATCTGGCTCGTCTGGCTGTTGGCGACGAGGCTCATCGTGCCGCTGGCGCGCCACGACTCGTTTTCCGCCGAGCCCTGAAGCTGGGCAGCGCCGTTGCCCTGCAGCGGTCCCGCAGCCGATGCCGAGTTGTGATCCGCAACGCGCTCGCTGGCGTTCAGCGTCACGTTCGCCTGCAGGTGCGCTTCGCGGAACGCAGCCGACTCGCGCAGCTCGAAGCTCCAGCGTCCGCGCTCGGCGATGCCGCCGTCCGGGGTGTATTCGACCAGGCGCAGCGTGTGGCGGCCGAAAGGAATCGGCTGCGCCGGCGTAATGACGATGTCCGAGCCGTCGAGCGCCGCGAGCGACGAGACGTCTATGCCGTCGAGCTCGACCGCGAGACGCTGCGGCACGTCCGCAGGAATATTCGCGACGCGAATGTGCAGCGGCGAAGTCTGCGCCGCCGCGCCCGTCGGCGGCGCGACGAACTCGGGTTTCCAGCTCGAGGACTGCGCGAAGGCGATCGCGTGCACGAACGCGATGGCACCTGCACAAGCCCAACCGAAAATACCAGCGTGTCTCATTCTTCCCTCGACATGAGCGCAACTGCATCGCCTCATCGAGCGTGCAGGTGTCGATCGCTGAGTCGCTGCGTCGGCACACGCGATTCAAACCACGATCTCGAAACTGCCCGAGAAATTCAAAAAACGCAACGCACGATTTGCCGGCTACCGCGCAAGCTCCACGCAAGTTTCACGCGACAACTTAGGCGGCTCTCAGTTGTGAACGGGCAATAAATTTCCGCGCAGATCAAAATCTGCGCGCGAGCTTGCGCCTTCCTGTCTTGCCTCGCCTCACGTTGGGTGCTACTTAAGCAGAAAACGGTAGCGGATGACGACGAGCGGATTGAACCCACCAACGGGTTCGCAACAACTCAAGATGCATTGAGCAAAGTCACCGTCGGCCTTTTGGCCGGGGAGGAGGCGAAGTTATGCGATGCAACCGATACCGCAGCGTGAGCTGCGCTGGCCATCTCAGTCTGCGAATCGTATTGGGAACGATGGCACTCGCAGTTGCGCTGCTGCCCCGACTGTCCGTGGCGGCCCTGACCGGAAACGGACCGCCGTCGCCTCAGCTGCGGGGGCCGTCGAGCCTGTCCACGAGCCAAGCCTTCACGATCAGTTTTTATTATCCCAAGGGCAAGGTAAAGAGCTACTCCATAGAGTTCTTCCACTGTCAGGCGGGCTCGACCGTTCGGCCGTCCAACGACAACAACACGGACCCCTTCCCCGTGCAGGGCTGTGAACCTCCCAAGACGTCGACGCCCAGCTTGATTTCACCCGATACGGGACAAGTAACCATCGATGTCAAGAAAGGGGTAACAAGTATTCACCAATATCAGACAAAGAACTTTTCGGCTCGAGACACCGAGCGGTGGCTGGAGGGAAACTGGTATGTGCGGGTGCGGCTGTTCTCGCTGTCGGACGCCGTCGGCCCGTGGAGCAAGTGGCACCGTACCGTGATCGGCAGCGGGAACATCGGCAAACCGATCGGCACCAGCGGATTGATGGCCGGTCGGCATCGGGTCAATTCCTCGCTCGTCATGAGGGGGCTCAAGCCGCCGATCATTGCCGCGCCGATGCAAGGCGCGATTATGCGCGGGGGTATTGGCACATCGGGAACCTTGCCGGCCCACGCGCGATACTCGGACTGGCGATGCTGTGACATCCAATGGCAGCGAGCGGTCATCGTCGCCAAGGAAAACGGGGATTACGTAAAGGCTCATACGCCGCCGGGCGCAGTCCCACAGTCCGCGTTTCCCGGTCCCCGCGGTCCATGGACGGGACCGGGATTGCACAACGGTTCGCATCCGCTTGAGCATGCGCCGTCATTTGCCGGCAGCTGGGGCTACGACGTGCTGAGACCGCGCAGCCGCGAGTTCGGCTACCAGTACTGGTTTCGAATTCGGGAGCACTTCGTTCCTGGCAACGCATCCGGTCCATGGTCGGCGTGGCGAAGCTTCATCGTCCAGGAACCGGCTGCACCTCGGACACTGAACCACGCCGGCATGCGCCCCTTGCCCGGCGCGGCAACCCCGGGCAGCCATACGATGTCGGGCCAGCAGCACAACAGCCGCCAGCTTGCACCGATGGCCCCGCTGCATCGCCTCGATATGCCGGTGCGGCCGACGCTCACCCGGTGACAAAAGCAAGGGCGACGAACCGCCGCGTGAAACCGGTCGCACACTGAACGGGACATGAAAACCACTGCAGCCAGGGCTCTCGCACTGCTGGCGGCGCTGATTCCGGCCACGGCCATTTCGGCGGGCATCACGCGCCTCAGCGTGGCGCCGCCGCTCGTGTTCGGCATTTCCCCGACGCAAGTAGCGGCCGGGCAGCAGACGACGCTGCGGCTGCGCGGGCGCTCGCTGCGCAATGGTCTGGCGATGCGCTTCGGCAAGGGAATCCGCGCCGAGGCCACCAGCGGCACGACTCGCGATGGCTCGCAGGCCTCGTTGCGCATCCGCGTTGCGCCGAACGCGCCGCCCGGGCGGCGGCAGCTGACCCTGGTGGTGGGCGGAAGGGGCGTGCCGCAGAACGCCTATATCACCATAGGAGCGGCGCAAGTGATCGCGCCCGCCGTTCGCGGCATCCATCTCCGGCAAGGGGGTACGGCCGCCGGCATTGCCCCGGCCGTCTCCATCGTCTCGCGCGTCACCCCGCAGTCGGTGCGCGCCGGGAGCCGGGTCGCGCTGACGCTGGAGGGAAGCAGTCTCATGCCGGGCCTGAGCCTCGATTACGGCCCCGGTGTGCACGTCGAATCGGTGCGGGTGCTCGGCGCCACGCGCGCCGCCGTGACCGTGCGCGTCGACGCCACCGCGGCGCCGGGGCGGCGCTTGCCGCACGCGAGCGAGCCCGCTGCCCGCGTGCAGGTCATGCCGCTGGCCGCGCTGCAGATTTCGTCGGCCCCGGTGAGGGTTTACGGAACCACGCAGACCGCGCCGACGCCGGGCAAGCGCCCACCTACGATCCGCATCGCGCCCACGGGGGGGATCAAGCCGCTCGCCGCGCCGGCGCGCCTGCTCAGCGTCGCGCCCAACCGGTTCGAGGCGGGCAAGGACTACCGCGTGACCGCCTACGGGCAGAACCTGAGCACCGGCCTCGAGCTGGACTTCGGCCACGGCGTACGAATTGACAAGCTGACCGTCCTCGACGCACGCCGCGCAGAGGTCTCGCTGCACGTGGGTACGAAGGCAGCCCCGGGATTGCGGCGAGCCCGGATGCGTGCAGGCAGCAGCGGCATCTGGGCCGAGCAGCCGGCAGCGGTTCTGGTGCAGGCGCGGTTCCGGCTCGTTCACCTGCCGACACCCAAGCTGCCCCCGCGGCAGTGGAAGACGGCCATCGAGGGCCGCATCCTGCTGAAAAGCCCGAAGTGGTACTCGGGGCTCGCCTCCAAGCCGCCGCCGAAGGATCCCATGGGCAAGCCGATGGGACCGGGCGAGGTGGTCAAGGTCGGCGTCGAGGTGCCGACCGTCAAGGACGAAAGCATGTTCGTCTGGCGCGAGCAGAACCCTGGCGTCGCCGAGTGGTTCGAGGTGCGCTTCTACGCCGGCAAGAAGCTCGTCGCCACGCGCCGCGTGAAGAAACGCCACGTCGCGTTCGTGCACAAGGACATGCTGCCGACCTGGCTGATACCCGATCCCGAGCTGGTGGCGAAGCTTGCGCGCGCGGCGCGGGGGCCGACCGTGTCGAGAGACAAGAGCGGCGGGATCAAGGTGCACGGCGCGGTGCAGGCGGAGCCCGCGCTGGGCGGGCACAAGAACGAGATGCCGCCGAGCGATCTGACCTGGGAGGTGACCGGCTACCGGCGCTACTTCAAGAGCGGCATCGAGCCCCACGCCGCGCTGGAGGAGCGCCGGCCGGTCCTGCTCGCCGCGTTGTCGAGCAGCATCCCGTCGAACGGCGGCCTGGGCACCATGGTGCCGCGCGAGGTCGAGCGCTCGGAGCGCTGGCCCGTGAACGCGCCCTACCATCCCACCGGCCTCGGCTGCGGCGGCGAGGCGTCGAGCGGGCTCGACGTCATGGATATCGACAACAGCGCCACGAGCGAGGGCGACAACACTTCCAATGAAGCCAGCACGGCGCATCACACCGGCGAGCGCTGGAAGATGACCGGCGCGCTGAACCTGGACCGCAGTCCCTGGGCGTCGCATCCGCAGAAGTTCCAGCCGGCGGCCGGCCATCCGAAGAAAGTGCTGTTCACCACCTGGCGCTTCGACAACGTGTTCGTTGACTGGGGCGATGGCACGGTCTTGCCGCTAGCCATGTCGCAGAAGGGCGATCCCGGCAAGTATCACGCAGGCAGCAAAATGGATTTCGACGACAGCAACACCATGAGCTCCTACCTGCACGCCTATTCGCAGGTCGGCAGCTACACCGTTCGGGTCTATCAGCTGGCCGAGGGTGACATCCAGAACGAATCCGCGGGCAACGTCAGCGTGGCGGCGAATCCGCACGGCACGCTCTACGGCGCGGCGCAGGCGGCCGTCGGCGGCGGCTCGAGCGGCGAGGCCGCGCCGCAAGGCTTTCACCACGCCAAAGCCACCGGCAAGCACGCCTACATGCTGCTGTGCAAGCCGGTGACGATCAGCCCGCGCCACGACTCGGACTCGGACGGGCTGTTGAACCTGGTCGCGGCCAAGGTGCGCGGCTTTCCGGAGCAGCCCGGGGACGACACGCCGCCGAAGGGCGTAACCGTCGGCCCGCCGGCAACGAAACAGTCGTCCTCCGGCTCCGGGTCGAGCAAGCCGGCCGGGCATTCCTCCGCCATGGCGTCGCACCACGTCGCCACAAGCTTCGGCGGCGAGCCGAGCTTCTCGGCCTGCGACGTGTCGCTCACCGGCGGCGGCCACCTCTACTACTACGGCCAGGGCAAGGTGCGCCTGACCTGGTACCTCGACGGCGCGCCGATCGGCAGCCGCAGCCTGCCGCTCGGTCCCTCGACGCCGCGATCGGACCAGGTGCTCTCGGGCAAGGATCCGGGCCCTCCGCTAGTGTCGGCATCGAGCCTGATTCCGTCGCCGTCCATCGCGCTGAACAAGATCGGGCGCCATAAGCTTTCATTCGACGCCCAGGTCCTGTACGACGCCCGCGGGCTGACCGGGCTCGGCGGGCTGGTCGGGCGGGCGCTGGGAAGCGGCGGCCGCAAACCCGACCGCAAGCTCGCCGCCCAGCTGGCCGCGGGCCTGCACGGTGCGCCGGCGCTCGGCGTACTGCCGCCCCAGGGCGTCCATCCTGCGGGCGGCGGAGACCCCGTGGCCTGGCTCGGCGCTCCGCTCGAGCGGCTGGCGCGAGTCGAGCCGAAACCGGTGCAGGTCGCCGCCCTCAGCGCATCGCAGTCGCACGCGGGCAACGCGATCGGGCTCGGCGGCATCTTTCATTCGGCCGCGCGGCTGCCCAAGCGCAAGCCGCCGTCCTATGTCGCCGCGCCGGCGCGCGGCTACCAGGTGCTGGGAGCCAAGTCGGGCGAACCCTGCACCTTCCACTTCCCGGTCAAGGGCGGCGAATTCATCGTCAGCGGCTTGCAGCAGCCCGGCGGCGGCAAGCCGACGGTGAGCCACCAGGGCAATGTCTGGAGCGGCAGCGGCAATCTGATCGTGCGCCTTGCGGATGCATCGGGCGGCACGAGCGAGTGGCACGTGCCGCTGACATTCAAGGGATGGACGCTGCAGGGCGACGGAAGCACCGTCGCCAGCGGCAGCTTCGACGTTTCCAATCCGTTCGAGACGAAACGACAGATGGCGGGCGCCGATGCGAAGGTGCTGCGGCTGCAGGGCAAGGCCGGCGATTCGGTGCGCATGACGTTGAGCGCCACGCTCGAGAATCCCAACATCCTCGCGAGCGCCGACCAGAAGCCGCCGCCGCCGCTGGCGGCCACCGCGGTGCTGACGCCGAAAGGCGACTGGTATGCCGACGGCCTCAAGCTGCCGAAGCTCGATGTCTACGACAGCGGCTTCAGCGTGGCGCCGAAATCGGTGGCGCTGGACCTCAGCGCCAGCGAGGGCGGCGCGTGCGGCGCCGGCAATAGCTGGACGGGCGTCGCCTTCGGCCCGGATACAAAGCTGAACGCCTACACCTTCGAGCTGAAGAAGACGCAGAGCGGCGCGGTTTCCGGCTGGGGCATCGACGCGGAGGGCCTGTGCGGCGCGAAGACCTTCGGCGCCTACGATTCGGCGGTGGAACGCGGCTCGATTCACTGGAACGGCATCGAGGCGTCCGCGAGCGACGGAAAGTTCACCGCCACGTACAAAGGCGCGCGCGTTCACGTGCCGTGGCTGGATACCGACCTCAAGGGCGACAGCCAGGTGCTTCACGCCGGCCAGGGGAGCGGGGGCGGGCATATCGTTCTGAAACTGAGCGGCGATGCGCCGGCGCGCACTTTCGGGCCGGTCACCCTTAACGCAGACGCGCTCGAGTTCGCCACCGTCAAGGGCGTGGGCTGGGGGGTGACGGCCGGCGCGACGCGCTTCAGTTTCAAGGCCGACGGGCGACAATTCGCCAAAGACGTGGCCGTTCACGGTCTGATATTCGGCATGAACGGCAGGGCCTACTTCGACGAAAACGGCGGCAACGCGCACGTCAGCCTGAGCGGCGCCAAGGGCCGCTTGTCGCAGGGTGTGGTCGATCTCAAGGCGATGGACGTCGTCGCCACGCCGAATGCGTCGAGCCGGCTGCTGTTCAACTTCAGCACCGAGCTGCGCATCTCGGACGCGCTGCCGGCGGCGCCGGCGCCGGTGAGCTACCGCATCGACGAGGTCTCGGCCTCCAAGTACAACGGCAGCGGACCGGTCACCGGAAAATTCGTGATCCACAAGCCGTTCCCGGACGCCAACCCGTCCACCGATTCGGTGATTCATCCCGACTACGTCGGGCCGCAGGGCGGCCAGAGCGCCAGCGCGGATTCAGGCGGCTGGCTGATCGCCAACGCCAACGCGTCCTCCGGCGGCCACATGAGCTTCTGCGGCGACGTCGACCTGGGGATGTTCAGCGGCCCGCCGGTCAAGGGCGGGTTCGCCCTCGGTTACCAGGGGGCCGACGACTTCTGGGCGGCGCGCGCGGACGTTGGGCTAGGACAACCGGGCACGCCGCTGGTGCCGCCGTACATGACCTTGTACGTCGTCGGCGGCGGGCTCGGCTACAACATCACGCTCGATTCCTTCGCCTCCGGCAAGAGCTGCGACGTGAGCGCGAACATCGATCACACGCCGGTCTTCAACGCCCACCTGCAGGTCGGCGACCCGGGCCACTTCACCTACGGCTTCGACGGCAAGTTCACGGTCAAGGTGAGCGGCCCCGAGGCCGGCGCGCGGATGGACTACAAGGCGTGGCTGGCGCGCAAGGAGTGGCAAGGCGGCGGCGATTTCCACGGCCATTTCCTGTTCGCCAACGGCAACTTCGACGGCACGCTGAACGGCCACTACGCGTTTCTCGACAACCAGGTGTATATCGAGGCGAAGAACGACGCCATCGCGATGCACTTCGGCGGCGGCAAGTGGTACATCCACGCCGGCACCGAGCCCAACCCCGTGCTCGGCCATGTCCTGATCGTCAACGCCGGCGCCTGGCTGGGGCTCGGCAGCGAAGGCATGTACGCCGGCGCCAAGGCGCATCTGAACGAGGGCGCGGGCGATTGCGGCGGCGTCTGCGCGCGCGTGACCGCGGACACCGTGGTCAAGGCGGAGATCACGACCCAGCCGCACGTCGGCGCGGACGCCCATATGCACCTGGACGCGCATGCGTGCGCGTTCGACGTCTGCCTCGGCGCGGGCCTCGGCGGGAAGATGCACGCGGCGGCCATGCCTCCCGAGCTGGCCTTCGGTTTCAACCTGGGCGGCTGTCCGCCGGGTCACCTGGACGTGGGGCTGCAGATCCTGCCCAGTCCCAAGCCGCACGTTGGCGGGGGAGTCTGCCTGTGGTGACGATCCGCGCGACACGGCAATGGGTCGCGGCGGCGTTCGGCGCCTGCCTGCTCGCGCCAGCCGCCCACGCCGCGGGCACGCAGCAACGGGTGCTATGCGCGCGCGACGAGGCCGGCGCGCTGCGGGTGCTGGTGCTGACGCCGCCCGCACGCTGGTTGGGCGGCGGATTCCGCATCAGCGCCGGCGGCAAGACCGTCGCGCGGCTGAGCCCCGACGCCCGCGCCTTGTCCGAGCTGCCGCAGATGGATCGCCGCGCGCTGGAGCGGCTGCCGGCGCGCGCGCGCGCGACGCACGAGAAAGGTGCCGAGGTCATCATTTACGGCCGGCTGCTGTCGGACTGGCGTTTCGCGCGCGCCGCCGGCATGGGCGCCGCGCTCGCGGGCGCCCCGCGCGGCATCAAATCGATCCAGGTTTCGCCCCTGGACAAACAGGGCCGTGCCGCAGGACCCGGCATGGCATGCCGGCTGGGCCCGTCCGGGCCGCCCCCCGCGCCCGCAGGTTTGCAGGCGCGGAGCAGCGAAGGCGGGGTGGACTTGTACTGGCAAGCGCTCGGCAAGCGTTCGCTGCCGGTACTGTCCTATCGCGTGGCGCGGGACGCGGGGGCGGGCGTCGAGCCGCTTACCCTGCAGGCGCCGTTCCTGCCTTTCGGCCACGCGGCGAAGGAAGCGGCCTATATCGACCGGCAGCCGCCGCTGGAGCAGGAGATCACCTACCAGGTGCGCTGGGTCGATCCTCTCGGGCGCCAGGGGCCCTGGGCGCGGGTGCGCGTCTACGTGATGGATCTCGCCGCGCTGCGCCCGCCGGCCAGGGTGACGGCGAAGGTCGGCAAGGACAGCGTGACCCTGCATTGGCCGGCGAGCGACAACCCTCACACGGCGGGCTACGTGGTCGAGCGCGCCTATCTCAACACTGGGCCCTACGAAGTGCTGACGCCCAAGGGCATTGCCGCGACCCGGCCCGAGTACAGCGACCGCGGGCTGCAAGGGGGAACGCTGTACTTCTACCGCGTGCTCGCCATGGGGCCGCGCGGCGACCTCGGCACGCCGTCCGATCCGGTGGCCGCCCAGGCGCGCAGCACCGATGCTCCGCCCGCGCCGCGCGGGCTCAAGGCCGAGGCCGGGCGCACGCGCGTGCGCCTGAAATGGGAAGCGCTGCCGGGCAACGTCGCCGGCTACATCGTCGAGCGCCGCGCAGACGGCAGCCCGCGCTGGAGCCGGCTCAATCCCACCCTGCGGCAGCCGCCCCGATTCGACGATCCGCTGGGTCCGCAGATGGGCGGCACGCTCGACTACCGCGTCAGCGCGGTCAGTGAGGACAATCTGCAAAGTTCCCCGTCGAGAGTCGCGCGGGTGCACCTGGTCGATACCACGCCGCCCTTGCCTGCGCGCATCGTCGCGGCCGACGGCAGCGGCGGCAAGGTGACGCTCGATCTGCAGGCGGCGGCCCCGGCCGCGGACACGGCGCGCATTTACGTCCTGCGCGGCGGCGCGGCCGATGATCAGGGACTGGTGATCGGCAAGCCGCTGCCGGGCGACGCCAGAAAGTTCGAGGACGGCTGGGTCGAGCCCGGCAAGGCCTACTGGTACCACCTGGTCGCCTATGACGCGGCCGGCAATCGCAGCGCGGACGGGCAGGCGATCGAGGTGCGGGTGAGCGCGCCGTCGATTCCGCGACCGGCGAAACTCGAGGCCCGATACGTCACGAAGCCGCTGCCGATGGTGGAGATCCGCTTCGGGCCGCCGCCGGCGCAGCTCGCGGTGCTCGTGCAGTCGTCCAGCGACGGCGTTCACTGGCTCACCGTCGCCGGGCCGACCACCGACCCCGTGGCGCGGGATCTCAATCCGGGCAGCGGCGCTTTGCGCTGCCGCATTCGCTACCAGGCCGCCGACGGTACGCTCGGCCCGCCCTCGGCCCTGGTGGCGGTGCATCGACCCTGAGCACACCGTCCCTGTCGAGGTTTCCATGACCGACCTGACTTCAAAGCTGTTCTCGACGCTTCCGAGCCGCGCCCTCGCAGTTCTCGTGCTCGGCTTGTCGCTGGCCGCTTGTGGCAAAGACGACTCCGCCCCCACTGCCGTCGCCAAGGTGGATGCCTGTGCGCTCGTGGATGCCGCCATGGTCGCGAAGCTCGCGCCAGGTTTGGGCAAAGGCCACCCGAGCTCCGCTCCGCATCCGGCCGGCGTCAGTACCTGCGTGTGGAACGACAGCGCCCACCACCTCCCGGCGTTGATGCTCACCGTTGCCCCCGCCGATCCTTCCGGGGTAGCCAAGGGCCTGAAACAAGGTCTCGGCAAGATGGGCTATCGGGTCGTTTCCGTTTCCGGCCTCGGAGACGAGGCGGCCACCGCAATCCAGCAGGCGGATCCGAAGCACGGGCTCGCAGCCGGCGTCGCCACGCTCGATGTGCGCGTCGGCAAGCGGCAACTCGGTTTCTCGCCGATGCGGCTCGCGATCTCCGGACCTGGCACGCCGGCGTTCGAGCGCCTGAAACGGTTTGCCGCCGATGCTGTCGCCCGGCTCGGCACGGGGCACAAGGGCTGATTCCAGCGGGGGCGCTAGACTGCGGCTCATTGTATTCACTCAGGAGCCGCATCATGACCACCCGCGCCCACGTCCTGCTCTGGACCGACTCGAGCGCCGCCTATCTCGACGCCATCAAGGCCGCCGGCCTGGCCGAACGCGTCGCGGCCGAAACCCTGCCACGCAAGGACAAGCCCTCGCCCGAGCAGCTGGCGCGGACCGAGGCGCTGATGGCCTACACCGTTCCGCCCGGCGTGCTGGCGGCGATGCCGAAGCTGCGCTGGGCCCAGGCCATGACCGCCGGCGTCGAGCACTGGCTCGCGCTGCCCGACCTGCCGCAGACGGTGACGCTCACCTGCGCCCGCGGCACGCACCGGGAAGCGATGCCGGAGAACATCATCGGCGCGCTGCTCTACGTCGCCAAGCCCTACGCCGAGGCGGTCGAGAACCAGAAGCAGCGCAAGTGGGTCCAGCGCCCCGCGCAACCGCTGCGCGGCAAGACCCTCGGCATCCTGGGCCTGGGCGCGATCGGCCAGGACGTGGCGCGCATCGCCGCCCTGCTCGGCCTGCGCGTGATCGGCACCCGGCGCCGGCCGCAGCCGATGGACGGCGTGGCCGAGGTTCTGCCGCCCGAGCGCACGCCCGAGGTGCTGGCCCAATCCGACTTCGTGCTGCTGCTCCTGCCCTCGACGCAGCAGACCGACAACCTGATCGACGCCGAGCATCTGGGGATGATGAAGCCCGGCGCCTGGCTGTTCAATTTCGGCCGCGGCCAGCTGATCAAGGACGACGACCTGATCGCCGCGGTGAAGGCGAAGAAGATCGCCGGCGCGATGCTCGACGTCTACCGCCAGGAGCCATTGCCCGCCGAGCACCCGTTCTGGACCACCGAGGGCATCATCGTGCTGCCCCACATCGGCGGCCCGCACCCGCGGCGCGACAGCTTCGTCGCGCGCCTGTTGGTCGACAACCTCGCCCGCTTCCTCGACGGCAAGCCGCTGAGGGAAGTCGTCGACCGCGAAGCCGGATATTGACGCGATCGATTGTCCGGCCGGGCGAATAGTCGCTAAACGGAGGAGCGCCCATGCAAGCGGGAAAAAATAGCGCCGGCGCCGGCTACGCACCGCCGCTACCCAAGCTGCGCCTCGTCCCGGCGTACGAAGCTTCTCTGTTGTCGCTCGCGGTTGCCGCCTGCTTCTACTTCTCGCGGGCTCACGTCCCGAGCCTCGGTCCGCGTTCGGGCGATTATCCCTTGTCCCCGTCGGACCTTGCGCTCGGCGCGCTGCTCACTGTTTATCTGCTCCTCTGGGTTGCGTATTCCGGGTGGCGCAACCGGCGCCGATTTCGCGCCTGGGGCCCGGACAGGCGCATCCTTTGCGGCCTGCGCATCGTGCTCCAGCCGGTGTACTGGCTTTTCGGCATGATGATGCTGACGCTGGTCGCCCTGCCTCCGTGTCACGATTGCACGGTTCGTCAGCAGAACGCGTTGATGGTTGCCACGGCGGTAAATCTCGAGAATCCGGTGACCAACCGCGCGCAGGCAAACGGGACCCTCACCGGGTCGGGCGCGGGCATCGAAGTGAATCCTGATCGATGGATTACCGCGGGCCTCGTCGGGCGCGACGGTGCCGTGATCACTTACAACGGCAGATTGAGGATGCTGGGGGTTCTTCTGCCGGAAATGCGCCGCGATCAGGTAACTTGGTCCTGCGAGG
>Ga0315556_1000759_pt1 | contig 20194 bp, 19 predicted proteins | sample SalMarSW160310MG_FD_202112 | JGI IMG/M metagenome (GOLD analysis project Ga0315556, IMG submission 202112) | Salt marsh sediment microbial communities from the Plum Island Ecosystem LTER, Massachusetts, United States - Salt Marsh Sediment SW1603-10 ...
GAAGATCAACCAGAAGATACTGGAAAAAAGACTCATTACAAAGGCGCTTACGGAAACAAAGGGAAACCGGACCAAAGCCGCCGCTATTCTTGAAATCAGCCATCCCTCCCTTTTGAGTAAGATGAAGTCCTATGGCATTGACCTCTAGCTGGTGTCCATCCGGAAATATCCTGTTTTTGACGAACTCTGTGTCCTATAGATTTATGGAAAAAAATTTCGATGTGTGTGCAAAGAGGTTTTTGTTTGGGCAAAAGCCTGTTAAAATATGACAAAAAGGGAGGAAAAAATTGGAAGACACGGCTGCGATTCAACGCATCCTCAAGGATGTCTATGGTGAAATAAACGGAAAAGCGGCGTTTGATAAGATTTTTCCGATAATTGAGAAATATTCGGATCTGAAAAACCGGGAGGAGACCGATTTTTCAGAAAAGGATGTATTTTTAGTCACCTATGGCGATACATTGAATAAAACCGGAGAAGCTCCCCTGGAAACACTGTGTGATTTTGCCGAAAGCCGGTTTAAAGATGTGTTTTCGACCATCCACATTCTGCCGTTTTTTCCCTATTCTTCGGATGACGGGTTTTCGGTGGTCGATTTTTTCGCGGTGAATCCCGAGCTGGGTGACTGGAAGGACATTCAACGATTGGGGCGCGTGTTTCGGTTGATGTTCGATCTCGTGCTCAATCACGTCTCTTCAAAGAGTGCATGGTTTAAAAACTATCTGGATGAAAAATCCCGGTATGAAGATCTGGCCATCGAGGTCGACCCGTCAACGGATCTGTCGCTGGTGACAAGACCCAGGTCATTGCCGCTTTTGACGCGATTTCACAAAACATCCGGCGATACCGTGTATGTTTGGACCACTTTCAGTGCCGATCAGATCGATCTGAATTATAAGAGCGTGGATGTTCTTGAAAAAATGGTAAACGTCCTGCTTTTTTATATGAAAAAGGGTGCCGCCGTTATTCGACTTGATGCCGTTGCCTATCTTTGGAAAGATATCGGGACCTCCTGCATTCATCTAAGGCAGGCCCATCAAGTGGTTCAACTTTTCCGCAAAATACTGGATCTTGCCGCGCCGGATTCACTTCTGATTACCGAGACCAATGTTCCCCATCAAGAGAATGTGAGTTATTTTGGCGATGGAAAGAATGAAGCACAAATGGTGTATAATTTTACTTTGCCGCCATTACTTTTGTATACGTTTGTTCGGGAGGATGCCGGTGCGCTGTCCCGATGGGCCGAATGTTTACGGATAGATTCTCCGGATAACACATTTTTCAACTTTACAGCTTCCCATGACGGCATCGGCGTAAGGCCGCTGGAAGGGATTCTGGCTCGGGACGAAATCGAAAAACTTATGGGTATCGTAAAGAAAAATGGGGGAGACGTTTCCTATAAAAGAGATCCGGACGGTTCCAACAGCCCGTATGAACTCAATATCACCTATGTCGATGCACTGTTAAACCTCGAAAATAATAACGATCCCTGGCACATACCCAGGTTTCTGGCTTCCCAGGCCATCCAGCTTGTCTTGCCGGGGGTTCCCGCGATATATATTCACAGTATCTTAGGTTCAAGGAACTGGACGGAGGGCGTACGTCGAACCCAAAGCAAAAGAGCCGTCAATCGGGAAAAATTGCGGGTGGATGACGTCTTGTCGCAGCTAAAAGATCCTGAAACGTTTCGTTCCAGGATCTTTTATCCTTTTATCCATATGATCAAAACCAGAAGAGAACAGTCTGCTTTTCATCCAAAGGCGGATTTTGAAATACTTCATATCGATCCAAAGGTGTTTGTCGTTGTCAGACGTTCAATGGCGCAAACGATATATACCGTCACCAATATTTCATCCGGCCGGGTCAACGTGTCGCTGTCGGATGCAAAGGCGCCTTCTTTGATGAAGGACCTCTTTACCGGCGATGATTTCCGAACGGATGCAATAACGCTTGCCCCCTATCAGTTCCTGTGGCTTTCGTGAAGGATGCGAACAAAGGGAGCAATCAGAAGTTCATCCGACCGGAGACCTTTGAAAAACGCCCCTTTTTGCCCAATTTCTGCGTCAGGCTCAAATTTCAATCCTCAAAATACACAATGTATTCCTGCGGTTAAAGTCTTCGCCTTCCTTGAACTTGAACAAAAATGAGCATTTTTCCAAGGTCTCACCGGACGCTTACTGGCCGTTGATTTTGTCTCTTAATTTTCCCGAGCACTTGAAGGTGACAACTTTGCGTTCCTTTAATATCAAGTCGCTGCCGGTTGCAGGATTTCGACCTCTGCGCTCTTTTTTTTTCTTGATACAAAATTTGCCGAATCCCGATATCAGAACGTCTTCACCGTTTTCAAGTGTGCTTTTCATAATTTCCAATAACGTTTCAATGACTTCCACAGATTTTTTCTTGGTAAAACCGAGTTCGTGTATACTTGTGATAATGTCGTTCTTTGTTAATGCCATGGCGCCTCCTCATCGACTAATTCCGTTGTGGATCTTAAACAAAACCTGTGATTTTGAATCTCGTCATTCTTCATTATGTTTCGAGTCACAGCCTTTTTCCGTTTCATTGCCCTCGATCTTTTTAATGATTTTATTAATCCTTGTCATAATTTTATCAATTTCGGCTTTAAGCTTTTCATCCTCCGAATCACTCATTCAATGTCCTCCTTAGGGTAAGCTTATTGTCTATCGGTATGCTAAAATAAACGCGTTTGTCAATACGGTTCAACTAAAAATTGTAATGGATTATATTTTTAACATGTTACGATCAAAAGCCGAACAGATCTCAAGATGCTTTGCATGCGGCCCGCTATTTTTCTTGAAGCAATCCTTCGGCAATATCGAAGTGGTTCCCAATATCATTTCGCAGATCCAGTCGATTTCCGTCTGAATTTTCACGGGGTATGACTCTTATTTTGCCGTTTTCAAAAGCCGCCAATACTTTCCTGCGTAACTGCTCGGCTGTTTTTGCCCTGCTTTGTCCGGGTTTAACGCTGGCGTTGACATTACAATATACCACCCGGCTGCCGTCGGACTTGAAAATTTGATCTTCTTTCGAATATGTCATGGCCGATGGAATCACCTGAATCTTTTTTTTCTTCAGGTAGCCAAAATCGATATCCACAGGCTCTCCTTTGGTACAGGACCAGGGATACCCTTTCTGGTTCTGAGGACCTCCCGGCCCTGTTACCAGCGCCGTGCAGATGGAAATTTGATCCGATCGAATTTCGGGCTGAACGTCTTTCAGGCGGCCTTCAACCGTGGCGCGAATCAAAGCGCCCAGGTTTCGGATTCGTCGAACGATGGGCTGCCACTCGGGTTCCGGCGGACGAATATTGATTTCACAGACGCGAATTCTTGTGGGCATCATATTGTCATCAAAAGATAAAAAGCAACCCGGGTATACCAGGCATGGACGCAGCATATTTTTTTCTCTGAGGGCGGTTACAAACGGCCTGACGATATTTTCGGCAGCCATTTCAATCAGGGCGGGCGTTTCCATGGGATGAGGGGATATGCTGCCCATTCCGCCGGTAATGGGATTGTCTTTGCTGGCCGGTCCCGGGAACCGTTCCGGATAATCCATCGAGGTAGGAAGGATTTGGAAATGTCCGTTTTTGTCGATCAAAATATTCAATGATATCTCGACCCCCGACATTCTCGATTCGACCAAAAGGGGCCATATCGATTTCTTTCCGAATAATCGTTGATAACTTTTTTTATAATCCTTGATCAGCGTATCATAGACCTCTTTGACTTCCCAGGCATTTAAAATGATACGTGATCCCTTTCCCCCTGCGCTGTAAGGATATTTCAGTACGGCGCCCCCGAATCGGTCGATCAGCGACAAACAGGTTTTTAAAACCATTCCATAATCCCGGGCATCGACTTCAACCCACTGATCGGCAACGGGGATATTGTATTCGCGGCAAAGATGTTTGCATGCGATCTTGTCGCCTTCGATAAATGCACTTTTTTGGGTAAATCCTAAGATATGATTTGAAAAACCGGCCGATTCCAGTTCATCAACCAGCCCTTCAAGCAACAGGTCTTCCGGCATCGGCATCACGCAGTCGATGTCTTTTCTTTTTAAGGCATCGATGATCGCGGCGGCATAACCATTTTTAGAGTTGTCGGACGTCGGGATGAAATCCACCGGCCATTTCATGGTGCTTGCAAAAGGCTCCATGGCCGGCATGCCTCGAATAACCAGTCCCTGAAAATCGTTTTGGCTGTGCTCGCTTGTCGATGTGGAGGTTACCAAAGCGCTGAGAAGGGTTCTTCCGTCGGTGCCCGCAAATCCTATTTTATAACTCACGACAGCTCCTTTTTTTGGCTTAAACCGTATCTTGTCGGACCATAAACGCCGGTTGCACTATGATACGAATTGGGTTATACCCATTTGAGAAAAACCTTTTGTTGACGGCAAGAAACAAAAAAGTTTCCAGAATACATAGAAGCTATCTCAAAAAAGTCTTTTCGCCCGATATCGGCGTTGAGCCCTCGTCTCAAGTCCTCGACATACTTGAGTATGCTTGCGGGTTGATCCTCGGCCTCGTCTTGATATCGAACGAAAATCCTAATTTTGAGATAGCTTCTAACGAAAACCCTTAAAAAGGTGGAGCCGACGGGCGGATTCGAACCGCCTACCTGCTGATTACGAATCAGCTGCTCTACCAACTGAGCTACGCCGGCACATTTAAAGGTTATCTACTTTGTTTATGATACAAAATCAAGAAAAAATATCAATACAAAACCTATTTGATACAAACCGTTACAAAGATTGTGAGCGGATCGGCACGGGGTTGTCCGGAGCGGAAAGATCATATTTTGTCAATCGAATATATACACAATTCCGGGTGCCCGTTATTGTTATCACCGCTTCGACCAAGGAAGCGGAAGCCTGTCTTGAGGATCTGGATTTTTTTTTAAATAAGCCTGATTCCCCTCTCATCTATTTCCCGCCGTATAATATTTCACCGTTTAAGTCTTTTTCATATCACAATGAAACCGCCGCCAAAAGAATCCGGTCGCTGTACCAACTCATTGCCGGTGATGTCCCCCCTTTGGTGGTGACGACCTTGCCGGCCGTCATGCAGAAAATTATCCCCAAAACGGAAATCATCAATTATGCCGAACTGGTGATGGTGGGAGAAGATCTCGATCGGGAAAGACTGGTCGCAAAGCTGATATCCGGCGGTTATGAACGAACGGCCATTGTTGAAGAACCCGGAGATTTCAGCATAAGAGGCGGCATCATAGACGTATTTTCTCCGCTCTATCCGGATCCGGTCCGGATAGAGCTATTCGGTGATACGGTAGAGTCCTTAAGGTTCTTTTCGCCGGTATCTCAGCGAACCATCAAAAACATTTCCGAGGCAATCATATTACCGGCCAGGGAAGCCATTCTCAACGCATCCGACATGAGCCCTGTCAGCAATCGAATCCGGTCGCAGGCATCAAGAATGGAGATCCCGGTCACGCGAGTCAGGGCGTTGATCCATCGAATCAAAAAAGCCGGGGTGTTTTCCGGCATTGAAGGTTTGATTCCTCTGATTTATGCCGATCCGGATTCCTTTTTTAATTATGTGCCTGAAAATGCGTTTTTTATTTTCATGGAACCGGCTGAACTGGAAAATGTGGCCGACCAGACCTTGCGCCTGGCATCCAAAAGTTTTGAGGCGGCCCAAAAGGAAGGGCGTCTGTGCGTCGAACCCGAGCGTATTTTCCTGTCATGGCAGGACGTGAAAGAGATATTGAAAAAGAAAAAGACACTTGCCCTCAAGAAACTTCACGTATCCGATGAAATTTTATCCGACAGCGCGTCTTGTGAATCCGTTCACTTTTCTGTCAAGGATAATGCCGATATCACGCTTGACCTGAAACATCGCCGGGACAAAGATCTTTTTACACCGCTGGCGGACTGGATCAATCGTCACAGGCTGTCCGGGTTTAAAACGGTTGTGGTCTGCAGATCCCGTGCCCAGGGCAAGCGGCTGCTGTCGCTGATGACCCCATATGGCATTTCCTTGAGTCGAATCGATCGATTTTCCGATGCTTATCAGCGCAACGGGCAGTCATTCGTCTGCCTGGGCAGGATTTCCTCGGGATTTGTATGGCCGGCGGAATCCCTGGCCATCATCACGGAGGAAGAAATATTCGGATCCAGGCGCCGGGCTAAATTAAGGCCGGAGACCAAAGCACACGCCCAGTTTTTGGCCTATGAAGATTTAAAAAAAGGGGACCTTGTTGTCCATGTCGATCACGGCATCGGACGATATGACGGTTTGGTTGAACTGACGTTGAACGGATCGAGCAATGATTTTCTGCTGATTATCTATAAAGATGAGGATAAACTCTATTTGCCCGTGGATCGCATGGACATGGTGCAAAAATATATGGGTGTAGACGGCATCACGCCGATTCTCGATAAGATGGGCGGTAAATCATGGGAACGGGTCAAAGAGCGGGTTAAAAAATCGACGGAGAAAATTGCCGGCGAGCTTTTGAAGCTCTATGCCGAGCGAAAAGTCAGAAAAGGCCATGCCTTCATGACCCTGGACAGTGATTTTAAAAATTTTGAAATGGGTTTCCCGTATGAAGAGACCGCTGACCAGCAGAAGGCCATCGAGGACGTGATCGAAGATATGAGATCGGAAACGTCCATGGATCGACTGGTATGCGGTGACGTCGGTTATGGAAAAACAGAAGTGGCCCTGCGCGCTTCGCTGTTGTGCGTCAACGACGGCAAACAGGTTGCCGTATTTGTGCCCACAACGGTGCTTGCGGAACAGCATTTCGCCACATTCAAGGAACGTTATGACGGATATCCCATCAATATCGCATGCCTGAGCCGGTTTCGCTCAATGCGGGAACAGCGCAAGATTATCAATGACCTCAAAACCGGGAAGATCGATATCGTTATCGGAACCCACCGGCTGATACAAAAGGACGTGGTGTTCAAAGATTTGGGGCTTTTGGTCTTGGATGAAGAGCAGCGCTTCGGGGTCAAGCACAAGGAAAAGCTGAAAAAGTTCAAGCGAACCGTCGATGTTCTTGCATTGACCGCCACCCCGATACCCCGAACACTTCACATGTCGCTGATGGGCGTCAGGGATATCAGTATCATCTCGACCCCGCCCGAGCATCGAAAGTCCATCGTCACCTATATCTGTGAATTTAATGACGCCGTCATTTCCGATGCCATCCATCAAGAGCTCGATAGAAACGGTCAGATCTTTTTTGTTCACAATAATATTCATACCATCGAGAAAATGGCAAAGCACCTTAGGGACCTGGTCCCCGAAGCCAGGCTCGATGTGGCTCACGGCCGCATGGATGAGGAGGCGTTGGAACTGGCCATGCTGCGTTTCGTGAACAAGGAGACGGACCTGTTGCTTTGCACCACGATCATCGAATCGGGACTCGATATTTCATCCGCCAATACGATTTTGATCAACCGGGCGGACAGATTCGGGCTTGCTCAGATTTATCAGTTGCGGGGCCGGGTCGGACGCCTGGATGAACAGGCCTATGCATATCTGTTTATCCCCAAAGAAAGCACCTTGGGTAAAGATGCGCAAAAACGGTTGAAGGTTTTAATGGAACACAGCGATCTCGGCTCGGGCTTTCAAATCGCGATGAGCGATTTAAAGATCAGAGGCGGCGGAACGATTTTAGGCGCTTCGCAATCGGGCCATATTGCCGCTGTGGGTTACGACATGTTTCTCAAATTGATGGAAAATTCCATGGCGACCCTGAAGGGGGAAAAGGTTCAGGAACGCCTCGATCCGGAAATCAATATCAACATGCCGGCTATGATTCCCGAGTCCTACATGCCGGATATCGACCAGCGTCTTACGGCCTATCGCCGACTTGCAAAGATGACCGAACTCAAAGACATTGCCGATTTCAAAGCCGAGTTGATCGACAGATTCGGTGCATTGACCGACGAAGCTGCAAATCTTCTTTTAAAAATCATGCTCAGGGTATTGGCCATCAAGGCCGGCGTCAAACGAATCGACCTTAATGACAGCCAGTTGTCGTTTTCTTTTTCGCCCGAGCACCAGAAGAATCCCTCGGGCATCTTGGATATGATTCTTTCCGACCCGGATCGATTCGAATTTACGCCGGATCAGTTGCTGAAAGCCCGGCTGAAAAAGGGAGACGCAACCCGTCTCATCGCCCAAACCAAAAACATCTTGAAAGAAATTATGCAACATGTTAACAGCTAAAAATTTAAACGAGTTATGAGTTTAATTGTGCGCGGTGCACCCAAGAAAATGCAGCGGGTTTTGATAATAAGATATTTTATTAAATTTATTTTATTAATTTGTTTGTTGGGGATTGGATGGTCTATAACAGGATGCGCCGATCGGGAACATAAGCAGCAACAGGAATATCTTATTAAAGTCGGGGACAAAATAATGACCGTCGGTGATTTCAACAAGGCTTTTGAAATCGCAAAAGCGGCTTATTCCTACGACATGCTGCAGAATCCCGAGGCGGTCAGAGAGGTGATGTTGAGCCTGGTCAAACAGATGACCGAAGAGATGATTCTTTTGGAAAGAGCCAAAGAGATCGGCGTCACGGTAACGGCGTCGGAGGTCGAAAAGGCCGCGGCGGATATCAAAAGCGATTATCCGGACCATGAGTTTCAAAATTCGCTGATTGAGAATGCCGTTCCGTATACATCCTGGAAGCAAGCACTGAAGCGGCGTTTGCTCATGAACAAGGTGGTTGCGAAAGACTTGGGAGATGAGATCCATGTCACGCCCGATGACGTGTCGGAATATGAAAAAGCGCATCCGGGAGCGTTTACCGTGACAACGGGTCCTAAAGAAGCAACGGCATCCAAACCTCCTGCTGCGAAAGCCATGGAAACAGATGCGGAAGCAGCGGAAAAAGCCAGACATGATGATGTCGTGAAAATGTTGCGCCGGGAGAAGATGGAAAAAGCATATACTCCCTGGATAGAAGCGCTTAAAAAAAAGTACACCGTCGAAATAAATGAAGCACAGTTGAAGAAAATGACGGATTTGAAGCAAATACGCAAGCATTTGGCTTCCTAAAAAAACGCATATATGGATTTATGAGAATGAAACGCAAAGACATTGGAACCCTGCGAACAAAATCAATGTTTTTCATCATTTTTACGGCCTTTTACTGTTTATGGGGTCAGCCCTTTATGACAAACGCGAAAAGCGCTGAAACCGTCGATCGCATCGTGGCCGTGGTAAATGATGATGTCATTACACTCAATGAACTGAACAAAGTGCTTAAACCTTATATCCAGCAGATTCGAACGTTGGGATATTTGCCGGAAAAAGAGAAACAGATGATTTTCAAAGTGAGAGAAGGTGTGCTCGATCGTCTTATTGATGAAAAAATTGAAGATCAAGAGATAAAGCGCGAAAAGATTGAAATTTCCGAACACCAAATCGACCAGGCCATTGAGCGGATCAAAGAGACACACTATTACACGGATGAAGATCTAAGGGCGGGACTGGCTTCACAAGGTTTGACCATGAAGGAATACCGGAAACAGATCAAAGACCAGATCGCCAGAGCAAAACTCGTCAATCTTAATGTCAAATCAAAAATCGTGATCACCAAAGATGACATCAAGGCATATTATGAAAAACATCTCGATCAGTACGGGGGAAAGCAAAAATATCATCTTCGCAATATTATCATGAGAGTCCCCGAGCTTTCGGATTCGGATAAACGGCTTGAGATTAGAGAGAAAATGGATGGGATTTTGAAAAAATTAAAAGCCGGACAATCTTTTGAAGCCCTTGCAAAAAAATATTCACAATCACCGGCAGCTTCCGACGGCGGGGATCTCGGCTTGTTTGAATTTGATTCTCTGTCGCCGAAGCTTCAAAAGGCCATCAAAAAAATAAAGCCCGGTGAATTCACACCGGTACTCGATACGGACCAGGGGTTTCAAATTTTTTTCCTTGAGAAGATCGTCAAGACCTCTGGAAAACCACTGAAAACGGTTTCATCTGAGATTGAAAATATCCTTTATCATAAAATCACTGATGAAAAATATAGCGAATGGATCCAAAGCATTCGAAAAAAGGCTGTTATTAAAATCATCCAGTAGTTTTGTCCAAATCGTCAAATCGTCAAGTGGTCAGATCGAGGAATCGCCACTCCGGGGACTGAACCATCACAAACCCATCAATCATTTGACCACTTAACCATTTAACTATTTTCGGTATATGAAACGATGTCGAGTTATTCTACGCCTGCGATTATGCTGCGTAAGACGGATTTTGGCGATTATGATTTAATTATTACTTTTTTTACCCTCAAGGAAGGCAAAATAACCGTCATTGCAAAATCCGCCAAAAAAAGCACAAAACGATTCGGCGGAATACTGGAACTTTTTTCGGCATTGGACGTGGTATACGGCACCGGCCGGAGAAAAGGTCTTCCGGTTTTACAGGAGGCTGTCTTAAAACAGCCTTTTCCAAGCATCAGGTCCAGCATGTTAAAAACGGCTTATGCCAGTTACTGGACCGAGCTTATCAACGAATGGATGGAAGACGGCCAGATCGAGGTTCTGCTTTACCAATTGTTTTATCACGTCCTTAAAGAACTCGATGCCGGCGCATCTTCTGAAGGCGCACTTTCCATCCTGTTTCAGATGAGATTTATGAAGATGTTCGGTCTTGCGCCGAATTTGCAAAGATGCGGCATCTGTCGAGTGGATCTGGAGAACATCACGGAAACAACGATGATGTTCAACCTGGCAAAGGGAGGAATTATTTGCGACCGATGTGCCGTGGAAAGTGGTCGGAAATTTGCTTTGACAAAAGGAATCGTCAAACAGCTATTGTGGATCGAGAAGGAAAATTTGGAACAGGCCGCAAGGATCAGGCTTGACTCAGAGGCGATTAAAGTGGGAGAAGAACTGCTGGAGGCCTTTGTTCCCTTCCATTTGGGAAAAGATCTTAAAAGTTTAAAATTTTTGCGGCAAATCAGAAAGTGACCCATGAAAATGCAACCCACAACCCGAAAAAAAAAAGGTTCGAGACGCGCCGTTAAAGATATCCTCGAATCGCATCCGATCCGTGCATCGGCGCCGTGCAGGATCGATATGGGCGGCACCCTGGATATCAGCACGTTTTATTATCCGCTCAGGCATCTTTCCCCTTTAACCGTTAACATCGCCGTCAATTTAAGAACCGTCGTGCGACTTTTTTCATATGATCCGGGCATCGTAAAGATCTCTTCAAAGGGATTTAAAAGTGCCGAATATCCCCTTGAAAAAGTACCTTTTAATCACCCTCTGGGGCTGATGTTCGCCATTGCGGCGTATTTCGGGATTGAAGGGGTCCATATCGATATTGCATCATCTTCTCCGCCGCGCAGTGCTTTAGGGGGGTCTTCTGCGGCGGCGGTGGCACTGATTGCGGCATTTTCTATGATGCTGGGGAAAACGGGCAAGCCGTCGATGTCCAGACGGCAAACCGCCCTGATCGGACACTACCTTGAAGCCAGTGTGGCGGGCGTTCCCTGCGGCATTCAGGATCAGTTGGCGGCCGCCTTTGGCGGCGTGAATGCATGGTGCTGGCCCGGAGACTGCCTGGGTCCCATGTTTCGGAAAAAAGCCCTGGTCAAAAAAAATGACCTGAACAGATTTGAACGCCATCTCTTATTGGCTTACTGTGGTGTTCCCCATGAATCAAAGAATGTCAACGGGAAATGGGTCGAACAGTTTCTTTCCGGAAAGTACCATGGACACTGGGCTGAAATTGTAGTATATACGCAAAAATTTGCCGCAGCGCTAAGAGCGAGCAATATTAAGGATGCCTGTCTTGTCATGAATAAAGAGGTAGCCGTCAGGAAGGAAATGACACCGGAGGTGCTCGATGAGATGGGCGATGCGCTTATCGCGTCTGCCAAGGAAAAACATTGCGGCGCCCGGTTTACCGGTGCGGGTGGCGGCGGGTGTATCTGGGCGCTGGGAGAAATCGAAGACATTGACAGATTAAAAAGTACTTGGGAATCTATTCTTTCCAAAAGAGAAGGTGCCTGTTTGCTCGATTTGAAAATTGATTCACAAGGACTTTTGTATGAGTGAAGGGTACCCTGTGGCTCTGCCTGCCCCATGAAATTCATGTTAATGAGGAGCGAAGCGAATTTTATCGGGGCGATGAATATTTTTTTTAAAAGACCTTTAAAAACAACCCCTAAATATTAATGAGGAAGGAAAAATGAATTTTCAGGATGTGATTATGTCGTTGGAGAAATTCTGGGCGCAAAAGGGATGCGTGGTGGCCCAGCCCTATGATATGGAAGTCGGCGCCGGTACATTTCATCCTACCACGCTTTTAAAGGCACTGGGTCCTGAACCCTGGAATGTCGCTTATGTTCAGCCGTCCAGGCGGCCGACCGACGGCCGGTATGGAGAAAACCCGAACCGGTTGCAGCATTACTACCAGTATCAGGTGATATTGAAGCCGTCTCCCTATGATGTTCAGCAGCTGTATCTTCAGAGCTTGAAAGTGTTGGGTATCGATCCTTTGGAACACGACATCAGGTTCGTGGAAGACGATTGGGAATCTCCCACGTTGGGTGCCGCCGGTCTCGGCTGGGAGGTATGGCTCGACGGCATGGAGATTACCCAGTTTACTTATTTTCAATTGTGCGGGAGTGTCGAGCTGTCCCCTATATCCGTAGAGCTTACGTACGGGCTGGAACGTATTGCCATGTATCTGCAAAAGGTGGACAGCGTGTACGATCTGAAATGGACGGATACGGTAACGTACGGCAATGTCCACCATCAGCAGGAAGTCGAACAGTCAACGTACAATTTTGAAAAGGCGAACGTCAAAATGCTTCTGGAATTTTTCAACCAGTATGAGGCGGAATCCGCACGGATGATTAAAGAAGAATTGGTGCTTCCGGCCTATGAATACTGCCTTAAATGTTCCCATACGTTCAACCTTCTGGATGCGCGGGGCGCCATCAGCGTTGCCGAAAGAACCGGTTATATCGGACGGATAAGAAATCTCGCCAGAGCATGCGCGGAAGGGTACCTGAAGCAAAGAGAAGCCATGGGGTATCCCTTATTGAAGATTGGCGATTGATGATTGTAGATTGATAATTGGTGGTATTGAGCTGTGCTGAATACAATCCATATTGATGCATTGAGAAGATAGAGGTGACTATGAAAAGTTTACTGCTTGAGATCGGAACAGAGGAAATCCCGGCGGGTTATATTGAACCGGCGCTTCAATCCCTGTCGTCGACACTGTTGCAAAAGATGACCGATACCCGTATCGAACATGGCCAAGCCAGGGTTTTCGGCACGCCGAGGCGGCTTGCGGTGGAAGTTCGAGATGTGGCGGACAAACAAAAATCCCTGACCTCCGAAGTGATGGGGCCTCCGGAGAAAGTCGGTTTTGATAGCACCGGCAAACCGACAACGGCGGCCATAAAGTTCGCCGAAAAGGTCGGGGTTTCGGTAAACGCCTTAACCATAAAAGAGACGAACAAAGGCCGTTATGTATGCGCACGGGTTTCCGAGCGGGGACAGGCAGCGCGAACCCTGCTTAAAACCATACTGCCGGAAGTGATTCTGACAACGCCGTTTCCAAAGACAATGAAATGGGCCCAATTGAACATCTTCTTTGCCAGGCCCATCCATTATATCGTGGCCCTTTTTGGAAATCAGATTATTTCCTTTGAACTGGGAGACACAAAGAGCGGGCGGTATTCCTTTGGCCACTATTTTATGCAGCCTGCGAAATTGAGGATTGCCTCACCGGAAGATTACGTCAAAACCTTAAAAGACGCCCATGTGGTGGTCGATTTTGAAGAACGGCGAAAACTGGTGGAAAATGAAATCAACAAAGCGGCAAAAGGCGTCGGTGGCAAGGTGCTGCCCGATGAAGAGCTCATCGATATCAATAAGAACCTGGTGGAATATCCCATTGCCACGGCAGGGAATTTCGATAACGAGTTTCTGGAAATCCCTGCAGAGATTCTGATCACCGCCATGCGTCATCATCAAAAATATTTTGCCGTGGTGGATGACGCCGGCAGTCTCATGTCCAGCTTTATCGCTGTGAACAACACCCGCACAAGAGATATGAATCTGGTCGCCACCGGGCATGAAAGAGTGCTCAGGGCCCGTCTTGCGGATGCGCAGTTCTTTTTCAAAAGCGATGTTCAAGAATCCATGGATGACTGGGTGGAGCGGCTCAAGGGTGTTCTCTTCCAGGCCAAACTGGGGAGCATGTACGAAAAGGTCCAACGGGTTCAAAGAATCGCAGCGTACCTGGCAGATGCCAGCGGCCAGAAACCCACCGTAAAAAAACAGGTGATGCGGGCGGCCTGGCTGTGCAAGGCCGACCTGGTGAGCCAGGTGGTGAACGAATTTCCGAATTTGCAGGGCGTGATGGGAAGAATTTACGCTGCCGTCAAAAAAGAACCCAAAGCCGTGGCAGCCGCCATCGAAGAGCATTACCGGCCGACCTATTCCGGCGGCCCGCTGCCGGAAACGCTGATCGGCGGGCTTCTCGGCATTGCCGACAAGATCGATTCCATTTGTGGATTCTTTTCCGTGGGGCTGGTTCCCACCGGCGCATCAGACCCTTATGCGCTTCGCCGGCAGGGTATCGGCATTATCCAGATCATGAATGACCGGGGCTTTTCATTTTCTTTGAAGAAACTGATTGAAAAGAGCCTGGCCATCTACGGCATCAAAGGCGCAAAAAAAGTCAAAGAGATTGCCGACCTAATCTACACGTTCATCAAAAACCGCATGACCTATCAGCTGGTGGAGGAAGGGTTTTCCAAAGACGTCATCGCGGCGGTAGCCGATGCGGACGCAGATAACGTGCCCAATGTGTTCAATCGCGTGCGTGCGATTCAGGATCTGAAAACCGCCCCGGATTTCGAACCATTGGCTGTTGCCTTCAAACGGGTGGTCAATATCATTAAAAAGGCGGATCTTCCGGCGCGCAAAAAGGTCGATGAAAAACTCTTTGAACACGCATCTGAAAAAGCATTGTATTCGGCCTATAAAAACCTTCAAGGAACGGTGCCGAATCATCTTGACAAAGGACGCTTCGATCAGGCGTTTCGGGAGATCGCCAAACTGCGCGATCCTGTTGATGCCTTTTTCGACGGCGTCATGGTCATGAGCAAAGACAAAAAAATACGCAACAACCGGCTGTCGCTGTTGGCGCTGATTTCGGATCTGTTCGGCCAGTTTGCCGATTTTTCAAAAATTTCGACCTGAGGCTAATCTTAGGAAAGAGGAAATAGAAAACAGGAAAGAGTGTAAGGGAACCGCAGATGAACGCGGATAAACACAGATAGTCTGAAAAAAAGAAATTATAAAGGTGAGAAGGTAAGAAAGTTGGCAAAACTCAGAGGCTCCGACCTTCTGATCTTCTAACTTTCTTATCTTCTAAATGCATTTATGTCCATTAGGGTTTATCTATTTTCTAAACGACTTAAGGAGTCGTCGAAATGAAAGCGATGGTGTTAAACGAGATCTGCGATCTTGCCAAAAACAAACATCCGCTTCAATTAAAAGACCTGCCCAAGCCGATTCCCAAGGAAAAAGAACTGCTGGTGAAAGTGTCGGTCTGCGGGGTGTGCCACACCGAGCTCGACGAGATCGAGGGGAGAACCCCGCCGTCCCGCTTTCCCATGGTTCTGGGTCACCAGGTAGTGGGACGGGTCGAGGAGACCGGAGCGGGTGCCGGGCGGCATAACACCGGCGACAGGGTAGGGGTGGCCTGGATTTATTCGGCCTGCGGGCACTGTGAATTTTGCAGACAGGGTAAAGAAAATGTCTGCGAAACCTTCAGGGCCACGGGCCGGGATGCATACGGCGGCTATGCGGAATATATGACCGTGCCCGAAGATTTTGCCTACCCCATTCCGGATATGTTTTCAGATGCCCAGGCAGCGCCGCTGTTATGTGCCGGCGCCATCGGCTACCGGTCATTGCGGCTTACCAACATCAAGGACGGACAGAACCTGGGACTCACGGGTTTCGGCGCATCAGCCCATCTGGTCCTTAAAATGATCAACTATAAACACAGCGATGTAAAGGTGTTCGTATTTGCCAGAAGCGAAAGGGAAAGGGATTTCGCCAAAGAGCTCGGAGCAGTCTGGGCCGGGAAAACCGAAGACAAGCCGCCGGAACAACTGGATGCCGTCATCGACACGACGCCGGTGTGGAAGCCTATTGTCGAAGCATTGAACCATTTAAAGCCCGGCGGAAGACTGGTGATCAACGCCATCCGCAAAGAAGACAAAGACAAGGATTACCTGCTGAAACTCAATTACCACGAACATCTCTGGATGGAAAAAGAAATCAAAAGCGTGGCCAATGTCGCACGAAAAGACGTCAGCGAATTCATCCAACTGGCCGCCCAAATCCCCATCCTGCCTGAAATCGAAGAATATCCCCTGGAATCGGCCAATAAAGCCCTGCTCGAACTCAAAGAAAGAAAAATCCGCGGCGCAAAAGTGCTAATGATCGGATAGAGAACAACCGACCCTTTCCTTTACTCCGGTGAGCGCGATGAACCGCATCACATACATGTCTAACGAGATGGTAAGGTCGTGAAATACTGGATAGATCCGATCCGACTTCAAAATAGTGGCGGTTTCAATCGTCTTGAATTAAAACAGATTCGGAGTATAATTGAAGAGAAACAAGAATCCTTTATGGAGGCATGGAATAAATATTTTAGCGGTTGAAATCGAAATCCCGTATGCTGTGGATGTTCGCGCGACCGAGGACAAAGCTGACCATCGATCTCAGTGTCGGTCGCACAACGATATAGTATTCTACCCAAAAAAATGTCGCCCATAAAACGATAAGTTCGATGGGCGACACTATCATTCCCTTGCAAACTTTGGTGCAATTTACTTAGATAAATATCAAATTTATGACTCTTAGTAACCACTTCCGACAATTAAGCCGCTCTTGGTTTTCCTGACATATGTATGTTTTTTCTTTCCTTTCCATTCATAGCTAACCCATACACCTTTAGCAGTCGCTTTGACACATTCTTTATAAACGGGTTCTGCTTTTTCTTTCAGGCTTTGCCCAGCCAATGACGGATGAACCAAGAGCATCCCGTTCTCTTCCATTATAAAAACATAGTGGGGTTTATTTTGTGCTGCACTTTTAAAGTCCCCAGCTGTTTTCCCGCCATCAATAGCTGCAACAATCTTATCTACTTGTTTTTTAATACCAGCTTTATCGGCTGCAAACGCACTTGTTGTCAAACAAAACCCAATAATTAAAACGAAAGTTAAAATTGTAATTCTTTTCATTTGCATCTCCTTTTCTCGGTTTTTCTGTTTACAATCCTATATATTCAATGCAGAGTTTGAATGAATTTAATAATTATCAGCAATTAATGTGCCAGGCCAAACGAACAATATTAACCAACTGTTTTAACAATAAATACAATTTGAGCATATGAATTAAAGGCGGATAAGTGAAGGAATTTCCATACGATAGAAAAAAAGTGAATTGGTATCAATAAAGAGCAAACTTATTGAAAACAAATGACTATTAAGCAGAGGAAATTCCATACATCTGGTATGTCGACATGAGATAATCACCTAATATCTTGTTATTACTGCAATTAATTCATCGATTGGTGTGGCGGACTAATCTTCCGTCTTCCGGCCGCAGGCTCCTTTTCTCTAATTCCTAATTTCTCTTTCCTATTTTCTAATTCCTGCCTTCCGCCCTCCATCATTTGTAAAATCTCAATCGAGCATATACAAAATCGATAAGGATGATTATGTTTGATAAAATTATTACAAAAAAAGGAAATACAAAAAGATGGCGCGCATTCTTATCATAGACGATGAAGCCCTGATACGAGATCTGCTTAAAAAGATATTAGAGCGCGAAGGGTACGAAATCGTAACTGCATCCGGTGGAGAAGAAGGAATAAAGATCCATCGGGAGAATCCGGCAGATCTCATCATCACCGATCTCATTATGCCGGGAAAGGAAGGTATAGAGACCATTATGGAACTTCGTCGCGATTTCAAGGATGTCAAAATCATTGCCATGTCCGGCGGCGGGAGGATCGATCCCGAGACATACCTTCAACTGGCCAAAACCCTGGGCGCCATAAAAACCATTGCCAAACCCTTTGATCGAATAGAATTATTGAAAACAATTCATGAGCTTTTGGAATAAGTACAAGAAGCGGGAGGCAAATCTCTCGAATCAAGGCCAGCCCCGGGAAATAGAGGCGACATCCTATGTTCCCTTAATCCGTAATCCTTGATCCTCGTTTCCAAGATCCGTTTGCATAGAAATCTGAGCACTATTGCACATTTTCCTGTGCACTATATCCTTCCGAATTCATAAAATTTCTCCTGAAAAAAGAACCCTTCGAAATTATCTTGCCGACCGTTTCATATAACCATCAGTTTTTAAATGGATTTTAGAACCCTTTAAAGATTTTATTATAATGTATGAGCAAATATGAATTTGGCATAATAATTGAATTTTTGAATAAGTCGAAACTATAGTGACCCCCCTTAGTTCTCGGATGTCCAACAAAAAACTCATTTAAAATGCATAATAAGCTATATTTATTCTTGACATAAAGTTATAAACGGTTATAATTTTCATGAATGAAGTCAAATGGAGTAAAAGGGCAAAAAGACAACTGGCAAAAGTCCCTATTAATTACCGTGTGGCAATCACTGATGCAACTCGAACCCTAGTGAATTTCCCTGAATGCAAGAATGTAAAACCTTTGAAGAACCATAAATATGGCTTCCGTTTGCGCGTCGGCCGCCACAGAATTTTTTTTGATTTTGACGGCCAGATAAAAATAATTGCCATTCAAGAGGTAAAAAAGCGGGATGAACGTACTTATTGAACCGCAAGTAATAAAACAGGGTGACAAACCCGCATTTGCTGTCATCCCTTGGGATGTTTATCAGGAACTTGTTAAAAACTATGTTCCTGATAAATCTGATGTGTGGTTTCCCCAGGAAGTCGTTGAGGCAAATGTCGTCAGAGGTGACAGTCTGCTTAAAGCTTGGCGTGAATACCTTGGTCTGACGCAGACAGAAGTCGCGAAGCGCGCAGGGATGACTCAACCGGCATATGCAAAACTTGAAAAGATTGATGCAAATCCAAGAACCACAACTCTTCGTAAGCTTGCTAAAGCACTTGGACTATCTCTTGAACATTTGACTGACTAACCACCGACTTCAAGCCCGTTCGCTCTCTTTCCTATTTTTTTCTTTCCTAATTCCTGCTTTCAACTTTCCGACTTCATGCCCTTTATTCGTCCATCTTCCGAGCGAAGCGGTCTTCCATCTTCCATCGGTTAGCCCTCCGTCCTCCGCTTGCCCCGTTAAATTCTTCGGAGAAGACGAGCCTAGCGCGAGCCTAGCGGATTTAACCGGGGTCGTCTGTCCTCCGAACCTCGCCCGTACTGGGTACCCCAAATCCCCAATATCCATTCGCTCTATAATATTTTTCTCTTGATTTCATTCGATTTTTTTGCTTAATGAATGATAAGCGACAATTTCTTTCTGACACTACAAAAATTGCTTTTCTCCTGCTGCAATTATAAGAATCTGATATGAATATATTTATTTCATATCTTTTCCATATCTAATAACCAGATGCACAGTTTTATGTGCATACATGCCCATGAAATTGTGCATTTCGACGCACCTGAATGTTGCATGAAATTAATGAGAGTCTTTTTGTTGGATATCGATTAGATATATCAGGTTTGCCAGTTTATGTGCTCTTGGCAAGATGTACGAAACCGCTTCGCGATAGCTTTATCTCAGTTTTTTTGAGCATCCTTTTGAGGTTTAAGATTTATTTTCCTTTTTAAGTCATTTTGGTTAAATTTTTTAAGCATGAAATTGAAATTATAGCTTTTAATTTCTTTAAAAGTATGCAATATTACTTATTGTAATTATAATGAAAAAGAGAAAGTCGATACTTTACCCATATAGCATACTTTATGCCAAAATTATCGACGGCTTCGTACATCTCCATTTTATCAATAATCCCGTTCCTAGATACCCTAATCTGATTTTCTGACACAGCCAGCGCTTGATCGTAGGTTCTTGCATTTTTTCAGCGGGACTATGGATAAAATGCTTATTAGTTATCAAATAATTTTATAGTCTTCAAAAACCTGTGA
>Ga0315556_1000760_pt1 | contig 20193 bp, 15 predicted proteins | sample SalMarSW160310MG_FD_202112 | JGI IMG/M metagenome (GOLD analysis project Ga0315556, IMG submission 202112) | Salt marsh sediment microbial communities from the Plum Island Ecosystem LTER, Massachusetts, United States - Salt Marsh Sediment SW1603-10 ...
GCACGTTGCGCGGGATTATATTCACCGACAGCATGGGACAAACGGCCATGCGCCGCATCGGCGAACGCCCGCAATAAGGATGACAAGGAGATCGGCAGCAAGTTGCGCCGGTAATGACCGGAGAAAACACCGTAACCCACATAGATCAAACCGTTGATGACCAGCAACCACATGGCGGCGAAATGCCATTGCAGCGCGCCGGCCAACCAGCCGCCCAGGGTAATCTCCGGGGGAAATCTGAAATTGAATAATGGCGAAGCATCGTAGATGCGCCACCCGCTGGTCACCATCATGAGTATCGCGGCGACATTGATCCAGTGCGTGACCCTCACTGGCAAGGGGTGCACTTTCACTACAGTGCTAGATGATGAATTCTCGGCAACACCGCGTGCCATCTCGCACTCCTTGGCAAGCTAGACCATCGGTCTGCTCCAGCATTATCCCTTATGCGGCGACTGTCAAGCCGATTGACGCCTTTACCTTTACCGCAAAAAGAATCCCTCGCGTCCTGGGCAAAGGACGACATATTCCATTCACCCACTCCTTCCAACCCTTCCCCATCCAGGGAAAGGTTTGGGGAGAATGTCGCCGCTATATGAGCAACGGCACGATCAACCCACCGCCATCCCCCGGACATCAAGGACAAGCAGGAATTGACGTCACCAAGCCCTGTCAAACTAACGTCCGACCCGACCTTGAACATATCCACACCGCAGTTGGCGGGATCCACCGCATAGGCGAAACGGCCGCCCACGCTCATATCGACATCCAGAGGAGCGGCATCGGCGGCGACGGTCATGTTCTCTTCTCCTCTTATTTATCGATAGTTTAATAGAATCAATTCGGATCATGAATATTTCCATGCGCTGCCGTTTTCCTTGATTACCCCGACTCATCCCATCATACGCTCACTAAGGCTTCATTTCGCCGGACACCGTGCCTTTGGAAAACGGTGCCAAGTTCACCGCAATCTCTTTTAGAAACGGCAACATATTTACAGGAAGTGTGAACAGGAACATCACGAAAAGATCAAATTTTTGTAACAGATGAAGGATTGGCCAGACGGCGACAAACCTGTTGTTGCCCGCTGGACTCGGGATTCATATAGCGCTTATAAATAAATTTCTGACATGTTAACGACTGCGCGATTGGATAATAACCCAGTGCGGCACTAATTCCTGGCCAGCACCTGACGGCCCGATCTTTTCGCAGTACGACGTGCCAGCAGCATTCCCCACAAGCCAAAGACGCTGGTGGAATCCATTCTGCCTCCGTCACGACCCCATACCAGCCACCCAGCGATTGCTGACCGAAGTCTTACCGTCCCCGGTGCATCACTATAACAACTACCGCAACCATTTGATTGAATCTGACCGCTCCGCGAACAAGCCCAATTCTCCTGGAATACGTCGCTTCCTGCACCGCACAATGAAGATACAACCCCTCGGCCCCATTAAATTCGGCGGCAAACATATGGATAGATAATTGTATTAAGTGTTAAAATTGCACATTTACTCGCCCAGCGTTCAAGCCACGTGTTGACCATGCAGGATAAAGATGCAGAACAGCTACTTGCCCTAAAGCGGCAAGGGCTGGCCTTGATGCAGGACAATCGCCTCGCGGAAGCGCAGACCTTGTTCCAAGAAATCTGTGCCGCCGATATGGAAGACGCAGATGCCTGGCACATCCTGAGCAGCATCCATGGCATGCAGGGCAACCTGGATGAAGCCGGCAATTGCTGTCGTCGCGTCATTGCCTTACGACCCGACCATGCCGAGGCCCATCTCAACCTGGGTAATGTTCTCTACCTTCAAGGAGATCTGGATGCGGCGGTAAAGGAATATCAACATGCATTGCGCATAAATCCCAATGATGCCGCCGCGCACAATAACCTCGGCAATATCCTCAACACTCTCGGCCGCATCGACGAGGCTGCAGTCAATCTCCGGGAATCTATACGGCTGAATCCCAATAATGCTGAAACGCACAGCAATCTGGGCAATATCTTCCTCTATTATAAAGGGCAACTGAACGACGCCTTAGCGTGCTATCGGGAAGCCTTACGGCTTAACCCCAATCTGGTTCAGGGGCACATTAACCTGGGAAACGTCTATACTCTGCAAGGCAAGCTCGATGAGGCCCTGGCCAGCTATCAGGAGGCCTTGCGCCATGACCCGCACAACGCCCTGGCTCATAGCAATCTGCTATTCCTGATGAGCTACCGCTCGGATAGCGACCCGGAGAAACTGTTTGCCGAGCATGAGCGATGGGGCAGGATTCACGGCCGGGATCCGTCGAGCATCGCACCTCATGACAATGTTCCCGACCCAGCTAGACGCCTGCGCATCGGCTATATCTCGGCCGATTTCCGCAACCACCCCGTCGGTATATTTATCGAGCAAGTCCTCACCCACCATGACAAGTCCCGCTTTGAGATATTCTGCTACAGCAATCACGGCATAAATGACGACCTGACGGCGCGCCTGCGCCGCTACGCCGACCACTGGCGTAACGTGCTGGCCCAGCCTGACGAAGCGCTGGCCCAGCAGATTCGCCGCGACGGCATAGACATCCTGGTGGACCTCGCCGGGCACACCGCGGGGAATCGCCTCTTGACCTTCGCCCTGAAACCCGCGCCCATCCAGGTGACCTGGATGAGCTACATCGCCACTACCGGCCTCAAGGCCATCGATTACATAATAGGCAATCGCTATATTATTCCGCCGCAGGACGAACGCTATTATGTTGAGAAAGTGGTACGCTTGCCGCACAGCTTTTTGTGTTTCTCACCACCCCAGGCATCCATAGAGGTATCTCCGCTACCCGCTCAATCCAGCGGATGGGTTACCTTCGGCTGTTTCAACAATACGGCTAAATTAACCCCGGCGGTGATCGCTACCTGGTCGAAGTTATTATTGGCCCTGCCCCGCTCGCGTTTATTTCTCAAGTCCGGCGGATTCAATGATGAAGATATAAGGACACATTTTCAAAACCTGTTCACAAAACACGGAGTGCGGCATGAGCAGCTCCAGTTTGCCGGGCGTTCGCCGCGCAATGAATACCTCGCCGCGTATCAGGAGGTGGATATAGGCCTGGATCCCTTTCCTTACAATGGCGGCACAACCACAGTCGAAGCCCTATGGATGGGGATACCGGTAGTGACGCTGCGCGGTGATCGTTTTGTCGGCCGCATGGGGGAAAGTATCATGATGAATCTCGGCCTCGAGGAATGCGTGACCGACAGCGAGGAGGCATACATCGCCCAGGCAGTTTCTCTGGCATCCGATCTGCCGCGACTCGCCGCGCTGCGCAGCGGTTTGCGCAACCGCCTGCTGAATTCCCCCCTGTGCGACGGTCCGGGCTTTACCCGCGATCTCGAAGCAGCCTATCGTCGTATGTGGGAAAGCTGGTGCCGAACTCACTAATAGCCCGGCCGAGGATAATAATGAATACTGAGCAACTCCACGCCATCAAACAACAAGCCATGAACTTGATGCGCGGCAATCACCTCGCGGAGGCACAGGCCTTATTCTCCCAGATCTGCGCACAAAATCCCGATGACGTGGATGCCTGGTATCTCCTCAGTTCCATCCATGGCATGCAAGGCAACCTGGATGAGGCCGGCCGCTGCTGCCGCCGCGTCATCGCCTTGCAACCCGAGCATAGCGAAGCCCACGTCAATCTGGGCAATGTACTCCTTTTTCAAGGCAAGCTCGACGAAGCCGTGGCACATTATCAAACAGCGGTCCGCATCAATCCCAATAATCCCGGGGCGCTGTGCAGTCTCGGCAATGTCCTATCTACCATGGGCCAACATAACGAGGCGACAAGCAATTACCAGGCGGCGCTGCGGCTCAACCCCAATTTAATCGAGGCCCACTACAATCTGGGCAACTCGCAGATGGCACTACAAAAATACGACGACGCCATAAACAGTTTTCGGCGCGCCATACATCTCAACGCCAATTACGCCGCGGCCTACAACAATCTCGGCAATGCGCATAAGGAACGCGGCGATATCGCCGCCGCCATAGACAATTACCGCACAGCCATTCGCTTACAACCGGATTTTTACCGGGCCTACAACAACCTAGCCATCGTCCTCAAGGATCAGGGCTTGCTCGAAGAAGCGTATGACGCGGCACAGCAAGCGATACGAATCAAGCCTGATTTTTTCGACGCCTATATAAGCCTCGGCAATATCAGCATCGCGCAGGGTCTTCCGAATACCGCTATCGAACACTTCCGGCATCTTTTGAATATCCAGCCGAATCATCCGGAGGCACATACCTGCCTATTCACGATGATGCACTATCGTCCCGAATTTTCAGCAGAACGCCTGTTTACGGAGGCGCAAGAATGGGGTATCCGCCATACTCCACGAACCTCGATGTTACCCGCGCCCGGTAACTCTCCCGATCCACAGCGACGCCTACGTATCGGTTACGTATCCGGAGATTTTTATAACCATCCTGTCGGCTATTTTATCGAATCGGTCCTTGTTCATCATGACGACTCACGTTATGAAACGTTCTGCTATTACAACCATGACAGACATGACGAACTCACGACTCGCCTGCAACGAGCGGCGCATCACTGGTGCAACATTGCCGGGCAAAGCAACGAGGCGGTAATTCGGCGGATACGGGAGGATCGTATAGATATTTTGCTTGATTTGTCGGGTCATACCGACCGAAATCGATTGCTGGTATTCGCCCACAAACCCGCGCCGCTCCAAGCAACATGGTTAGGATATTTCGACACCACCGGCCTAAGCGCAATAGATTACATAATCGGCGACCGATACCTCATTCCACCCGAAGAGGAGCTTCATTATACGGAGCGGGTGGTACGTCTGCCCGATGCTTATCTATGCTATTCACCGCCCGCCGAGGAGATCGATCCCGGCCCCTTGCCGGCCCTGGCTACAGGACGAGTCACCTTCGGTTGCTTTAATAACACCGCCAAGCTAACGGAGACGGTTATCGCCGTTTGGTCGAAGTTGTTGCATACCCTTCCCCAGGCACAACTCTATTTGAAGTACAAACCACTAGGTAACGACGGCGTACGGCGTCGCTATCAGGCACTGTTCGCCAAGCAAGGCATCGATATCGGCCGAATACGCATGGTGGGCGCATCGCCACGGCGGGAATACCTGGCCGCCTATCGGGAAGTGGACATCGCATTGGATCCTTTTCCCTTCAATGGCTGCACCACCACAATGGAGTCTCTATGGATGGGGGTGCCGGTAGTTACCCTGCGTGGAGATCGTTATGTCGGCCACATGGGTGAAACGATTTTAAAACATCTCGACTTTGGCGAGTTAGTGACGGAGAGCGAAGAAGCTTACATCACCAAGGCGGTCGCACTTAGCGCCGACTTGCCCGCCCTGGCAGAAATGCGTAACCATCTACGAATGAAATTGCTAAATTCGAAGTTATGCGACGGTCCCGGCTTCACACGATCGTTGGAGGTCGTGTACCGTAATATATGGGCGGATTGGTGTCGACAACAAAGTGATTTAGAAGAGCTGAAATAACATTAACGCATTGATCTTTACAAGCAATGCCCGTGACTTAACTTGTACCGCTTGCGGTTACCATGTATCCGCATCCTTCTTTGATGAAGGCAGGTAAGCACTCACGATCATACCCTGACCTACCGACGGCAATTGCGTGCAGAGTTTTACTAAGCTTCCACTGATTATTGTTTATTGCGTTGGTTGTGGACGTATTTACAACGTCTCTTTCGATTACGGAAAAATTCCCTACTCGGAAATGCCGAACTTGATGTCCAATCAGGGCATAGAATGATCTCTGCCACGCCATGAAGTTTTAGAGCCTTGAACCGGCTGATGATGTGTAAGTTCACCACCAACCCCATTTGATATTCTGCAATGTAAAGAAAGATACTCCCGCGCGATATTTTTACATAGGTGTAAATAATGCGTGCGGTCTCGAACACGACCGTTTCATGTGGATGGCGGCGAGACGGTGCGCCTCTCGGTCCAAGAACTCAATTGGCAGCACGACGGTTTTGATTATTGGAGCAACAAACAGCATCAAGCGCTGTAATTTGAGTCTGCCTCTATCAATCATGCCCCAAGGCCTCCTTTAGTGGACCTAGATAAGCCTCGTAGTTCTTCCATCGATTTATCGATCGCTTGTATATCGGTCGCCGCACTTGATCATGGCTGGCAGTTCCCACTACGCGTTTCGTATCATAGAATCGCAAACATCGATCATCCCATTTCAGCCCACAAAACTCTATTATCGTCCGACTCTTCCTTTCCTGATCGGCGACAAGATCCTCATAATTTACCTCCATCATCTGTATATCAAGCACGGCCGCCCAGTGATTCATTAAACGTTCGTACTGCCGATAATAGCCGCCCAACATCCCAAGCTCCTGACTATATGGATGCCTCAGCTCAAAATTCTGAAAGTAACAGGACAAACAGGTATCAAGTGAATCCCGTTTGCAATGAATAACCCGAGCCTCGGGAAATAGTAAATTGATTAAGCCCAAATGCAAGAAATTTTCCGGCATTTTGTCGGTCACCCGCTCAGCAGTTGAAGAAAGGACAGAAAGGTGTTCTAGGTAATGCTGAGCCATTTGATCAACATCCGTTTGACCCATTGTAACAACGCAGGATGGATATGATAGCCGGCTACCAAGCTTGGTAGGTATATCGTATACGATGAGACTCATCATATCCAACTCACCACCGCCAAAAACATCAGGATGACTTGCTAGAATCTGCTCGACAAGGCTGGTACCGGAGCGAGGCATTCCGACGATAAACACCGGACGCCTCGAGGCTAATCTTGCCCGAGGCGCCTGGGCAATGAAACCGGAATTATAGGTGCGAATAATATCATCGATATGTTGGGCATGCTTTTGTGCATTAAAATCCCGGCCCTGACCCAACATCTCATTCCCATGTTTACAATGCCGGAAAGCGGCATCAAAATCGCTTCTGGAATCGTAGAGGCGGCCTAACTCAAAATGCAAATTGGCCCGTTTCTCGTTACCCAGAGACGCATCATCCCGTTCTAACATTTTCTCCATCAGTGCAATTGCCTCATCGCAACGCCCCAGCGGACGACACAGTGCAGCGAATACCAACCCTGCGAAATAATCGGTATCGTGCATTGTCAGGAAAGGCTGCAAGAGTGTGTATGCCTGTTTAAAATCGCCCTGCTTCTCCAGAACCGAGGCCTCACCTATGTTTGCCAACTTGCATGCAGGATCGAGATTCTGTGCGATACGATAACACTCCAACGCCTTCTCCCACGGACCGAAGCTTGCGTATAAACCAGCCAAGTTAATCCACGCACTGAGATAATCGGGATCTAGACGTACCGCCTCCGAGTAGGCATCCATAGCATTCGGATACCAGCCTAATTTCGCAAGGGCGACCCCCAGATTATAGTAAGTTATGGCGGAATTCGGTTTAAGGCGCAGCGACTCGCGATGTGCCTTAGCTGCCTCATTAAAGCGCTGGAGTTCGCGCAGAACGACACCTAAATTGTCATACGCCTCAGCAAATTCTGGATTGATTCGCAGCGCCTCTCGATAAGCGGTCTCCGCTTCGATCAGGCTTCCCTTCTCTTTCAAGAGGTTCCCCAGGTTGAAGTAGACCTCGGGCGACGCTGATCCCATTCGCACCACCTCGCCAAACTCTGCCAGGGCCTCTTCAAGCCTTCCCTGATTCTGTAATAAGAGGCCCAAGTTAACACGGGCGGCAACTAAATCGGGCTTAAGGTGTAAGGCCTCACGGTAAGCTGATTCCGCTTCGATCAGGCTTCCCTTCTCTTTCAAGAGATTCCCCAAATTGAAGCGAACCTCGGGCGACGCTGGCGCTAAACGCACCACCTCGCCAAACTCTATCAGGGCCTCTTCAATCCTTCCCTGATTCTGCAATAAGGTACTCAAGTTAGCATGGGCTACAACCATATCCGGCTTAAGATTTAAGGCATCACGATAGGCAGTCTCAGCCTCCGCGATTTTTCCTCGTTGCTTCATAACATTACCCAGATTGAAATGAATCTCGGGGCGTTGGGGTTGGAGGCTGCTTGCCTGTCGTAAGCACGCTTCTGCTTCGTCAAGAACTCCGAGTTGTCCATTGATTATGCCTAAGAAATACCATGCCTCTGCATCTGCAGGATCGAGCGTGCATACCTGTGCATACAGGCCCTTCGCATCCTGAAATTGCTTGTCTTGGAAAAAAGAAAACGCCTGTTGTTTTATTGTGCTGGCAGGTATATTTGTGGTCATATTGGCTGTAGTTATCTAGTGCGTTACCCATATAAAACATTACAAAGTCGCCCCATTTTCCGCAGAATTGACAGGGGCATTGCGATCCATACGAAGGGGCTGGAATGTGCGTAATTGTGGACGACGTATGAATCGACGCGTTCAATCATTTCCCACATCATTTTAAATGAGCTCCATCGAATCACCCGCGAGGTGCAGGGAGAAGTTCCATCAGTAGTTGGGCGCGGGGCGCCACAAATCGCCTTTTGCCACTCGCACAATCTCTAACCATCACCGGAAAATTTATTGCTTCTGAAGTAGTGCGAAACCCAGAAGGCGTGTATTGCCGGTTTGGTAAAAGGCCAAAATTTTCCCTTCTGCGCCGATGATGGCCGACGCGTAGGGAGTGGTGAGGTTCGTCGAGTTATATAATTTTAAAACATCCATAAAAATATTATCTGGACCTAGTCCACTCGAACGTTTAGTTGGCATCCTATCCGCTACCACCTGGTAGCTGTATGTGTCCGTACTGGCCGTTACCTCGCCCTCGGAATTCTTGGTCTGGACCAGAGTCGCGCTCCCACCACCATCGAAAGTAATACTTCCCGACAGGGAAAAATACTTGTCTCTTGAGGCCGCCGTCTGGTAATCATCTCCTATACCGGCAATAAAGTAGGTGCCTTTGATATCCTTGGTCTTATACGTATCCGGCGCCAATTGGCGCAATCCGACACCTATGCCCCCGACCGTTTGACAGTCATTGGCGTCAACGTCGGTTATGTCATTTACAATAATTAAGGATTGAGAGTCTCGCGATATCGCTCCGGCCAATCCAAACTTCGCATTCTCAAAAAAACCACCAGCATGCAGCGCAGTAGTGGCTGATACATTTCCACTGAGCTGGAAGGTCAAACTGTCGCGTGGCGGGTTTATCAAAGGGGCCTCGTAGTCGCCCATCGGGTTAAAGGCCATTACTGACGATATATCCGTAAAGAGCGTTTGGAACTGCATCGGTTCCGTATAGAGATAACCGACGTCCAAAAGATATTGGAATGTATCCCTTTTAGGCGGATCCAGAAATCTGCTGATATTTTGAAAATTATTATTATAATTGGCATAAGCATAATAAACCGGGTCGCCGGTAGCGGTGCCGTCCGCGCTGGGATATGGCACACCGGTACCCGTGGATTTCAAGCCATACATGACATACATTTCATCTCCATCATAGGAAACGCCGGCGAAGCTTTCACCGTCGGGCGAAAAGGCGCCGTTGAATATGCCTCGATTATCCTGGGTAAAGGCATAAAAGCCGTTATCGGCGGTCACGCCAAAAATCGCATTCTTGCTATTAAGGTCAGGCTGATCACAGCCCGGCTCCATTAGCTGGCGCTGAAATTGCTTTATGGCGGCGTCACGCTGGATAGTAAACTTGGGCCCGCCGCTTGCCTGCGCATTAAAGCTGGCTACTTCGCGTTGCGCGTGTATAACCGGTATCTTGCTGCCAAAACCATTGATGCCCTGGTGCAGATCGACGCCGAACGTAACGACATTGTAGTTGCCGCTAAGTGGCGAATTGACCGTCGCACCTTCAATGCTGACGGCGGGAGTGATTTGAGGGGTCTCGACCATCACCGCCTCCCCGCCACTGTGTGCCACCAACAGCTCCCCGCCGCTGAGCTGTATACCGATCGGTTGATTTAGACCCGTACCGATCCCAGCGATGCTGCGAGTGGGCGTTACGGATACGTTACTAATATTGGGATCTTGGATGGACGTTTGCAGTACGGCAAGATCAAATACGGAGATGGAATTATTGCCCTTGTTCGCTACATATATTTCCTGATTGGCGCTATCTACGTCGATACCGCAAGGATCGGCAAGTCCGGCGGCACTGGAGATTTTTAGCAGGGGAGGAATATTGATATGCGGACTGGTCACAACGCCACCCGTATTGGGATCAACCACGTTGCGACTACCATCAAGGTCGTATAGGTCATACACCGTAATCGTATTGCTGTTACTGTTGGTGACAAACACCTCGTGATTTAGCTTGTCTATGCCAATTCCACAGGAACCATCCAATTCCGTTAACGATCCCTGCAGCGTGCGTAAAGGAAAAGTATCACCATTCCCCACCCTGGTGTACGAAGTGATGCTGTTATTACCGTTATTGACCACCAATATTTCATCTTTGGATGGATCTCCGTCTCCGAACGGATCCAAATTAAGCACCAACCCGGTGGGTTTGCTTAAGCCGGTGAACAGCCCCCAAATCGTCCTGAGTGGCGATGCATTGGCAGAGTCAGTCACCGCAAAGGTGACCAGACTGTTATTCTTATAGTTGAGCACTAGATATTGGTCGCCGCTGCCGCCCGCTTGTCCGGCACTATATAAGACCACTGCTACCGGGTCATTGAGCCTTGTCTCAGGGCCGGTAATCGAGCCAAGAGGCTGCGAGGTAGTTGCACCGTTGAGCGCATAAGTGGCCAGGCTGCTGGAGGCGCCATTGGTTACCACCAGTTGATTTCGGTAACTATCCACGACAAGCCCGGACACCCCAAATAATTGAGTGTCAGCGCCTACTATCTCACGCAGCGGCGCAACGTTGCCATTGTCTGTAGAGTTAAAAGCACTCAGATGGCTACAGCCAATCGTATTTTTCGTCTCCAGCACCAGGCTGACCATGGTAGTCTCGTCTTGCACCACCTGGATGGGCGCCGGCAGAAGAAACGGATGATCGGCATCGCCGGCATAGCCCGTCAAGGGGGGAGTACTCTGATAATGGAGCGATGAGTTCCCTCCCAAGTCCGCGGTCTTGAAATAGAGCGTCATCGGATTATTGCTCAGATCCAGGGAGCCGGATCCCGAACCGCTCGCGGAACCATCGCAGGGGGAGGGATTGGAGAAGGTCCAATTGCCACTCCAGCCGATATTACTGATCGTCAATTTTAGCGACTTGTAGGAGCCGGTCGCAAAGCCGGTTTTCAGCAATCCAATTGTGGGAGGAGAGGTTTGCGAATCAAATTGTCCCCCTGTCACAAATGTCTCATAGCTAGTGCCATCAGCTGATATCGCCGCCTCGTCTATGGCCAGCGTCACACCATCAGGAGTCGCCATACCCGCGCTCAAGTCAGTCGAAAGCGGTTTTGTGCGGCCCTCCAGCTGGATGCTCCCCGTCGGCACCGTCACTGGTGTCTGTGTAGAGCTGACACCGCCGCCTCCCCCATTGGAACATCCGACCAAGATCACCATGGCCAGGGTCGGCAGCAGCCCCGACAAGACGCGGCGGATAAACCTTAACATCCACACCGGCATAGCGCCATTCGCAGGGCACAGCATATCTCCATAAAAATCATTATGGTAGAGAGCTATTGGTTTAATCCTAGCTGTTATCATGCGGTCAAATTCTAAGTTGGTTCTCGATCATCATTTGGACGGCACTTAAACCATCTCCCGTTTTGTGCAAACCGAGACTCCTTAGTCTAATCCCCGCACCCGCTGTCATGACTGACAAGGCCATAAGGCGTCATCCTGGTGTAAGGCTATACGGCATCACCTGTAATGGTGACTTGAGTCGACGCCCCCGGCGGAGTCGGGGGTAAGGAATTTTCACCACAGCCGTTAATCATGGACAACAGCAGCGCCACACATCCCATCAGGATAAGCCATCGCGTTATCTTCTTTCGCATACTCGCTCCAAAACCGATGATCAATCGACTACATCCCAGGAATAGACATATCTGTTTTCGTACGCATCCAATACAGAGAAGGTGACATTACTCACGTCTTTTATGAATATGTCGCAGCCGGTGTCTTTTATATCGGACCTAGTGCGCACGTCCGAACTCATGCCCCCTGAACTAAACGCCAAAGTGTCTTTAACTCGCTTCTTATAGCAGGAACTGATATCGCTGTACGGCTTAGAGTATGTAATCTGGAAAGACTGGCTGGCGATTAACGGCGGCTGAGCCAATTGCTGGCCGGAGTCGTTCACATAGGACCAATTGATATCGAGTATCGCACCGGTGGGACCCAAGATGAAATTCGGTAGAACCAGGGGAAGTTCTGATTTGGCGAGGGGAGCGATATTAGGCACAAAGGGCTTATTTTCAACCTTGCCAATCACGTTAGCCGTAATTTGGAACTTCACCGGCTGCGGAGGAAACGGCGAGACGATCAGGGACTGCGAGCGGCAATTGGTGGTGAGTTCATCGGTGGTAAAAGGCGTAAATACCGCGCAACCGATTTGCAGATTGGACGCCAGACTACCATCGCCCAGTTGAAATTGCATATTGCTGGGGGGGATGAGATAAGCCGAGTTAACGTCCGCGGCAGCGTGCATGGTCGGGTCATAAACCTTGAAAACATAGGCATAGCCCTGCGGCAGCGGGATCGGCAAGCGCGCCAGCGTATTGGGATCGACGTTATTCAATGCCTCTTTGGTAATCGGATCTATAGTGTACGGCTGACCGCTACTCGGATCGGTGGGAGGCATAGGCTCACCCGTGCTGCGCAGTATCTGGCCCTGATAAATATAGCTGATCAACAGCTGTTGTTGAACTCGAGGATTGATGAATACCGGATGGTGGAGCAAATGCGGCGAGGCGCAGTATTTGTTAGTACAGTTGGGATCGGTAACGTTATACATGCTTATACTGTCGTTGCCGAGGTTCGCCACGACAAGTTTGTCTGTGGTGCCGGTACCGTCCCCGTCCAGAAACATCGCCACCGGCTGACTGAGCGCGGAATTGGTACCGCTGATCTTCCGTATCGGATAGACGTTCTCATCACCTGCCATCCCCGAATCCAAGCTGAAGAAATTGATGCTGTTAAACCCGGCACTCGTCACCGCCACTTCCCGATTGCTGGTATCAACCAACAGGCCGCAGGCATTGCTTATTTCGGTCTTATCGCCCTTGATGGTGCGCAGCGGGATCACATTTCCGTTAGTGGAATCATCGAGCCGATTATAAAAGGTTATGCTGTCGTTGCCGTTATTGACCACCGCGATCTCGGTCGAGTCGACGAATATGCCGCAGGGTGTATTAAGCCCGGTAGTAGGCCCTTGAATGATGCGCAGCGGAGACACATTTCCGATGGTGGAATCCGCGGTCCGATTATAAACAGTGATACTGTCGTCAGGTCCGTTTGTCACGTACAGTTCATTATTGACCTTGTCGACGTAGACGCCGCCCGGCCCGCGTATGCCGGCGGTGACACCGCTGATAACGCGTGTCGGCGTCAAATCCGATACCGTCGGATCACTGCTGAGATCATAGGTAGTAATGCTGTCATTTCCAAAATTGGCGACGTCAAGCTCGTTGTGAACCGTATCGACAAAAATACCTCCCGGCGTATCGAGCCCGGTATTTGGGCCTTGAATCCGGCGTTGCGGAGTGACATTACCCGAATCACTCCGATTGAAGACAACAACGCTATTCGCCTTAGAGTTGTTGTTACTGATAAATATCTCGTTATTAGCAACGAATACGCCGAAGGGCGATGCCATTCCCGTATCGGCGCCGCTGATTTCCTGGCTGGGCGGCGTATCGGATACACAACCGAGCGAATTCGACGCGGGAACGATCAATTTAAGTGTTACCGGATCCGACCCCACATGAATGGCATCAATTTGACCGGTGGCGCCAGACTGTAAACCGGTGACAGGGTGAGCAACCTGTAATTGCTCTATCCGCTGATGGTTCACCAAGTCCGCATCCGGCATCTGGAACTGATTATCAACATCAGTCGCAACGTCGCCCGTACAAGGGTTAATACCGGCATAGGTGCCTTTCCAGTTCAAAACGAAACGGATACCGTTATAGGTGGTCGGAAGCACCCCGCCACTGCCGAATATATTGCTTGCCTGACCGGTATTCTTAATCACGTCGAGCGATATGGGGTTGGGGAGTACCCGCACCCGGAAAGGCCCATTGATAACCTCAGCCAAATCGACTTCGTCGAGCGTGATCACAAGACTGGAGGGACTTACAACACCGGGGGGGATAACGGAGGAGAGACCCAACCTGAAGATTGAACCCTGACTGGTCAATAGCAACGCAAGTAAGACGGCACCTGCGAGTCCCGGCCATTTTATGTGATTCAAAAATTTCATGCGTACACACCTACCCGCTTTATGCCTAAGCCATCCTCAGACAAGGCCGTTTGATCCGCCAATTAACAGCTCTATTTCAGCATCGAGCTTCATCACACCAACCAAAAAACAATGGTTAATTAACTCCTTGCGGCTCCAAAATTGGACAAGTATCTGCGCAGATAAATCCTTTCATAACCTTAAGGCGCACTGCCTAATAACTCCAGGGCAACCTGAGAGCGATGGTCGTACCACCGGCATCGTTAGTCAGGCCTGTGGTTAACGACAAATCCACGGAGGTCTTCGAGCTGATTCTCCATATCCCCCCCATACGGAAGGTGATGGAATTGGTTGCGCTATTGGGCGATACCGAACCGTTAACTCTTGACGCCAACTGGCTGGCTTCGGCTACCGACCAATTGAGCGAAAGCTGATAATTTAGCGACAGCGAAACGCCAGCGGACACATTAAAGCTTGGACCGGGCTCATAGCTCTTAATAAGGAACGCCGGCGCATTAGCAGGCGTATAGGCAATATTATTCCTTTTGAAGTTATAGGCATAACCTAACGAACCATATACCACGGCAGGCGCCGACGTCTTGCTCGCACTCAATGTCGCACGCAGCATATAGAAACCGCTGCCGACGGGGACATGGGCTGCCGGATCCGGCGTTTCGAAAGCATCTCGACCGTTTCTGAGTTTGAGGTCCAGCCCCCCGGATAAGCTCGGAAGAGTCAAGCTCTCACGTGCCAGCTGATAGAACATACCCACGGTAAGATCGCCCAAACCAGCTGACCGACTTGTCTTTTCGTTGTTTGCCGAAGCCGCCTTTCTGCCATTGATCCCAGTGGCAGTAGAAATCGTGGACATCGAATATTGCCACGGCACACTCATAGAAACCTGCAGTTTATTCGTAAGCTTATAACTTGCCCCGATCACCGTATTGAAGATATCGCGACGGACATTTTGCACATCGACATTTCCAACGACAACTATAGGCAGAATTCCAAAACCCTCGATATACAATTGATTGGTCTGCAAATGAGTATAGGACTCGGTGACCGACACCTGAAACTTACCCGCGATCAAACCGCCTTTCTCAACTACCTCTGCAGCCGATTCTTGCGATTTACTTTTCTCCTCCTCCTCCTTTGACGCCTTCAACGCTTCTGAGGCCGCCGAAGACGCACTATCCTCCTTCGGGGCGGACTCTGAGGGACTGGGAGCGGCTGTTGCGGGTGTGCCTGGCTGAGTTGCCGGCTGCGAGGACGAAGATTGACTCGTATCAGCAGTTGATGACGTGCTAGGTGCAGCCGCCGAGCCTGAAGCCCCATTATTGCTTTCATCCTGGGACATTGCGACCGCGGGTAATAGAAGTAGGAGACTCAGAAATATAGACTTGATATGCTTAATCATTCTAAAACCAGTGGCGGAGCATTTGACTTTAACCCAAGCTATTATATTCTGTAAGTTAATCAAAAAACTACAACTTTTGAACCAATTGCCATCACTCCGCTTGATGGGGAAAACTGGGAAAATCGCCGTCAAAATACAGTGGCACAGCCCAACAGGTCATCCGGAAACCTACAAGAAAGTAGCGGCAGCTCTTTCGAGTCCCGCATCAGGCTTCCACGTCATAACGACTACACCCGACTCCAAACACATGCAATGCATGAACCTACCATTCCGTCTGTACTTTAGGGAAACTGGGCGGTTCGATATGCAAGAAAGCATCGATATCAAGGTCCGGATTAAATTTCTCGTGCTCTGATGGAATAAGCGGTGGAACAACATTTTTATCTTGATCGGGCCTTCGATGCACGACTAGGGCAATGTTTGTAAACCCATACCAATCCTTCTTAAAATCTTCGATAGGTTGCGTAAGATTCCCGAAAGAAGGATCGGCAAGATAGACAAAATGCTTATCGGCTCCTCTAAATGCGACAAAATGCTTATAACCACCGGGAATTATGGGCACGATGGCCGGCTCCCCCAAGGCAACTAAGTCATCGAATTCCAACTTGAAAGCCGAAGTCGTGAACCCTTTACTCTCCGCAAATCTTTTGAGATCCAACAGGGTAAAACCCCGACGCTGAATAATCTTCTCGAGAGTCCCCTTCTTTTTTGCAATATCGAGGAGTCCTTGGATGACGTCGATTTCCTTAATAGGGTATCCCAGATAATAGTTAAAGATACTGGTCATGCTCGCCGCGCCGCAGCTGTAATCGCGCTCCTGCAATTGCACGTGGGCATGGCGCCGATCCATCAAACTGTCCACCTCACGGGTGACATAGATGGGCATCTCGGGGGATCCAACATTGATCTCTACACTGGCGGCTTGACTGCCGCCGGGAACCTGCCAAAGGCAAAATAACAATAATACGACGGGAACAGCTTTACCCCATCCCACTACCCATCTCACCATCATGGAACAATAGGCACAGGAGAACTAGTACCACCCATTACGCCGTAGTTGGTATTTGTCGTGTAGATCGTGTCGCTTGAGGAATTGGTAATGCTAAGAACGTTGACGCCGATGTTGATTACCGAACCGGCACCGATCACATTCACCAGGGAACTAAGATTTCCTTGCGCATTATCGCTTAAAGAAACCGTGCCGGGAGTACCTGACACCGTCGAACCAGTGGTACTGGTGGGCAGCGGTGCGGTAATCGGGGAGGAGGTATTCAATAGCACGGTCGGTACCTGATCCGTTGCATTGAAGACCTCCAGGGAGAGGTCTACCCTGAAATACAAACCACTTGCCCGCACATTATCCAGCGCTTTATCAAGCAAGGAGAGATTCTCTGACGCATTTGCCGACGCCATAAATAACAACGTCGTGGCAGCCACGACGAAAGCCAGCGTCTTCAATCGTGCCCCCCCCAATAAACAGAGTATCCCGGTTGCCATATCCGTTAATAACCCCCGATGAAGCCCGTAGAATTGGCTGAGTTAGACAGATTAATGGTGGAACCCGCAGAGGGAGTCACGTTACTCACAATATTGGCGCTCGCCGACACAGGCGACACGGTGGAATCGATATTAATATTAGAAACAAGATTTTGTTGAACATAACCGGACTGGATCAGCGCACCCTTATTGGATGAGGTATCGTTGCTGTGATCATCGGTCCATATATAGGTGCCCAAACAAATGGAGCTGGAAGACGAGGTCAGCGTACAGTTGTTATTGACATCACCGGTTACACTGTAAGTACTTGTCCCCTCTCCAGCCACTTGATCCAAGGCATTATCGAGAAGGCTGCCTCCGGCCGCATGAGCGTAGCCTCCGGTTAGCAGGCTAGACAAACAAAATATCCCGGAAACAATATATGAAAAAAACCGCGGCGCCATAATCCTGGTCATAGTATTCGCTCCACCCGTTTTGAAGCTAATGCCGCAATACTATATTTTTGCGGCTCCATATCTCAACCCTTATCGACTCTTTTCAGCTATTTATAAGGAAGCGAGCAACCACTCTAATGCCACTTGTCCCGCGATGCAACACGAAAGCAGAGCAGGAGTCCCTTGGCCTTCTACAATCAGAGCATCCTCCCCTAAAATCACGCAGCCACCGGTTGTTGATATCGACCCCAAAACAAAAGGGGAGGGGTATGAATATACCCCACCCCTCCCTTAAGTACACGGTTTACGGCCATCAGCTCCGCGAACCGCTCATATTTACATCATTACGATGCTTTATAGTTATTACAATCAAGCAACACGTTACACAGGCTAAGCCAGTATATTAGAAACCGCCAATATACATGGTGGCCCATGACTCCATCGCCTGGCTTTGGCCGATGTCAGCGTTGTTGGTGGTCACAGACTGAGAGACCGCACCCCATGCCAAGGTGTTGGCAAGCGAAGAAGCGTTCTGCTGAACCTGTGATGAATCACCAGACTGCAGGTTACCACCCTTGTTAAGGCTGGTATCGGCGCTATGGTCGTCATCCCATTGGTAGTAACCAACCTGGATGTTGCCATTCAGGGTGGAACCGCTGATGGTGGTGGTATCGACACCGGCGACGGTTGAGGTGTTGGCCTTACCTGAAACAGCGTCCAGGGCGGCGTCTGACAGGGCCGTGGTACCAGCATACACGGGCAGAGCCAGTGACATGGTCAGAGCAGCGGCAGATGCTAAAGTAAGCATGTTCGTCTTCATAGATATATCTCCTACGTATAGATTGTTAAGTGCTTAGAAACCACCGCCGGCGAACACGCCGTAGGACATGTTGGTCTGGCTACCAGCAACACCAACTCCGGGGGTACCTTCGGCGTTAACCAGGACGTTCTGACCGGCTGAACCCCAGATCAGGGCGTTAGCTTGGCCGGAAACGTTCTGCTGCACTTGAGAAGCAGAACCGGACTGGTCGTTGGCACCCTTGTTGACGCTCAGGTCGCCGCTGTGAATATCAGTCCATTGGTACCAGTCGAACTGGATGTTCGCGCTGGCGTCGCTGGCCAAGGACACAGTAGCGGATGAGTCGCTGCTGAAGGTGTAGGTGTTGGACTTACCGCTGACCTTATCCATCGCGGCATCGCTCAGGGAAGTCTTGGCGGCGAACACGGGTGCTGACAGCAGAGTCGCTGCAGCCATACCAGCCACAACTAAGGCAATGGGCTTCATCTTCATAATTTTTTCCTCCAGTAAAAATAGGATAAAACGCGTTATTTAATAATCGTGAGGCAGATCATTAACTACTTTGTAACTGAACTATGAACTGATTCACGATCATAAGTTGTACGCCCATTCCGGGACATGCGCAACGCCTGAAAGGTGCCTGTAAGCTTAAGTTAAAAAAGTCATATAAGCGTGGGCTGGCACTGGTTACCGCAAGAAACGCACCCCCGGAGTGACACGCAAATATCTGTTTTATATTGATATTTAATGCGACGCACTTTAGGGTTCCGATTTGCGCAAACAACGCCCCGCTGACTTGTCCCGGCCGGAACATGGAAGAACGTCAACTGCCGCGGGAAAAAGGCTGATATTGGCGTGAACGAAATTGCAATCCCAACCTCAAATATCCCGCCAAGCACCGCCACGTACTGATATTATCATAATAGATACCTATAAAAACTAGCGTATTAACAGTTAACCCCGCGCAGTTTTGGGGCAAAGGAACCAACTATGTCATCACCCCGCTATTCTTGGGTATTTCAGTGGATCTCCGCACCCAGCCTCACCCCCACACCGCCGCCAAAGGCTATGAAAACCCCTGTACGGCGCGGATTTACCCAGTTATTGGCCTGGATGACCCTCATAGCCTCCGGCGTGGTCGGCGCCCCCAGCTTCGCCGGGGAACACGTGACGCTCCCGCCCCAGGCCCTGGCCTTCGAGCCCAATCAGGGCCAGGCCGACGGCAATATGGAATTTCTCGCCCGGGGCAAGGGCTATCTGCTCTATCTGCGTCCCACGGAGGCCGTGCTGGCCTTGAAAAGCCCCTCCGCCGGCGCCGGAACACCTAAGCCGGTACACATGCGCCTGCTCGGCGCCACGGCCCGCGCCAAGACTGCGGGCCAGGGCCTCCTGCCCGGCCGCCACAATTACTACGTCGGCAATGATCCCGCCCGCTGGCACACCAATATCCCGACCTACGCCAAGGTCGCCGCCACCGGAGTCTATCCCGGCATCGATATGGTCTATTACGGCAAAGAGGGTCTGCTCGAATACGACTTCATGGTCGCCGCGGGCGCCGACCCGCGGGCAATCCGCCTGGGCTTCGACGGCGTTGACAGGCTTAGCGTGAATCCTAAGGGTGAATTGCTCATCACCGCGGGCAAGGCGCAGCTGGTACAGCATGCGCCCTATGCCTACCAGAACATCGCAGACA
>Ga0315556_1000762_pt1 | contig 20168 bp, 11 predicted proteins | sample SalMarSW160310MG_FD_202112 | JGI IMG/M metagenome (GOLD analysis project Ga0315556, IMG submission 202112) | Salt marsh sediment microbial communities from the Plum Island Ecosystem LTER, Massachusetts, United States - Salt Marsh Sediment SW1603-10 ...
AAAGGTCGGCTTTCTGGTGGTGGATGAATGCCACCGGTGCCCCAGCAGAACCTTCACCGAATCGGTGGTCGAATTCGATTCCCGGTATATGCTGGGACTTTCGGCAACCCCTTTTCGGAGGGATAATCTGTCCCGGCTCATCTTCTGGCATTTGGGGGACGTGCATCACAAAATCGATCAGGACCGCCTGGTCCGAACCGGCGATATACTGGCTGCCGAGGTCATTGTTCGGGAGACAAAGTTCAAGCCCTATTATGACCCGGTGAACGAATATTCCAAGATGATGTCGGAACTGACCCTGGACGACGAGCGAAACCGCTTGATCGCATCGGACATTGCAAAAGAGGCCGGGCACAATGAAGGGGTCTGTCTGGTTCTTTCAGACCGGAAAAAACACTGCGAGACATTACACTCGATGTTGCGCTTTAAGTATAAGATTTCCGCCGGGCTTTTGACCGGGGATCTGAACCCTGTCGAGCGGCGGCAGGTGCTGGATCGCTTGGATCGGGGAGAGATCAGGGTATTGATCGCCACCGGGCAGTTGATCGGTGAAGGGTTTGACCGCGGCGATCTGTCGCCGCTGTTCCTGGTGACCCCCATCAAGTTCAGCGGCCGGGTGTTGCAGTATTTGGGCCGGGTGTTGCGGCCTGCGCCGGGAAAGAAAAAGGCCCGGGTTTACGATTATGTGGATATCCATGTGGATGTACTCAAAGCCATGGCACGGGCACGTCAAAGAACATATTCGGGATGAAGTATCTAAAATGACTAAAATTAAAATCCTTTTTGAAGCAAAAATGCGGTGCCACATCCTGAAAGCAGGTAAACTTTTCTCTGACTTGTCCGCCTGCGTTTTTTTTTGCGGATGAGATCCCGCATGTTTAACTGCGGGAGTTTCATAAAATCGTTACACGATTTTATTCGGGTTTGAATGCTCTGGACAAAGATTGATCCATGACCGCTTCATAACCGGTCATCCGGGCCACCACCACTTCACGGGCATCGAGGAATGTAAAATCCCCTTTAATTTTATGACCGCCGGCATCTTTGATTTCAAGAACGGCGATCACTCCGTCCGGGGGAAATGCATCGCGATATTGACGATAGCTGGCGCTGTAGCTGGGCAAAGATACCATGCCCCGTTCTTCAAAACACCACAGGATCGCCATCTGGCATGCGGAATCGAGGACCAAAGGATCGGCGATCCATTTGCTTCTCATGGGTTCCGCCATCCATGCAGCAGGTGACGGCGCAGCGGAAATCCGTGCGGTGATGAATCGGGATGAATACCCCATAATTTCTTGGATCCCTTGAAGTTCGACCCCGTGAAAGAGGATGTTTTCATAGATTTCATCGATGGTTTTTGAATAACCGTTGGTGCCGATATACGCAGACAGGTTAAATGCGGGCGGCGACGTCAGCCGGTCGGATAACACGGCCGTGGCCCCGGAATGGATCACCTCGATATTGTCCTTGATTCCGTCTCTGATTTGAACATCCACTTCAAAGGCGGCGCCTTTTTTTTTCGCTTTGCCCGCCATGAGACGGATGTGTTTTTTCTTTTGATTGAGCTTGATGCCCTGAAAAATACGCATGTCGTCCAGGCCGTGAAGCAAAAGCCCCGGGTTTTCGTGCAGCGCGCCATGGCCCAGCCATTCGGCGATAAGCGCGAAAGGGACTACGGGTTTCCCATCCAATATATGGGCGCCTAGAATCGGGTAGCGATCCACATCGATTTCACGCTGCACCGTCACGGAAAGGGATTCTTTTTGATTTAAGACAATGGGCGGTTCCAATACCGGTTCTTTTATTCCGGCGGCTTCTTTTTCAAAGGGGATATCAGCGCCGATGACCACTTCCACCGGAGAATCTTTGTCGCCTTTCATTTCATGGATCATGCACATGGCGCCGGCATCCACGGGGATGAGCTCGACGCCGCAGCTTTCAAATTTTCGTTTGAGGGCTGAGCACACCATGCCGCCGTCCCAGGGCCCCCAATTGATGGAAATCACCCGGCAGTCGGGACGCTTGACAGATTCTTTTTGCGCCATTTTATTCAAGACTTCATTGGCGATGGCATAATCCGCCTGCCCGCTGTTTCCCACCCGGGCTGTAATCGACGAGAATAGCACCAGGTATTTGAGAGGGTCTTTTTTCGTAGCGGACAATAGCGCTTGCAAACCATCCACCTTGGTACTGAACACCGCTTCAAACTGTTCTGCCGATTTGTCGAGAATCCGGCAGTCCGCCAATAGTCCCGCACCGTGGATAATGCCTTTTATGGGGCCCATGGTGCTTCTAACATCGGTTAACATCGCATTTACGGCATCAACATCGCGAACATCCACGGAATAATAGTGAACATCGGCGCCAAAGCTTTTCATGGTTTCAAGATTTTTTGCGATTTCACGATGGGCCTTGATTTTTTTATACCTTTTTTCCAAAAGGACCGGCGCATTGTGGCTGCCGGCAAATTCATGATCAAAAATGGCCTTTTTAACCGCCGCAGGCTCTTCGATTCCTTTAAGCCATTCAGGTTCCGACGCCGGGGGCAAAGAGCGCCCCAAAAGCACCAGGGTCGGCCTTACATGCTCTGCCAGAGCGCGGGCCGCGGCAGCGGTAATCCCTCTGGCGCCGCCGGTCACTATCACCACGTCTCCTGGGTCAAGACGGAGGTCTCCCTGGGGAAAAGGCAAAGATTCAAGTTCCGGCACCCACCGGGCATCCGGATCCAAACCCACCTCCACCGGGTCTGTTGGATTTGCATACAGCAGCTCGGATACGAGCGTTTCGGCAATGTCGGCATGATCCTGCCAACCGGGAGCGATGTCAAAAACCCGGCAACGGACATTTTTCCATTCAACGGCGGCGGTCTTTACCAGGCCGGCAAGCCCCCCCTGGAAGGGATGGTCTATTCCACGTCCTTTGAAGCCGAAAGCACCGTCAAGACGCGTGACAGCGGCAAACAGGGCCCCGTCTTTTTCAGCGGAATCCAAAAGGTCCGGACCGACGGATTTTGCTAAGGAAAATGCCTGCCTTAAAAAGCCGCTTTCCATGGACTGTTCGGCAAGGATGACCAAACCCGCTGCATCTATTATCGGGATCTTTCCGCTGACGGCGTCGGAAATCTGTTTTTCCGACAGGATATCGGCTTGGATGTTCAGAGATATAAATTCTTCTACAACAGCCTGTGAAAGGCCGGTCTTATCGTCCGTGACATATATAGTGCGTTCGTTTGATAATAATAACGGTCTGCTTCGAACAAACGGTTTTCTCACGGTTGTTACGGCTTTTCGGCCCAAACCGGCGGCCAGGGTTTCGGGCTGAAAATCAGAAATCTGCCGGGAGCAAGATGACGAGGATTCTATGACGGGCACAGCATGAGAATCAGGCTCGGAAAGAGTGGTGCCGGGTTCCGGCATTGGGTCGGCCTGAGGGCGAGCGAGGTAATCGACGATCTGCCCCAGGGTTTTCAGAGAGCCCATGGCATCGGGAGAGACAGTGGGGAGTTCCGGCATTTTTTCTTCGAGGGCCGAGAGGATTTCCACCCGTTTGATGGAGTCGATGCCGAGATCGGCCTCGATATCCATATCCAGGGCCAGCATTTCGATCGGGTATCCGGTCAGCCGGCCGACGGCCTCTATAAGTATGTTTTCGATTTCCCGGTGTCCGGCGGAAGCGTGTTTCGTGCAATGCGTTTTGGAAACTGCGGACGTATCCGTCTGTCTATCTGAGAGGTAATCGACGATCTGCCCCAGGGTTTTCAGAGAGCCCATGGCATCGGGAGAGACAGTGGGGAGTTCCGGCATTTTTTCTTCGAGGGCCGAGAGGATTTCCACCCGTTTGATGGAGTCGATGCCGAGATCGGCCTCGATATCCATATCCGGGGCCAGCATTTCGACCGGGTATCCGGTCAGCCGGCTGACGGTGGAGAGCAACTGATCTTCAATCATTTTTCGGCCGTTATCGATGGGTGTCGAATCTTTGATCCCGGTATCCGGATCCGAAGTTTCAAAAAAAGCCTCTTCAGGGGGTGTTTCAAAAGCAATGGGTTCCAAACCTTCGTCAGACATTTCAGGAACCACATTTTCCAAGACCGGGGTTTGAGGATCGGGGTGTGTCCGGATCAAACCTGTTGGTGTTTTTAGGGCGTTCGCAGGTTTTTGTTGCCCTTCGATCCGATCATAGGATGTAATCTTGTCCGGTTGAATCCCCAAAGACCCTTCAACCAGCCGCTGGGTGTTTTCCATCATAAGCTGAAGGCTTTTTGCCGCCTGGGTCTGGGTTTCTAAGAATTTTTGATGGGTTTCAGCGGTTTGCTTTTGAAGAACCTGCATGGATTTAAGACCGTCCTGGAGCACTTGGAGCGCATCCAGTATGATATGGTTTTTCGGGTGTTTCGTTTTCATGGCGTTTTGGATATCTTTTTTATTTTTGTAATGAATTTTCCGATGCTCCGGCTGATTCGGTGGTGTATTTTGCTGTGTTCTTTCGGTGTCTATCACCGGCTTTTTGTCTTCGGAAATCCGACTTCCGACCTCTGACTTCCGATCTCTGACTTCCGGCCTCTGACCTCCGGTTTCCGACCGCTGGTTTCTGAAATTTGATCCGGAGAGCAGAATACTCATCCGCTGTTTCTTCACATCCTTGAGCCCCGGATCCCAGGCGGCAATATCGACGCCGTGACCGAGGGATGCCAAAAGAGAAAGCGTTTTAGCCAGATCCGCGATTCCGGAAGGTTTTCCCATGGTGGAATCTAAAGAAACGGCCGTGAAATGCTTATCGTTGAGGATCGATTTCACCAGCCCGGTCAGAACCGACTTGGGGCCTACCTCAACAAAAGTCCGGACCCCTTCTGAATATAAATTTATGATATCACTTAAGAAATCTACGGGAGACAGCAGGTGGCCGGCCAACAATTGTTTGGCACTTTTAGATTCGGAAGGGTAGGGATTCCCGGTGGTATTGGAAAAAACAGGGACATCCGATGCTTTAATGTCAATGGTTTTAAGCGCCTGGGAGAAAGGTTTTTGAGCTTCTGTAATGAGTTCGCTGTGAAATGCAGCAGATACCGGGAGCCGAACGGTTCTGAATCCGTGTGTTATGCATTTTTCTTCAGCCAGGCTGAGGGCGTCCGATGTACCGGATAAAACTCCCTGGACGGGACTGTTCCGGTTGGCCAGAACCACCTTAAGCTTTTCATCTTTTATCAGGGATTCGAGTTCGTTTAACGGGGCTTGAACCGCCAGCATTCCTCCGTTGTTTTGATTGCTGCCTATACCGGCTTGGGCCATCAAGCGGCCGCGGGTCATGGAGAGAGACAAAAAGGATTCAAGGTCGATCCTTCCGGCCGCGCAAAGTGCCGAGAGTTCTCCATAGCTGTGACCGCAGACGGCATCGGGTCGAAGGCCGAAACGTTGGAGGATTTTCAGCATGGCGATACTGACGGCGCCGATGGCCGGCTGGGCAATATCTGTTTTTTTCAGTATATCCTGATGAGAGGATTGTTCGGTTTTGGTTTGGACCGGAAGCGGATAAATATAATCGGTCAAGAGGCCGTCACCTTCGAATAATGCGTTGGCCTGTTCAAGAACGTTCATGGCCTCCGGGAAAAAACAGATCAGGTCGCGGCCCATGTTGACATATTGACTTCCCTGGCCGGGGAATATAAAAGCCATTTTCCAAAAAGATTCAGGCCCACCGTAAAACATATTCTCATGCTGCCAGGCATATTGTGAATTGTTGGCGTCAACTGCCCGAACGGCACGGTCCAACAGGCCGGCGATATCTGTTCCAATGTCGAGAACCAACAGGAAGCGGTATGGATCTTTCGCGGAAAAATTATTTCTTGTTTTTGCAGCTTCGGCAAAAATGTCCCCATGAGCGGAAAGGGTGTCCACAACAGTTTTAAATTGTTTAACATCCTTTATGAGTCGTTGCTGACTCAAAGCAGAAAAGGCGACGATTTCTTTGGCGCCGTCCCAGGCGATGGTTTGTTTGTGCTTTTGATATTCTTCGATCACCACGTGAAAATTGCTGCCGCCGAATCCGAATGCACTGATTCCGGCCCGGCGGGGATGATCTTTTTTGGAAAACCAGGGTCGGGTTTGGGTATTCAAGTAAAACGGACTTTGGCGGATGTTCAGTTTGGGGTCCGGTTCTCTGACTTTCAACGTGGGAGGCAGGACTTTGTGATGGACGGCGAGGACCGCTTTCATCAATCCGGCGGCGCCAGCTGCCGCCTTGGTGTGACCGATCATCGATTTCACGGATCCCAGCGCACACCATGGACGCTGGTTACCCGATTTTTCGAACAGACCGCTCAACGCTTGAAATTCGACCTCATCGCCGACCCGGGTGCCTGTGCCGTGAGCTTCGATGAGCTCAACCGTATTCGGATCGATTCCTGCATTTTCATAGGCTGTTTGAAGGGCTTTGACCTGTCCTTGAGCCCTGGGGGAATAGATGCTTTGTGATTTTCCGTCGCTGGAGGATCCGACGCCCCTGATAACTGCGTAGATGTGGCAGCCTTCTTTTTGAGCGTCCTCGAGCCGTTTCAGGACAAACAGACCGATTCCTTCCCCCAAAACGGTTCCGTCGGCATCTTTTGAAAACGGCCGTGCATTTCCGGTAGGGGAGAGCACCATGGTTTTGGAAAAACACATGTGCATGAAAATGTCGTTGAGCATGTCAACGCCGCCGGTGATTACCGTGTCGCTTCGCTGTGAAAGGAGCTCCAACACCCCGAGATGGATGGCGCTCATGGAGCTGGCGCAGGCAGCATCTACCACACAGTTGGTACCCCCAAGATCGAGACGATTGGCAATTCTGCCGGCCACTACGTTTCCCAGCAGTCCCGGAAACGAATTTTCCTGCCATGGAACATAAGCATCTGATATGTTCTGAATTATTTGTTCGGCCTTATGGGGCGCGATGCCGGCGCTTTCAAGTGACTTACGCCAGATGGGATGCCCAAGCCGCGCCCCTAAGGGGATTACAAGCTCCTGAGTTCCGGTCACGCCGAGAATAACACTGGTTCTGTTCCGGTTGAATCCTTTATCGGTTTTGTCAAAGGCGTCTTCTATGGCTTTTTTTGCCACCAAAAGGCCAAGGAGTTGGGAGGTATCAGTGGCTTCAAGGGAAGACGGCGGAATGCCGAATTCCGTTGGGTCGAAGGGCAGGGGTGAAATAAATCCGCCACGTTTGCAGTACACATGATCCGGTTTCTTGGGATCGGCGTCGAAAAAATCTTCCCAGACCCAGTGGGTTTTCGGCACTTCGGTGATGGCGTCTGTTCCGTTAAACAGCAACCGCCAATAGGCTTTCAGCCCCGATGCTTTGGGGAAAAGGCATCCCATGCCGACAATTGCAATGGGAGCATGACGAGATGTGTTAAGGTCTTTCTGTGTCAACGATAATCTCTCAGCCGCGCAGCGCTTATTAAAAGCATACGCAGCAGGTAATTCAACTTTATTTGCTTTGCCGGAATACCCCGCATCTTGCTGCGGCGCGCTTCATCGGACAAAAATCTACCTCATTAATAGCTTGCCTATCATAATGCAAGTAAAAAGTATTTGCAAGATAATGATTGTAAAATTATAGTTGACATATTGATATAACAAGTGGTTATATAAGATGTATCGAATGTTCCGAGGTCAACGGCTCGATGCTGACATCGCCGCCATCTAAACCTAATAACAATATAAAAGATTCAGCAATATTTATCAGAGTGTTTTATTGGGGAAATGATATTGAATTGATATATTAATATAACAAGTATTTTGAGGAAGCCTTATGATCAAATTTTATACGAACAAGGATCTTTCGAAGCGGTTGGGCATCAACCTGGCCAAATGGAAACGTTGGTCCCGCGAATTTTTGCCGCCGGATCCATTGGGCGGAATGCAGTCCGGATATGCCAGACAATACCATCCGGATCAGGCGTTTACGGTATTTTTGGGAGGGCATATGGTGGCGGATTTAAAGTTTTCGATTCCCGAAGCCAGGCACATAATGCAGGACCTGAAATCATGGCTGTCCGACAAAGGATTTTTTTTCGTACCCAATGGATATGTTGTTTCCGATAAAGGTGTTGGTGCGTTGGTTCAAAAATATATCATATTTATTCGTTGTGAGAAAAGGACGCAAAATCGTTTCAAATTTATTTACACGGTCAGCGGTATTATTTCAAACGAGCCGGTGCTTCACAAAGGTTTTGACGTCATGAAGAAACTGTATGTGGAAACATCCGTCAATGGCGGAGCGGAAAAAGTCACTACAGAGGGGAATATGAACGTGGTCAAAACATTGAATATCACCGGCATACTGAATGTTTTCGTTGATGCAGTGGGACTGGATCGCTCGAGATATCCGGCACTTCGAATTTAGCGAGTGTTCAGTCTTATCCAGTGTCATCTATCCAGAAACTCTTGGATCGTTTCTATGGGCAGGGGAGAGAAATGGTCCGTTCCTGCCGGCAATACAGCCCCCTGATGCTTCAGCCAGTTTACCCGGGTCGCCACAGCAGCGCCGTAAAGAAGGTTCATGGCCACGGTGACCGTAATGCGGTTTTCAGGTCGTTCAAGAAATGAGCCTTTAACCCACTGGTTAAATGCGCCCATGGCCGGGCCGCACCATATCTGGTAGTCGATTTTTCTTGAAAGGTCGCCCGAATTGGCCCAGTTGGAGGATTGGCCCAGGTAAGATCGAAACACAAGGGCCATTTTGTGTTTGGGGTTTTTTTCGGCCCGTTCGACCTGCCGAGGATCGTGGCGGGTAAAATAGATTTTGGTCTGTTCCCATTCCTCCTGGAAACTTTTTCGGAAAAAGTCCCGCTCCAGTGAAAGTCGATGTTTTTCGGGAATGGCATCAAACCGGTCATAACTGCAATAGAGATCATAGAGTTTTGCAGCTCGGAGCGGGAACATGGTGCCCCGTTTGAGCACTTGGACCTTGACTCCCATTTCAAACATGTCGGCTGCCGGGGCCATGGTCACGTCCGCCTGACCCGCCTCGGCCAACATTTGACGGACGGTTTCGGACGTTCCGGCTTCAATGCAGGATTGGTTGACGGAACCGGTGAGAATATAGGCGGCGCCCATGGCAAATGCCGCCGCCGCGGAATGGGGGGTGGCGATGCCGCCGCCGAGTCCCACACAGGGCGGACTTTTGTATTGGAATTTCTTGGCCAGTTCATCACGCAGGGCGATCATGGTGGGCAATAGAGAAATCGCCGGCCGGTTGTCGGTATGGCCGCCGGAATCCGCTTCTGCGGTAAGATCGTCGGCCATGGAGACTGATCCTGCGAGTTGTGCTTCCTCGCGGGTGATCATGTTTTGGTCAATGAGCCGGGCCAGAAGCTTTTGCGGCGGCGGAGAAAAAAATTTTTCAGCCACTTCAACTCTCGAGACTTTGGCAATCACCTTGTTGGGGCATACTATCCGGCCGTCCGCATCACGATGGATCCCTTTTACGCGATAGTACACCAGAGGAAGGGTGAGATCCAGATATGCCGAAGCGCTGACCAGTCGTATTTCTCGCTGTAGATACAATCGTACCACGGCTGCTTCAAGTTCAGGGTCGTTGGGGATATGAATCAGATTAAAGCCATAGGGAATGTTTTTTAAGCTTTGCTGCAACCGGTCGATGGCGGATTCGATTTGATCGAGGGCAAGGCCGGCGGCGCCAAAGAACCCGACACATCCGGCTTTTCCGGCTGCCTCCACCATGTTAACCGATGTAATGCCGTTGGCCATTGCACCCACAATGTATGCATAACAAAGACGATGTTTGTTTTTAAACCGGTGATCACCCAGGTGTTCGGGGTTCAGCGGGGGTGCATATGCGCGCAGAGGAAAAGCGGCGGAATCCGGAGAATCGACGCTTCCGATGGTGATTTTTCCCCGGTCGGCCACGGCCGGAAGGCCGTTGAGATCCAAAAGATAAACCGGCCGGTTCACGTTTAAAATTGCCGATCGGATGGCCTGTTCGCCCGGTTCAGGTTCAAAACCTTCCGGCAGCCACCAGCCGGAGATATGTTGATGTTTTGATGGTTTCATCATCGAAAAATATTTATACAATGAACCTGCTTGTGTCAACAGCGTTGACCGAAGGGGGATTTCTTTCGACACGAATAAGCACAAATATTTTGAAAAATTAAAAAGTAAATCCCTTCTGGGGTTAATAAACACCTATTTTTTCCCCAATGCGGAATCTTCGATGGACGGCTTTTTTTATTCTATGGGGCCGAATAGTTTCGCTGCATCGGATTCCACTGGAGGCAATTCAATGTCTGTGGGGCTAAACAGTTTCGGTGAAACAGAGGGTATGGCTTTCCTATTCGGTGAAGCCGGCGGTTTGGCTTTTTTACGGACCAAAGGATGCAGGAAGGAAAAAGGCATTGGCTTGCGAGAGATTAACAGATCTTCGGGGATGAAAATCGTATCGCCGGTGTCAATCTTTTTTGGATCCAGTTCGGGATTGGCTTTGGCAATGGCTTTCCAATTTTTCACGGTGCCGGTATACCATTTTGCAATGTGAGAGAGTGTTTCTTCCGGCCAGCGCACCTTGTGTGAATAGAGACCGGATGTTGACGGTGGTGGAGTGGGTATTTCTAAAGCTCGCTTTTCAGGTACGATTACGTTTGTTTCACGTTTCGGTTCGACAGGCGTTTCAGGTTCCGGGACAGGCGTTTCGGTTTTGATTTCAACAGGGGGACGCGTTTCTTCAGATGCCGGCTGGAGGGGAGGGTGCTGGTATGCACAACCGCTGAAAATCCAGAGAAATAATAATACCCATAAAGCCCGGATTGTTTTTCGATGTGTACCGAATGCCATTAGGACACCACTTTATCATTTTTAAGCCGATGGAGATATTGCTGAGCCCTTTGATTGTTGGGATTGATTTTAATTGCTTTTTCAAGGTTTTCTATGCATTGCTGTTTTTCCCCCTGTTTTTGTTGAACTACGGCAAGATTAAAAAGCACTTTGTCGATATATTGAGGACTTAAATCAACGACACGGAGAAACATTTTTTCAGCAGTTGCATAATCTCTGGTTGATGCATAGATAAAACCAAGATTATAATATGCATCCGAAGAACGGTAGTTTAGATTCGCAGCCTCTTGATAGGCTATTATGGCTTTTTTGTAATCTTTTGATTTTGTATGAAGCTTTCCTAAATCAAAAAAAGCCGCGGCATTTTTAGGATTAACCTCGACTGCCTTAACCAATAATTTTTTGGATGTATAGGGGTCTTTTACAAGAATGGTTTCCGCCTGTTTTCGAAGCGCCAATGAATAGTAAGTTTTAATTGCCGGCGCGTTCGTTGGGTTTTGAGCCGTGGCCTGCTCAAACAATTCAACAGCTTGGCTGAAATTTCTTTGATCGAGGGATTTCTTCGCCAGTTCAAATGGGGTGGGTTTTAATGTCTTCGATGAGTCAGCGGGCGATGTTTTTTGAGATAGCTCCGATGGAATTTTGGCCATCTTTTTTTCTGGTGTCTCGGGGATGATATGAGAATCTGCTTTAGCGGCGGAAGTTGTTACCACATTGAATTCGGCCACTGCCGGTTTTTGCCCGCGGTCTTTCAAAGCAGCTTCTTTCTGGTAAAATCCTGCAAGAACAATGATGATAAGCGTCAAAAATACAGCAGGCACCCAGAAATACTGCCTTCTTCTCAACCACCCTGTCAAAGATACTGCAGTCACCCAGGACAACAATGTATTTTGCCATCGCGAGGCAAAAGATACCGGCGATGTTCGGGGGAACAGTTTTTTTCGGATCTGTCTCGCTGCAGCCGTTATAACACTTTCATTATTATGATAGCGAGTATCTTGTTTTAAGGTCGAAGATTCTCGGGTGATTGCCGGCTGAGATGAAGACATATCCTGAGTTTTTGTTTTTTCGAAAAATGAATCTTCTACTGCCATATTTTTGGAAAAAGGACAATTTGTATAATGAAATCGGAACTCGGGATTGTAGTACTCTTTTGAATTTAAAGGTGTGTACTCAATGGTGTTGTTTATGAAATTATATTCTTGAGAACATTCCAGCACAACGGCCGGGGTAATTTTTTTCAGATCCTGAGAATATCCTGCTAAGAGTGAAAGATCGCAAATAATGTTTACTAGGCGCGGATACCCGTTGGAAAAATGATATATCTCCCGTACGGCACTCTCTGTAAAAATTACTTTTTCAGTACCGGCAATTTTCAGTCGATGTTTGATGTATTCCGATGTTTCACTTTCTGATAACGGTTTAATCTGATAAGCCAAGCTGATTCTTTGTCTAATGGCGCGACATTCCGGTAATGCCAGCGTTTGATGTATCTCATTTTGGCCCACAAAGAAGATATTGATGAGTTTTTCGTCGGGAAGTTCGATGTTCGATAAGAGTCGAATATGTTCAAGAAGTTCTTTAGATAAACTATGAACTTCATCAATAATAAGCAGAACACATTTATTTTCTGAATATACCTTTTTCAAAAATTGGCTGAAATAAACAATAAAATCGACTTTGCTTGTAAATTTTTGGGAAATATTGAATGATATTGCAATAAAATTTAAAAAATCGATCAGATTAAGTGCGGGATCTTTGATGTTAGCGACCAGTATATTTTCATCGATATTTTCCAACAACGCATTTATTAACGTTGTTTTACCCGTCCCAACGTCTCCGGAGACAAGGATGAATCCTTTCTGGTCGATGACGCCATACTTTAAGGTTGCCAAGGCTTCCTTGTGTTTTTCACCGAGCCAAAGGAACTTGGGATCCGCGGTTAACTTGAATGGCTTTTCAGCAAGATTGTAATAAGAGCGATACATATTATGTTATATCATTCATTTGGATGCTTCCATGGTGACGCTGGCCCTCAACCGCTCATGCTGAACCGGAGAATCCGATCTTTTAAAATAGAGGACATGGCGTGAGTCGGATGATTTCTTTGATGGCTTCCGCTCCGGTAGGAAAGAAAAATCCTTCATAATAATATTCAATTGCTGTTGAAGGACGTTATATGAATAGTGACGGGCGGCGACTTCATAGTTGGTATTTGCCATTTTTTCTTTGAGTTCGTAAGATTCGATAATCTCTTTTGCCTGACGAACGGTTTTTTTCGTTAAGAATCCATCCATGACGATCAGTTTAAAGCCTTTGGGTTCAATATCCCTGATAAATGTGGCGTATCGATTGACCAATATCGGCTTTTTAAAATAGACGGCTTCAATCAGTGCATTGCCGAATCCTTCGCAGATGCTCGGGTAGGTAATCAGGTCCGCACAGGGATATATGTCCCAGAGCGTAAACGTCGGTTCAAGATGTTCGTTCCCATTCCAAGGATCAGATATTTGAGTCGACAGCATGCGAAGGTCTACCCCGCGTTCCAATGCATAGTCTTTAAGCCATTGCGCGTATTCAAAACCCTCATCGCCGGCTTCGTGGGATATAACCAGCTTATACCGGGGATCTTTCAATCCCTTTACCAGCTCAATGGCTTGCTCAATCCCTTTTCGACGGATAATGCGTGTAGGCTGAAGTATTATCTTATCATCATGATTTAACCCAAGGCTCTTTCGAAAAGACAAAACTTTTTCTTCGTCCACGACAGGCGGATGATCGAAATCCAGAACATTTGGGATGACCGTCGAAGATATCCCCAGACGCAAAGCCACCTGTTCCTGCGCTTCTGAATTGATGACGACGTGCCGTATGCCGGGGAGATTGGGTGGAAATGCCATCCTTAAATAATCGCTCACCCCGTTTACTGAGAAGCGTTCCCTTTCCCAGTAGAAATCATGATGATGGGCGATTGTAGGAATTTGTGTTTCCGCGATGATTTCCGATAAAGCGAGCCCCAAAGGAATGTTAAGGGGTATGGTGAGGGCGTTTTCAACGATCAGAAGATCGATGTGAAACTGGTGGAGAAAAGTATAAAGCCGGGTTTTCAAAAAAGATCTCAGAGCATGTATCGATTCGGTAACGACATGCTTTCTCCGCTTTCTACCAAAGATCTGTGAATTGATCCAGCGATTCCGGGCATACTGAAAATGCGCTTTGGGTTCAAGAAAGCTCTTTTCCGGATTTCGATCCAATTCACCGGCGAACCAGAAGCACTGGTGGCCGTTTTGTTCAAGCACTTCCGACCACTTGCTGGCTTCCAGTGACACGCCGTCGATTCCGGCAAAGCGTGTTGACACAAATCCGATGTTTTTACCCCTCATTTCTGACACCTGTAGAAATTTTAATAAATTTTGCTACCGCTTAAACAGAAATCGATATTCAAAACAGCCGCAGCAGCCAGTCCATGTTCCGGCCATGAGGTACAAAAAGGTCTAGCAAAAGCTATGCCAGAAGATATAATATTTAATATTATAGTATTTTTAGGTGGTTTTGGTGTGTTCTGCTCAAAACGGCGTGAGATAATGAGAAAAAAACATCTATGAATTGTGAAAAGAATTACACAATTCATAGATGTTTTCGAAGAAAAAAGATCAACGGATTCAGACCGCCGGCCTTTTGCCGACGGTACACAATGTTATGCCATCTTCAGCATTTTTATCGGTCAATAATTGTTGATTTACATCCGCGAACCCGGATTTTTCAAAACCTTTTTTGTAGTCCGCCTGCGACCATAATTGCATCGGCGTACCGACCCGCCGGGGCCAGTCATGGCTGATCGTATTTTCAAGATAAAAGTTGACAAGGACCCACAACTGTCCTCCGGACGCTATGATCGAAAACGCTTTGTCGAGTCCGGACTGGATGTCGTGAAAATAATAAAAGACCTCCATGGAAAAGACGATGTCGAATAATTTCGGCGTTGAAGGCCTCCAAAACAAAAAATCTGCCTGCTCGATGGTCACATGGCCAAGATGAGCCAAATTTTCCCGGCAATGCCGAACCATTTCTCCGCTCACGTCGATTCCGTAACATTTTCCTCCGGAAAACTGATGGGTGGCCATGTAGCTGATGGCATATCCGTTACCCACTCCGATTTCAAGATAGTTGCCCGAACCTGGAGAAATTTGCGAAAAAGCCTGCTTGACCCGCGGCCAATGCCGTTTTGCCATATCGTCCCCGCGTCCGGCTTTGCTCCACTCGTCAAAAACGTCTTTAACCGGTTTCATTTTGCTTCCTTGTTTTTTTAAGCGATAGTCGGATTCGGCGGATGTGTGCTCATCCGGTAATACCTTGCCGCATCTACTGAATAGATAAAAAGGGCAATCCAAATCAACACAAAAGCGAAAATTTGAGCGCTTGAAAGCGGCTCGTTGTATAAAAAGACCCCCAAAAGGAACATACTGGTCGGTGCGATATACTGCAAAAAGCCGACAGTAGAAAGATGGAGCCGTTTTGTCCCTAGTGTAAAAAGAAGTAGTGGAAAGGCCGTCAAAAAAGCGGTCCCCACAAGAAAAAGATCGATCCTGACACTGATGTGAAATATAGCGCCGACGCCTCTAATATACAAAAACAGAATATATCCCAAAGCAGGACCCGAAAGCAGAAGCATCTCAACGGAGAGGCCGACCAGCGCACTGATCGGGGCCACTTTTCGAATCAGCCCGTAAAATCCGAATGCAAAGGCAAGGGACAGCGCGATCCAGGGAAATTCCCCGTATTGAAAGGTCAGATATAATACCGAGACGAACGCCAGTATCAAGGACACCGTCTGCAGACGTCTCAATCGTTCCCTTAAAAAAATCATGCCCAGCAAGATGTTGATCAACGGATTGATAAAGTATCCGAGGCTTGCCTGGAGAACATGATCATTGTTAACGGCCCAAATGTAAATGAACCAGTTGCATCCAAGCAGTATTGTCGTCGGAATCAGTATCGCGAAGGTTCGCGGCTTTTTTAAGGACGCCGTGAATTCGTTCCCGTATCTTAGGAACACAAGTAAAATGATCAGAAATAAAAAAGACCAGATGACGCGATGCATAATAATCTCAAGGGCGGGAATTTGGCGCAATACTTTCCAGTACATAGGGCTCAGCCCCCAGATCAAAAATGCCGATGCTGCACACATCACGCCGGACAGAGATTCCTGTCCTGATTTTGATGGATCGATGGGTTTCATAAAACAATCAATTTTTATTCATAGAGCGGGTTTCAAAAAATCATTCTCCCTTAGACCATTTATAAATCGTTGTCAAAAGATATCCCGCCTTGACATAAGACATGAAATTCAAATAATAAAGAGTTTAGTGCTTTTATACCTTCACTTAAGGAGAAGAAATGGCGCAAATTTTGGCAATTTATGGAAGTCCCAGGCGCCGGGGAAATACCGCCACCTTACTCAAGCATGCTGTCCAAGGAGCTGTTGACGCCGGCGCACAGGTTGATGAAATCATTTTAAGAGACTTAAAGATATCCCCTTGTCTTGAAATCTATGCGTGCAAAAAGGATGGGCGATGCGCCATAAAAGACGATTTCCAACAGGTTGTGAATCAGATCCTGTTGGCCAAAGGATTGATCCTTGCCAGTCCTATCTTTTTTTATACCGTAAGTGCCCACACGAAAATTTTAATGGATCGGTGCCAGTCGCTGTGGGTAAAAAAATATTGGATAGACAAGGTACCTTTCGGGCAATGGGAGCCAAAACGAAAAGGCATTTTTATTTCAGCCGGGGCAACGAAGGGCAAAAAGCTTTTTGAAGGTGCCCTTTTGACGGTCAAATATTTTTTCGACACCTTGGATACGGAGCTTTATCGATCTTTGCTGTTTCGCAGACTGGATTTCGAAGAGGACATATTAAAACATCCGGATTACCTTGAAGAAGCCTATGAAGCCGGCAGTGCGCTGGCTGAGATGACCAGAAATTTCTGACTACATGAGCCCGCTTCATCAGGGAGACGCCGCCATATCCGGATCACCCGCATTGACAGATAAAACGATTTCATCTAAGTTCGCGTTTAAAAAGGGGAACCAATAACAGCATATCAGGAGGACAAAATGAAAAAGGGTCTTGGTGTATTAGCGGTGTGGGTTCTGTTTTTCATGATGATGTTACCTTTTGGTAAATGTAATGCCGCTGAAGGGGGGCTGCGTTACAGCATAAGTGTCGCCAAATTTGAAAATCGATCCAATTGGAGAGGGCAGTGGAGCCTCGGTGATGCCTGGGGTGCGGTCCTTACCGATGCCTTGAATCAGACCGGAAAATTTATTGTCTTGGGAGAAAAGGATATGCGGCGCGAGGCCATTCAGGAGCAAGACTTTGCCGCGAGCTCAAGGGCCGCCGGAGGAGGAAAAAAAGTGGTAACAGGCCAGATGACACCGGCACAACTTTTGGTTAAGGGAGATATTACCCATTTTACCGATACAACTCAAAGCGGATCGGGCGGATTCAGCTTCAAGGGTATCCGAATCGGCGGCGGCAAAAGTGAGGCTGAGATAAATGTTGTGATGTACATTGTTGATTCCAGTACGGGACAGGTTATGGCTTCAAAAAAGTGTTACGGGAAAGTATCCAAAACCGGACTCAAGCTGGGACTTAGCAAAGGCGGATTCAGCGGCGATATCGGCGGATTCAAAAAGACAAACGCCGGAAAAGCCATGGAAAAGGCTGTTGATGAAGGGGTAACATTTTTGACCGCCAAGTTGGAGAGTATCCCTTGGACAGGGACGGTAATTTTAGCCAAAAAGGGCAGTGTTTATATCAATCGCGGCACAAGAGAAGGCGTGAGTGTGGGGCAGGTTTTCGATGTGGGAAAATCAGAGGTTTTGAGGGATCCCGATACCGGTGAGGTTTTGGATCAGAGCCTTGAGAAAGTGGGGACCATTCGGGTGGTGAAAGTCAAAAAGAAAATTTCCATATGCAAAATCATTGGCGGGCAAGGCATTACAAAAGGGATGACCGTGGCCCAGACGCAATAATGCAGCGTCGAATCGAGTTCTGACTTGATTCGGGTAATACATAGTGTTCGATCTCTATTTTTCCACAAAGAGATATGCGGCTTCAATTCGCTGCGGATTCTAAATACTGTTCCCTTAAGTAAATATCGAGGAGATTTTTGGTCTGTATTAATTTTTCAATGTTATTGAGTTCGATGACCCACCAGTTACAGGCTGTTTTTTGAAGTATGTCGAGGCGCTGATCGATATCCTGGATTCGATCAGGATGTATGTGGCCGGCACCGGCAATTTCGGTGTGATAGATGTGGGCGTTTAAAACCCTGTCGGCGTGAGGTGTTATAAAATCCTCGGCAGTATAGTACTGGCTGTTGATGACCTCGCATGCATGGGCATGGCCGATATCAAATGTGACACAGGCACCGCTTTTACGAATCAATTTTTCAAAGAGATTTGGCTTGCTGGTCCACCCCCAAGCCAGGTTTTCCAGACAAATTTTTACCCCGTATTCAGAACCATGCTGAACAAGCCGCCGCAAATTGTCGATGGTCGCGTTCCAGGAGAGGATGCGAGTGGTATCATGACCGAGCCCGACGTGAATGGTCAGGTATTTGCCGTCCGCTTTGGCGACCAGTCGTATGATACGGTAAAAAAGCGCCAGTGCCGTTTTTATTCGTCCAGGATCTTCATGGCCGATATCAATTTTTTTAAAGGGGCAATGATAGCGTAATTCCAAAGGGTTCAGTTTTGCCAGGTGGTTTGCCCATTTGGTTTCTGCCGCCGGCGTATCCGGCATTGAGTCTATTTCGATATTCCAGTCAATGCCGTTAAATCCGTTTTCAAGGGAAAATTGCTTCAGTTTGTCCACATCGGAAAATAAGTTGCGCAAGGCTATTTTAGGTTTCATGGATAATACGCGTACCACAGGTTTGGGCAAAAGTCTAATCGTTATTTCAAATAGATATGAGATATATAGATCGAGATGATCGATGAAAATGTATTCCAGTATTCTCTCGCAATATAGCGGGATGAGTAAAGCGAAAAAGCGTGTGTATTTCTGAAAGCTCATTTTATACGATTGTGAGTGATCGTTATGTCAAAGAAATGCGTTCTTATTCTACTGGACGGGTTGGGAGACCGCTCATATGCCGAGTTGGCTTATCAAACGCCGCTGCAGGCGGCACGCACGCCCTTTATGGATAAAATTGCCGCTTCAGGTGCAAACGGGTTGTATCACGCCGCTCTGCTCGGCCAGGCCCTGCCGAGTGAGAATGCCCATTTTGCCATGTTCGGATATGAAGCAGATGAATTCCCGGGTCGGGGGGCTTTGGAAGCACTGGGAGCCGGCATTGATTTAGCCGCCGATGATGTCGCAGTATTGGCTCATTTTGCCGGCTTGAGAGAAGAAAGTGGTTGTTTCTTTCTTGTAAATGGTAAACCCAGGGCAACCCCTGATGAAGTAAAACTTCTGATAGACGCAGCCGACGAATACAGCCTGGACGACGTGAATATTCGGTTTATACATACCGAAGGGCTTGGCGGCATTCTGGTTCTGCACGGGAAAACAGCGCCGTTTATCACCGACACGGACCCTTTTATCCGCGGATCTAAGGTTGTTGATTTAAGACCCTGGTCGGATTATAAAAACGACACGGCGGTTCAAAATACGGTTCGGGTTTTGAAAACCTATTTACTGAAAATATATCATACCTTGAAAAGACATCCGCTCAACGATGCCCGGCTGCAAAAGGGGCTCGAACCGATTAACGGCATGGTGACCCAGCGTGCCGGACAACTGAAATCCGTCGTTTCTTTTAAAGAGCGCTTTGGGATGCGGGGCCTTTCCATCGCATCCGGCATTGTATATCAAGGCCTGAGCACTTTTATCGGTCTGGATTTTAAAAAAGTGAATGACACAAAAGATCCGGGAAAAGATATGGCTCATCGGATATCCATGGCCTGCAATGCCCTGGACGACTATGATTTTATACATATCCACACCAAGGCACCGGATGAAGCCGCCCATACCAAGGACCCGTTGGCAAAGAAGAAAGTGATCGAATCTTTGGACAGCGGCATCGGGACGGCCATTGATCCACTGATGGACAATCCGGAGGTGGTGGTTATACTTACTGCGGACCATTCCACCCCCAGTTCAGGCCCGCTGATCCATTCGGGAGAACCGGTTCCCTTGACATTCTGCGGTCCGGGTATTCGACGTGACAATGTGCGGCTGTTTGATGAAATCAATGCCGCTCAAGGAGCGCTGGGCACTGTTCGAGAAAGAGAATTGATGTATTTAATTCTGAACCACCTTGACCGGGC
>Ga0315556_1000764_pt1 | contig 20158 bp, 18 predicted proteins | sample SalMarSW160310MG_FD_202112 | JGI IMG/M metagenome (GOLD analysis project Ga0315556, IMG submission 202112) | Salt marsh sediment microbial communities from the Plum Island Ecosystem LTER, Massachusetts, United States - Salt Marsh Sediment SW1603-10 ...
CTGGGAAGCGGCGCCGTGGTTCTGGCCATTTCGCCCACCGAGCATACGCATCTGATCGGCGATGATCTCGGTGGTGTAACGGTCAATGCCATCTTGCGCCTGCCACTTTCTGGTCTTTAACCGCCCTTCCAGATAGACGAGGTCCCCTTTCGCGAGGTACGCATCGGCGATTTCAGCTGTCTTGCCGAACAGCACCACGCGGTGCCATTCGGTGAGCCTCTGCTTCTCGCCGCTCTGATTCTTGCGGTTCTCGTTCGTTGCTACGGACAGGCGGGTTACCACCAGGCCGCTTGGCGTATGGCGTGTGTCTGGGTCTTGGCCAAGATGGCCGATGATCTGAGCTTTGTTCAGCATGGGACCCTCCGCTAACTACTCGCTCGGATGTGTGGATGTGGCGCTCTGTTGCGCGCCAACTTCTCTGCGCCGTCGCAAGTAGGTTGGTTTGTCGAGCGCGCGCCAGTTGATCTGGCCGGCTTCTCGTGTCGGTGGAATGCGCGCGGATGCTCTCTGGCGTCTTGCCGTGCAGAGCAATACGGCTACCAGGGCGAGAACGGCCAGAGTGGATACGATGAGATCGAACATTGGATTGCCTCCAGGATATGACCGGGAGGCATGCCCCGACTGCCGGGGCTGCCTGCCCGGCGTGGGGGATGGGTTGCGGCGCGAGGCCGCTCATCAGGTGGCTGGTTTTCTGAAGCGCCCAGCTGGCGCTTATCCCCGGCTTTCTTCAACGAAGGCCGAGCGAACCCTGTCCGATGAGGACCGCGGCGGCTCTCATGGGACATGAAACGCAATTGGTAAGCGTTACGATGCGGTCTGCAGAAATGATGCGAATCCGAACGCTCGTGTCGATCGCGCGTTCAGTTCTTCGGTGCGGGTCGGCGGATCGGAAGCGGCAGGCACCGCTCTTCAGTCGGCTGGTTTTCTCAAGCGCCCAGCTAGCGCCTCACCTCGGCGGCTTTCACCGGCGACGGCGACAGAACACTAATATCCGATTCGCGGTGGTTTTGCAACATTTCGCCGAGGACATCCGCCAAACCCCGCAAAAATGACGACCTTGCGCGGCTGCGAGGTCATGTCCTGGCCCTTACCATGAAGATTCCGCTCAACGAACCATAAGGATCTTCTCATGGCCAAGCACGCACCGTTCAGCCGTCCGGTCTTCGATCGGCACATCACGATTCAGAGTCACCACGCGCAACGTCTCCTCGATCGTGGCTTCCTGCTGGTGGTTCGCGCGCTCTACTCCATCGACGTGGTGCTGCGCATCATCGGGGAAGATGATGAGATGGACGAGGTCGAGGACGTGGTCTCCAAGCTGATCGATGCGCTCAGTGCAGAGCTCGACCAGGAGCACGAGCGGCTGAAGGCGCTACTCTCGAGCAACGGCCTCACGGAGAGTCCGCGCTATACCAACCCGAAGGAGCTCACGGTGCATATCTCCTCACCGCAGCTCGCACAGTACACGAACCTGGTCGTCTCCCTCGATTCGCTGATGGTCGCCATGGATACCTTGTGGCTCGCCGGCGTGCTCAATAATAAGCAACGCTCCGATGGCGCCTATCAGTGGCGCTCGCGCCTGTTCAAGGTCGGACGCGAGATCATCGACCTGGAGCGGCGCGCACGCGCCTCGGCCACACGCCAGGGCAAGGATGAGGAAGTTTCACAGGCCGAGCAGGTCATCGATGCGCAGCTCGCCCAGGCGGCGGATACGCCCGGTGGCGAGGAAGCGCCTTCCGAGGTGACCGCTCTCAGGAGTGGAGCTGACGCCGCGTAATCGCGGTGCTGAACAGGCGCGCAAGGAGCAGGCCGACGATCGGCACTACAATCGCCGGAAACGGCAGCGGGGCAAGGAGCAGGATCACGCTCATCACCACCATCCCCATGAGCGCATAGCGCGCCCTATGATGCGCTCGGGGATTGTCGTAGCTGTAGGCCGCCGCTCGAATCTTACGCCGGAACATCCCCTCGCTGGCGGCAAGCAGCCAAGTGCTCAGCAGGTACGGCCACCAAGCGTAGAGCAGCGCGCAGCGCTCGATGATGAGCGCGCCCATGCGGTTGCCAACAGCAATGCGCTCTTGCATCCAGGGCCCGAGTGTCACATCGGGAGATGCAGCGCCGGTACCGCTGTCCGCGAAAAGCTCACGGCGCCACCGCGCGGCCTGGTCGCGCAGACGCGCGCTCGCGTCCCTCCCTTGGATCGCCTCCAGCCAGTGCTGTTCGATCAATGCGACGTTCTCGACCCAGTGAGCCGGCACCAGGGCGACACCCGCCAGCACGGCAAGCAGGACGAGCATCAGCAACACGCTCTTGGGGTCTTCCCGGCGCGCTTCCATCATCCGGCCCGCGCTTGGCACACCGGCAGCCGATCGGCGATCAGACGCCGCTGCCTGTCGGTCAGCGCTTTGGCGACCAGCGCGCGCAGCCGGTCGTCTTCACAGCGTTGCGAGAGGCCAGCGACAAAGGTAGCCAGAGCGTCGACCAGGTCGAACTCGGGCTGGTAACGCGCCAGCCGGTAACTGCTCAGGCCCGCGGCGATGCATCGGCGCAGCAAATGCACCTCCTCCTGGTCGGCCATCCCGAGCCCGTGCACGGAGGCGGCAAAGCGCACCGCGAATGCGCGCGTGCCCGGCACCTGCTCTTCAATCTCCGCCAGGGTCCTTCGTTGACGAAGAGATCTGCCTAGCGCACGCTTGAGCAGCCGCGCACCCACATTCGGCTCGTCGGTCACGATTGTCTGTTCCTTACGCATCTTGGCGCGGGGACCCGAGGATCGGCAGGCGCCCCTTGAGGACGCGCCCCCCGGAAACTTTGGCGATGTACTCCAGGTTGGGCAGCTCGCCGAGCAGCGCCGGAGGAAATAGGTCGACCTCCTCCTCGATCAGGCGCTCGCCGATGTTGCCGGTGTAGAGCCAGGGATTGGCGCTGTGCGTGGTGCTTCCGTGGGTGCGCATGATGGTCTTGATGCGCGTCTTGGGCAGACTATCGGTGACGTATTTCTGAGTCACGTCATCGAGGGCGCGCAGGGCGATGAGGTTATTGATGTTGCCGAGCACTTGGCGCGCCTTGGCCTCACTGCCGGTGCGCGCGACGAAATCGGCAAAGGTCTGAGTGGCGATGGTCAGGCGCAACCCGGCCCCACGGCCTTTGTTGAGCAGCTGGATGAAGGGGTCGTTCACCACCTCGGCGGCCTCGTCGATGAACAGGTTCACCGGCGCGCTGCCGGGACGATGGTTGTAGCGCTCGCCGGCAACGGCGGCCAGGTCGGCGACCAGGATCGATCCGATCGCACTACCGACCATGGTGTCGGAGAGCGCATCCAGGCCAAGGTACACGACTTGGCCGCGTTCGATACACTCGGCCATGCTAGTAGCCGGGCGCGGGTCTGCATCGTGCACGTCCGGCGAGAGCAGCGGACCTATGTCCGCCGAGGTGAGCATGTTCAAGATGGGCATCAGCGAAGCGACCATCTTGGAAAAATGCACGCGCTCATGCTCGTAGAGTGCGGCCAGGCCGTCGACCATCGTCGAGGCATGCTCATCACTGAGGTACTCGCGGTAGTAGCGGATCAAGCCGGCGGCACGGCTGGGAGTACTGCGCGAGCGCTTCAGGAACGGTTGCGCCGCCGCTTGCCAGTCGGGCACCCGCTCGTCGAAGTAGCGAGTGAGCACACGCTCGACGAGGTGCTCGGCACCGCCCTCCAAGTACCGGCGCAGCGTCACCAGGCTGGGGCGCGCGTCCAAGTAGAGCAGGCCCTGCACGACGTTGGACATCGCCATCTGGCCGAACGCCTTGAAGGGGTCATTGCCGGTCTCCCCGGGAATCAGCGCCGCGACCCGGCTGGCCAGCTCGGTCGGGCGGCGAAAACTGCGCAGGGGATCGATCCGGGCCGACTCGCTGGCAAAGGCTGGGTGGAAGTACACGAAACGCTGCGTCGCCCCGGCCAGCACACAGGCACGCTCGGCGCTGCGGCGCAGGTCCCGGTCCCCTTTGGGGTCGATGATGACCACCGCCTCACCACGTAGCACCGCCTGGGTGACCAGGAGGTCGAAGAGGCGTGTCTTGCCCGCCCCCGTCGTGCCGACCACCAGCAGATGCCCCTCCAGGTGCCCCAGCGGAAGCTGCAGGGAGCGCTCGTGCCTGGCCAATCCATGCAACCAGGTCGCCCCCATCTGACCGGCAGCACGGCGCGCGTAGCGGCTGGCGCCGGCGCGCATCAGATCATGAGCAAGCTGGGTGTGCTCGCGAGTCCACTCGAAACCCCAGCCGATCCATAGCCAACCGTGATGCCGTCGCAGCTGCCCAGGCACCGCGCTCTGCGCGATGAAGGCGAGCTTGCGCCCGTGCAGACGCGCACGTCGCCGCCAGCCGGCTATGGCCGCTGGTGTCCAAGCCAAGGCAGTGAGCAGGCTCACGCCGGCCAGCCAGCGCAGCGCCGGGGTGTGCATAGGCCATAGCCCGGCAACCGGCCAAGACAGCGCTGCCGCCGTGAGCCACAGGCCAGCGATCCTGGCCTCGTAGTTTGCCCGCCAGTGATTGGTGTAGGTGCTCATGGTCGACGCTCACGGTCACTGGCAAAGAGCAGCCCGCCTTGGGCGGTTACGCGACACCCGGGCACACGCTGCAGCGCGCGCAGCAATGCGGCGGGCTTGACGTTCAGCTGCTGAGCCCAGGTCAGTACCTGTGCATGCTCCAAGTGCAGCGACGCGTCATTCCCCTGCGCCGTCGCCGGGCTCTCATCGGCGCGCAGGACTTGTACGAGGTGCGCAGCGGCTTGCGCCGGTGAGAGGTTGGTTGGCGCTATGGCACTTGGCCTTTGCGCCTGCGGCGTCGAGGCCTCCTCCAGGGTGACGGCAGGGTGCACTGCAGCATCGGCGCCCGTACCGAGCAGGAGCTTGAAATGGGCGCTCGCTTCTGGTGTGAGCACGACCCAGTGTCCGCCGTTGATTGTGCGAACGCGCAGTAACGGGGTCTTCGGGTCAATGGTGATCATGTCCGCCTTGCCGACAGTTTCAACCCGCTTGGGAGCGGCAATCTCGGCACCGGCAAATGCATCGGGAAACGCCAGGATGATGTGCTGGGTGCGAAACGTGCTGACCACGCCGGGCACGATCTCACCGGCGGCAATGGCATCGGCCACCTCGATGAGGACTTCACCCCCAGGGCCATGTGCGCGCAGCCATTCACGCGCCACTGTGCACGCTTCCGCGTCGCTCGCTTCGCCAGCCGGTTCGCGCATGTCCCGCTCACACAGGGGTCGCGACGCAACCGGCTGTTGCAGTACGGGTGGCACCTGCGGGGCGCTAGGGGCCGTACCCTGTTGCACTGGCTCAAGAAGAACCACGGCTTGCTCCTGCGGCGGCCTCTGCGGTGACCGTGGGAACCTTGGCGCGGTGCCGGGTCTCCCCTGCTCCTCACTCCCCGGGAGGGGCGCCGCCTCCTCTTCGTTCGCGGTCCGGCGCGGCGCTCGGTGCACGTCCTCGTCCGCCGCGGCCAAGGCGACTGGCTTGGGCACTGCACTGACGAGGATGGTCTCGGGTTGGACCATGCGCACCATGGTGAGCTCGACGCGCTCTCCCTCCGCGGCCAGGGGCCCCGGGGCAAGACGCCAGTAGCGCGTGGTGTACCCGTCTCGGCGGCACGGCACCGCATGCCCGTGCTCGATCAACAGGTCGGCCAGGGTATCGGGATCGCGTGGGATGCCCGGCGCCCGGTCGGTGTTGAAGATCTCGGCGATCTCGCGCCCACCCAGGGGCCAGACGACGTGCAGGCCTTCCTCGAACATCCACAGGCGCGCGCCAGGGATGTTGATGCGCCAGCGCCCACTGCGGATCAGCCGGCGCATGGCGTCGATCAGGTAGCGCTCCACGGGCACACCTAGGGACAAGGCTTCGAGGTCGAGGCGATTCTCGCGCAGGTCCCGGTCGACACTCGCGCAGTCCGCCTCGGTGGTCAGCCGCCCTAGCGTGGACTCCTTCTCCAAGCCGCCGACGGTCGCCAGCAGGCTGCGTAAGATGTCATCGCCATACTCGCTCAGCCAGTTCTTGATCTCGGCGGTGAGCACCCGATCCAGGACCATCATGCCGATCAGTTGGTGGGCGTTGTGCTCGCGCTCGCGCCGCCAGTGAAGGAAGTAGCGCTCGATGCCATTCGAGCCCGCCCATTGTGGAATGCTCTCCTTCATCGGGCGCCAAGTGAGGGTCCCGTCCCGATCAGAGATGCTCAGATCGCTCACCGGCTTACCTAAATCGTGGCACACCCCGGCCAGGGCCGCTGCCACGCGCCAACGCGGCTCGATCTCCAGGCGCTCGCCCGGTGTACGGTCCATGGCGAAGACCATGGCGCGTGTGGCATTAGCTGCATGAACGGCCACCTCGAGCCCGTGGCGAAACAGCCCTCCTGCGCCCCTGTGATGATGCATCTGCGAGGCTGGCAACAGGTGCACCAGCTCAGCGTAACGGTGTATCACCGGCAGGATCAGATCCTGGAAAAGCTCGCGCGTGCAGCCGATCGTTTCGTCCAGACGCACGATGAGCTCGTGCTGGGTCGCCACCACCTCATCGACAGGTGTCACCGGCAGTCCGCGCTCGAACGGTGGGTAGCGCGGAATCTCTTCGCTCGGGTCCCGAGCAGCACCGTCTTTCGCTTGGCCGCGCTTCTTTCCCCAGGTCCATCGTGCCATGGGCCGGCCCCCTCTTGCTCTCAGTTGGAGTCCTCTGGAAACCCCTCGCCTCTCAGGCGCTGCGCAAGTTTGTGGTGCGCATGCATTTGTGCGCGCACCTTCCCGATACTGCGCGCCAACGTGCGAATCTGGGCGAGCCTGTCTTCGGTTGCATGGATGAGCTTCAGCTGCCATGGCTTGGCAAGACGATTGAATGCCGACCGTGGATATCGGTCCGTCTTGCCGCGCGGCAGATAACGGGTGAAAGCGCGCGATCCCGATGACGGATTGCGGTTCACATAGAAGTACTCGACCCACTCGATCGTGAAGCTACCTTGCGTCGCTCGGGCGCCACGTTGGTCGCGTACACGTACCCCAACACGGCCCCTTTCGCTCTTGGGGTGGCTCTTACCTTCGGGCAGGACTTTCCCATAGTAGTCGGCGATGATCGCTTCAGCCTCGGCGCGCAACGCATCGAGCTGCTCATTCGCCCAAAGGTCGATGTCGCAGCCATCACTGGAAACCCTGCGGATTTCCTCGCCGTCCCCCCGCGTGTCCAACATGGCCTTGTCTCCACATTCTTACCTATGTGGATACACATCCCTTGTTTCCACGTACCCCTCTATGGGCGGTTGTTGATCCCCTTTTCATGGGTTTTTCGAGCCTCTGCAACCACGTGAACACGTGATTACTCCGCCAGCTGTAATCACGTACTCAAAGACGAATTGCAAAATAACGACTTACACGCCAATACGTGGACCATGTCTCCATTCTCTTTTACCCCAGCCGTTTCCACGTACCCATTCGCGCATAGCTGTAATCACATACCCCTACCCCGTATCCATACAATCACGTGCCAAGTATTTCGCGCCTCTCTCGCACGTACCCATTATCGATCCATGGATCAAGCTGTTAGGCGCATTCGCACATTGCGTGTAATCACGTGCCGTTTCTCTTTCCTCACGTAATCACGTACCCCACTTCGCGAGCCGCACAGTTAGCGCCTCCACCCATTATTCATGCACCCCAGTAAAGCACATGATGGGACACCCCGCAGCCGCGCAAGGTTGTCATTTTCGCGGGGTTTGGCGGATGTCACGCTGCAAATACGCCGTACGCGTCCCGCACGGCCAGTACCGAAGTCCACCGATTCGACCCCGAAAAAGGAACAGCAATGCACTGCCCTGGCACGAAACCGTCTCCTTTTCGAGACATATCCGCCACGCTTTGCAAAAATGACGGCCTTACGCGGTAACGCTCTCGGATCCATTCCGGTATTTTGGAGTGGTGCGCATGGAGGACTGAGTAACCACAGAGCACCTCCAGTGTACTTTCATCTCCACTCATGCGGGGAATGGCGCAATTGAGTAACGCCAGCGCACCACCAGCGTATTCTCATCCCTGTGCATGCCGGGGGTGACCCGATTGGGTAACGCCTGTGCACCACGAGCGTACTTTGGAGAACTGGAAATGTTTGTTGTTGGGGTCGACGTGGGCTATTCGAACCTGAAGCTCGCAATGGGCAACGCAGGTGAAACGCCTCGCGTATTGATTCGGCCCGCCGGGGCCGCTCCAGCGAACCGCCTTGGCGAGCGCGTGGGTCAGCGCGCCGCCGAGGAGGCACTTGCGGTCACCGTCGACGGCGAGCTGTGGTCGGCCGGGATCGAGCCCGGGCGCTTCGAGGGCTGGGAGCGCTCGCTACACGAAGATTACCCGGCAACACCAACCTATCTGGCGTTGTTCAAGGCGGCCCTGGCACTGACCGGCACCCGGCGTATCGACCGGCTGGTTACGGGACTGCCTGTAAGCCAGCAGCACGACCCGCACCGCCGCGACGCCCTGCGACACAGGCTCTGCGGTACCCATGCACTGGCGCATGGGGAGGTGCAGGTGCGCGAGGTGCATGTGCTGCCTCAGCCGGTCGGCGCCTACATCGATGTGCTTTTCTCCACACGCGGCGAGGTCCTCGATCGCATGGAAAGCGGCACGGTGCTGGTGCTCGACGCCGGGTTCTATTCCTTCGATTGGGCCTTGATCGTGGGCGGTGAGCTGCGCCGCAGCGCCTCCGGATCGAGCCTGGAGGCGATGTCTGTGCTCATCGAGCATGTCGCGCGCGACCTTTGCGTGCGTTACGGCGGGCGCCCGCAGCCGCTCGGCCTGGAGGCGACCCTGCGCGCAGGGCGAGCAAAGTTCCGCCACAACGGCAGCCAGGTTGCACTCGCTCCGCTGATGCAACGCGCGGCTCAGGATGTAGCCCGCGTTGCCCTCGAGGCGCTGCGACAGGGGTTGCGGCGCGAATCCACGAATATCGAGCTGGTGGTGATCGCCGGTGGTGGGGGAACACTCTACGGCGAGCTCGCCACGGAGCTGTTCCCGCAGGCAACGATCGCGGTCGCCGCCGAGCCCGTGTCCGCCAACGCGCTGGGATTTTTCCACTATGGCGCACGGTGAGCCGGCTGAGGGCGTGCGCGTGATCGTGCGCCTGGGCGCTGGCCACCCAGAGCTCTTGGGGGACCTCGGGCGGTTCGCTCCGAGGGCCCGCGCCGAGCGTATGCGCCAACTGGCCACGGTCGGCCTTGCACTGCTCAATGCATCCGCGATCGCCCGGGCGACGCCGCCCCTGGAGCCGACCGCGATCGTGTACACGGAACCGAGCCCATCAGCAGCCGAGGATGCCTCCCGCCGCGAGCGCATTCTCGGCACTCTGAGCAAGGAGTTTTAACCATGCGCTCTACTGCCTTCTTCTTACTTTTTCTAATCCTGATGAACCAAGCCTACGCCCTGGACTTGGCCAACACCGAATGGGGCACCGTGGCACGCCAGCACACACTCGAGCCAACGCTGCTCTATGCCATTGCCCTTCGCGAGTCCTCCCGGCGCCAGGGCAAGAACGCCGTTGCTCCGTGGCCTTGGACGTTTACCGTCGGGCGCGAGCGCAAGTTCTTCGCGGACGCCGACGCCGCCCGACATGCATTGCACGATCAATTGCGCGCTCCGCGTGGCGAGGTGCTGCGCGTCGGACTGCTCGGGATCGATGTCAGGCGCTGGCAGCAGCGCATCGGCGAGCCCCTTGCGCTGCTGGATCCGGCCCGCAATCTGGCGCTCGGGGCGGAGATCCTGGCCGATTCCTTGCGCGCCGAGCGCGCCGATCGCGCCCTGGCGATCGGGCACTATCGCTACGGCGACGATGCCAGCGCGGCCCGCAGCTACGGACGCGAGGTTCTGTTACTCATGCGCGCACTGGGTGCGACCCGCGCCCCCTCCCGCACCCTGCGGCATGGGCGCGAGAGGCTCATCGCACCACTGGTGATCGCCAGCGCCTGCCGCCACGGCCTGACACCCGCCTTCGCGCTCGCAATCGCCAACGCAGAAAGCGCCTTCAATCAGAGTGCGCGCAGCCCCAAGGGAGCGACCGGTGTCATGCAGCTGATGCCGGGTACTGCCGCACGCTACGGTGTCGACGCCACCGAGCTGGCCGAGAACATCGAAGGTGGTATGCGCTACCTGCGGGATTTGAGCGCCCTGTTCGATGGCGATCCGCAACTGGTGGCTGCCGGGTACAACGCCGGGGAAGGTGCAGTACAGAAATATGCGAACACCATCCCTCCCTATCGGGAGACGCGCACCTACGTGCGTCGCGTGATCGAGGGCATGGAACGCTACCGCAGCCATGCCTGCCCCGTGGCCGGAATGAGAATTGCGCGGCGCTAAACGCGATGCTAAGCACGACGCAAATGGCCGCTCGATCCCCACGGGCAGAGTACGCGAAGAGCTTGCAACCCACCGCGCAATCGTGCTATCCATAACCCGTTTTACTATCCATAACAAAAAGTTACACAAATATAACTCATTGTCCGTTACGGACATTTGAAACCACGTTTTTGGGTTTCCTCTGCCCTTCTCTGTCCGGGACGGACCGAAAGGGCACGTTTCACCTGGTTACGCTGCTTCCCTGTCCGTAACGGACAGGGCAGTGCCCGTAGTCGGTGGTTTGGAATGCGTGCGTGCCGCATTTTCGCGGCTACACGGACCGTGCGAGGGTAGTTATGTTTTCGAAAACTGATGAGAGACCGGATTCTCCTGATCTGACTGTATTTGAGCTCAACTTCGCTTATCTCGTCTCGGCTTATCGGGCCATCAAAGATGGTGCCGATGACCCTGGGCTGACCTACGGACTGACGCCGGAGGTCATCGAGTGGCTCGAGCAAGCGACCGTGTTCGAGCTGGCCGATGTCGCCAGGTCGCCCGTCGTCATCTTCAAGCTGTCGCTTCCACCCTCACTGCTGGGCAGAATGCGCGCGAGGCTGCGCCCTGCCGACCGGTGGGTCACCGCAATGCACGCGGTGCTGGCGCGTTCATCGAGCATGCAGGGCAACAGCGATGTTGGCTGAGCATGAGCGAACCTCTCTCGCGATCGCTCTCCTGCGCCGTGGCGCGCGCCTGAGCGTTACCCGCGTGCTGACCAAGATTGCTGACCGGCGCCTGCGCGGCCTCTACCGACAGATCAACGGACACGCCCCGCAGGGCGGACCGGTACCGGATGCCGGTGGACGAATGATCCAGACCCGGCGCCTACAGGCGCACGCCTCGCTGTACGCCGTCCTGTTCCTGGAGCGCACCGGCGCCGGCAAGCGCCCCTACACACAGGGTCTGATCGAGGCCTACGACCGTTACGGCAAGCTCATGCGTGACAGCTTCGAGGCACCGGAGCTGGACATCAATAGCGCCTGGGCCATCACGCGCGACCTGCGGTTGCGCGTGGCCCACCTGGTCTACTGTCCCGTTTGCCGGATCGAGTATCTAGTGGCCGAGCAGAGCCGTGTACAGCCGACCTGCCCGCTGTGCTCCTTTTATTCGCGGGCCGCGACGGAGGAATTGCGTGCACACCCGGGGCGTAAAAAAGCAGCCGGTTGAGCGAGGCGTGCGCGCTACGCTACTGGTGCTGTGCCTGCTCACCGAGGTGACGGTGAGCGCCCAAGGGAAGCGCTTCTACGACCGCGACAAAGAAGGCTGGTTCTGGTACGAGCCAGAACCGCCGCCACCCGCGGAGCCCGCGCCTGAGCCCGAGCCGCCCGCGGCCGCTGCACCCGCCCCGGTACCGCCCGCCCCGCAGCCAGCGCCCCTGTCCACTGCCTGGTTACGCGAGAACCTGAGCCATTACCGGGACCTCGCGATCGACAACCCAACTTCGCAGAATATCGCGCTGTTCCTGTATCTGCAGCGCGTTGCCATGGACAAGTCCAGCCGCTTCGCGGCCATGACCCAGCGCGTGGTACAGGCCGATCCCTTCCTCGATGAGATCACCCATCGGCCCACAGCACCGTTCGGTGCCACTCTGGCTGACCGCCAATCGCTGAGCCAGCGCGAAGCATTGCTCAAGCACTTGGCAGGCATGACGACGATTTGGTTCTTCTTTCGCTCGGACTGTCCCTACTGCGATGCCCAAGCTCCGCTGCTGGCGGAGCTCGAGGAGCGCTTCGGCTTCCACGTCCTGCCGATCTCGCTCGATGGCCGGGGACTGCCGAGCGATCTGTTTGCGAGCTTCGAGCGCGACCGAGGCCAGGCGCGCCAGATCGGCGTGGTCTCCACCCCCGCACTGTTCCTGGCACATCCGCCGGCACTGCAGCCGATTAGCCAAGGCCTGCTGTCCCTGAGCCAGCTGCAAGAGCGCATTCTTCTGGCCGCTGTACAGGCCGGTTGGATCGAAGAGCGCGCGCTCGACGGGCCACGCGCGCTGGCGGCCGAGGCCCCGAGCGCTTCCTCTGCGGAGGGGGCTTCCTTGCCGCAGGACCCTGCCGCACTCCTAGCGCGTTTGCGCGCGCGCGCCAAGCCACCCCGTTAAGCCCCGAGGACTCCGATGCGTCGCATTCCCTGTGCCCTGGTCGTGCTCGTCCCTTCCCTGCTGCTCGCCGCCCCACAAGACGGGCTACAAAAGCAGTCCCTGGAAATGTTCAACGCCATGCTCAATGTGTCGCAGCCGAGCGCGCACCTCGGCCAGCGCCGGGGGGTGGTCTCCGGCGGGTCCGTCGTGGAGCGCTCTCGGATCATGAGCGAGAGCCTGTACCGGATCGTCCCGCCGTCCTTCGAGTCCGGGTGCGGGGGCATCGACCTGTTCGGCGGATCCTTCTCCTTTATCTCGGCCCAGCAGTTCGAGAGCCTGCTGCGCTCGATCGCATCCAATGCCTCCGGCTACGCCTTCGAGATGGCATTGGGGGCCATGTGCCCAACCTGTGTGGAGACGATGGAGACGTTGCAACGCAAGGTGCAGCAGCTCAACCAGGGATTCCTCAACTCGTGTCAGCTCGCCAAGGGTGTCGTCAACAACACCGCCGATGCGCTCAACGTCGCCCACGCCGACAAGACCTCCTTGTTGGGAATGGCCAAGGGCTGGGGGGACGTGTTCGAGTCGCGCTCCACGACGACTGGCAGCAGCCCGGTCGAACAGGCCGAATCGAACATGAGCCGCGAGCAGCGTGTCGAGGCCGGACTCCAGGGAAATCTGGTTTGGAAGGCACTCAAGGGGCACGGTGTGGCCAACTGGTTTGCGGATGGGGACGACACCTTGCTCGAGGCGATCATGAGCATCACCGGGTCGGTCATCGTCGGTGATCCGGAGGATGCCGGGGCGGGCAAGAATTTCTCGCTCACCTCCCTGCGCGGCAATCTGATCGCGGTGCAAGATCTGATGCACGGCTCGCACCCGGGCGACGAGGCAGCGCAGAAGCACCAGAAGGTCCTGATGTACGCCTGCGATGACCACTCCGAGTACGGCTGCATGCACCCACGCATCACCGAGGTGAACCTGCAGGGTTTGGTACCGCAGATACGTAGCATGCTGCTCGGTGATCAGGCTGTGAACGATTCGGTGGAGTCCGGGCGCGTCGGACTTCTGATGAAGTTTCGCCACGGCACATCCGTCTTCACCCAAGACGAAGCATCCTTTCTGGAGTTGGTGCCAGGAACCATCGGCTCTGGCCTGCGCACCCTGGCGCGCACCGACATCGGCGTGGCTCGCGTGTACGCCGAGCGCGCCGCGCCGGTCATCGTCATGGAGATGGTACAGGTCATCCTCAACGACTTGCTCAACGCCGCCGAGCATGCTCTCGCGCTGGATTCGAATGCTTACACCGCCAAGGTGACCGAGCAGATCCGCTTCGCCCGCGAGGAATTGGGGCGCGAATACAAGAGCGCGGTCGACCGCTACGGAAATCCACAGAGTCTGCTGGCGTACTACCAGGATCTGGTAGACCGCGCCAAGGGAGGGCGCACGTACGCCGCTACCTCACTTTCGGAATGATGTTCGCGGGCGCTCCTGCTCTTACCCCTGATCCTACGCGCAGTTATCGCGACTGCTCGAATCCGGGCACGCATGTCGCCGGCGGGTCGTCTCACATTCAAGAGGAATTCCGGGGAGGCCAATATGTTCGAGATCTACTCCCTCGGCGACGGCGCCTTTCTCACCTCGGTGCTCAACGCCATCGCCATGCTCTCGGGAACCGGCGACATGCGCCAACTCGCCGGCCTGGGGCTGTTGGTTGGCGTCCTCTTTGCGGTCGTACAGGGGATTCTCAATGGCGGGCGCACGCTGGCATTTCAGAACGTGCTGCTGGCCTGGGTCGTCTACATGGCCTTCTTCGGGGTGGGCGTGCGTGTCTCGATCGAGGATGTGTACACGGGCAGCGTGCGCACCGTCGACAACGTGCCGATCGGCCCGGCAGCGATCGGTGGGGCCATGTCAAACCTCGGCTATGGGGTCACCCGCCTGTTCGAGCAGGCGTTCTCGACGGCGCACATGGTGGACTATGGCTTCGCCGCTCCCCTGCAGACGCTGCAGGAGGTACGCAAGGGCACCTTATCGCGTATCGCGCTCGGGGCGGCAAACAGCCCCACCGAGGGGGCCGACATGGAGCGCTCGTTTACCAACTACGTCACCGAATGCACCCTCTATGATGTCGACGTGGGGCGACGCTCACTCGACGACGTGATGACCGCCACGACCTGGGAGGAAGCTTACGCCAGCGATCATCGCGCCGTAACCACGGAGCTCTGGCTCGGCGGGCAGCCACAGACCTTGGAATGCTACAGGGCATGGCCCCTCTTGGAGGAGTACACGCGCACCTATTTCATCCCCGCCTTGGAGCGCTCGCTACAAGCGCGCATGCTTCTTGCCAGCCTAGCGGAGGTGGAGTCCAAGGTGCAATCCTCCCTCGAGGCACTCGGCGCCTCCGAGGTGAACGCACAGCAATACATGGTCATGGCCGCCCTGCTCTCCTTCCTCGAGCGCGGTCACTCGCAGCGGCACATGGAGCTCCAAGACTGGGACACCGCAGCAATGGTTGCCCAATCCTTCGCGCAGCGCAACGCACAGTGGGCTGCCGAGGAGCGCCTCTTCAGCCGCATCGTGCATCCGATGATGACCTTCTTCGAGGCGTTCCTGTTTGCCGTCTCACCGCTCATGGTCTTCGTCATCGGCTTGGGCCCGATCGGCTTTCGCATGGTCGGCAAGTACATGCTGATGGCACTATGGATCCAGCTGTGGATGCCGGTGTTGGCCATCGTCAACCTGTTCGTGCAGATGGCTATGACGTACAAGCTCGATGCCTTGCAGGACCCCTTGATCGGGAACCTACAGCTACCCTCCTTTTATGCCCTCTATAAGATGGATTTCCTGCTGCAGGACTACCTGGCCACGGGCGGCATGCTCGCCGCCAGTACGCCGGCGATCGCTCTGATGCTGATCTATGGGAGCGCGATCACCGCCACGCACTTGGCCGGGCGCCTGCAGGGCGGTGACTTCGTGGACGAGAAGATGATCTCGCCGGACATCCTCAAGCCGGCCCCGGCGTTGGGCTTTGCGCCGTCCAGGGAATATTCCCCGCTGACGGACGTTACCACCACGAACGCCGATGATGTGCTCTGGCGCTTCGACATTGGATCGGGCCTGGAGAGCAACTTTCGATCGAGCCAGCAGCACATGGAGCAGGCTGGCGAGCGCTTCTCCGACACCTTGGCCAATACGGCGGCCTCGACCGCCGCGCGCAACCACGAGTCGTTCGACGAGCGCGCAATGGCCTGGAGCTATGGAGCGAGCGGAAGCGCTACGGACCGGGCCTTGCTGCAGGAGGGGGAGGCGCTGGCGAATAAATATCTCGCTAGCGGAATCACAGGGAAACAGATGAGTGGACTGTTGGGTTACGCAATAGGGTCCGGCAAGGACGGCCTCTCTCTTGGACAAATCAAGGGAGAGCTTAGAGGAACCTATTCGGTCAATGACAGCCTCGTTGATCAAATTGCCAGCGACATCCAACAGCGCGCAACCTCCGACCAAGGCTTCGAAGCACGACTCGCAGAGGCAGTAGAGGCCGACGCCAGATCAGGGGCACGTAATGTCTTTTCCGATCGCTTGAGCAGCGAGGACAGCTCGCGCCTTGCCCATGAGGCGAGCGAGGTCGTCACCGCATCACGCAGCCTGGAGCATGCCGAATCGATGTATGAGCGTTTCGGCACCATGCAGAGCCTAGGGATGGCGGAAATGTCTCACGGGATTGTCGCAAAGCCTGGCATCAGAAACCGCGTTGCGGAGGAAATCAGCTCGTTCGGGCTCACGGGAGACGTGCAGATGCAGACCGGGTACTACTCTCCTCACCTGCCGGCGGATCAGGCCGCCGTCGCGGCGAGCATGTCACTGCTGCTTGGGCATTCTTCGCCAGCCATCCGTCACCTCACGCCCAGCGAGCAGGAGGATGCACAAGAGGCCGGCCTGAATATCCTTTCGGCTACGTTCGGTTTCGGCGACCCGAACGACCCCGCCATACGCAACGTGCTCCAGGGCTCGGATCTGTCCTACTTCGGCGTGCGCCAGCATATTGAGGACGCCGGGTTGAGTGATCCACGCGCCGATGCCTCCGCGCTGCCCGGGGAGATCGACGAGCACGGGCGCATCGTATCGGATGGCTACGGCACCGGCGCCGTGGATCAGTTCCACGCAGGCACCCGTGGCGATGTCGCGGCCGGCGAATTGGCATTCCGAAACACGGTGCGCGCCGATCAGCATGACGCCATGGCGGACCTGATCGAGCAGCGGGCCATGCTGCCGCGCTCGGCTCCGGAGAAGATTGCCAACGATGTCGGTGGCTTTGCGATTCAGAGCGCCGAGAGTGGGGCGCTGGCGATGGCTGATCTCGGTGGGATGGCGGATTCCGCCGCGCGCGCTTATGGCGAGACCCTGCAACAGGGAGGTTCCTACTTGGATGCCGCAGCCGCAGCGGTCATTTCCGCCGGCTCGGCGCAGGGTTGGGAGGAGACGAGGAATGCAATGGTCGATGCGCGGATGAATCAGATCGCCGGATACGGTTTGACGGACGCCCAGGTAGATTACTTTCGAGAATCGACCGAGACGGTCTTCGGATTCCTGCCCGACGAGGCCTGCGATGCAGCACGCGCCGCTGTCGTCGCCGAGTCCGGCCCGATCGGCGAGCACGTGGCGGACTTGATCCAGCGCTCGGCGGAGTCCCGCGACGACACCAGCTTGCGCATGATCGGGGCCTACAACCGAACCGAGGCGCTGCCCGAGGAGCACAGTACGCCGATCGTCCCCGGGACACGCTCCATTGGCGTTCCGCCGCTACACGAGCAGAGCGATGCGCCCGGGATTTATGGACCGCTTCTCGACCTGATTTCCCGCCCGGAGTCGCATGGAAACTACGATGCCTGGTTCGGCAACGTAAACCAGAGCGATATCGATCTTTCCTCCATGACCGTCAACCAGGTGTTGACCCATCAAAGCCAACTGCTTGAGGCCGGCAACGGCGGCTCGGCCATTGGCCGGTACGAGCTCATCCCGAATACGCTCCGACGGGTTGCCGACGACCTCAGACTGAGCGGAAACGAGCCTTTCACAGACGCGCTGCAGGATCGGATGGCCTTGCGTTTACTGCGCGAAGCCGGCGTCAATGGTTGGCTGCGCGGCGAGATCGATAGTACCAAGCTCGCTTTTAACATGTCGCGGGTCTGGGCCGGCCTGCCAAAGGATGAATCGAACGAAAGCTATTACCAAGAGGATGGCATAAACAGGGCGCATATCGACTACAACTACGTGACCGCTACGCTCGAGAGTATCCGCAATGCGTCCGGACTTGAGAAGAAGAACGAGACGACCTCTGGTTAATCCCAATCCCAGCCCTCATGCTTGCCGTCACCACAGGGGTTACCTGCCGCATCGACTCCCCCATACACTGGCAGGCCTGTTGCCGGGTTATAGGTTGGAGTCTGATCTCTTGATAGGAAGAGACTCTCGTCATCGTCTGGAGATGTCGCGGTGCGACGTTTGTTGAGCATCCAAACAGCAGCTTTGTAGAAGACAAGGATGGTCAGGATCAACCACGACAACACCCCAACCGGCTGCAAACGCTCGCCGAATACAATCCCGAGGATCAGCACCGCAACCACGGGACCAGTCGGCAATGCTCTTAGAGAACTAATGATGCGCATGTCTTCCTCCTTCCATTTGGATAGCGCCTATCCCGCGCGGCGCGCAGGTGAAATGCCAATATAGCGCACGCTGCCGGAAAGAACGACCACCTCCTGGCTGAAGGCGCTGCCTGATCTGCGAGCACGGGGCTGATGGACGATATCGACGACTTTCGTGTACGGCAGCCCGCGGATGCTCCGAGAACTGTGCGCACGTGGCTTTCAAGCCGGTAAGGCACGCGTGGGGCGACTGATGCGCGAGAACAGCATTCCTGGACACCACAAGCGCCGTTACAAGGCCACGACCGACTCCAGGCACAGCCCGCCCGTGGCCGAGAACCTGCTCGCACGCGACATCTTCCTGAATGGGCCCAATCAGTTCTGGCTCAATGCGACCCTCGCCCTTCCGCCTGTGACTGCAGGCTCTCGTAGATCTGACCAGGCCCTAGACATCATGTTTTGACCTGCCCGTCCTCAACGCTCGTGGGTTATGTTGGGGACGGAATCATCCATCAACACAGAGCCACCTTGAGGAGGGCAGGTCATGAACGAGTTTACCCCAGAGCAGAATCGGATCGAGACGGCGTCGGCCTTGGAGATGGTCCGTACTGCAGAGAACGTGGATGTGTATGCGGCGTACGTGGGCCTGGACGTGCACAAGGAGACGATTACGGTGGCGGTGGCCAAGCCGGGGCGAGCAGAGCCGATCTACCGCGGGGAGATCGCCAACAAGCCCAAGGCGGTCGAGAAGCTGCTGGCCAAGCTCAGCGCGGACTACGACGGGGGGCTGCTGCTGTTCTGCTATGAAGCCGGCCCGTGCGGCTACGTCCTCTACCGCCAGATCCTTGCCAGCGGCCACGACTGCCAGGTAGTCGCCCCCTCGCGGATCCCCAAGGCACCGGGCGAGCGGATCAAGAACGATCGCCGTGATGCCTTGAAGCTGGCGCGGCTGCTGCGCGGTGGTGATCTCACGGCGGTGTGGGTTCCCGATCAGGAGCAGGAACGGATGCGCGACCTCAGTCGTGCCCGTGACGACATGAAGGGGCAGGAGCGCAAGGCACGCCAACAGCTCAACGCCTTTCTGCTACGCCACGGCCATCACTGGCCACGGTGCAAGAGCCGCTGGACCCCGGCCCACGAGAATTGGCTGGCTGGGTTGAAGATGGAGCATCCCTGGCAGCAAGTGGTCTTGCAAGAGTACATCGATGCCGAGCGCGCTGGCGGTGAGCGGGTAGCCCAGCTCAGCGATCATCTGATGCGTGCTCTACCCGAGTGGTCGCTGGCCCCGGTGGTCGACTCACTGATCGCCTTGCGCGGGGTCGACAAGCTGGCGGCGATCGTCCTGCTCGCCGAACTGGGGGACATCAGCCGCTTCGAATCACCGAGGCAGTTGATGGCCTTCCTCGGGCTGGTGCCCAGCGAGCACAGCTCGGGGCCGCGTCGGCGCCAGGGCGGCATCACCCTCACGGGCAACGCCCATGCCCGGCGCATGTTGGTCGAGTCGGCCTGGAGCTACCGCTTCCCGGCGCGGCAGACCAAGCACCTCAAGGGCAAGGCACGCCATGCCTCGGCGGCGGCCAAGAAGATCGCCTGGAAGGCCCAGACCCGCCTGTGCGGGCGCTACCGCACACTCACGCGGGCGGGCAAGAACACCAAGGTGGTTTGCGTGGCCATTGCCCGCGAGCTGGCCGGCTTCATCTGGTATATCGTACGCCGCGAGATGCCGCGCCTGGCGCCGCAGCAGAGCTGAAGGGCTGGCTCAGTAGCGGTAAGTGTCAAGGTAGTTGTCGCATCAATCATGCTGCGTCTGCGTCCGATTGGCTCGTCCGGGAGGTAGGTTTCCCCGGGTTGAGCAGCACCGAAGTGGGCGCGTTCCAATCGCGTGTCGAGCCGGACCAGCGGGCGGGATTGGCAGCCCTCGCGGCCTGGTAAAGGACATCGCGTTTGCGCAGCAGGTCGGCATCCTCGCCGCGATGGCGCTGAGCCGGGGTGACGAATTTCAGTGCGCTATGCAGATGCGCGTCGTTG
>Ga0315556_1000766_pt1 | contig 20147 bp, 16 predicted proteins | sample SalMarSW160310MG_FD_202112 | JGI IMG/M metagenome (GOLD analysis project Ga0315556, IMG submission 202112) | Salt marsh sediment microbial communities from the Plum Island Ecosystem LTER, Massachusetts, United States - Salt Marsh Sediment SW1603-10 ...
TGTCGAGCGGTGGGTCCACACGCACCTCGGGCCCTCCATGCTCGCACGCCGTCGGCGTGCCCTGAGACCCGACATGAAAAGTGCATGAACATTTCGCGGCATTCCGATGGAAGATTGAACAGCCTAGGCGGTTGGTGTTGGCGCTCGGCGATTCGATTAATCCGAAAACGGGCAAGAAGATCTTCGCCTGTCAGCGCACGTTCGATCATGGCGCCAAGAGCAATCAGACGTGCTGACCGTGGACGCAGACCATCGTCACAGTGGGGCTGCTCAAACCCATACACGGGCGCTGGAGCTGTATTCCGTTGGCCTTCGCCTTCTACCTGCGCCGCCAGAGGCTGAGCACGGGCTGCATCCGTCTGCGCCGCAAGGCACTGGTCTTTGCCGACAAGTTCGCGCAGGCCGTGGATAATGATCGCACGCCTGGGCACCTTCTTCCGGCAGGCCCTGGTACTGGTGGTGACCGACAGTTGGTTCGGCAAGAACGGGCTATTCAAGCCGTTGCGCGCCCGCCTAGGCAAGCGCGTCCAACTGCTCTCGCGCTTGCGGGTGAATGCCATGCTCTATGCATGGTCCGAGCCGGCACCGGGCAAAGCGGGACGGCCGCGCAAGTACGGCAAGCGCCTCGACAACGCCGCCGAGCTGGCCGCAGCGATGCGCGAGAAGGCGCAGACCTATCCCCTGCATCTCTACGGTGCTATCCGCGAGGTGATGGCCGCCGAGCAGCTCGTCATGCTCAAAACCTTGCGTCACCTCGGGACATTTTCAAAGGGCGCCAGCCAGGACGCAAGTCGCGAATGGTCGCTGTAGATTGGCTAGAGATAGGGGCGCAGAGCAGCCTGCTCCTCGGGTCTGTAGCGGAACGGGAAGTGCTGCGCATAGTCTTCGACGAGGAAGTTCAGGGGCATGGTCTCGTAGAGCTCGACCTCCAGCGCGCTCGCAATGGTCAGGTCGGTGACCTGCTCGGTGCCGAAGACGGCGATTCCGAGCACATTCTCGAAGAGTTCGCGGCGCCAGGTGAGCGTCGCCGTCGGGGTGATGTCGAGCGCAGAGGAGGCGATACGCAGGTCGTGCCCCTCACGGGGGCGCAGGAGGGGCATGAGGCCCGAGCAACACCGGTGCCCCGAAGCTGTAACGGGTGTCGTGCCGGATCCGGAGTCGCTTCACGGGCGATACTTCACTTCAACAATGCGGGAGCAGCCCCCTGCGACCGTCACGAGCTGGTCATCCACCCGGTCTCCCACTGGCCGTTGCCCTCATCTCCCTATCCGTAAGGAGCGAGTTGAGAGCCCCATTTTTCCGTATATCCAGGAAAACAGCTACCACGCCTGCATGTGCGCTTGCAAAGACCGAGCCAATCGAGGAGGCTCCGCGGAGCTCGGCTCGATACCGAAATAGACCCGGCAAGGATAACACTCTCGCGTATTCAGACCGTTCCCTTCACCTCCGCATTCCCACACGCTGTGCCACGCAGCGGGAGTGGCTGAGTAGAAATCATTATCCGCTATGCAACCCGGCGTTATTCGCGTATCGTGCAGAATCTCAGGCGCCATCCGGTCGGCGCCTTCCCGTCTCTCGGTTGAACTTCCTTCCCCAAGGCTCACCCGGAACGATTTATCCCGCCCCGCCTAGACTGGCCCAGCAAATCCCTGGGTAGGCCAACCCAGGAGTACCTATGCCTTTCTCTACGCTCGGCCTTTCGGCGGACTTGTTGCGTGCTGTCGCGGCACAGGGTTACACGCGGCCCACACCTATCCAGCTACAGGCAATCCCGGCGGTACGGTCGCGCCGCGACGTCCTTGCCGGTGCCCAAACGGGGACCGGAAAGACCGCCGCCTTCACCCTCCCGATGCTGCACTTGCTGAGCACGTCCAGTGGTCGACACCGATCGCCCCGCTGCCTGGTGCTGACCCCGACCCGGGAGCTTGCGGCGCAGGTGGGCGAGAGCGTTCGCACCTACGGGCGCCATTTGCCGCTGCGCTCGATGCAGATCTTCGGCGGCGTCGGCATGGTGCCGCAGGTCGAGCAGCTGCGCCGCGGTGTCGACATCGTCGTCGCGACACCCGGGCGTCTGCTCGATCACGCCGGTCAACGCAACCTCGACCTGTCCAGGATCGAAATACTGATCCTCGACGAGGCCGATCGCATGCTGGACATGGGCTTCATCCACGACATCCGCCGGATCATCGACCTGCTGCCGCGGCGGCGCCAGAACCTGATGTTCTCCGCCACCTGCTCGCCCGAGATCGAGCGGCTCGCCAAAGGGCTACTGAACGATCCCATTCGCATCGAAGCCGAACCGCGCAATAGCGCTGCCGAGACAGTGGAGCAGTTGGTGTACGCAGTCGCCAAGGAGCGTAAGCGCGAGCTGCTGTCCCACCTCATTCGATCCGGGGAATGGCGGCAGGTGCTGGTGTTCGCCCGCACCAAGCACGGGGCCAACAGGCTCGCCGAGCAACTGGGACGGGACGGAATCACCACGGCGGCAATCCATGGAAACAAGAGTCAGGGGGCACGCACCCGGGCGCTGGCCGACTTCAAGCGCGGCACCGTGCAGACCCTGGTGGCCACCGACATCGCCGCCCGCGGACTCGACATCGATCGCCTACCCCATGTGGTCAACTTCGAGCTGCCGCACGTGCCCGAGGACTACGTGCACCGTATCGGACGCACCGGACGCGCCGGCTCCGGCGGTACCGCCATCTCGCTGGTCAGTGCCGATGAGCGCGGGTTGCTATCCGGCATCGAGAAGCTGCTGCGACGGCGCATCAAGCACGAAATGGTAGCCGGGTTCGAGGATATCGGAGCCGCCTCCGCGGCACCTGCTACGCACAGGAAGAACGAACGTCAGCACGATGCGGGGCGGGCATCGCATAAACTCCATTCACACGCGCGATCGAGCAAGCAGGAGCCAGGTGCCGGCGCCTTGCGGCGTCGAAAGCCTGGACGCGGCACAAAGAGTCGTGGCAGGCAACGCAGCCCCCGCATCTAATTGCAATCGGGCAATTCCAGTTTTACGGGGTGGCTCCGGCTGCACCGCAAATCCTCCGACCGGCACGTGCATCCGCCGGGTGGACGGACCCATTATCTTCGATGCACATTTCCTTCGAGAGACTGAGAACTGATGAATATCTATGTTGGCAACCTGGCCTATGGCGTAACCCAAGACGAGCTGCGCGAGGTCTTCGGTGCCTATGGGACGATCGACAGCGTCAATCTGATCACCGACAAGTTTACCGGCGAGTCCAAGGGCTTCGGCTTTGTGGAGATGTCGAGCAACTCCGAGGCCGACGCTGCAATCAAGGGCCTGAACGAAACCTCGTTGAAAGGACGCAACATCAAGGTCAACCAAGCCAAGCCTCGCAGCGATCGGCCCTCACGGGGTCGACATTTCTAACAAACACAAGTGTCGCCCGGTACGCAGGGACGCGTCCCCACATGCCGAGGGTAATTTCCGCCGCAGGTCCTGCTCGAATCGGCTTCCTGCGACAGAACCCAACGGCCTCCACAGGGAGCCACCATGAGCACCTCCATCTCCAGGAAGCAGCCCGAGCCCACGATCATCCTTGTTGAAAACCTCGCCCAGGACACGAAAGAAGAGGACATTCGATCGCTATTTGGGCAATACGGATCCGTTTTGTCGCTTTGGATGATCCCCAGCGCGCCCAATCGCCGGGGTGATGATTGTTGCTGCTTGAAGATGAGGCATCGCCAGGCCAAAGCCGCGATCAGTGCACTCAATGGAAGGACATTCGGGGGGTCGATCTTGCGTGTAGGTACGGCTCATGTGCAACCCAACGTGTCCGTAAAACCGCGGCGAGCCGCAGAGGATGAGCAGACAAGAGATCCAACTCGGCCCATCTACGAGCTGGCTTCGGTGGAGAAGGCAACGATGCCGGCTGGCACCGAGGGAGATGATTGGTATCACTATGTTCTGTCCAGCGGAAGGTCCCGGATCACCGGCTTTCACCGCGGCTCGCGCGTGGAGGTCATGGCGTACGCCAGCCATGTCGTAGAGGAGCTCAACCTACGCAGTGAGCGGGGAAAGAGTGCACGCCCCACGGCTCCCGCAAAGAAGAAGTGATCTTCGACCGGATTCGAGCTGACTGAAAGAACAATAGCCGCGCTCGGGCCTGCATCGCCGATGCTCACAGCCTGCTACCGTTGACCAGCTCGGATATGTGCTGCGCCGTGCCTGGGCCAGCGTCACGGTGCACATCCATCATGCCACGTGCCAGACGCTCCCAGTGGGCAGCACCCGCGCGGGCCACTGCCGCCAGTGGCTCGGCATCGCTCGTCGCGAGCCAGCGGAGATAAGCACGGTCGAGACCGGGGAAGATCTCCTTGCGCATGCTCGTCAGGTTGCCGAAAAAAAAGTGTATGGAGGGGGCGGCTCCCTCGGCGGTCAGGGCCGGGAGGGTAACCAGGCAATCCGCGAGATGGTCGCGCACGGCTCGGGCCATGAGCTCCGCGGGCGTATGGATCAGATCCATGAGCATGAGCTCCCAGTGCTCTCCGAGCCGCATACCGGCCTCGTGCTCCCCCTCCTCATGCAAGAGGGCCGCACTGATCTCGCGATCGGTCATGGCGTCGAGGGAGCGATCCAGGGCATGCTCGAAATCGTAGCAGGCGAAGGCACGTCCCAATGCATTGTCGGCCCGCGTCCAACGCCAGCTCTCCAGCTTCTCCCACAGCAAACGGCGGAAGGATTCGCGGCGCAGAAAGATCGTGCGGTCGAGGGTCATCGCGGGCGGAGCGGTCAGATCCCGGGCATGCTCGTCGGCCACGACGAAGACGTCGTAGCCCCCTGCGCGGGTGCGTCGCTCCAGATCACCGAGAACGAAATGAGGCTTTGCCCGGTTTCCGAGACCGCCACTGTAGACCAAGCCGTGGGGCTCGAGACACGCGTTGATCCCGTCCGCATCGAAGGGATCGAATTGCTCGCCCTCGATGCCGATCGCCTCCAGCTCCGCTCCTTCCAGCTCTTCCCACAACCGCTCCCGCTCTTGCAGCCAGCTCCCCACCTGATCTTTGCCGAGACTCGCGCCGAAGGGCAGCTTCATCTCCCATCGGTAGTACTCGCGCATTTTCATCAGGTAAACGCAGAGAGAATAATCCCCCCCATGACGCGCGTCCGAGATATGGCAATTTCTTTGTACCGCCTGCGCAAGCCGACGGGTGGATTCTCGATTCATGACCTCAGGTTGTCGGATCGCTGGTCGACGGAGTATTCGTGAGCATAAATATTCCCTGTTTTGTCAACATGTTGTCAGTTTCTCCGGCGGACTGGACGCGAAACAGGGGTCGCCGTGCCCAGGGCCGGAATTTCCTAGTAAACTTGTAAGTTAATACGCTACCAGCCCGGACGGTTTCTGCCAAGACCCCGGGGGCGGGATTTGCAGGCTGCCAAATCGCCTCGCTGCTTCCCGGAAACGACAAGGATTCCGCTGGGAGGATCTTATCCGGCTTTGTGCAAGAATTGGGCTGCTGCCGGTCCGGTGGAGCGGACGTTCCTTGCCGGAGGTGCTCCGGATCGGCGTGTTCCAAGGTAGCCAAGCAACAAGAGGTCGTAGCAGGTGGCACTGAGAATCAAGAGTCATTGGTGGGACGAAGAGCAAGAGCGGTCCATACCGGAGATCGCGGGGGCCCTTGCGTTCATCGCCTGGCGGATCGCCGTCGAGAAGGCCGTCAACCTCCATTGCGAGCGCTTCGTCTACGAGGACGACCGGCAGCGCCTGGCCGTCATCCAGGAGTACCTCGCCTTCCTGATCCAGATCGGGGATCGCCTCTCCTACGGCATCCTCGGCGAAGCCGAGCGCCGCACCCTCATCACCGGACTTGCCGCCAAGGTGATGGAGCATGTTCAGGACAACAGCCAGGACCTTCTCGGTGCCGGTGATTATGGTCATCCCTTCGTCGAGCTGCTCGACCGACGCTCGGAGGAATACTCTCCCCTGCACTTCGACGACGAGGGGCCTGGTTACCCCTTCATGCGACACCTCGGCTACGAGGTGCAATGCCTCATGGGGGATCGGGAGGAAAATCGCTGGGTCATCGACCAGGTGATGGACAAGGATGGATGGGATGCCTACAAGCAGTTCTCCCGTGCCTTCGGGAGCCTTCTCGAAGGTATCTCCGAAGCCCAGTGACAACGGGTGACTAACGCCTCGGCACCAAGCCGGTAAAGGCTCCCCACGTCCGCATGAAGGCCGTGCCCGTGCGTTGGCGGCTGCCACGGGGGCTGGGGCTCGGGCTGGCTGCAGCAGTCCTCGGGCTCGCCGTCGCCGCTCTTCCGTTCGGGCAGCATTTGGAGGAGGGTTTCGGACTGACCTGGCTGTTCCGGCTACGCGGCCCCGAAACACCCCCCGACGAGGTGGCGATCGTAAGCATCGACCGGGAGTCCTCCAAACGCCTCGGGTTGCCCGATAATCCCCGCGACTGGCCACGGGACATCCATGCCCGCTTGCTCGACCGGCTGAAAGAGGCAGGCGCGCGCCTCGTGGTCTTCGACGTGCTGTTCAAGGAGCCTAGGGATCCGGCAGGGGATCGGAAGCTCGCGAACGCCATTCGCCGCGCCGGGAACGTCATCCTGTTCGAATTCCTGAGGAAGGAAATCCTTCCCATGGTCGGAAGCGACGGCAGTACGGGCGAGATCGTCACGGAGCAGCGCGTGCCGCCCCTCGCCGCATTGGCGGACGCGGCGCTGGGCCTGGCGCCCTTTGTCTTGCCCCGGGTGCCCATCGAGGTCCACCAAGTGTGGCTTTACAAGCCCGAAGCCGGCGGGGCGGCAACCCTGCCCGTGGTCGCGCTGCAGGCACTCCGGCCCGAAAGCTACGACCAAATCCTGGAGATGCTCGGGAAGCCGGACCCGAGCGCACACCAGCGGCTCGTCCGCACCGAACCGCAAGGGGGAAGGCGCCTTCGCAGCGACGAGAAGGCGGAGATGCTCCGGCAGCTTTTTTCGGGGAGCCCCGAGCCGGCAGCCCGCCTTCTACAACGTCTGGACGGGGCTGCTCGATCCGACATTTCCAGCGACAGGTATATGACCGCCCTGATCGCCGCTTTGGGTGGACCGGACAGCATCTACCTGAGCTACTATGGGCCGCCACGGACCATAGAGACCATCCCCTACTATCAGGTGCTGGACGCCACAACCCGGACGGACCCGAAGATCGCCGGTCGGGTCCTGTTCGTCGGCGCAGCCCCGCGCCTGCAACCGGAGCAACGGGACGGTTTCTACACCCCCTTCACCTTGGAAAGCGGGCTCGATATCGGCGGGGTGGAAATCGCCGCAACGGCCTTCGCCAACCTGTTGGATCGAAGCCGGGTCACACCGCTGCCACCCCCGCGGGAAGCGATGCTGCTGCTCTTCTGGGGCCTGGCCCTCGGACTGATCTTGCGCCGCCTCGGCGGTGCTTGGATCCCGCCGGCCGCCGCCGGCATGGGCGGCGGCTATCTCGCGGTCGCCTACGCAGCCTTCGTCCTGGGTAATCTGTGGCTGCCCCTGGTCACGCCTCTGCTCGTCCAGCTCCTGCCCGCGACCTTCGCTGCGATCCTGTTACGCCACCGGGACCTGAAACAGGAGCGCGAGAGGATCCGTCACGCCTTCGGCATGCATCTGCCCCTGCCCATCGTCGACCAGCTCGCCCGCGGCATCCGGGATTTCGAGACATCCACGGAGCATGCCTTCGGCATCTGCCTGGCAACGGATGCGGAGCAGTACACGGCCCTGTCGGAGAGCCTGGAGCCGGTCGTCCTCAAGCAGCACTTGAATGCCTATTACGAGGCACTTTTTTCCCCGGTGCGCAGACACGGCGGCGTAATCACCGATGTCGTCGGCGACTCCATGTTCGCGATCTGGGTCGCCGACACGGATCATCCGGAGCTGCGCAGAACCGCCTGCGAAGCGGCACTGGAAATCCTTTCCGCGGTCGAGGATTTCAACCGAGGCACGCCGGACCGCCGGTTACCGACTCGGCTGGGACTGCACTGCGGTGATCTGGTTCTCGGCCACGTGGGCGCGGTGGACCATTACGAATACCGCGCCGTCGGCGACATCGTGAACACCGCATCGCGGATCGAGGGACTCAGCAAACGACTGGGCACCGAATTGCTGGCTTCCGACGAAGTGATCGGCGGACTGGAGGATCTGCGTGTGCGGCCGCTCGGTCGATTCCTCCTGAAGGGGAAGACCAGAGCACTCCGGATCTGCGAGCTGGTGCCGCCGGGGAAGGCCGACGACATTCCTGTCGTGCGGCGATGGGAACGGTTTTCCGAGGGACTGGAGGCGTTTCGGATCGGTGACTGGAAGGGTGCGCTCGCGTGCTTCGAGGCTGCCGAGCGAGAGGGCGGCGGTGACGGCCCTTCGGCCTTCTATCAGCGCTTGTGCCACCGATATCTCACCGAGCCGCCTACCGGCGAATGGACAGGGATCGTCCGTCTGCTGGAAAAATGAGCGCACGCATGTTGAAAGTTGCCTGCAATTCACTACTGTTCCTGATATAAATAGAAAATCAAGGGTATTCGTCGTGACCGACGCCTCGGGGGGAGTCGGTCAACCCGTTGGTGTCACGATAAGTAGATATGCCGCTGCTCGATGAGCGGGCAATTTCATAATTCCTGCACTGGGGGGGGCAATGAATCGTTGCTCGCGTGCCTTCTGGCCCGTGTTGGGGCTTGTGCTCCTGGGGCTCGTCCACCCGTCTCCAGCGAGAGCGGATCAGAGCTGCGACAACTGGGTCGCCCGGCTCGTCTCCGCACAAGGGAGGGTCGAGCAACGGCGGGCGGGCAAATCGAGCTGGTCTGCGTCGATGCGGGATACGACATTCTGCCCCGGCGACGCCCTGAGGACCGGTGCCGACAGCCGAGCCGCTCTGATTCTTCCCAACGAGACCCTCGTCCGCCTCGACCAGCTCACCACCCTCATCCTTCCCGCGGCCAAAGCGCAAGAGACGGGACTCCTGGTCGAGCTCCTGCGCGGAATCGGCTATTTCTTCAGCCGCACGCCCAAGAAGCTCGAGCTCAAGGCGCCCTTCGTCAACGCGGCGATCGAGGGAACCGAGTTTCTGGTTTTTGCAGCAGCCGGGGAATCCAGCGTCCTGGTGCTCGAGGGCATTGTCCGCGCAAGCAATGAAAAGGGCTCGCTGCGCCTGACCAATGGAGAGGGCGCAATTGCCGGACCCGGCGAAGCGCCGCGCCGGATACTGGTCGCAGATCCGCGGGACGCCGTCCAGTGGGCTCTGTATTATCCGCCGGTCATCGGTTTCGGGACCTTATCTCCCGCCCTTCCGATCGGAGCCGGTCCGGCGATCGCAGCCTTCGAGCGGGGCGACATCGACGGGGCCTTGGCGGTATTGAGCCGGGTACCGGAAAGGGAGCGTACGCTTGATTACTATGGGCTTCGTGCCTCCATCTTGCTTTATGTCGGACGAGTGGAGGAGAGCCGAGCTGACATAGCCCGCGCGCTGAAGCTCGACCCTGCATACGGTGGAGCGCTCGCCCTCCAGTCCATCATCGCCCTGGTGCGCAACGACCCGGAAGCGGCGATGCGATTCGCGCAGAGGGGCGCAAAGGCGCGTGGCGCCGAAGGAGCAGCGTCTCAGATCGCCCTCTCCTATGTCTATCAGTCCCGATTCGATCTGGATGGTGCGCTGGAGCACGCTCGCACCGCAACCGAGCTTGCCCCCGACGACCCCCTCGGCTGGGGCCGGCTCGCTGAGATCGATCTTGCGCTGCGAAAGCTCGACCCGGCGCGGCAGGCGGCGGAAAGGGCTACGTCGCTCAATCCGAGGATCTCCCGGATCCAGACCACACTCGGCTTTGCTCAGCTGATTCGCTTCGACACGAGTGAAGCCGCTGCGAGCTTCAACCGGGCGATCGAGCTCGACCAGGCGGACCCACTACCGCATCTGGGACTCGGTCTGGCCTTGATCCGAAAGAACGATCTCGAAGAAGGCAGGCGCCAGATCGAGATTGCCGCCAGTCTCGACCCGAACAATTCGTTGATTCGCAGCTATCTGGGCAAGGCCTACTACGAAGAGAAGCGCAACCCGCTGGACGGCAGGCAATTCGACCTGGCAAAGAAGCTCGACCCAAAGGATCCGACACCCTGGCTATACGACGCGATCCGCAAGCAAACGCTCAACCGACCCGCGGAGGCGCTGGCCGATCTCGACAAGTCGATCGAGCTCAACGACGACCGAGCGGTATTTCGCTCGAAGCTCGAGCTGGATCAGGACCTGGCGACGCGCACCACGGATCTGGCCCGGATCTACCAGAATCTCGGTTTCGGGGATCTCGGGTTTCTGGAAGGCTGGCGGTCGCTGGAGCTGGATCCGGGTAACTTCTCGGCCCATCGCTTTCTCGCCGATTCCTACGCCGACATGCCCCGCCACGAGATCGCCCGACAAAGCGAGCTTCTGCAGTCACAGCTACGCCAGCCCCTAGTCATCCACCCGATTCAGACGCGGCTCGGTAGTCTGGGGACCTTCATTCCCCGAAACATCGGCCCCCGGAGCCCGGCCTTGAACGAGTACACGCCCCTCTTCACCCATGACGGGCCTGCGCTCGAAGTGGACTGGCTCGTCGGCGGCAACAACACCTGGGGCGACGAGATACTGGCGTCTGCGATTGCGGGAAAGGCGTCCTTCAGCATCGGCCAGTTCCATTTTCAAAGCGATGGGTTCAGGGAAAATGACGACCAAACACAGGACGGCTTCCTCGGTTTCGCACAGTTGGCAATGACACCTTTCACAAACATTCAAATCGAGGGAAGGAAAACGAGGATCGAGCGTGGCGACCTGTACTTTCGTTTCGATCCGGACGATTTCGACCCGAGCCTGCGTGACAGGATAGACGAAGAAATATTCCGCGTCGGCTTCCGACACGAATTCTCTACTCGGTCTAACCTCATCGGCTCTTACTGGCATCAGTCGTCGGAAGAGGAGTTGAAGCTCGGCCCGGAACAAACTGTGTCCGCTTCAGTAATGGGCAATCAGGTCGAGTTGGAGCACCTCTATCACTTCGAATCATCTTACCTGCTTGCTGGCGGCAGCTACTATGAAGGAAAACGGCGAGATACGGGTTCGTTCTATGGGGAGTCGCTTACTTCATTGGAGGACCGAACCGACGTCGGTTTATACGCATATGGCAATATCAGCCAACCAGAAAATCTAACTTTCACGCTCGGCATCAGCGCACAGTCGACGGAGGGCGGCATCGTCGATGCGGATCAATGGAACCCGAAGCTCGGCCTCGTGTGGAACGTCGGCGCCCAGCACGAAACGACACTTCGACTGGCCGCCTTCCGGACTCTGCAGCGGACCATCGCGGCGGATCAAACCCTCGAGCCAACGACGATCGCCGGTTTCAATCAGTTCTTCGACGATGCCGTCGGCGTGGATGCTTGGCGTTACGGTTTGGGGCTGGACCATGAATTCAACAAAAAGTGGTTCGGTGGCATGGAGTACTCTCGTCGCGATTTGAGCGTACCGGGAAAGACTCTGACGGAGCTCGGGCCGGAGATCATAATAGGCGATTGGAAGGAGAGTCTCGGTCGCGCATACCTTTACTGGCTACCGCACGAATGGTGGTCCTTCAGTTGCGTCCTAAATCGCGAAGAGATCCATCGCGACAAGAATTTCACAGGCGCCGAAACTATCCTCGACCTTACCACGGACCGTGTAGCGTTCGGCTCGAATTTCTTTCATCCTTCGGGGTTTCGCGCCAACCTGATAGCAAACTATATCCATCAGAACGGGACATTGGGGACTGCCGCGCCATTTGGTGAGTTTGCGCCCGCTAACGACAGCTTCTGGGTCGTCGACCTGACGCTCGGCTACCTCTTGCCGCGGCGTTATGGGCTGGTTACCGTCGGAGTCAGCAACTTGTTCGATGAAAAATTTCAATTTCTGGATACAGACATCGAGAATCCGCGGTTTATACCGGACCGCTTCGCCTTCGCTCGGGTAGCATTATCGTTCTAAGGGACCGCGGCGAGCAACGAGAACGGAGGCACCCTATACGTAACGTTAAATAAACTGGAGGACGGGTATGTCAGATCTCACTTTGCATTTCAAATTCCACCTCTTGACCGACGAGAGGGGAGACCCGATATCCGACGAAGATGGTAACCATCAATTCGTGCCTGTACTGAGAATGGCCCATCTCTTGGTGCCACCGAGCCAAAAGAGCGCCCCAAAGGCTTACCAGAGCTCCGAAGGATGGTGCGACCCGAAGACTCTAGACCTGTGGTACAGGAACAAGCGATGCATACCTCCAAATGCATGGGAGGAGTGTATGCGGAATGATATTTTGGACCAGTGACGTCGAGATTCTTTTGGCTCGTTGGAGGACATGAAGATGATGAGTAACAACATCGACACAGGCATATCCACTAGCTCCTTGAAGTCGAGAATATCGCAGAATGCAAATTCGGCGATTCTCGGCTCGATCATGGAGGACCAGGGAGACGCACAATCCACATTACAGACACCCACGAACGCGGCGTTCAACCGTCGGTCCAAGCTCTGTGCATGCGTTTGGCGATATATTTTGGGCCAGCTGCGGTGTGTATAGGAAAAACCGCGGAAAACGTTAGAGGTCGTGGCCTGCAACCTGTGGTTACGGCACAATCCTGGCCCAGAACATGACGGATGTCCCAATCCTGGGCAAACTGAAAATCTGAGGAAAGCAATAATGTAGAGATCAAGATCTCTCTACTAGTCAAACTCACGGACTACGAAAGATAAGCATCGCACACAGTGGAATCCTCGCCGATCTGGAAACATGGGCAGAGCGTAAAGAGTGGAACACACGATCGAGGCTCGGGGAAGCTCCATCCCCACGACAGGTGCGCGGAAGAAAGCTGCTTGCATGTGTTATACGACTTATCGACGGTAGGTGGATCTGCAGGTGAGCCGAGTAACAGGCAGGCGAGAAAGATGGATTGATCGGGAAGATCGATGTCACCTAGGCCCTGTTCGAGAGCAAGAATCTCGGCCCGGGCCTTTTTCTGTCGAACCTCTGGTGACGTAGTATCACCATTGGCCTCATTGCCATTGTCTAAGCGAAGCATCAGTTCCTTTTCCGCCCAACTCGAGGAGTCACTCGTCAACGCTGGAGTCGTTGTACGGCAATTCGGGTCCGGAGAGACGGTGTTCCTGGAGGGCGATCCGGGAGATTCCGCATACTTTATCCGCACGGGCTCCATCGATATCGTCAGTCGAGGTCCTGACGGCGAGCAGCGGCTGCTCAATCGCTTACAAAAGGGCGAGCTTTTCGGGGAAATGGCCCTGCTCGACCAGACACAGCGGAGCGCCTCTGCCCTAACTAGGGAGGAGACCGAGCTTTTCGTAGTCACTCGTGACGAGATGATGGCCCTGTTGAAACAAGAGCCGCAGATGGCCTTGTGGATGCTCGGCCTCTCATCCCACCGACTCAGGGTGTTGACCAGGATGGTTGCTCAGATGGAGGAGGCGCAGGAGGTCAACCTCAAGATACTCGCCGGTCAGGAGGAGGAGCGCCGAAGGATCGGCCGCGACATACATGATGGCGTAGCCCAGTCGTTTGTCGATTCGATTCTCCGCCTTCAATCCGCAGCTCAGCTCATCAAGGACGATCCGGACAAGACACGATCGACACTCTCGGACATCGAAGGCGGATTACGAGAAACTCTGGAGAGGATCCGCGATCTGATCAGCAACCTGTTCCCCCGGGCACTGATGACTGCTGGGCTCGTGGGTGCCATCGACCAGTATCTGGAGCGCATCGTACGATCACAGGATCTGTCGGTATTCTTCGAGCGCGGAGGATTTGACGAGGACGAGGTTCCCGCTGCCCTTGCGGCGACGCTCTTCTGCCTCCTTCAGGAGGCAATCAACAATGTGAGAAGGCACGCAGGGGCCTCGAAAGTCCGAATCGACCTGTCGTGCAATGGCTCGGATGTTGCGCTGGCCATCGAGGACGACGGCTGCGGCTTCGACCCGGTCGAGCTCTTCGTCGATCAGACCGGTTACAAGGGCTACGGCCTTCTCTCGATGCAGGAGCGCGTCGAACTGGCCAACGGTACTATGGATATCGACTCCCGGCAGGGGGTGGGCACCAGGCTCCGGTTTGTCCTCCCTGTGCGGAGCCCGAGGACATATCGCTGAGACTGGAGCATGGCACGTTTGCCCGTACCGCAGCCCACCGCTCCTCTCCCGCCCTCGTGAGCAACGCGCTGCGTCTGGTGGGCAGCCCCGCCGAGCTCTCTCCTACTTTTGCTTGGCGTTCGCTGCGGCGTCCGGGGCGGACAGGCTCGGCCATGCCGCGCGCAAGTAGACCACCATGGACCATAAGGTCAAGACCGCTGCAACGTAGAGCAGAAGCATGCCCAACCCGTAGTAGATCGGAGAGCCCTCGCCGCCCAAGATGAGCAGGATGATGGCGATCATCTGGGCCGTGGTCTTGAATTTTCCGACCTTGGAAACCGCCACCCGCGCCCGGGCGCCGAGCTCCGCCATCCATTCACGCAATGCGGAGACGGTGATCTCTCGCCCGATAATGACTGCTGCGGGGAGGGCCAGCACGGCACGTGGATCCGATTGAACCAGCAACACCAGTGCCACGGCGACCATCAGCTTGTCCGCAACCGGGTCCAGAAAGGCTCCGAAGGGGGAAGTCTGCTCCCAGAGGCGAGCCAGGTAGCCGTCGAGCCAGTCCGTTATTGCAGCCAGGGTAAAGACCAACGCACAGGCGAAGGATGCCCAATGAACAGGGAGGTAGAAGATCCCGACGAATACCGGAATCAATGCGATGCGCAGCAGTGTCAGAAGGTTGGGGGTATTCCACATGCATCGATCCCCATGCATCATCCCAGGTTGTCGAGCTTCGCGAAGACCCCCTGAGGGGCACTTTCGAAGGGGAACTTTGGACGATCGCCGTCCAGTGGCCCTATTGTCCCTGATCGGCGTACCGATGAGAACTGGCTGATTGCGGTCGGACCCGGAAACCGAGGGGGGTCAGGTGTCGGGGCCGGCACCCTGGAAGACATCGTAGATCTGTTGCGCCAGGGCTCGGCCGATACCATCGACTCGGGCAATGTCCTCGACCCCGGCTCGTGCGACACCCCGGATACCGCCGAGCTGTTTCAGTAATCGCTGGCGGCGTTTGGGGCCCACACCTGCGATCTCTTCCAGCTGGGAGCTCGTACGTGCCTTGGCTCGCCGCCCGCGGTGCGCACGAATGGCAAACCTGTGTGCCTCGTCCCGGACCTGCTGCACCAGATGCATCGCCGGCGAATCCGCCGGTAGCACGATGGCGGCACCGCGCCCGGACAACCAGAGCTGTTCGGTGCCTGGACGGCGCTCCGGCCCCTTGGAGATCCCGACCAGGGTGACACCCGAGATCGCGAGCTCCTGCAGCGCATTTCTCACCGAGCGCAACTGACCGCGGCCGCCATCCACGAACAGCAGGTCCGGACAGGGGTGCTCCCCTTGCTTGATCCTTGTGTAGCGGCGTGTCAGGGCCTGATCCAAGGCGGCGTAGTCGTCCCCGGGGGTAATGCCCTCGATGTTGAAGCGCCGGTAGTCCGACTTGCGGGGACCCTCGGTGTCGAACACCACGCAAGAGGCCACGGCACGCTCGCCGCGGGTATGACTGATATCGAAACACTCGATGCGCTCTGGTTGCGCGTCGAGGTCCAGTGCATGCCGGAGTGCCTCGAGCCGTTGCCGGTAGCCGGCTTGGCTGCCGAGTCGGGCCCTGAGGGCCAGCGTCGCATTCTCCTGCGCCATCTCCAGCCAGCGCGCCCGATCCGCTTTCACCCGTGCCCTGATGGTCACGCGCCGTCCGGATCGCTCGCTGAATGCACTTTCGAGCAGGTCCCGATCCTCCACGTCCGTGCTCACCAGGATCTGCGGCGGTATTGCCTTGTCGACGTAGAACTGGGCAAGAAAGGCGGAGATTACTCCGGAGCGGTCGGTTCCCTGCGGCACCTTGGGAAAGAAAGCCTTGTTGCCCAAGTTGCGTCCCGAACGGATGAAGAATACCTGGATACAGGACAGCCCCCCTTCCTGAGCGCAGGCGACGATGTCGAGATCGCCACCCTCCCCGCTGATGTATTGGCGCTGCTGTATCCGGCGCAGGGTGGCGATCTGGTCGCGGAGAACCGCCGCACGCTCGAACTCCAGCGAGGCGGACGCCTTCTCCATGGCTGCCGCCAGCTCGCTCACCACCTCGTCGGTGCGCCCCTCCAGAAACTTGATGCTGAGCTCCACATCGTCTGCGTAGTCGTCCCTGCTCACCAGACCGACGCAAGGCCCGCTGCAGCGCTTGATCTGAAATTGCAGACAAGGCCGGGAGCGGTTGCGGAAAAAGCCGTCCTCGCATTGGCGTACGGGAAACAGCTTCTGCAGCAGCTGCAGGGTCTCGCGCACCGCCCAAGCACTCGGGTAGGGTCCGAAAAGGCGGTCGCCTCCCGAGCGCGAGCCGCGGTAAAAGGCGAGCCGCGGAAAGTCGTCCTCGACGGTCAGTCGGATATAGGGGTAGCTCTTGTCGTCGCGGAGCACGACATTGAATCGCGGGCGCAAGGACTTGATGAGGTTGCTCTCGAGCAGTAGTGCCTCACCTTCGGTACCAGTCACGGTGAGCTCGATGTCCGCGATCTGCGAGACCATCACCTGGAGGCGCCGATTCAGCGCCCGGGAGAAGTAGCTCGCCACCCGGCGCTCGAGGTTCTTCGCCTTGCCGACGTAAAGGACCGTGCCCGCGGCGTCGAGCATCCGGTACACACCGGGACGCGGCGGGATCCGTTCCAGGATCCGGCGTGGATCGAATGTCGCCATCGTCTATTTGTTGGAGCTCGGGATCAGCCCCTGCCTCCCCGGGGATCGAAGCCGGCGCCTAACCGGGACCGGCGCCTTCCTTGATCAGCCCATGGCGAAAGGCCAGCCGGGTCATCTCGGCATCCGTCTTCACCCGCAGCTTTTCATAGATGCGTTGACGGTAGGTGCTGACCGTCTTCGGGCTCAAGGAAAGGGTATTGGAGATTTCCTGGGCTCGCTGGCCCTCGAGGATCATCATGGTGACCTGAAGCTCGCGGGAAGACAGCTCCGCGAAGGGGCTCGCGGCGATACCCCCCCAATCGGCGAGCATGTGCTTGCGGGCAACCGTCGAGGCCACGAAGGGGAATCCTCGCCTGACCGTGCGCACGGCCTCGATCATCTCTTTGGCTGGACAGCCTTTGGTGAGGTAGCCGAGCGCACCTGCCTCCTTGAGCCGCGCCGGGAAAGGAGCCTCGTCGAGCATCGTCAGCACGATGACCTTGGCACCCGGCACCAGGTGCAGTATGCGTCGCGTCGCCTCGATGCCGCCCATCCCAGGCATGTTCAGATCCATGAGTATCACATCCGGAGCGGCTGCGCATACCCTCTCGAGGGCCGATTCCCCATCCGCTGCCTCACCGACGATCTCCATATCTCCCGCCTCCTCGAGGATACGGCGGATACCCGCTCGCACCAGCTCATGGTCATCGACCAAGAAAACTTTGATCATGGGTCGCAACCGCCCGACGTACCCGCACCATCTGCCTGCCGATGCACCCGCATCCAGGGATCTCGGCAAGACACCAACCAAACCGCATTACACAAGACTAGCAGTCGATTGCCCCTTACTCCAGGGCGCGGAGAGAATCCCGCCCTTGCAACTACGTGGGCCCGCCCTTCTCTCCAGGCATCCAGTGTCGCGCCGCCGGCGCGGATAACCACATCAGCGAGGCATCCGGATCAAGCTCCGGCTTTTCGGCGGGAAGCAGCAACAGGCCGTCTCTCGTCTTCCATACCAGGGGGCCGTGAGTGGTCGCCGGTTCGTCCGACATTTCCCGGGTCGGACGGCCCAAGCGAGTCTCGAGCTGATTCTTCAAGTCTTGATAATAAGCGTGGCGATAATCGAGCTTGGCGGCACGGAGTCGATCGCCGCTCAGAAACAGGGTAAAGGCGCGTGCAGGGATCTGGTTGAAGGCGCCGATGTCGGTGGTACAGAGCCGATCACCGAACGGGCTCGCCTTCTCTGCACAAACGAGCGTCAAGTCGGGGAACAGCTCCCGAAAGCTCACCTCCTTCATGCCCGAATGGAGCTGCTCGATAGCCAGGTCGAGCTCACCCTTCCCGAGGAGATGCAGCATCACCAAGTCCGTCCGACGCCGTCCATCCTCGGTGAGCATCAGCCAGGCGATTGGACCCACCACGATGGCGAGCAGGAGCAGGTTCTTGTACAGGGGATGAAGTCTGAGATTCATGACCGCAGGAATCCAGCAGCTCGCGGAATACAGAGAGAGAGATCAGCCTACGCAGATTACGGCATGCTCAAGGTGTCTGCGTTGGCGATACCTTTCACGATCAGCGTTCCACCAGCTCGACCCGTCGGTTCTCGGCTCTGCCCTCTTCCGATTTGTTGGAGGCCACAGGGCAGGCAAAGGCCACGCCTATAGGCGTCAGGCGGCTCCTTCCAATACCGTACTTACCCGTGAGGGCATGAACAACAGCTGCCGCCCGTTGCTGCGAAAGCTCCATATTGAATGACAATGAGCCAACATTGTCGGTGTGGCCGACCACCAGCAGCTTCAGCTGCGAATCCCCTTGCATGAGCTTTGCGATCTGCTCCAGGGTCGCGTCCGATTCGGGCTTGAGATCGGCCTTATTGAAATCGAAATAGATCCCGTAGAGGGCGATGCTGCCGGTGGTCGAGATCTTCTTGGCCATTTCGTCTGCCTTGACCGTGACCATCTTCTGCTCGCGCTGCTTCGGCACGAGGATATCGACAATCGCAATGGTCCTGCCGGAAAAGGCATCGCAGTAGTGCCCCGTTTTCAGGGTATAGGCCAAGACGGAAATATGGGCATCGCTGTCGTCGAGCTTGCCGACCAGATACCGCTGGCCCGAGATGTTCGATGTCTGGGCACATGCGCCATTGGAAAAATGCTCATCCGTTATCTTCTCCGCCGGACGAAGAAACATCGCAAGGCTCATTTCGCCGCCACCGCCGCTGCTGCCCCTGGTCGCATCTCCGCCGCATTCCTCCTCCTTGCACTCATAGAGAATCTCCCCGCCCTTTTCCTCGATTTCCTGTTGGTAGTTGCGGATGACCTCGAGAGGTGAGACGCCCGCAGGCATGAGATACACCAGCCTGGTGGCAGTGCCTTCGAGCGTTTTCCCTTCTTGGGGCGCAAAAGCGTGATTGTTGTGGTTGTCTCTTTTTCCTTCGATCCGCTCGAGCCTCGAAAGCGGGAAGGTGACTTCGTCATAGGTCCGAAAATCATACGAAACGATAGACGAGCCCTTGTAGCGTCCGATGAGCTCGTTGTCCATGCTTCCCTTTACATCCGCTGTCGGGACCACTGCATCGGCCGAGGCGAAGGATGGGACAACCGCCACCAGCAGAATTGCAATCAGAAATCTCCACAGCATCTCGCGCCTCCTTTGTACGGAAGTGTCATTGCACAATACGCCCTGATTGTCATCAAGCCGGGTCTGCTGGGGGCTCCAGCGTCATTGCCCCAACAGCGGTACCGCCATGGGTTTTCCGTTTACGGTCAGCTTGCCGCCCGGCTCCAATTCGACCTCGGTGACCAGGTCAGCGCCTTCGCGGCGAATGAGGCCCTGCCCCACCAAACCGGCGATGAGCTGCCGGCTGACCTGCCGTGCCATGGCCTTCGCCTGCTCCGGATCCGGCTCGGCCTGCGGAGTCTGTTGCCCTTCCGTAGTCGCGTTGAGCTCTCGTTCCAAGGAGGCTTGCTCGATCTGCCGGCGCTCGAAGGTCTCGACGGCGGAAAGGGCCAAGGTCTCCGGCACGCTCAGGTGTGCCCGTCCCTGCAGATACCGAACGATCTCCTCCGGGTGAGCGATCAGATCGGACGAGCCCGCCTCGGTCAGGCCCAGCTCCAGGTCGCCCGTGACCTTCTGCCCGTCCAAGGTCAGGCTCAGGGGTGCGATACTGAGCTTGGGATCGTGCTTCAAGGACTGCTTGGCCATGGCAGTCACGAGTTGTTGCAGCTTGGCCTCGGCGGTCGGGTCCGGCGCCTCGCCGTTCATGGCTTGGACCACCTTCACGAATTTCGCAGTGGCCGCCAGGTCGAGTCCGTTCAAGCTGAGCCCCCAGTTTCCGCTGAACGT
>Ga0315556_1000770_pt1 | contig 20009 bp, 13 predicted proteins | sample SalMarSW160310MG_FD_202112 | JGI IMG/M metagenome (GOLD analysis project Ga0315556, IMG submission 202112) | Salt marsh sediment microbial communities from the Plum Island Ecosystem LTER, Massachusetts, United States - Salt Marsh Sediment SW1603-10 ...
ATGATCAGCATGGTGATCGAGAAGGCGTTCCAGAAGCGGCCGTCGGTCCAGCGACCGCCTGCGCCGGGATGGAAACCCAGCAGGTAGGCGAACAGCAGCACCATCAGCAGGCCCAGCACGGTACCGGAGAGGCGACCGACCCAACGCCTGCGCACGGCCCACGCCAGCGGGGCCAACGCGGCCAGCCCCAGCAGTCGCAACCACAGCAAATGCGAAGCGTTCCAGACCAACCCCTCACCCCAGAGCATGCGCCGGAAGTTGCCGAGGCCGATGAAGGGCGTGCCCCGGAAGGGCTGGTTGAGCCGGTTGAAGTGCAGCGATTGCCACAGCACGGTGAGCATCGGATAGAGCATGACCGCGGCCAGTGTCAGCAGGGCCGGCAGCAGCAACAACACGGCGAGCTGTCCGTCGGACAGGTTGCCGGTACGTAGCCGACGCCAGAAGCCCGGCCTGCGGTAGGGGGTGGTGGGAACGGTGCGAGCCATGGAAGATAGGGGAGGCAAGATCGGGTGGGGCGCGTGTGGCGCCCCACCCCTGGATCGACGCCTTCGCCGAGCCTACTGCGAAAGGATGTCCTGCAGGCCGGTCTGCATCTTCTGCAGGGCCTGGTCGGCGGTCATCGAGCGCGCGAAGAAGGCATTCATGGTGGTGCGGATGAGGTCGCTCACGTCGGGGTAGAGCGGGGTCACCGGCCGCGGCCGGGCGTTGATGATGACGTCGTAGAAGTCGGCGTACTGCGGGGCGGTGGCGAGCACGGCCGGATCCTTGTACAGCGCCTTGCGCGCCGGGATGTTGCTGGCCTTCACCGCCAGGGTGCGCTGGCTGTCCTCGCTGGCCAGGAAGCGCATGAGCTTGAAGGCGTCCTGCTTGTGCGCGCTGTAGGGGTTCATCGCCCACTGCCAGCCGCCCACGCAGGTCGCGGAGGTGTGGCCCTGGAAGGCGGGCAGCGGCGCCACGCCGACCTTGCCCTTGACGGCGGTGTCGGCGTCGCTCTGGAAGTGCGCCCAGGCGTAGCCCCAGTTCAGCATGAACACCACGTCACCGGACTGGAACATCTTGCGCGAGGTGTCGGTAGCGACCTCGGCGATGTTGGGGATGGTGATGCCCGAGGAGAGCGTCTGGTCGTACCAGTCGAGCGCCTGCTTGCCGGCCGCCGTGTTGACGGTGATGTTCCCGTTGGCGTCGCGCCAGTTGCCGCCGGCCGTCCACAGCGCCTCGAGGAAGGTGCAGTTGGTGCCCTCGATGGCGGCGCCCTGGTAGTTGAACCCCTGCAGGTTGGGGTTGTTCTCCCCCTTCATGATGGTCAGGGCCTGGTTCTTGAGCTCCTCCCAGGTCTTGGGCGGCTGGAAGCCGTACTTGTCGAGCAGATCCTTGCGGTAGTACAGGAATTGCGCGTCGGTGAAGGCGGGGATGGCATACAACTTGCCGTTCACCGTGTCGGCGTTGATGGGGCCCGGAAGGAACGACGCCAGGTAGGTCTTCTCGGCGTCGGCGGAGGCGAAGTAGCTGTCGAGCGGCTCAGCCCATCCCGACGCCGCGTACTGCGCGGGGCGCACCACATCGATGAGCATGACGTCGATAGCGGAGGACTTGCTCGTCAACACGGTGCTCAGGTACTGCTGCTGAACGTCGCTGGTCGCGCCGCCCACCTCGAAGGTGGCGTGGATGTCGGGGTTCTCGGCGTTGAACTTGTCGAGCAAGGGTCCGATGACGTCGGGCCGCTGCTGGCCGCCGATGAAGACCTTGAGGTTCACCTGCGCGGCTCCCGTCGCGAACAGCGCGGCGAACGCCAGGGCGAGCAGGATGCGGGTGAGTCGGTTCATGGATACCTCCGGAATCGGGCTGGGTGGGTGGCGAACGGACGGGTCGTCTACGCAGGCGGCACCTCCATCGTGGCAGGGGGACCCGTGCTGTCGCGGACGATGAGCTGGGTTGCGAGACGCGCCGACGGCACGCTACCGCCGGCCATGAGGGTGAGGAGCGCATCGAAGGCCATCTCGCCCAGGCGACGCGTCGGCTGCCGGACCGTGGTGAGCGCCGGGCTGGCCACCGCAGCCAGCGGCGTGTCATCGAAGCCGACCACGGACACGTCGCCCGGCACATGGCGGCCCGCGGCCTCGAGCGCGCTCACGGCGCCCAGCGCCACCAGGTCGTTGTTGCCCAGAACGGCGTCGAAGGGTGTCCCGCCGGCGAGCAGGCGCGCGCAGGCTGCGGCGCCGCCCGTCCGGCTGTCGTCGGTGGGCACGAGCAACGCGGTGTCGGCCTCCAGACCGAAGGTCTCGACGCCGGTACGGTACGCGCGGATGCGACGCTCGGCGTAGCGCGAGCCGCGGGGACCGCTCAGGAAGGCCACCCGACGCAGGCCGAGCTGCTGCAGGTGGGCCAGTGCCTGCCACACCCCGGCGCGCTCGTTGCTGCCGATACTCACGGCCTGGAGCGTGCGCGGACCGGCGTGGATGGCCACCACCGGGTAGTGAGCGGCGATCAGCCGGTTGAGGCCCCCGACGTCCTCGTCGGCCACGCTCGAACCGAGCACGAGCAGGCCGTCGACCCGCCCCTCGCGCAACCACAGGGTGAAGTCGGGGCGGGGCGCGGTGGAGAGCAACAGCGGGAAGCCCGCCTCCTCGGCCCGGCCGGTGACGCCGAGCAGCAGCTCGTTGAAGTAGGGGTTGGCGAACACCAGCTCGGAGCTGCGCGGCAGCATCAGCCCGACGACCTGCGCCTTCCGGCGCGTCAGCGCCCGCGCCGCCGCGTCGGGATGGTAGCCCAGCGTGTCGGCGAGCTCGCGCACGCGCGCACGCGTGCCCGATGCGATCTGCGGGTCGTCGCGCAAGGCCCGTGACACGGTCGAGCGCGCCAGCCCCAGCCGTTCGGAGAGGTCCTTCAGCGTGAGCTTGCGCCTCACGAATGGCCGCCCGCCTCCCCGCCCCGGGCGCATCGCGATACGCGGGCCCGAGGGCGACTCGATAGCTTCTTCGCAACCGGTTGCGACAACGGTAGCACAGCCCCGGGGGCACCGCAAGAGCGCTCCCGCCAGGGTCCGCGGCCCCTACAGCGTCCGTTGGGTCTGGAGGCGCCGCCCCACCTCGTCGGGGGACAACGCCGGCGCGAAGAGGTGCCCCTGTCCGTAGCCGCAGCCCAGCTCGAGCAGCGTCTGAAGCTCCTCCTCGCGCTCGATGCCCTCGGCCACGACGTCGACACCGAGATTGCGCGCGAGCCCGATGATGGTACTCACGACCTCACGGTTGGCCGTGTCGGTGTCGATCGCATGGACGAAGGAGCCGTCGACCTTGAGCGAATCGATGGGGAGACGCTGGAGGTGCTTCAAGGAGGAGAAGCCGGTGCCGAAGTCGTCCACCTGGACGCGCACGCCCAGCTCGTGGAGACGTGTCAGCGCTTCGACGGCGGCCTCCGGGTAGTTCATCAGCGCGCCCTCACCGATCTCCAGCTTGAGGCAGGAGGCCGCCACCCCCGCCTCCTCCAAGATGCTCCGCAACACCGAGTCCACGTCCTGCAACGCGAGGTGTCGGGCCGACACGTTGACGCTCACCACCAACGGCGGCGGCGCGTCGGGGCCCAGATCGCGCAGCCAGGCCGCGAGCTGGCGCGTCGCCTGGCCCAGCACCCAGCGATCGATCGCCACGATCTGGCCCGACTCCTCGGCCAGCGGAACGAACTCGGAAGGAGGCACGAGACCACGTTCCGGGTGCCGCCATCGCAGCAGAGCTTCCACCCCCACCAGCCGGCGCGGCTCCAGCCGGTAGATCGGCTGGTACTCCAGGAACAGCTCGTCGCGCTCGGGCGCACGGTGGAGGCTGGTCTCGAGTTGCATCTGGCCGAGGGCACGTGCGTGCATCCCCTCATCGAAGATCGCGAAGCGCGCCTTCCCCGTGGCCTTGGCACGGTACATGGCGATGTCGGCGTCGCGCAGCAGCTCCTGCGGCTCGTGGTAGTGCGGTGCCGAGAACGCGATGCCGATCGAAGCGCTGGTGAAGATGTCGTGCCCGTGGAGGGTGAACGGCTCGGCCAGCGCACTCTGGATGCGGGCCGCCGTGGCGGTGGCGTGGTCGGGACCCTCGACGTCCTCGATGAGGACGCAGAACTCGTCGCCGCCGAGACGGGCCACCGTGTCGGAGCCGCGCACGCAGGTCTTGAGACGGCCCGCCAGGGTCTTGAGGAGATCGTCGCCGGCGTTGTGACCCAGGCTGTCGTTGACCACCTTGAAGCGATCGAGGTCCAGGAACAGCAGCGCGAAGCGCCAGGACTCGTTGCGGGCTGCCCGCGACAGCGCCTGACGGAGGCGATCGAGCAGCAGCACCCGGTTGGCCAGCCCCGTCAGCTCGTCGAAGAGCGCGCCCTGCACCAGTCGCTCCTCGATGCGCTTGCGCTCGGTGATGTCCCGCGAGGAGGTGACCATGTGCACCAGCTCGCCGCGCTCGTCGCGCACGGGCTGAGCGAAGGTCTCGAGCCACACGTAGTGGCCGTCGGCACGCCGCAGACGGTAGCTGACCTGGATCGAGTCCAGCCCCTCGAACAGCCGCTGATGCCCACTCTCGCGCACGCGCTCACGGTCCTCCTGGTGGATCAACTCGTAGGGGTCCACCCCGACCAGCTCGTCGGGGTCGTAGCCGAGCACGGTCTTCGCCGACGGGCTCACGTAGAGGTAGCGCCCGTCTCGATCGTGCAGACAGACCAGGTCGTGCATGTGCTCGGCGAGCAGTCGGAACCGCTGCTCGCTCTGCTGCACGGCGCCGTAGAGGCGCCCCCGTTCCGCCGCCACCCCCAGCTGCTCCCCCACGGCGCGCAACAGCCTCAGGTCCTCGTCGGCCGACCCGGCCGAGCGGCCCTCCGCCACCAGGACGCCCACCACCCCTGCCCCGGCTACGAGAGGGACCGCCGCCTGCCAGGGACCCTCGACGGCCGCCCCACCCGCCTCACCGGCGCCCCCTCCGACGAGCAGCGGCTCGCCGGTCGCACTCACGCGGGCGGCGATCCGCGCCACCCCGCCACCCTCCAACGCCTTGCGCACGGCACCATCGTCGTATCCGAGCTGATGCTGCAGTACGAGATCGTCCCCGGAGCGCGCGAACAGCCCTACCCTGCGGTATCCCAGAACCTCCACGGTCGCGGCGGCCGCGGCCTCGAACACGGCCTGCAGGTCGAGTTCGCTGGCGACCGCACCGCGCACCCGGTCGAGCAGCGTCAGCTCGGCCGCCTGGCGCTTGGCCGCCTCGAACAGGGATCGGTACTCCGTGGCCTGCGCGCGGCTCTGCTCCACCAGGGCCAATCGGTCGAGGGCGTTGCCGCACGCCAGCGCGATGGCCTCGAGGAAGCCGCCGTCCTCGCGTTCGAGGCTCCGGCCCCCGCTGAAGGCGAGTGCTCCCACCACCCCGACGATCTCCCCGGCGCCGTTGCGGAGCGGGGTGCCCAGATAGGCCGTCGGACGCCGCGCGCCGGACGGTACGGGCACGTCCGTCAGGCCGGAAGGATCGCGGGCGCTCACCGTCCTGCCGGCTTCCACCACCCTCCACAGGAGATCACCCTCGCCGCGCGCCACGGCCTCACCGCCCACCGGGTGGGAGACCCGCCCGGCCTCCGCGCGGCTGCCGACCCTCCGCAGCACGTCGGCCTCGCCGTCGATCAGGTAGAGGTCGCACCCCTCGGCGCGCGTCATGTCGAGCACGGCCTGGAGCGCGCGAACCACTACGTCGCGCCGGCGCGTGGCGCCGCGCAGCGCCTCGCTGGTGCTCACCACCGCCTCGAGCTTGGCGAGCTGCCACTCCCGCTGCTCGACGTCCCGTTGCCGAACCAGTGCCAGCTCGATGCTGCTGGCGAGCTGGGCGAGCATGTCCCGCACCTGGCCGTCGAAGGTCCGAGGCTCGCGGGCGCAGAACACGATCATCCCCCACGGCTGTCCACGCAGTACCAGGGGGTGCGCGGCGTAGGCGCCCACGGGTTCGCCGTCATCGGTACGGTCACGGAATCTCGGTCCGGGATCGGCCTCCAGGCCTGCGAGCGGACCGCGCACGGCGCCGATCCAACCGGCCTCGACGAGCGCCGCCTCGAGACCGTCGTCGTGGGCGCCCTCGGGATCGAAGGCATCGAGGGAGGCACCGTCACCGTCGGGGCGCAGGACGACCATGCGCTCGAAACCCAGGCCGGGGACCTCCAGCACCAACCGGGCGAGTACCGGGAAGAAGTCGCTCAGCTTGCCACCGGTCAGCAGCAGGCGCTCGATGTCCGCCAGCAGAGCGTTCATGCGGGCGGCGCGATCACGTCGCTCCTCCAGCCGGAGTCTGTGCAACAGCGCGCCGACCTGCAACCCGAACGCCTCCGCCATACCCAGTGCTTCGGGCGGGAAGCCGTCTTCGGCGTCGAGATTGTCCAGACGCAGCGAGGCCTCCAGGCGCCCACTCAGCTCGACCGGTACGGCCAGCGATACCGCCGGCCCCGGTCCCGCCCCGGTCTCCCGCGCGGCGCGCGCGCGGGCTCCGTCCGCGCCCCGGTCGAGCGCGTCGCCCTTGACCAGGCGCGGTCCCGCGCGGCCCGGCTCCCCGTGACCGAGATCGCGTTCACTGAAGCGCACCTCAGACAGCACGGCAGCCTCCGCGCCGGTCGCCGCGGCCAGAGCGAAGCTTCCGTCCGGGCCCCGCACCAGGACGCAACCGCCCTGCGCCCCGGGGATCACCCCCACGGCACGTTCCAGCAGCGCCTGGTAGAACGCGGGCGTGACCTCCTGGGCCACCAGCTCCCGCGTCACCTCCAGCAACGACTCCTGGTACCTGCGCGAGCGCTCGCCCGCGAGCTCGCCGCTCCGCCGCCGGACCGCCGCCTCGAGCGCGGCCGGTGCCGCTCGGAGGGTGTCGACCACCAGCGGCAACCACCGCGGATACGGGGCCGACCACTCGAAGGCCAGCACCCGGACCGTGCCGTCGCCGGCCACGACCGGCAGCAGCGCCAGGTACCCGAGACCCAGCGCGTGTAGAACGTCGCGATCACGCGTCGGCACGCCGTCCACGTCGCCGGCGAACCCGGGAGGGGACGCCCCCCACGCCAGCAGCTGCGACCCGTAAGGGGGTTGCCCCAGGTCCCAGGCCGGGGGGTGGAGCGCCTCCCACCGCCGCGCGCGGCGTGCGACCGGCAGCACCTCCGGATGGGCTCCGCCCGGAACGCCCTCGACCTCCAGCAGGGCCACCCGATCGGCGTCCACGGCAACCCCCAGGCTGGCGAGCAGGCCGTCCACAGCGGCCGCCCAGTCCGGTTCCTCGAGGAACTCACGAGCGGCGGCCTCGGTCGCGGCGAGCACTTCCGCACGCCGCCCGAGCGCGTCGGCGGCGGCGCGCCGAGCGGTCACGTCCCGGATGATGAGCAGCCGCCCGGCACCGGGCAACGGGTGGCTCCTCGCCTCGTAGACCGGGCCTGCACCGACCGGAGGCAGCTCCACGGACTCCCTGCCCATGACCGCGAAGTCGCGGCGGACGGAGGACAGCGGCCGGCCCAGCGCGACCTGCGCCGTCGCACCCAACGCTGCCTCGGCGGCCGGGTTCATATCGAGTACGATGCCGTGCTCATCGACCAGGATGAGCCCGTCACCGAGGCCGGCGAAGACCTCCCGGTACTCGATCGGACCCCGCAACTCGGCCCAGCGCCGCTCCATGCCCCACGCCAGCAGCAGCGCACTGGCACCGAGGCCGACCGGCACCAGGTCGATGGCGGCCAGATCGCCCCGCGACACGAGCGCGTAGGCCACCAGCGCCAGGGGCGGAACCGGTGCCAGCGCCAGCAAGCCCATGCCGGCGCCCTCTCGCGGCCTCCGGCCGCGCGCTCCCAGCGCCAGCACGAGCGACGTCGCGATCCCCAGCACGAGCCCTGCGCCCATCCACCACGCCCAGAACGCCGGGCCCGGGACGACGCCGAGGCCGATCATGCCGACGATGTCGATCGGCACCAGCCCACGCCACACCCAGGGCGTGACAGCGGGGGTCCACACCCATGCGGTCGCAGCCACCGCGGGAAGCAGCAGCAGGCGGGCGAACGAAGCGTTGCGCCCCGTCAGCTGCAGGGCGGCGATCAGCGACAGCGCGGGTGCCAGGGCTCCGGCACTGAGCGCGAGCCGGGCGGCGAACGCGAGCTGGGTATCGGTCGTACGCGTCCACGAGAGCAACACCGCCAACGACCACGTCACCACGACCACGGCCAGCAGGCCGAACGTCCTGCGCCCGGGCTCGTGCCGCCGCAAGGCCGCCCACGCGATCGCCGGGAATGCGATCAGGGCCGCCAGCAACGGCAACGCCAGCAGTACCAGCTCGAAGTTCATCGTCCCGTCCCCCAGCGTGGCCCGGACGCCCCGATGACCCGTAGCAGACTGCCCCGGCAGCGTTCAGACCAGCGGTACCGTGCACGCCCGCGCCTCAGGCGCCGTCGTCGATCGTCCATTCTCCCCGCAACCCGTCCCGGCCCTCGTGAAATCGCGTACCTGCCTCGTCTCGCCACTTCTCGCCGGCACCGCGTGCGGTAGGCTGGACGTCCCCACCCCCGTCTGGGGGTCGAGGCACCGCATCGAGGGGAGCCCAAGCGATGAGCAGCTACACTGGCGAACAACGCACCCTCCTGCTGGACGCCGCCGCGGAGGTCCTGGTCGCCGCCGTGGCAGCCGAGCGGACCGGTCCCATCGGGTACTTCCGCGAGATCATGGCGGCCGGCCGCTACCTCTACGATGCCCGGCGACGCTATCACGACAACGCCCTCGTACAGGAGCTCTTCAGCCGGGCCGAGGAGCGCAGCGTCGACCTCGACGAAGTCACCCGAGAGAACCTGCTCGCGCGCATCGAGGAGGTCGGCTCCATCGTGCACGATGACGCCGAGGGGACGGAGTTCAAGCGGTTCCTGCTGGAACTCGCCGAGCGCGTGGCCGAAGCGTCGCGTAGCGGGCTCTTCGGGCGGCGCCTGTCGTCCAACGAGGCCGCGTTCCTGGTCGAGCTGAAGGAGCGCCTCCGCCTATCGGACACCTGACGACGGCCGGCCTCGCTCGCGCCTAGCGGCCCGAGCCCGGATCGAAGCCCTTGCCACGGTTGAACGCCGTCGTGCCGCCCTTGGGGATCGACAGCGTCCGCCAGTGCTCGCCACGCGCGTGCTTGGCGAGCAGCACGATCTGGCCCACGTGCTGGGCGGTGTGTGTGAGCTGACGCAACAGCGCGGCGGGGACGTTGTGGTCCTCGCCACGGATCCGGACGTGGGCGGCGAGGTCCTGCTCGCGCAGGGCGTCGAGCTCTCGCAACGCCACCTCCCACGCCTCCTCCCACCAGCGCACCACGTCGGCGGCGGTGGCCGTGTCGACCTCGAACTCGCCATCACGGTCACGCTCGGGCTTCTCGCCATCGCTGTGCAGGAAGTCCGTCCAGCGCGACAGCATGTTGCCTCTCAGGTGCTTGACGATGACCGCGACGCTGTTGCTACCCGGGTCCGGTCGTACGATGACGTCGCCGTCCTCGAGCTGCCGCAAGGCGCCGTCACCCAGCGCCTTCTGCGACCTGAACGAGTTCTTCAGCTCGTCGAGAATCCCACCCGCCAGCGTCGGTGACATGGTCGTCCTCCTCTTCGGCACGGCGGCTCGTCGCCGGATCTGTGCTCCCGGGTCCGCCTGGCGCCAGCCTACCGGACTCCCTGCCCGGCACCCCGGTCGATGCCGGCCCGTGCGGCTCCGCGGTCGCTGCGCCACAGCAGCCCGACCACCAGCAGAAGCGCCAGCACCAGCGACCCGAGGGCGGGCGGAATGGTGCCGGTCCCGGCGAGCGATACCCCCCAGCCGATGGCAGGGGCCGTGAGGACCGGGCCCAGGTTGGCGACCGCGAACACCAGCGGCGCGATCTGCTCGGCCCGCTGCGGGAACACCTCCTGCAGCCACGCCAGCGCCGTCGGGAAGACGGGCGCGAAGGCGAACCCCACCAGCGCGTAGGCGAGCGGCGCCAGACCACCCAGGGTCGCCGTCCAGGCGGCCGCCAGCGCCAACGCAACGGCGGCGAGCACCATGTCCGCCGGCCGCAGCCGGTCGCCCAACGCGGCCGCGACGAAGCGCCCGAGGGTGAGCGCAGCCCAGTACAGGCCGGTGAAGAACGCAGCGCGAGCGTCGCCGAACAGGGGCGCGAGGTACGTCGGCTCCCAGCTCGCCACACCCACCTCCGAGGCGACGTAGAGGAAGTACAGCAGCATGAAACCCGCGATCGGCCCGCGTCGCGCCCGGAGTACCCCGACGGGGACGTCCAGCGGCCTCGGCATGGGAGCGCGACCGATGAACAGCCCCGCGATGCCGGCGACGACCGCGACCAGCAGGAAGGCGGGGGCTACCCGGGGCGCCAGCAATCCGACGAGCACCGGGCCCACCACCGCGCCCACCCCGAAGGCGGCGTTGAGGAGGTTCAGGGCTCCGGTGGAGCGGTCACCGTACCAGCGTGCGAACAGCAGGTTGGTGGCCACGTCGAGCAGTCCGAAGCCGAGGCCGCCCAGCAGGGCAGCGGCCAGCGTGAGGCTCCACAGGGGGCTCAACGCCACGCCGGCGGCTCCCATGGCCAGCAGGGCCGTACCCCCGAGCATCAGCCGTCGATAGCCGAAGCGCGCCAGCAACATCCCGCTCGCCGCGATGGTGACGAACGAACCGAGGAAGTGCACGCTCACCACCGCACCCACCCGGCCCACGCCCACGCCGTAGCGGGCCAGGAAGGCCGGGAAGGAGGGGCCGTACATCGCCTGCACGGCTCCGATGGCCAGGAACGAGAGGGTCCCCGCCACGAAGACCACCCGGCGTTCCGGGGTATCGACCAGGCCGCGCAGCACGTCGCACATCGTACGCCCGCGGGGCGCGCCTCCGAGCGCCCGTCGCGGTGCCCGCACCGACCCGGAGCGCGCCTCCGGGCCGGTATAATGCTGCCTCAGTGCGAGCGGGAGGCACCAACGTGACACACGGCATCCAACCTATCAACGAGCTGCGGGCGAAGTACCTGCGCTTCTTCGAAGGCAAGGGACATCTCGCGTACCCGTCGGCCCCGCTCAAGTCGGACGATCCCACCCTGATGTTCACCAGCGCCGGCATGGTGCAGTTCAAGCCCTACTTCCTCGGCGCCACACCCAAGTTCGCGGGCGTAGACGGCATCCACCACCGCGTGACGACGGCGCAGAAGTGCCTGCGGATCAACGATATCGAGAACGTCGGCCGTACCCTGCGGCACCACTCGTTCTTCGAGATGATGGGCAACTTCTCGTTCGGCGACTACTTCAAGAGAGAAGCGGCGAGCTGGGCGTGGGAGTTCATGACCGACCCTGCCTGGCTCGGCCTCGACCCCGCCCGCCTCTACGTGACCGTCTACGCGGACGATGACGAGGCGTTCGAGGTGTGGACGGACCACGTCGGCGTCCCTGCCGAGCGCATCTCCCGCTGGGGCGAGGACGAGAACTTCTGGCCGGCGAACGCCGTCAGCGAAGGCCCCAACGGTCCCTGCGGCCCCTGCTCCGAGGTGTTCTACGACCGCGGACCGGAGTTCGGCTCCGACGACGAGGACGGCCCCAACACCGGGTCTGGCGATCGCTTCATCGAGGTCTGGAACCTGGTGTTCACGCAGTTCGACCGCCGTGACGGTGGCGCGCTCGAGCCGCTTCCGCAGAAGAACATCGACACCGGCCTGGGCTTCGAGCGCCTCGCCGCTGTCATGACCGGCGCGGAGGACGCCTACGCCACCGAGCTGTTCCAGCCCACCATCCGACGCGTGGCCGAGCTCTCCGGTGTGCCGTACCGGGGCGTCGAGAGCGTGTCCCACCGGGTCGTCGCCGATCACCTGAGAGCCGTGGTGTTCGCTGTCAGTGACGGGGTGTTGCCCGCCAACGACGGTCCCGGCTACGTGGTCAAGATGCTGCTGCGCCGCGCCTCGCGTCACGCCTGGCTGCTGGGCCTGCACGAGCCCGTCCTGCACACCCTGGTCGACGCCGTGGTGGCGGCGATGGGCGAGGCCTACCCCGAGCTGGTCGACGGCCGCGAGCGCGTGCAGGGCATCCTCAGGACCGAGGAGGAGCAGTTCCTCCGCACGCTCGAGTCCGGCATGGAGCGCGTCGGCCAGCTCCTCGACCAGCTCGACGGGCGCACCCTGGACGGCGCCACCGCCTTCGATCTGTGGCAAACCTACGGCTTCCCGCTGGATCTCACCCAGGAGATGGCGGCCGAACGCGGCATCCGGGTCGATCGCGAGGGCTACGAGGCGGCGCGCGAGAGGGCGCGGGACGTGTCGCGTGGCGGCCGTCAGGCCGCCGAGCTGTTCGCAGCCAGCCGCGACACGCTGGGCGCGCTGGCCGAGCGCGTCGACGAGACCGCGTTCCTCGGATACACCGAGCTCGCGGCCGATGCCACCGTGCAGGCCGTGCTGTCCGACGAGCAAGAGGTGGCCGGCCTGGCCGAGGGCGACAGCGGCATCGTCGTGCTCGACCGGACGCCCTTCTACGCCGAGGGCGGCGGGCAGATCGGTGACAGTGGGAAGCTCGAGTGGGACGGCGGCGCCGCGGTGGTGAGCTCCGCGACCCGCAGCAGCCAGGGCTTCATCCTCCATCACGCGCGGGTGGTGCGCGGCCGGCTGCGGGCCCACCAGCGCCTGCACGCCCGCGTCGATCCAGCGCGGCGCGAGACGGAGAAGCACCACAGCGCCACCCACCTGCTCCACGCGGCGCTGCGCAGCGTCCTGGGGACGCACGTCGCTCAGGCAGGCTCGCTGGTGACACCCGATCGGTTGCGGTTCGACTTCTCGCATCCGCAGGCGCTCCGTACCGAGCAGATCGACCAGGTCGAGGCGCTGGCGAACCGCTGGATCCAGGCCGACGTCCCGGTGGACTGGCGCGTCGTCCCGATCGCGGAGGCGCGTGAGACCGGCGCCATGATGCTGTTCGGGGAGAAGTACGGGCACGAGGTACGGATGGTGACCATGGGCGGCGACCACGAGGCGGACGGCAAGGCCGTGTCGATCGAGCTGTGTGGCGGCACGCACGTGCGCCGCACCGGCGAGATCGGCAGCCTGCTGGTGACCTCCGAGGAGGCGGTCTCCGCCGGCGTCCGCCGCATCGAAGCCAGCGTCGGCATGGCCGCCCTGCGCCTCCATCAGGACCAGCGCTCGCAACAGCAGCGGCTCGCCCGCTCACTGGGGGGCGGCCCCGCCGAGCTCGAGGAGCGCACCCTGAAGCTGCAGGCCGACCTCAAGCAGGCGCAGCGCGACGCCGCGCAGCTCCGCGACCGCCTGGCCGCGGCGCAGACCTCCGGAGCCGCCGCGACCACCGAGGTGAAGGAGGCCGGCGGCTTCCGCTACGCCACCGCCACGCTCGACGGGCTGGACGCGGCCGCGCTGCGCGGCGCAGCCGACACCCTGCTCGGCAAGAGCGGCGCCGATGTCGTGGTCGTCGGGAGCGGGTCGATGCTGGTGGCCAAGGTGAGCGACGCGGCCCGCGAGCGCGGCGCCCACGCCGGGAACCTCATCCGCGAGGTCGCCCGCGCCGTCGGCGGGGGCGGGGGCGGGCGACCGGACATGGCGCAGGCCGGGGTGAAGGACCCCTCGGCCCTGGCCGGGGCGCTGGCCGCCGTGCCCGACGCGCTGGGCGGCTGAGCGCGACCGTGGCGTCCGCTCCCCGTTCGGGAACGCTCCCGCGTCTGGTGGCGCTCGACCTCGACGGGACGCTCCTGACCAGCGACAAGCGCCTGACGCCGCGCGCGCGCAACGCCGTGCGGCGCCTGGCCGAACGGGGCGTCCACGTAGTGGTGTGCACCGGGCGACCGCCACGGAGCGCGCTCGACTACGCCGCCGAGCTCGAGCTGGAGCACCCCTTCATCTGCTTCAACGGGGCCGCCGTGTTCGACCCGCCGGCCGCAGCGCTCCGCGTGCGCCACCTGCTCGACCCCGACGTCGCGCGCCTCGCGCTGGCACGACTCCGCGACGGCTTCGCGAACCTGATGGCGGGGTTGGAGACCGACCACGGCTGGTTCCTCGACCCCGCCCTGTACCGGCTGAGGTCCTCGGAGGCCCGGCTCGGTCCCGAGGAACCGACCGGCGTGGGCCGTGTCGAGGGCTTCCTGGGGAGCGGGGCCATCAAGGTCTTCGCCCGCGCCGAAGGGGCGGACGCCGCCGCGCTGGCGGCGGTCCTGGAGGGCCTGCCCCTCTACCGCACCTGGAGCTCGCCGGTCATGATCGAGTTGCTCGATCCACGCGTCGACAAGCGCGGGGCTCTGCAGGAACTGTGTGCCGAGCTCGGCGTCGACCGGACCGAGGTGGCCGCCTTCGGCGACCAGCAGAACGACGTCGAGATGTTGCGCTGGGCAGGTCTGGGCGTCGCCGTCGCCAACGCCGACGCGACGATCCGGCGGGCTTCCGACCTGGTCATCGGAAGCAACGATGACGATGCCGTGGCGCAGACCCTCGAGACGTGGCTTGCCTCCGCGCCGCCGGACGCCGCACACGCAGCGCCCACGACCGGACGGTAGCGTGCGAAGCGTGGTCCTGGGACTCGACGTCGGACGCGCCCGCATCGGCGTGGCGCGCGCCGAACGCGGCAGCGAGCTGGCCTTCGGACGTGGAGCCATCGTGCGCCGCGGCACCGTCGCCGACGTCGCCGCCGTGCGCGCCCTGGCGACTGCCGAGGGCGCGGCCACGGTCGTGGTCGGCCTCCCCCGTCCCACGCGGGGCGAGGAGACGCCGCAGACGCGGCTGGTCCGAGGCTTCGCGTCCGCGCTGAGCCGGGCCGGGCTCGAGGTCGTCTTCGAAGACGAACGCTTCACCACCGCGCTCTCGGAGCGGCGCCTCCACGAGAGTTCCCTACCGAGGGAGAAGCGGCACGCCAAGGGGGCCGTCGACGAGGCATCGGCGATCCTCATCCTGGAGAGCTACCTGGCGCGCACCGGCAAGCACGCCGGAGCCGGAGACGACGCCTCCGGCGAAGGACGGGACGGCGGGCTCGACGACGGACTCGACGACGGGCGGGAGCGCTGAGGCCGTGCCTGACGAGCCCCGCCCCGAACCCCAACGCCCTGCCGCCGCCCCGGCGCCCGCCGCCGCCCCACCCTGGCGTCGCGCCCGGCCCTGGATCCTGGCCGCGCTCAGCGTCTTCCTCCTGCTGATGGCGCTCGCCCTGGTGGTCGCCTACGAGCTCACCCCGGTGAGCGCCAGTCCGTCCAAGGTGACCTTCGACGTGAAGCCCGGTTGGGGGGGCAAGGAGGTCGCCGACATGCTGCGGCGCGACGGCCTGGTGCGCAACGGCCGCATCTTCGAGCTCTACTTGCGCGCCCGGGGGCTCGACCGGAGCATCGGCGAGGGCCTCTACGACCTGAGCCCGTCGATGGGCGCGGCGCGGCTCGCGGCCGCTTTCAAGAAGGGCGGTCGCCCCCGTACCGTTCACGTCGTCATCCCCGAAGGGTGGCGGGCCACTCACATCGCGCAGGCACTGCAGGAGGCCGGGCTGGGAAAGGCCGACGCCTTCCTGGCGCTGATCCGCGCCCCGGGCGACCTGCGCCCCGGCTTCGTCCCGGCGGGCGACGGACTCGAGGGATACCTCTTCCCGGCCGCGTACGACATCCCGGTGAAGAGCACCCCCGAGGAAGTGCTGCAGCTCATGCTGCAGCGTTTCCGGCAGGAGCTCGACGCGTCCACCGAGCAGCAGCTCCGCGCCCGCGGGATGACGGTGCGTGCCTGGGTGACGCTGGCCAGCATGATCCAGGCCGAAGCCGCCAATCCGGGTGAGATGCCGATCATCGCCGGCGTGTTCTTGAATCGCCTCGACCTCGGCATGCCGCTGCAATCCGACCCGACGGTGGCCTACGGGCTGGGCAAGCCGCTTCCGAAGCTCGAGGCCGGGGACCTGCACAAGGACAACCCGTGGAACACCTACACCCGGTCCGGACTACCGAAAGGTCCCATCGACAGCCCGGGTGACGCCGCCCTGCGTGCCGTGCTCGATCCCGTGCGCACCAACGCTCGAGGCGAGCGCTACCTCTACTTCCTCCATGCCCACCAGGGCGGCACCATCGTGTTCCGGCCCAACACCACCCTGCAGGCTCACAACGAGGACGTCCGGCGCTACCTGCAGGGCAACGCTCCCTGAGGCGGGCAGCGCGTCGCGATGGTTCCTCTACAACGCCGCGGAGCTGCGCGGGCCGCTGTGTCCCTCGCGCCCGTGCGCGTTGACGTGCCGCGAAGCTAGCGAATACCATGCGGTCAGTCGACCACGCGACAACCGGGTCCTTCGAAGGAGCGACACGTTGAAGTTCTTCCTTGCGGTGGCCAGAGGGATCGACGCCTTCACCACGGTGATCGGCAAGCTGATGTGGTGGCTCACGCTGTTCATGGTTCTCGTCGGCGTGTACAACGTCCTCACGCGCTACGGCTACAGCGTAGTGGCCGCGGTCTTCGGCGACGCCATCGCGGAGAAGGCGAGCGGCAACACCTACCTGGAGTTGCAGACCTACGCCTACGATCTGGTGTTCCTGCTGGGAGCGGCCTACGTCCTGCGGACGGACGGCCACGTGCGCGTCGACGTGGTGTTCTCGAACCTCCGCGCCCGCGTCAAGGCCTGGATCGACATCTTCGCGACGGTGCTGTTCCTGGTGCCCTTCAGCCTGATGGGCATCTACTTCAGCCATCGTTACGTGGCAGCGAGCTGGCGGGCGCACGAGATGAGCCCCAACCCCGGCGGGCTGGCACGCTACCCGATCAAGACGGTGATCGTCATCGCCTTCGCGCTGCTGATCGCGCAGGGCATCAGCGAGGTCATCAAGAACATCGCCTTCCTGTCGGGCCGCAAGAGGTCGGGCAGCATGTACGCCACGGAGGAAGAGGACGTGCAAGACGAGAGCGCGGTGCGCGCCTGATGCTCGGCCTGTGGATGTTCGCCGCGGCCGTCGTGCTGCTGCTGATCGGTTACCCGGTGGCGTTCAGCCTGGGCGGCACGGCGGTGCTCTTCACCTTCATCGGCAGCGACTTCGTCGAGAAGTTCCTCGGCTTCAGCCTCCCGTGGCATCCCATCTTCAACGTGGCCCGCCTCAACATCCTGCCGCAGCGCATCTTCGGCAACATCATGGACAACTACACTCTGGTGGCGGTGCCGTTCTTCGTGTTCATGGGCGTCATGCTCGAGAAGTCCGGCCTGGCCGAGGAGCTCCTGGAGACCATGGGCATCCTGTTCGGGAGCCTGCGCGGCGGGCTGGCCATCTCGGTGGTCGCCGTCGGCGCGCTGCTGGCCGCCTCGACCGGCGTCGTCGGCGCGTCCGTGGTGACGATGGGCGTCCTGGCCCTGCCGGTGATGCTGAAGTACAACTACAGCAAGCCGCTGGCGACGGGGGTCGTTGCCGCATCCGGGACGCTCGGCCAGATCATCCCGCCGAGCATCGTGCTGGTGATCCTGGGCGACCAGCTCGGGGTCTCGGTCGGCGACCTCTTCCTGGGATCGTTCATTCCGGGCTTCGTGCTCGCCGGCCTGTACATGGTGTGGGTGGCTCTCGTCGCGTTGCTCCGCCCGAACGAGGCGCCCGCGCTCCCGAAGGAGGCACGCAACATCTCCGGCGGGCAACTCGCGGTGAAGGTCATCAAGAACCTCATCCCGCCCCTGTTCCTGATCCTGCTGGTCCTGGGCACCATCTTCTTCGGCATCGCCACGCCCACCGAAGCGGGCGCCATGGGCGCCGTCGGCGCCATGTTGCTGGCGATCCTCAACCGCCGGCTCACCCTCCGGAACCTCATCAACACCATGGACCAGACGTTGAAGCTCACCAGCATGGTGTTCATGATCCTGGTGGGCGCGACCGCCTTCTCGATGGTGTTCCGCGCGCTACACGGCGACATCGCGGTCGACAACTTCCTGACCAACCTGCCCTGGGGCACGTTCGGGTTCGTACTCTTCACGATGCTGGCGATCTTCCTGCTCGGCTTCTTCATCGACTTCATCGAGATCACCTTCATCGTGGTGCCGCTCATCGCACCGATCGCCCTGCGCATGTTCGGCCCCGACATGATGGTGTGGTTCGGCGTGCTCATCGCCATGAACCTGCAGGCATCGTTCCTGACGCCGCCCTTCGGCTTCGCGTTGTTCTACCTCAAGGGGGTCGCGCCGCCCAACGTGCGCACGGTCGACATCTACCGCGGCATCATCCCCTTCGTGGTGATCCAGGTGATCGCGGTGGCGATCATCGCGCTCGCGCCGGGAATCGTGCGCTTCCTGCCGGCCCTGGCTGCCGGGCACTGACCGGCCAGGTACGGAACCGAGCGGCTACTGAACCGGGGCCGCGGGGCGGACCAGCGCCGGCTGGGCCCAGGACGCAGCACCCACACGGACTCGAGTTCGACACTGCGATGGCGCGCCCCGCTGGGGGCGCGCCATCGCTCTTGCCGGCCACCGTCGCCGCGACGGCTCAGGTGTTGTTGTAGATGAAGTTCAGGTAGGCGTACTGGTTGATCTTGTCGAAACCCCGCACCTGCGCCATGAAGGGCGTCATGGAATCGGAGATCTTCTTGTACATGGCGTTGCTGCTGCGCAGGCCGTCGTTGACCTTCACCCAGTTCTCGTAGAGGACCTTCAGCACCGGCTCGGGGAACACCTTCGGCTGCGTACCCCCGGCGACCAGGCGCTTGAAGGCGGCCGGATCCTTGTCGGTGTAGTCCGACAGCATCTGGATGTTGGTGGCCTGGGTGGCGTTGGCCACGATCGCCTGGACATCGGAGGGCATGCCCTTCCAGGTATCGAGGTTGACGTAGAGGCAGAACGCCGCACCCGGCTCCTGCCAGCCCGGGCTGTAGTAGTACTTGGCAGCCTTGTTCAGGCCCAGGATCTCGTCGTCGTGCGGGCCGACCCACTCGGCCGCGTCCAGCACGCCACGCTGCAGCGCCAGGAAGATCTCGCCGCCGCCCAGGGTCTGGACGTTGACGCCGGCGGCCGAGTACACCTTGGCGCCGAGTCCGGCCGTACGGAACGACAGGCCCTGCAGGTCGGCCGGGGTGTTGATCTCCTTGTTGAACCAGCCTGCCATCTGCTGGCCGGTGTTGCCGGCGAGCAGCGGCTTGAGGTTGCTGTTGCCGCTCAGCTCGTCCCAAAGCGCCTGCCCGCCTCCGGACTCGATCCAGGAGTTGATCTGCTTGGGAGTCAGGCCGAACGGGACGGTGGTGAAGAACGCGTGCGACGGGTCCTTGCCGACGTAGTAGTAGGAGGCGGTGTGCCCCATCTCGAAGGCGCCGCTCGACACCGCGTCGAACACCTCGAGGGCACCGACCTGGGCGCCGGCTTCGTACACCTGGATGGTGACGTCGCCGTTGGTCGCCGCCTTCACCCGGTCGGCGATGCTCTGGGCGCCGCCGAACAGAATGTCGAGCGACCGCGGCCACGAGGTGACCATGCTCCACTGCATCTTGGACCGTTGGGCGTTGGCGAACATGAGGGGCGACAGGGTCGCACCGGCCGCAACAACGCCAGCCTTCTTGAGGAAATCACGGCGCTTCATAGTACCTCCCGTACTGGCCTCACAGGTTTTTGAGCCAGGCTCAGTATACGGATGGTCGACCTGCCCGTGCCGGGCGTAGCTGTGTACGGCGCTCGTGACCGCGTCGTCGAGCCTGGCACGAGCAGGGCCGAGGACGGCCGATCGCGTGTGCACCGCCCCCTCTTCGTCGCGCACCGCTCCATGACGCCAAGGTGGTAGGTTTGGACGGGTTGCTCATCGCAACCTCACAATCCAGCCACCCCTAGGAGGGAATCGTGTTGAAGTTGCTCGGCCGGGCTCTGGCCACTCTCGTGCTCGTTGGCACCCTGGGAACGGCGGCCGCCCAACAGGCCATCACCGTCCGCATCGGGTTCAACCCCACCCAGAATTCCGATCAGCTGTCAGCAGCCTCGAACGCCATCGCTACCTACCTGGAGAAGCAGTTCGGCGGCGCGGTCGAGGTGAAGGTCTACATGCCCACCGACTACCGGGGCCTGATCGAGGCGATGGGCTCGGGCAACCTCGACTTCGC